>Ga0255338_1000313_pt1 | contig 178719 bp, 159 predicted proteins | sample MeOH1_35cm_T4_19_FD_203715 | JGI IMG/M metagenome (GOLD analysis project Ga0255338, IMG submission 203715) | Sandy soil microbial communities from University of British Columbia, Vancouver, Canada - MeOH1_35cm_T4_195 | ecosystem: Engineered > Artificial ecosystem > Sand microcosm >... | reverse complement strand
GAGGTCCTTGCCCTGCACGCCGTGGCTGGTGCCCAGCAGGTGCTTGAGGAAATATTCATGCCCCTTGCCCGAGGAGCCGAGCAGGTTGGAACGCCACACAAACATGTTGCGCGGCCAGTTGGCCGGGTGATCGGGGTCCTCGCAGCTCATCTTCAGCGAGCCGTCCTTGAGGGACTGGACCACATAGTCCCGCGTGTCCAGCCCGCGCGCCTGCGCGTCGCGCTGCACCTGCAGCGGATTGGTCTGCAGCTGCGGCGCCGATGGCAACCAGCCCATGCGCTCCGCGCGGACGTTGTAGTCGATCATCGAGCCGCTGTAGCGCGCCGGATCGGCCAGCGGCGAGAGGATCTCGTCCACGCCGAGTTTCTCGTAGCGCCACTGGTCCGTATGGGCATAGAAGAAGCTGGTCGAGTTCATCTGGCGCGGCGGCCGGATCCAGTCCAGCGCGAAGGCGAGCGCGGTCCAGCCGGTCTGCGGGCGCAGCTTTTCCTGGCCCACGTAGTGCGCCCAGCCGCCACCGCTCTGGCCGATGCAGCCGCACAGCATCAGCATGTTGATGATGCCGCGGTAGTTCATGTCGCAGTGATACCAGTGGTTCATGGCCGCGCCGATGATGACCATCGACTTGCCGCGGGTCTTGTCGGCGTTCTCGGCGAACTGCCGCGCCACCGCGATGGCCTGCTGGCGCGGCACGCCGGTGATGCGCTCCTGCCAGGCCGGGGTGTAGGGCGCATCGTCGTCGTAGCCGCCGGTGGCTGCCGTGCCCGGCTGCTCGCCCGGCAGCCCGCGCGCCACGCCGTAGTTGGCCGCGAGCAGGTCGAACACCGTGGCCACCAGCGTCCCGCCCTGCCCGCCTTCCTGCCCGCCATCCTCGCGCAATGCCAGCCGCACCGCCGGCACGCGCCGCGCGATCACGTCGCCGGCGGTCTTGCTGGCGGTGAAGTTGGGCGTGTCGATGCCGCCGAAATACGGAAAGCCCACGTCGACGACCTCGTGCGGCTGCGCGCCGTCCTCCAGCACCGACAGCTTGAGCCTGACCGCCTCGCCGTGGCGCGCCTCCTTGTCCTCCAGGTTCCAGCGGCCAGCGTCGGGCCTGCCGTCCGGGCCCCAGCGAAAGCCGATCGAGCCGTGCGGCAGCGCGACCCGGCCCTGGTCGTCGAAGCCGACCGTCTTCCATTCGGGATGGTTCTGCTGCGCCAGGCCGTCGGCGAAGTCGCTCGCGCGCACGTAGCGGTCCGGCACCAGGATCGTGCCGCCGCCGGGCAGCGTGCGCGCCTTGAGCGCGACCAGCATGGGCAGGTCCGTGTAGCGGCGCGCGTAGTCGTCGAAGTAGGCGCTGCGCCGCGCGAAATAGAACTCCTTGAGGATGACGTGGCCCATCGCCATCGCCAGCGCCGCGTCGGTGCCCTGCTTCGGGTGCAGCCACAGGTCGGCCAGCTTGGAGACCTCGGCGTAGTCCGGCGTCACCGCCACCACCTTGGCGCCCTTGTAGCGCACCTCGGTGAAGAAATGCGCGTCCGGCGTGCGCGTCTGCGGCACGTTGGAGCCCCAGGCGATCAGGAAGGTGGCGTTGTACCAGTCGGCGCTCTCCGGCACGTCGGTCTGCTCGCCCCAGGTCTGCGGGCTGGCCGGCGGCAGGTCGCAGTACCAGTCGTAGAAGCTCATGCTGACTCCGCCGATCAGGCTCAGGTAGCGGCTGCCCGCGGCGTAGCTGACCATGCTCATGGCCGGGATCGGCGAGAAGCCGATCACGCGGTCGGGGCCGTGCCGCCGGATGGTGTACACGTTGGCCGCGGCGATCAGCTCGTTGACCTCGTCCCAGGTGCTGCGCACGAAGCCGCCCAGGCCGCGCTGCTGCTGGTACTCGCGGCGGGCCGCGTCGTCCTCGACCACGGCGGCCCAGGCGTCCACCGCGCTGCTGGCCACCGCGCGCGCGGCGCGCCAGTGCTTGAGCAGCCGCCCGCGCACCATCGGGTACTTGACGCGGTTGGCGCTGTACAGGTACCAGGAATAGCTCGCGCCGCGCGCGCAGCCGCGCGGCTCGTGGTTGGGCAGGTCGGCGCGCGTGCGCGGGTAGTCGGTCTGCTGGGTCTCCCAGGTCACGATGCCGCCCTTGACGTAGATCTTCCACGAGCACGAGCCGGTGCAGTTGGTGCCGTGGGTGGAGCGCACGATCTTGTCGTGCTGCCAGCGGTTGCGGTAGGCGTCCTCCCAGGTGCGGTCCTCGCCGGTGGTCTGGCCGTGGCCGTCGGAGAAACGCTCGCGCGTCTGGCTGAAATAGGTCAGGCGGTCGAGGAAATGGCTCATGGCGGGGCTCCGGTCTCGGTTGTGCGGATCACGCGCGTGCTCAGCACGGCATCTCGGCGCCGCGGCGCCCGTAGTACCACCAGGTGATCGCCACGCACAGCAGGTAGAACACGACGAACACCCACAGCGCCGCCTCCGGCCCGCCGGTCGCGGCGATGGCGGTGCCGTAGCTCTTGGGGATGAAGAAGCCGCCGTAGGCGCCCAGCGCCCCGGCGAAGCCCAGCGCCGCCGCCCCTTCGGTATTGCCTTCCTTGATGGCGCGGGCCTGCGCCTCCTCGCCGGCGCCGTCCACCTCGCGCAGCTTCTGGTTGAGGAAGATCACCGGGATCATGCGGAAGGTCGAGCCGTTGCCGATGCCGGTGGTCAGGAACAGCACCAGGAACATCAGGAAGAAGCCGGTGAAGCTGCCCTGCGCCGGGCCCGCGGCGAGCGCGTAGCCGCCCGCGCCCTTGGGCAGGAAATACAGCACCCCCACCACCGCCAGCGCCATCACGGCGAAGTTCCACAGCGTCACCGAGGCGCCGCCGAGCCGGTCGGCCAGCCAGCCGCCCACCGGGCGGATCAGCGCGCCGAGCAGCGGCCCCAGCCACGCGTAGGCCAGCGGGTTGATGTCGGGGAACTGGCTCTTGATCAGCAGCGGAAAGCCCGCCGCGAAGCCGATGAACGAGCCGAAGGTGCCGAGGTAGAGCACGCACATCAGCCAGTTGTGCTTGCGCCGGAAGATGGCCGCCTGCGCGGCGAACGACGCGCGCGCGTCGGCAATGTCGTTCATGAAGAACCACGCCGCCAGCGAGGCCAGCGCGATCCACGGAATCCAGATGTAGGCGGCGTTCTGCGCCCACACCTGGCTGGCCTGGCCGCTCTTGCCGACGATGGTCTGCGGGTCGCCGCCGAAGATGCCGAGGATGCCCACCGTCACCACCAGCGGGCTCAGGAACTGCACCACCGAGACGCCGAGGTTTCCCAGCCCCGCGTTCACGCCGAGCGCCGAGCCCTTGTGCTCCTTGGGAAAGAAGAAGCTGATGTTGGCCATGCTGGAGCTGAAGTTGCCGCCGCCCAGCCCGCACAGCAGCGCCAGCAGCAGCATGGTCGGGTAGCTGGTGGACGGGTCCTGCACCGCGATGCCGATGCCGATGGCGGGCACCAGCAGCGACGCGGTGGAGATCGCGGTCCAGCGGCGCCCGCCGAACAGCGGCACCATGAAGGAATAGAAGATGCGCAGCGTGGCGCCCGACAGCGCGGGCGCGGCCGCCAGCCAGAACAGCTGGTTGGTCGAGTAGCGGAAGCCGAGCTGCGGCAGGTTGACCGCCACCACGCTCCACAACTGCCAGATCGCGAACGCCAGGAACAGCGCCGGCACCGAGATCCACAGGTTCAGCTTGGCGATTGCCTCGCCCTCGCGCTCCCAGAAGGCCCGGTCCTCGGGCGTCCAGATGGTCAGCACGCGGCCGCCGCCGGCCGGCTTCGGGGTGTCTGCTGCGGTTCGGATCATTGCCGTCTCCTGGCGCGCTCAGGGCCGCGCCGCCATGCCCGCGCGCGCGCCGTGCGGGCCCATCATCTCGGTGCGGCGCACCTCGGTGAAATACATCCAGATCAGCGATACCCACACCACGCCGTACATCAGCATGAAGGCGCTCGAGCGCACCCCGGTGACGTCGACCAGCACGCCGAACAGGATGGGCAGCACGAAGCCGCCCAGCCCGCCGGCCAGGCCGACGATGCCGCTGATGGCGCCGATGTTGTCCGGGTAGTCGTCGCTGATGTACTTGAACACGCTCGCCTTGCCGAACGCGAAGGCGATGCCCAGCACCGCCAGCAGCGCGGTGAAGGCATAGACGTTCAGGCCCAGCCGGAAGCTGCGGGCGCCGTCCACCGCGGCCACCGTGAATTCCGTGCGCGGGTAGCTCAGCAGGAACAGGCAGACCCAGCACACCCACAGCACCCACCACGTCACGCCGTGCGCGCCGTAGCGGTCGGCGAGCCAGCCGCCCGCCGCGCGCAGGACGCCGCCGGGCAGCGAGAAGCAGGCCGCCAGCAGCGCCGCGGCGGACAGCCCCAGGCCGTACTCGCCCACGTAGTACTGCACCATCCACAGGCTCAGCGCGACGTAGCCGCCGAAGACGATCGAGTAATACTGGCAATACTTGAGCACGCGCGGGTCCCGCAGCGCGCGCAACTGCTCCCGCAGGGAGGCGCCGCCGCCGGCGACGTGGGCCGGGTCGTGCGCGCTCAGCAGCCAGAACAGCAGCGCCGTGCCGAGCAGGATGGCCGCGTAGGCGCGCGGCACCATCGCCCAGCCGAAGCTCATCACCAGCGCCGGCGCGATGAACTTGTTGACCGCCGCGCCCGAGTTGCCGGCGCCGAACACGCCCATCGCGAAACCCTGCCGGCTTTTCGGGAACCAGCGCGCGACGTACGGCGTGCCGACCGAGAACGAGCCGCCGGCCAGGCCGACGAACAGCCCGGCCAGCAGGAAATGCCAGTATTGCGTGGCATAGGACATCAGCCACACCGGCGGCACGCAGGCCAGCATCAGCACGAAGAAGACCACGCGCCCGCCAAAGCGGTCGGTCATGAAGCCGAGCGGCACGCGCACCAGCGAGCCGGTCAGCACCGGCACCGCGGTCAGCAGGCCGAACTCGGTGGCGTTCAGCCCGAGGGTCTTGCGGATCGGGATGCCGATGACGCCGAACATCATCCAGACCATGAAGCACACGGTGAAGGCCAGCGTGCTTGCCGCCAGCACGCGGATGGCCGGTGCCGCGACCCGGTCCCGTTGCGATAGCGCCATGCCGCCCCCCCCCTGTCTTTCGCCGGATTTCAATCTAGGCGCCGGCGGCGCGACGCGACATAGGTCTGCCGGGCAGCCCGGCATGTCCGGAAGGAGTAGGGATGCGGCGCGCGCGGGGCCCCGGCCATAGTTCGAAAGAACTATGGCCGGGACACGATCAGGCGCTGTCGTGCCCGGCCAGGAAGACCGCCGCCTGCACCCGCGAACTCAGGTTGAGCTTGCGCAGGATGTGCTGGACGTGGATCTTCACCGTCGTCTCGGCGATGTCCAGCTGGCGCGCGATGGCCTTGTTGCTGGCGCCGCAGGCGATGCGGCGCAGGATGTCCAGCTCGCGCGGCGACAGCGCGGCCAGCAGGCCGGCGCGCGGATCGCCGGCGGGATCCTCGGGCCGGCCCGCGGGCGCGGCGCCGGCCGGACCGGCGTGCACGGCCTGGAACGCGGCGGCCAGCTTGGCCGTCATCTCCGGGCTGATCGCCGACTGCCCCCGCCAGGTCTGGTGGATGGCCGCCACCAGCGCGGCGCCCTCGATGTTCTTGAGCACGTAGCCATCGGCGCCCGCCTTGAGCGCCGCGCCGAGGTCGCGCTCGTCCTCGCTGACCGTCAGCATCAGCACGCGCGCCTGCGGCGCGGCCTCGCGCAGCCCGGGCAGCGCGTCGATCCCCGTCACGCCGGGCAGGTGGTTGTCGAGCAGGATCACGTCCGGCTGCAGCGCCTGGGCGCGGTGCTGGGCCTCGCCGGCGTCGCCGGCCTCGCCGACCACGCGCAGCGCCGGCTCCTGCGCCAGCAGCGCGATCAGCCCGCGGCGGAACAAGGTATGGTCGTCGACGACCAGCAGGCGGACCGGACCGGTGGCGGGCATCGGTGTCTCTCCTCAGTGGCCCGGCACGGCCTCGGCCACGCGCGCGGGCCGGGACGGCGCCTCGCGCGGCGCCAGCCGGCGCGGCAGCGTCAGCATCACGCGCGTGCCCCGGCCGCTGTCGGAGTCCAGCGTCACGGTGGCGCCGATGCGCTGCGCGCGCTCGTGCATGATGCGCAGGCCCACGTGCAGCCGCGAGGCATCCGGCGGGCGCGCGGCGTCGAAGCCGCAGCCGTCGTCGCGCACCTCGAAGCGCCACGCCTCGGCCTGCCGCACCGCCACCCAGACCTGGGTGGCGCGCGCGTGCTTGCGGATGTTGGACAACGCCTCCTGGATCACGTGCAGCACCTGGACCTGCACGTCCGGCATCAGGGCCACGTCGCGCCCCTCGACGCGCAGGTGCGTGCGCAGGCCGGTCTGGTGCTCGAACTTCTGCAGCGTGGTGCGCAGCGCGGGCTCGATGTCCTCGTGGTTGGTGCGCGTGCGGAAATGCACCAGCAGCTCGCGCACGTCGCCGTAGGTCTCGCGCACGCCGGTCTCGATCTCGCCGAGCACCCGGTCGGACGCCGCCGCGTCGCCGCGGCCCAGCGCGCCGCGCATCAGCTCCACCTGGATGCGCAGGAAGACCAGCGACTGGGCGATCGAATCGTGCAGCTCCTGCGCCAGCAGCCCCCGCTCCTCGGCCACCGCGGCCTCCTTCTCGAGCGCGCCCGCGCGCAGCCCCTCCATCGCGCTGGCGAGATGGGCGGCGAGCGCTTCGAGCAGGGAATGGTCCTCCGCCGTCAGCACGGTCTCCTCGATGAAGAACAGGTCGATCTCGCCCAGCACCCGCTGCTGCAGCTTCACCGGCAGCGACACCAGGGTCCGGTAGCCGGCGCGCGCGCAGCGGATCGACGCATCGTCGGGCCGCGCCCCCACGGCGATGACCCGCAGTTGCGCGGTGGCGCCGTCCTGGCCGCAATGGCAGGCGCCCGCGTGCAGGCAGCGCTCCTGCTCGAGCAGGTCGCGCGGCAGGCAGTCGCCGGCCAGCAGCAGGTAGCGCTGATTGGCCGCGTCGGACCAGCGGATCGCCACCGCGTCGGCATGGGCGATGGTGCGCAGGCGGCGCGCGAACCCCTGGCCGAGCTCGTCGAGCGTCGCCGCCTGCGCCATCTGCCGGCTCATCTCGTACATGGCCGCCAGCCGCATGCGCTCGCGCTCGAGCCGCGCGGTCTTCTCGCCGACGCGCCGCTCCAGGTCGCCGTACAGCGCCTCCAGGTTGGCCGCCATGTGGTTGAAGCCCTCCGCCAGCTCGCCGAACTCGTCCCGGGACGTCACCGCCACGCGCACGCCGAGATCGGCCGCCTCGACGCGCTGCAGGCCGCGCCGCAGCCGCATCAGCGGCTCGACCACGATCAGGTAGCTGGCATAGAACAGCATCACCGCGCTGGCGATGGACAAGGCCACCATCGCCAGCTGGAACATGTGCAGCCGCGCGGTCCAGCGCGACAACTGCGACTCGATGTCGGACACCAGCGCATCGACGGCATCCGCGAAGCGGTCGATGTCCGCCATCGGGACCGGCGCGCCGCCGAGCCAGCGCGCGCGCAGCGGCGCCCAGATCTTGCGCACGCTGGCGAACTGCGCGCGCGTCTGGGCATTCCACGGCACCACCAGCGGGCGCGACGGATCGCCGCTGGCCAGCAGCTCCAGGCTCTGCTCGGGCTGGCGCAGCTGGGAGGCCAGGGCGGCGACCGGCGTGCCGCGCTCCACCGCCAGCGCGATCCGGTAGCCCTGCATGCGCATGCGCCCCGCTTCGTTGACCGCCGCCGCGCCGCCCTCGATCTGCCACGTGACCCAGAGCGTCAGGCCGATCGACGTCAGCGCAAGCACCAGCGCCACGGCGCCGATCGCCAGCAATTTGGTCAGCAGACTCCATCTCGGCCGGTCCATCGCGAGACTCCAGGTTGCGCGTGGCTCTGCTGCCGGGGGACGGGCAGGTGGCACGCTGCATGGCAGGATCTCCCGCCGCGGCCGTGGGGGAGCGCGGCGGCCATGCCAACGAAGCGGCACCCGGGCGCGCGCGCATCGTCACAGCTTGCGCAAGGCGCCGCCCGGGGCGGCAGGCATGTTTCCTGATCGAAAAGAGTATATGCAAGGCCACGTGCCGGGGCCCGACTTATCTCGCGGGAGGCGCGGGAGGCGCCGGCCATGCCGCCCGCGCGCGGCAAGCGGCGCATCAGGCGCCCCGGCCGGGGCGCCGCCCGACGCCGGCCGGCCACGCGCCTGACGGTTCCCTCCAATGGCCCTAGAAGTTGTTTCAAAATGAAGCGAAGCGGTCCTGGCTAGGCGCGCGGCCGCAGACAGTACAACCAGTACTTGCCGTGCCGCGCAACGACGCCAGGATCTTTTTGAAACGACTTCTAAATTATTGCGCCGGATTGCCGTTATGGTCGCAGGGGCTCACACTGCCACGGCTCGCGGGTCACCGCGCGGGCCGCGCGGGAACCGGGCCTTTGTCTCCTCACCAGCACCCGCCGCCATGCATGTCTTCCGCCCTTGCCGGCTCATCCTCGCCGCCTGCGCGTTGTGGGGAGCCACTTCCGCCGTGGCGCAGACCGCCATCGTGCTGTACTCCGAGGCCGGCCAGCGGCCCCAGTCCTACGAAGAAAACGGCATGCCCAAGGGGGCCTATATCGAGAACCTGAACCGCGTGCTCAAGCGGCTTCCCGAATACAAGGTGCAGATCCGGTTCGCGTCGTGGGCGCGCTGCGTCGAAGAAGCCAGGAACGGCAACAGCGCCGGCGTGATCGGCGTGTACTATCGCCCCAGGGAGCGGCCGTTCCTGAACCACTCCAGGCCGTTCTACACCGAAGACGTCGCGGTGCACTGCAACCGCGATTCGGTCGAGGGCCGCACGTTCAACACCTATCCCGACGACTTCGCCGGCCTGAAATTCGGCAACCAGCGCGGTTATCTCGCGCCCGGCAAGCGCTTCTTCCAGTTCGTCGGCGAGGGCAGGATCGAGCTCGTCGAGGGGCATGAATTCCACGATCTCGTCAAGAAGATGCTGGTGCAGGAGATAGACTGCGTGGTCAACCCCAGCGTCGTCATCAACGAGGCGCTGGTCACGCTCGAGGCCCAGGGCATTCCGGAGCGCATGCGCTACAAGTCCCGGCGTGTCATGACCATCAAGGGCGAGACCGTCCATATCGGCTTCAGCAAGAAATACGAAGAGTCGCACCCGGAGCTGGCCAGGTTCCGCCAGTTGTTCGACAAGGCCGCGGACGAATAGAATAGCCGGCTCCCCGATTTACCCGAGATCGCGCATTACATGCCACTGCTGCCACCGGTTCGGTCGATCCGGAACAGGATGATCGTGCTGTTCATCGTTGCCACTACGACAACGCTGGGCGCGTTCGCCGTGCACCGCCAGTGGCTGCTGCGGCAGGACCTCGAGCAGCGTTTCGAGCGCACGCGCGCGGAAGTGCTGGAAGGGCTCCGGCAAAGCCTGGCGGCGCCGACCTGGGCGCTCAACGTGGGCATCCTGCGCACCGGCCTCGAATCCACGCTGATACACCCCGAAGTCACCGAAGCCTGCGTGTTCTCGCCCGACCGCCAGGAGGTCTACGCGGAAGTCCACCGCGCCGCCGTCCCCGGCCGCGCCGCAGCATCAGGCACGCTACCCTGCGCCACGGACAACGGCCACGACGTGCTCGCCAACGTCACGATCTACCCGCCCGACGACATCGATCCGGAACGCCGCAAGCAGGCCATCGGCCACGCCGTGATCCGCTTCACCCGCGACAACATGCACCAGACCCTGCACGCGGCGATGGCCCAGGGCGTGACCGAGGTCGCCGCCATCGACGTGGCGCTGGTGCTGCTGCTGACCTTCGGCCTGCGGATGGTCTTCGGCCCGCTCGAACACCTGCGCGGCGCCCTGTTCGAGCTCGCCTCCAGCCACGGCGACCATCTCGACGAACTCGACCAGCTCGGCCGCACCGAGTTCGACAGCGTCATCGACGGCTTCAACCTCGTGCTGCGCCGGCTCAAGCTCATCATCGCCCAGCGCACGGAAGCCGAGCGGCGCGCGCGCGCCGCCATCCAGTCCAGCCACCACGCCTTCGCGCAGATCCAGGCCACCCAGGCCGAGCTGGTCGAGAAAAACCGCCAGCTCGAAGTGCTCTCCAAGACCGACCAGCTGACCGGCGTGTTCAACCGCCGCCACCTCAACGAAACGCTCGGCAGCGCGCTGGCATGCGCGCGCGGCGACGGCAGCCCGTTCTCGATCATCCTGATCGACGTGGACCGTTTCAAGTCCGTCAACGACACCCACGGCCACCAGGCCGGCGACCAGGTGCTGGTCGAGATGGCCGGCCGCATCCTCGAAACCAAGCGGGCCACCGATACCCTCGGCCGCTGGGGCGGCGAGGAATTCCTGCTGATCTGCGCCGGCACCGGCCTGCGCGACGCCGTGCTGTTCGCCCAGGCGCTGCGCCACGCGCTGTCGGAGCGCGACTTCTCCGTGACGGGGCGCATGACCGCCAGCCTGGGCGTGGCCTGCGTGCAGGACGGGGACACCATCCACGGCCTGATCTCGCGCGCCGACGAAGCGCTGTACCGCAGCAAGCGGCGCGGGCGGAACCGGGTGGAGTACGCGGGCGACGACCCGCCGGCGATGCCCGGCGAAGCGCCGCGCGGGCACTAGCCGGATGGCCCGCCTTCTCCCGCTGGAGGGCCATCCTGACCTCCATCAGCTGGCGGAGCTTCGCTTCCACCGCCTTCTGCCCGTCGGCGGACATGTACTTCCCGTCGTCACAATATGCGCCGGCCTTCTCCCTCGCTGGGTATCAAGCGCATCGGAATATCAAACCGGGAAAAGATGTCGTTTATTGTCGTCTTCTGCGCGCCCGGCTACAGCGCCAGCTCAAGAATCTCCAGCACGTCCGCCTCCCGCTCGATCGGACGCGGATTGGCCAGCACCGGCGCGTAACCGAGCGACCGGCGCGCGATCTCCCGAAAGTCGCCGCGGCCGATGCCCAGGTCCCGCAGCCTGCCGGGCAATCCGAGGGATGCGACCAGCTCCGCGATCAGCACGGCCGCCGGGACGTCCGGGCGTCCCACGGCGGCGGACAGTTGCTGCTGGCGTGCCGCGTTGACGCTGGCGTTCCAGCGCAGCACCGCGGGCAGCATCGCGCATGAGGTGTGGCCATGCGCCACGTCGAACGTGGCGCCGATCGCGTAGCCGATGCCGTGGCTGGCGCCCGATCCGGCGCCGGTGGACAAGGCCGAGATCGCCTGCCACATGCCCAGTTGCGACCGCGCCCGCGGGCCGCCGCGGTCGGGATGGCTCCTGATCGCGCGCAGCCCGTCGTGGAGCAGGCGCCATCCCTGCAAGGCATGGAGGTCCGTCACGGGATTCGCGCTCGGGGAACAGAATGCCTCCACGGCGTGATCGACCGAGCGCATGCCTGTCGACAGGAGGAGATCGACGGGCGTCATGCGCGTGGCGGCGGGGTCCAGGATCGCCGTTCGCGCCACCAGGAGTTCATGCCTGAAGATCTGCTTGGCCTTGGTGGCCAGTTCGGTCACGCCGGCCACGGCGGTGAATTCGGCGCCCGACAGCGTGGTCGACACCGAGACCATGCGCACGGGACTGGCGGGCGGCGAGATGGCGGTTGCATCGAGAAGGGCATCCACGGCGGCGACATCGCGCACGTCCATCCATTGGCACATCAGGGCGGCCTTGCAGCCGTCGATGACGGAGCCGCCGCCCACCGCGACGAGCAGGTCGGCGCGTGCGCGCCGCATCGCTTCCGCGATCTCCAGCACATCCTCGCGCGGGGTGTGCCCGCGCATGGTCGCGATGGTGCCGACGTGCCGTCTCCCGAGCTCGCGCTCGACCTGCTGCAGCGGCCCGTCGGCCATGCGCGCGAGGGACCGGCCCGATGCGACCAGGACCCGCCCGGCGCCGCAGCGCTCCGCCTCGGCCAGCACCGCGCGCCCCGCCGGCATCGCGAAGACCACGCGCCCGGGCAGGGCATTCTGATAGACGAAGGGGACGCGCCCGAGATCGTCGTCCTGCTCTTGCGCCGTCACCGGCGGCGGTTGCGGGGTCATGTGCGCGGTCATCTGATTTCCCGCCGCTGGCCGGCGTCGGCCAGGATGAGATCCGCGCCCTTCTCCGCCACCATCATCACGGCGCCCTGGATATTCCCGGAGACCATCTTCGGCATGACGGACGCATCGACGACGCGCAGGCCCGCCAGCCCTCGCACCGACAGGCGCAAATCGACCACGGCGGCGGCGTCGCTCCCCATGCGGCAAGTGCCGAGCGGGTGGTAGATGGTCTGGCCGTTGTCGCGCGCGAAGTCGAGCCAGGCCTCGTCGCTGGCGCACGCGTCTCCCGGGCTGAGTTCCTGCACGACATACGGCCGCATGGCGCTTCGCGACACGATCCGGCGCGCGACCTTCATGGCGCCGACCATGCAGTCGCGGTCGACCTGCGCGTCGAGGAAGTTGGGGCGAATCGACGGCGACGCGAGCGGATCGAGCGACTTCACGTGAATGCTGCCGACCGATTCGGGCCGAAGCTGCGTCACGCCGATGGTCATGCCGGGCGCGCGGTCGAGGATGCGCTTGGACGCATCGGCGTAGCTCGCGTGCACGAAGAAATACTGGGCGTCGGGCGTGGCCACGTCCGGACGCGATTTCACGAAGCCGTTCACCAGGCCCGTTCCGAGCGTCAGGATGCCGGTCCTGCGTGTGAAGTATTCCGCCACGGCCAGCCCGAGGCGCCATCCGCGCGACATCTCGTTCAGCGTGACCGTATTGCGCACGCGCCAGTTCATGCGCGTGGCGAAGTGATCGACGTAGTTCTCGCCGACGCCCGGCAACGCGTGCCTGACCGGAATTCCCAGCCGTTGCAGCAGCGCGGGCTGGCCGACGCCGGACAGCTCCAGGAGCTGCGGCGACTGGATCGCGCCGGCGCAGAGGATGACCTCGCGCGCGGCGCGCGTGGTGGTCTCCACGCCGCCGCGCCGCCACGTCACGCCGGTGCAGCGCGCGCCCTCGATTTCGATCCTGGTGACGAGGGCGTCCGTCACCACCCGCAGGTTGGGCCGGTCGAGCGCCGGCCGCAGATACCCTTCGTAGGCGCTCCAGCGCCGGCCCGCCGATTGCACGACCTGGTAGTAGCCGACGCCTTCCTGGCTCTCGCCGTTGTAGTCTTCGTTGTAGGCCCAGCCGTCCTCGCGGGCGGCATCGATGAACGCCTGCGCGATCGGGTAGCGCTCGCGCACCTGCGCGAGCTTCATCGGACCGTCGTGCCCGCGCGCCGGGCCGCCCCGCGGATAGTTCTCGATCTTGCGGAAATAGGGCTCCACGTCGCGCCAGCCCCAGCCGTGCGCGCCGCCGGCCGCCCACGCATCGTAGTCGGCGCTCTGGCCGCGCACGTAGATCATGCCGTTGATCAGCGAGGAACCGCCCAGGCCCTTGCCGCGCGGCACCGAGATCACCCGGTTGCGGGTGCCCGGCTCCGCCTCGGTCTGGAAGCGCCAGTTGTACTGCTGGTCGACGAGGAGCTTGCTGAAGCCCGCCGGAATGCCGATCCAGCGGCTCGCGGGCTCGCCGCCGGCCTCGAGCATGAGCACGCGATGGCGGCCGGAGGCACTCAGGCGGTTCGCCAGGATGCAGCCTGCCGTGCCGCCGCCGACGATGACGTAGTCCCAGCCCTCCTCGCGGGCAAGCGCGCCTTCGCTCATGGGGCCGCCTGCAGCATGAAGTCCGCCATCATCTCGATCTGGCTCACGAGCATGGGCTTGCCATGGTGGATGCGACAGCCCCGCTTGCGGGCGGCCGCGAGCAGCGCCGTCTCGGCCGGCTTCATGATGACTTCGGCCACCACCTGGTCCGGGGTCAGCCGTTCGGCGTCGAGCGGCAGCGCGTCGTCGGGCCGCATGCCGAGCGACGTGCAGTTGATCACCAGGTCATGCCCCGACGGGTCGCGCGTGCCGACCGCGATGGCAATGGCCGGAAACGCCACGCGCAGGCGCGCGGCCAGCGCCTGCGCCTTGGCCGCGTCGCGGTTGGCGATCGTGATCGCGGCGGCGCCGGCGTCGCCGAGCGCGTACGTGATGGCCGTCGACGCGCCGCCGGCGCCCGCCACGTAGACACGCATCCCGGCGGGATCGAGGTCGTTGCCGCGCAGTCCGCCGACGAAGCCCAGGCCGTCCAGGATCCCGCCCCGCAGCCGCCCGTCGGGCAGGCGCCTGACGATGTTGACCGCGCCCACGCGGGCGGCCTCCGGCGTGAGTTCGTCGCACAAGGCGACGAACGCGTTCTTGTGCGGCACCGTGACGATGAACCCCTCGAGGTTCGACATCTGCCGCAGGCCGTCGGCCACCTTTGCCAGGCCCGCGACGGGCACCTGCATGGGCACCAGGGCCGCGTCGATGCCGCGCGCGGCCATCAGGCGGTTGATCTCCTGCGGCGCGAGGACCTGCTGGATGGGATCGCCGATGGTGGCCATCAGACGCGTGGTGCCGGTGATCTCGTTCATCTTGTCTCGGGGTGGAATGGCAGATTGGGAGATTGGGAATGCGCACGGCGACGCCCGGGGCATCGGCCGTCCGCCGCGCCTCGCGCAAGACAGGTCCCGTCTCAGGCGCCGCCGATCGCACTGGCGGCGCCTGGGACGGGAATCACGCGCCCGGCATGTCGGAGCGCGCCCGCGCGGCCAGCGCCCTCAGGCGCCCTGGAACCGCGGCTTGCGCTTCTCCATGAAGGCGGCCGCGCCCTCCCGGTAGTCGGCGCTCGCGAAGCAGGCCGCGATGGCGGCCTCGGCCGCGGCGACGTCGCGATCGCCGGGATCGTGGATGAGCTCGTTGACCGTCCGCTTGAGCGCCCGCAGCGTAAGCGGCGCGTTCTCGACCACGGCGGCGCACCATTCGTCGAACATCGCATCGAACGTCTCGCGCGGCGCCACCTGGCTCACGAAGCCCATGCGCAACGCCTCCTGCGCGCCGAAGACGCGCGCGGAGAAGAACATGTCGAAGGTATTGGCCACGCCGACCACGGTCATGAACCGGCGCACGCCCACCACGCTGTAGCCCAGGCCCATGCGTCCGGCCGGCATGCGAAAGCGCGCGTCGTCGCGGCAGAAGCGCAGGTCGCACGCGGCGGCAAGGCCGAGGCCGCCGCCCATGCAGATGCCGCGGATCCTGGCGACGACCGGCTTGCTGCATTTCACCGGCGCGAGGTAGGCCTGCTCCACGGCCGCGTTGTAGGCCGCCTGCACCGCGGGGTCCGCCTGCGACGCGCCGAACTGCGAGATGTCGGCGCCGGAGACGAACGCGCTGTCGCCGTCGCCCTCCAGCACGATCAGCCGGATCTCGGGGTCGGCGTCGAGCGCGTCGAGCGCTTCCGGCAGGGCAAGCCACATGTCCCGCGACATCGCGTTGTACTTGCTCGGATTGGAGAACACGATGCGGCCGATGGCCGCCTCGCGCTTCACGATCAGTTCAGGCATGGCTCGTTCTTCCTCAGATAACCAGTTGTTCGCGGAGACCGGCGATCTCCGCAGCGTCGAAATCGCATTCCGCGAGAATCTCGGCGGTATGCTCGCCCCAGGCGGGTGCCGCGGCCACGATGGTAGCCGGCGTGCGCGACAGCGTCACCGGCTGGCTGATCACCTTGATCGGCTCGCCCTTGCCTGTGCGCGTATCGACCACCACGGCGAGATGCTGCACCTGCTCGTCCTCGAGCATCTCCGGCACGTCGTAGACCGGACCGGCCGGCACGCCCGCGTCGTTCAGCAGCGCGACCCAGTGCTGCACGCCATGCGCGCCGAAGACTTCGTTGAGCCGGCTGTTCAGGCGCGCGCGGTGCTTCACGCGCAGGGGCTCGGTGGCGAATTCGGCGTCGGCGATCCATTCGGGATGCCCGATGACCTTGCACAGCCGCATCCACGTCCCCTGCCCGGCGGCGCCCAGGTTGAGCAGCCCGTCGGCCGCGTTGAACACGCCCATCGGCGCGCTCGTCGGATGGTCGTTGCCCGCGGGCCGCGGGATGTCGCCCTCGTTCAGGAAGCGCGCGACCTGGAAGTCCATCATCGCGATCTGCGAGTGCAGCAGCGACGCCTGCACCCATTGCCCCTCGCCGGACTGGTCGCGCTCGCGCAGCGCGATGAGGATGCCGATGGCGGTGTAGAGGCCCGTGCTCGAATCGGCGACGGCGATGCCGGCGCGCAGCGGCCCGGTCTCGGGATAGCCCGTCACCGACATGAGCCCGCCCATGCCCTGCACGATCTGGTCGAAGCCCGGCCGCGCCGCGTACGGCCCGTCCTGCCCGAATCCCGAGATGCTCGCCAGGATGATGCGCGGGTTGATGGCGCGCAGGGATGCGTAGTCGACGCCGAGGCGCGTCTTCACGTCCGGCCGCCAGTTCTCCACGACGACGTCGGCGGTCCTGACCATGCGCTTGAGGATGGCGAGGCCCTCGGGCTTCTTGAGGTTCAGCGTCATCGACCGCTTGTTGCGGTTGAGGTTCTGGAAGTCCCCGCCGAGGCGGTTGACGGCGAATATGTCTTCGTTCGGATCGACGCCGGCCGGCGGCTCGATGCGAACCACGTCGGCACCGAAATCGGCCAGCATCCGCACGCACGTGGGACCGGCGCGAACCCGGGAGAGGTCAAGTACCTTGATGCCCTGAAGGGCCGAGGATGCGCAGATGCGGGACATTCGTACTCCAGATGTATTTATGTTCGCGCAAAGCCCATTCATGCAAATGGGCACAAGCGAGCCTGGCAGGCCGTTCAAGGCTCGCGAAACTCAAGAGGTGGTGAAGAAGGATCTCAGCGCAGCATGTCCTTCGGTAGCGATTGCAGCAGGTTGATCAGCGTCGCGCCCTCGGGACGCAGATGCGCCCTCATGAGGCGCACCGCCGTCTCGCCATCGCGCTCCTGGATCGCTTTCGCGATCTGGCCATGCTCGAGGTGCGCGTGCATGGCGTCACCCACCGCGCCGAACGAATGGGAGCGGTAGGCGACCGTGCGGGTGCGCATGCGCAGGATCTCCTGGCGCAGGAACGTATTGCGCGAGCCGGCATAGAGCACCTCGTGGAACGCCATGTTGGCCTGCTGCCATCCGACCTGGTCGTCGGCCTCGGCGGCGGCTTCGCCGGCGAGATGGGCGTCCATCAGGGCTTGCCGCTCCGGCCGCGTCATGCGCTCGCACGCATAACCCGCGCAGAGCCCTTCCAGGTCGGACAGCAGCTCCCAGACGGAGACCAGCTGCTGCACGTCCATCTTCGAGACGATCGAGCCGCCGCGGGAAATGCTGCTGACGAGACCTTCGGACTTGAGCCGCACCAGCGCCTCGCGCACGGGGGTGCGGGAGACGCCGAACTGCGTCATCAGGCTCTCCTCGTCGATCGAATCGCCGGGCAACAGCATGCGCTGGCTGATCTGCGACTCGACCGCTCTGTAGATCTGGTCGCTCGTCGTCATGGCACTTGCCTGTATCGGAGGGTTCCCGCGAAGCGCGGGCGCTCAAGGGCGCGGGAACCGAAGCGGCATGCCTGCCGGTCGCCGGCACGCCAGGCCCTCGCGTGCGCTCGGAACGCGGGGCATGGGTGCGCGGGGTGGAAAAGCTCGGAAGTGTCTCTCACTGTGGATGGGTCGGAAAAAATCGCTCGAAGTCGTCGGGAAGCAGCCGGGTCAGATCGTCAGGTTGACCGTCACGGTCTTGAGCCGCGAGAAGCCTTCGGTCAGGGAAGACAGCGACTGCTCCTTGCCCTGGCCGCTCTGCTTGAAGCCGCCGTAGGGCTGGCCGAACAGCTGGCCCTTGCCCTGGTTGACCTGCACCCAGCCCGAGTCTATCTCATGGGCCATGCGGATCGCGCGCGCCGTGTTGTTCGAGAACACGTAGCCGGCCAGCCCGTAATGGCTGTCGTTGGCCATCTTCAGCACCTGCGCGTCGTCCTTCCAGGGAATCACGACGAGCACCGGCCCGAAGATCTCCTCCTTGGCCAGGCGCCACGCATTCGAGCTGCCGCCGAACAGCGTCGGCACGGTGAAGTACCCTTCGGCCAGCGGGCCGGAGGTCGGCGGCAGGCCGCCGGTCAGCAGCTTGACGTCCGGGTTCTTCAGCCCTTCCTCGATGTAGCTGCACACGCGCCCGTACTGCTTGCTGCTGATGAGGCTGCCCATGTCGGTCGCCTCGTCCAGCGGGTTGCCGATCTTGTAGCTGTTCATGAGCTTGACCAGCTTCTCCAGGAACGAATCGTAGATGGACTCGTGGAGGAACAGGCGCGAACCCGCGGTGCACGACTGGCTCTGGCGCGTGAAGCGCATGGCCGTGCCCACGTTCTGCACGACCCACTCTTCGTCCGCGTCGTCGCACACGATGGTCGGGCTCTTGCCGCCCAGCTCCAGCGAGACCGGGCCGATGCGCTCCGCCGCCGCGGCCATGATGCTCTTGCCGACCCCGGTGGAGCCGGTGAAGGACATCTTGTGGATGCGCGGATGCGACGCCAGCGCCGCGCCGCACTCCGCGCCGAGCCCGGTGACGACGTTGAGCACGCCCGGCGGGAGGAAGCGCTGGCAGATCTCCGCGAGGAACAGGCCCGCGAAGGGCGCATCCTCCGCGAGCTTGAGCACCATCGTGTTGCCGGCCACCAGCGCCGGCGCGATCTTGATCGAGCACAGCACCGCGGGCGCGTTCCACGGCACGATCGCGCCGACGATCCCGAGCGGCTCGCGGCGCGTGTAGCTGAGGATGTCGTCGCCGAGCGGCAGCATCTCGCCCTTGAGCTCGCTGGCCAGGCCGCCGAAATAGCGGAAGGCGTCGACGCACAGCTGCGCCTCGGGCCGTGCCTGCGTGCGCAGCGCGTTGCCGGTCTCGTGCGCGATGATCCGCGCGAAGTCCTCCAGCTGCGCTTCGAGCGCGTCGGCGATCTTCTGCATCGCGCGGCCGCGCTGCGACGGCGTCACCTTCTTCCACGCGGTGAACGCGCGCTCGGCGGCCTGCACCGCGCGCTCGACGTCTTCCGCCCCGGCGCGCGGGATCTCGGCGATGACGCGCTTGTTGGCGGGACACTCGACCGGCAGCGCGCGGCCGTCGGCGCTGCCCACCCACTCGCCGTTGAGCAGTTGCATAACGGGGCCGAGCCGGACCGAGGGTTCGGCCTGGCTTTGCAGACCATGAAATTCGTTGGACACGATCACTCCTGTGGATTGGGGCGGCTGGAGGACGGGACGCCCTGGGTTGATGGATGCTTGCTGGCCTCGCGCCGCGCATCGAGCAGCTTGATCAGCGAGCCGGTGATGCCGCGCGGCATCAGGAACATGCAGACGATCAGGATGCCGCCGTACACCGCGCCGGCGAGCGCCTGGCTGATGTCCGACGCATAGGACGGCACGAACTGCAGGAACAGGCCCGCCACCACCGCGCCGCTGATGGTGCCCAGGCCGCCCACGACGATCGACGCCAGGAAACCGATCGACAGCATGAGGGTGAACGAATCGGGGCCGATGAAGCCGATCGTGTAGGCCGCGAGCGCGCCGCCGACGCCGCCGAGCATCGATCCCGTGCCGAACACGACGACCTTGAGGTGGTTCACGTCCACGCCCATCGACGAGGCCGCCAGCTCGCCCCCGCGGATGCCGGCGAGCGCCCGCCCGGTGCTGCCGGCGACGAAGTTGCGCACCGCCCAGAAGACCACGATGGCGAACAGCAGCACGAAGTAGTAGAGCCACGCGTCCTGGCCCAGCGTGAACCACGCGGGCGGGTCCGGCTTGTCGAAGGTCAGGCCGGCGGCCCCGCCGGTGTACGACTTGAAATGCTTGACCAGCGGCACGACCGACACCGCGAGGATCAGCGTGATGAGCGCCAGGTACAGGCCGCGCAGGCGCTTGGCCGGGAATCCCGCGAGATAGCCGGCGCCGAAGCAGACGAGCGCGGCGATGCACACGGAAAGCGGCGGATTCACGCCCAGCAGCGTATGCGTGAGGATGGCCGTGTACGCGCCCAGCGCGAAGAACATGTTGTGGCCCAGCGAGACCTGGCCCACGTAGCCGGTGATCAGGTTCAGGCCCAGCGCCGCGATCGCATAGGTGAGCACGCCGGTGAACTGGAACGTGCGGTAGCCGGGGAAGACCAGCGGCACCAGGAACAGCAGCGCCGCGAACGCGAGCCAGCCGAGGGTCGACGTCCTGCGCACGGGCCGGGGGCCGGCCACGGCCGGCGCGGGGAGAATGCTCACCTTGTTCATACGCGCACCATCACGGTACTGCCGAAGAGACCTTCGGGCTTGACGATCAGAACCGCCACGATCAGCAGCAGCGGCAGGAGGATCTGCAGGTCGGCGCCCAGCCACGGCAGGTAGGCCATGGACAGCGACTGGGAGATGCCGACCACGGCGCCGCCGACCACGGCGCCGCGATAGCTCGTGAGGCCGCCGACCACGGCCGCCGCGAACGCATAGATGATGATCGAGCCCATCATGTTCGGGTCGATCGTGACGCGCGGCGCGACCAGCAATCCCGAGACCGCGCCCAGCACGGCCGCGAGGCCCCAGCCGATGGCCATCATCGCGGTGAAGGGAATCCCGACGAGCTTGGCCGAGGAGCCGTTGGAGGCGGCGGCGCGCAGCGCCATGCCCAGCCGCGTCTTCTGGAACAGCAGGAACATGCCCACGGAGATCGCCACCAGCACGGCGACCGTGCCGAGCAGCTCGACACTGACCCGGAACGAGCCGATCGAGAAATACTTCTCGGGGAAAGGCGAGTCGAGCGGCATCTGCATGAAGCCCCAGGTCGCGCCGCTGAGGCTGTTGAACGCGAGGAAGAGGCCCAGCGTGACGATGATGATGGTGAGCTCGTCCTTGTTCTGCACCGGCCGCACGAAGATCAGGTAGGTAGCCATGCCCACGAACAGCGAGACGACGATCGCCACCACGATCGCCCAGCCCAGGGGCAGGCCCCAGGCCACGCACTGCCAGGCGACGTAGGCCGACACCGTGGCCATCTCGCCCTGCGCGAAATTGGCGATGTTGGTGGTGCGATAGATCAGCACCAGCGCGAGGCCCAGCGACGCGTAGATCGCCCCGTCGCCGATGCCGTTGATGATCTGCTGGAGGAAATACTGCATGTGTGTCCCTCTCGTTGGCGTCTCGTTAGTGTCTCAGTGGCCCAGGTAGGCGGCGCGGATGCTGTCGTTGGCGGCGACCTCCGCCGCGCTGCCCGACAGCACCACCCGGCCGATCTCGAGGACGTAGGCGCGATGCGCGATCTCGAGCGCGAGATTGGCGTTCTGCTCGACGATCAGCATCGAGGTGCCGAGCGTCCGGTTGACCGTCTGCAGCGCGGCGAACAGGTGGTCGATGATGACCGGCGCGAGGCCCAGGGACGGCTCGTCGAGCAGCATCACGCGCGGCTTGAGCATCAGCGCCCGGCTCACCGCCAGCATCTGCTGCTCGCCGCCGGACAGGCTGCCCGCCTTCTGCTTGTGGCGCTCGCGCAGGCGCGGGAAGAGCGTATACATCTGCTCGATGTCGGCGTCGATGCCGCCCTTGTCCTTGCGGCGGTAGGCGCCGACCTGCAGGTTGTCCTCCACGGTCAGGTCGGCGAACGTCCCGCGCCCCTCCATCGCGTGCGCGACGCCCATGCGCGCGATGCGGTCCGGCCCCATGCCCTTGAGCGGCTTGCCGTCGAGCAGCACCTGGCCTTCGCGCTTGATCATGCCGCTGATCGACTTGAGCGTGGTGGTCTTGCCGGCGCCGTTGGCGCCGAGCAGCACCACGATGCTGCCCTCGGGCACCGCCAGGTCGACCCCGTGCAGCACCGCCGTCCTGCCGTAGCCCGCGGCCAGGCCCTTGATCTCAAGAACGTCCACGCTTCTTCCCCAGGTAGGCTTCGATCACGCGCGGGTCGGACTTCACGGCCTGCGGCTTGCCCTCGGCGATCTTGTTGCCGAAATCGAGCACCACGATGTCGTCGGAGATGTTCATCACCATGCCCATGTGGTGCTCGACCAGCAGGATGGTCACGTCGAAGTCCTGCCGCACCCGCAGCAGGGTCCGCGCGAGCTCGTCCACCTCGGAATGCGAGAGCCCGCCCGCGGGCTCGTCGAGCATCAGGAACGACGGGTTGGCGGCCAGCGCGCGCGCCAGCTCGATGCGCTTGAGCGTCGGATAAGGCAGGCTGTCGACGCGCTCGTCGTGAAGATGGTCCAGCCCCAGCCGTTCCAGCAGCAGCATGGCGTCGCGCCGCAGCGCGATCTCCTCGGCGCGCCGCGACACCGGCACGCACGGCGCCATGAACAGGCGGGTGCGGCCGTGGTGGTAGCCGCCCAGCATGACGTTTTCAAGCACCGTCAGGCTGTTGATCAGCGCGAGGTTCTGGAACGTGCGGGCGATGCCCCGCCTGGCCATGTCTTTGGACTTCAGCCCCGTGATGTCCTCGCCGTCGAACAGGATGCGCCCGGACGACGGGTTGTAGAGGCGGCTGACGCAGTTGAACAGGCTGGTCTTGCCCGCGCCGTTCGGACCGATCAGGCCACAGATCACGTTCCGGCGAACCTCGAACGTCAGCTCGTTGATCGCGACGATGCCGCCGAACCGCAGCGACAGCTTGTCGATCGCGAGCTTCGGCGAAGCCGTCGCCGGCAACGCCTCGACGGTCTCCGGCGGCAGCGCCATCAACACGGCGCTCATGCCCGGACGGCCTCGCCCGGCTTCGGCTGCCGGGGCGCGCTGCCCAGCCCGAGCTCCTGCTGCGCCTGCTGCGCCATGACCGACATGTCGGCACCCGGCGCGGCCGCGCGCAGCGACTGCGCGCACGAGGCCGCCACGCTGCGCGAGACCGTGCCCTTCGCGCCCATCGCGTCGTAGAGCGACATCGCCACGCGCACGTCCTTCTCGAGCAGTTGCATGGTGAAGCCGCAGGCGAACTTGCGGTCGACGATCTGGGGCTGCCAGTGCGTCATGGACACCCAGTTCTGGCCGCTCGAGGCGTTGACGACCTTGAGCATGGTCGCCGGGTCCAGCCCGAACTTCTCGCCGACCGCGAAGGCCTCGCTGTTGACCGCGAGCGCGGTGGCCGACATCAGGTTGTTCAGCGCCTTGACCGCGTGACCGGCGCCGACCCTGCCGACGTGGAACACGTTCGGCCCCATCTTCAGCAGCAGCGGGCGGGCCGCTTCGTAGTCGGCGGCGTCGCCGCCCACCATGATCGCGAGCGTGCCCTTCTCCGCGCCGATGGCGCCGCCCGAGACCGGCGCGTCGATGAAGCGCAGGCCGCGGCGCTTCGCCTCTTCGGCGTTCGCGACCGAGTTGGTCGGCGCCGACGAGCTCATGTCGATGATCAGGGCGCCCGGCTTGAGCGCGTCGAACAGGCCCTTGCCGCCCTCGCCGCGCAGGACGGCGTCGACCACCTGGCTGGTGGGCAGCATCAGGATCACCGCGTCCGCCGCGGCCATGTCCGCCACCGTCGCCACCCTGCCGCCGACCGCTTCGGCCGCCGCCGCGGCCGCGGCCGCGTTGGCGTCGCTGACCAGCAGCGTGGCCGAGCCCTTGAGATGCCGGACCATACGGTGGCCCATCGTGCCGAGACCGATGAAGCCGACCGTGGCGAACGCGTGTTCTTTCACTTGTGTCATTTCAAATCGCTCCTCTGTGCTGCGCTGTGCTGTCTTGGGGTTGGGATCAGTTCGACTTGGCGCGCGGTTCCCACGCGGGCGTGCGGCCCTCGTAGTTGAGAACGCCGCCGACCGGCACGAACTTCACGCCATCGAACTGGGCGATCTGCACGGACTCGATCGGGTAGCCGTCGGCCGTCCCCTTGGTGTTCAGCCTGATGCCTTCGAGCAGGATCGGCACCTTGACGTTGTCCAGGCTGCGGATGGACGCCATGAAGGCGTCGCGCGTCGGCGTCTTCATCCGCTCCAGCACGGCCTTCGTGGCCATGCAGTCGTACCAGCCCATCGTCGCGTTCTGGTCTGCCACGTTCGCGCCCGGCGCGTACTGCTTGAGCTTGGTGAGGTAGGTCTTCATGTCCTCGTCGTTCGCGAACGCCGGGTTGGTCGCGTCCTTGATGTAGAGGCCGCTGTAGATGCCCTTGGAGATGTCGGCGCCGGCGGGCACCAGCGTGCCGCCGATACTGGCGCCCACGTTCCAGACGATGTGCACCGGCTTCCAGTTGATGGCGGCGGTCTGCTTGATGGCCTGCACGACGAACTTCGGCGTGGTCGCCTCGACGAAGACGTCGGCACCCGACTCCTTCAGGCGGCTGATCTTCGCATTGATGGTCGGCTCGCTGTAGCTGTGCTCCTCGTGGGCTACGATGTTCAGGCCGAGCGCCTTGGCGGTCTTGACGAAGGTGTCGGCGAAGAAGGGGCCGCCGCTGTCGTCGTTGATCAGCGCGATCTTGGCGTTCGGCCACTTCTGCTTGATGAACTCCGCGTACATGGCCGCCTCGGTGTTGTACGAGAGATAGCCGAGCATGGTCCAGGGGAACTTCTCGACCTCCGCCCTCGCGCCGAACATCGGGCCGCCCGAGCCGATGAAGGCCTGCGGTATCTTCTCGGCGTTGTAGTACGAGCGCGTTCCGAGGTTGGCGCCGGTACCGTTGTTGCCGATCACGGCGAAGACCTTCGACTGCTCCACGAAGCGGCGCGCGTTCTGCAGCGCGCGGGCCGGCTCCATGGCGTCGTCGAGCGTCTCGATCTTGATCTTGCGCGTCTTGCCGTCGCCGACCTTGACGCCGCCCTGCTCGGCGTTGAGGTAATCGAAGCAGCCCTTGACCCCCACGCCGATGGCGCCGTAGGCGGCATTGGGGCCGGACTGCGCCACGGAGACCCCGAACACGATCTCGGAGTCGGAGATGCCCGCGTCGGCCGCGCGCGCCGCGGCCGACCAGGCAATGAGCGCGGACGCCACCGCGCAGAACATGAGGCGACGGCCCGAAGGGCTTCGACAAGGGCTCCGACCATAGATCATTCGCTGTCTCCTAGTTGTTGTGTTGAGAGTTCCGCCCTCAATCGGCCGGCGCTGCGACGTGTGTGGTTGGTCATCGCCAAGTCTTTTTACACGTCACCTCCGTATATTTATAGAATCTATCTGAATTCAGAAAAGCGCCTTAGGGATATTCCCGTAGCTGCACCGCCGCAAAATTCCGGCGCCGGCGGACGGCCGGGGCGCTGGAACCGACATCGGCAGCACAACCAGGAGGCAGGATCGATGGCAAATGAAAACGGGGCCGACGCAGCACCGGCAACGCAGGCGCCCGCGCTGGCGTCCAACGCCGTGAGCGATGCGCTGCGCGCGCGCTTCGGCGTCGAGGGCGCATGGTCGTTCGGGATCACCTTCCGCGCGCGATGGAGCGAAACCGATGCCTACCAGCACGTCAGCAACCGCACGCACTTCGTCTGGTTCGAGGAAACCCGCAACCGCTACCTGGAAGCCGCCGGCTATCCCCTGACCGGGCCGGACACGCCCGGGCCGGTCATCCGCGAGACGACCTGCACCTACGAGCAGCCCATCTCGCTTGGCGACGAAGTGCTCGTGACCTGCCGCACCGCGTGGGTCGGCCGAACGAGCCTGCGGATGGACTACGCGGTGTGGCACGGTGGCCTGGCCGCGACCGCGCATACCATCGTGGTCTGGTATCGCAACACCACCCGGGAACGTTTGCCGGTGCCGCCGGCACTGATTGCCTACATGGAAAAACTCGACGGCACGACGCGGCGCTGAGGCCGCGGATGCGCATCCGCCGGGCGAGAGCGCGTCCGCACATTCCCGGCAGGATGCGGCTTGACGCGCCGATGTGGAAAAAAGCACATCGGGAGCCGCGTCGCGCCGCGCCGGCAAGATCCCCGGGGCCGCGAGCGACCCGCCGGCCGCCGGGCATCCCCGCTCATTTTCCGCTCATTGTCATGAACCACACTGCCGTTGTGGAGGCAGCGCGCGCCGATGCGATCAAAGCCCGGTCGCCGGTCCGCCGCCTTCCCGATACGCTCTGGAGACCATCATGGCCAAGATTGCCCGGCTGCTCGAGAGGCTTCACGTCACCCGCCGCTTCGCGGAAAGCTACGGACAACCGGCGATGACCCCGCGCCTCACTTTGCCGCTTTGCGAAGCATGATTTCACGAGCGACTTCGGTGACCAGTTCACGCAACCACTGGTGCGCAGCATCATGGCGGTAGCGGACATGCCACGCCATATCCACCGGGAATGTCCCCAGGTCCACTGGCGCGGCCAGTATCTTCAGCCGGGCATCGCTTGCGAGATGGCGACAGATCAGCGCAGGTAGCGTCGCGCAATAGTCTGTCGCGGCAACAAGTTCCGGAACGGCCATGAAGTGCGTGACGGATATCGCTACCTCACGGCGAAGGCCCTGGCGCTGAAGCGTCTGGAACAGACCCGCGCGCAGGCGGCCGGGTGGCAGCACATTGACGTGCTTGAGCTGCTCGTACTGTTGCCTGGACATTCGCTTGTGTACATGCGGATGGTCGGCGCGCACCACGCAGGCAATGCCGTCTTCCATCAGGGGCTGCACCACGAGGTTGTCAGGCGGGTCGACAATGCGGCCCAGCACCATCGCGGTAGCGCCGGAACCCACGCCGGTCTCGGCCAGGTCCGTGCCAAACGGCACCAGCCGCAGCCGAATTCCCGGTGCCCGCTCGCTCAACCGCGTGACGATTCCAGGCAACAGCACGAACTCGACGTAGCTGCTCGGCGCCAGTATGAACAGACGCTCCGCCTGCTTCGGGTCGAAGCCCTGCTGGCCCAGTACCAGCTCGTCGAGCTGGCCGATCGCGGCGGCGATGCCGGGCGCCAGCGCTTCGGCTTTCTCCGTTGGCTGCATGCCGTACCGTTCGCGAATGAACAGGGGGTCCTGCAACAAATCCCGCAGTCTCGCCAGGGCATTGGACAGCGCCGGTTGCGTCATCCCCAGCCGCTCGGCCGCACGCGTGACGCTTCGCTCCTCCATGAGCGTCAGGAATACGGGTAAGAGATTCAGGTCGTAGCGCATCCAGATATATTGTCAGGAAAATATCTGGAATCCAATAAATAAATTGGATGAATGAAAAGGCAGTGCACATACTCCATTGCACAGAGAGGTTGCCTCCCTGCCTGACGGACAGGCGGCAGCACTCTTTCCACACTGCATCCGCACACAGCCACTGGAGTCGCCATGTCTTCCGAATCGCTTTTTACCCCCTTCCGCCTGGGCGCCATCGACGTCCGCAACCGCATCGCCATGGCGCCGCTGACCCGGTCGCGCGCAGGAATGGACGGTGTCCAGACGCCGCTGGCCGTCGACTACTACGGACAGCGAGCGTCGGCGGGCCTGATCATCACCGAGGCAACCAACATCTCGCGCCAGGGTCGTGGCTACGCTTACACGCCCGGCATCTACACCGATGCGCATGTGGATGCCTGGGCACCCGTGACCAACGCGGTCCATGCGGCGGGCGGCCGCATCGTGATGCAGTTGTGGCATGTGGGCCGCATGTCGCATGTCAGCCTGCAGGAAGACGGCGCCGCGCCGGTAGCGCCGTCCGCCATCCAGGCTGGCGGCAACGTCTTTACCGAAGCCGGACACCTGCCGCCGTCGATGCCGCGGGCACTTGCCACCGAGGAGATCGCCGGCATCGTGGAAGACTATCGAAGCGCCGCGCGCCGCGCGAAGGCCGCCGGGTTCGATGGCGTGGAAGTACACGCAGCCAACGGCTACCTGCTGGAGCAATTCCTGCGCGACAGCACAAACCACCGCGAAGACCGCTACGGCGGCTCCATTGAAAACCGCGCACGCCTGTCGCTGGAAGTGGTGGAAGCTGTCGCGGGAGTCTGGGGCGCCGATCGCGTCGGGCTTCGCCTCTCCCCCTTCTCGACCGCGGTAGGAGACACGCCACTGGACAGCACGCCGATGGAAACGCACGGCTACCTGGCTCGCCGGCTCGGCGAGATGGGACTGGCATACCTCCATGCCGTCGAGGGGCAGTTACACGGCGGCAACGGCGCCGCAACGTTCGACGTGCAAGCCCTGCGCGCAGCCTTCGGCGGCGCCTACATTGCCAACAATGGATACGACCGGCACCGCGCCCTGAACGCCACCGCTTCCGGTCACGCGGACATGATCGCCTTCGGCAAGCCCTTCATCGGAAATCCCGACCTCGTTGAGCGGCTGCGGTCGGACGTGCCTCTACATGAGGCACCGGCGGCTACCTTCTTTGGCGGCGGCGCCGAGGGGTACACCGAACTGGTCCGAGCCTAGGGCTGGCACGAGACTGGCCGGTGGGGGCTGATTGCCTCGGCCGGCCAGTGGAAAAGTCACAAGATCGGCGCGCAATGCATCCTGCCGTCCTTCCTTAGCATGGAGAATCGCCACGCCACGAATTTCGCGCATGACTACCCGTTCCTGAAAATGGTTGCTCAAGGCGGCAAGCCGCTGACCGCCGGTTGCCGCCTGTTTCGTCGACTTACTCGCTACGGTCGTACGAGAACTGGATGCCCGGCGTGCCGCCCGTTTCGATGAACAGGTTCATGAACGCGGGGACGGTCTCGCTGCGCTTCCAGTCCCGTTGCAGCTCGCAGAACAGTTGCACGGTAGAAATAAGCTTGCCGCCGGCCTGCTCGATGCGTCGCAGTGCGGCTTCATGCGCGGCCACGGATGTGCCACCCACGGCATCCACCGGCACATAGACCTCGTAGCCCTCGGCCAGCGCGTCCAGCGCCGGGAACGTCAGGCATGCTTCGGTCCAGAGCGCAGTCATGATGAGCTTTTTGCGGCCGGTTTCCTGAACCGCTTTCCGGAATTCCACGTCCTCCCAGCTGTTGATGCTGGTGCGATCGTAGGTCGGATAGTCGCCCAACACCTTGCGGATATGGGATACCGGCGGCTTGTTGAGACCGGTTTGCACGTTGACCGTGGAATGCACGATCGGCAGGCCGTAAGCGATGGCTGCCTTAGCACAGCCAACGATATTGTTCAGCATCAGTTGCCGATCCATCGAGGCAATCGAGTTCACCTGCACCGGTTGATAGTCGATGATGATGAAGGTCGAGTTTTGCGGTGTCAGCAGTTGATCCGCCTTCGGGTCACGAATAGATTCGCTGGCCATGATTACATCCTTTCTTTGACAGGTGCCCGCCATTGTTCCGGCGCGGGAGGCAACTCCGGGCAGGCAGGGGCGGTGCGGGCAAGATGGCCGTCCCTATTCTGGAAAAAAGCCGGTCTTGCCCTGCAAGACCGGGATGAACGTCAAGTGGCCTGAACGAAGCGGCCGCTTTTGAAGTCGTCGAACGCCTGGATGAGTTCCGCGCTGGTGTTCATCACGAACGGCCCATGACCTGCTATCGGCTCGTCGATCGGCTCGCCAGTCAGTACCAGCACCATCGCGTCGCCATCGGCGTGAATGGCCACGTTGCTACCCTCGCGGCTCAGCAACACCATTTCCGCCTCACGAGCCTCCTGGCTGCCGTTGAGGGTGACGTGTCCGGCCAGCACCACCAGCATGGCCGTGTGGCGCTCGGGCAGTGCGATCGTCAGATCGTTATTGCCGGACAGGCGCAGATCCCACATGTTGATGGGCGTAAACGTCTTGGCTGGTCCCTTCGCGCCGAGCAGTTCGCCGGCGATCACTCGCCCCTTGCCGCTACCGTTGGGCAGATCGACGACGGGAATGTCGGCCGAGACGATGCCCTGATAGCCGCCAGGCGTCGTCTTGTCCTTGGCCGGCAGGTTCACCCAGAGCTGGATCATGCGGAACGGGCCGCCAGTCTTGGCGAACGCCGGTGAGTGATACTCTTCATGCAAGATGCCGGCGCCGGCAGTCATCCACTGAACGTCGCCGGGGCCGATGACCCCGCCATTGCCGGCGGAATCCTTGTGTTCCACCTGCCCGTCATAGACGATGGTTACCGTCTCGAACCCGCGATGCGGATGCTGACCCACACCACGACGCTTCGTCGTCGGTTCGAAGTAGTGCGGCCCCGCGTAGTCGAGGAGCAGGAACGGACTGATGTGCTGGCCGAGATCGTTGTACGAAAACACTGAGCGGACCGGAAAACCGTCGCCCACCCAGTGGCCGCGATTGTTGCCGTAACGGCCAAGAATTGCCTTGCTCATGATCATTTCCCGTGACAGCAGTAGTAATTACCGCTTCCTGCCATTGAAAATAGCAGCGCAACGATCGATCAGGAAGATTGCAATTTCCTACGCTCCGTCCTAATAATGGGACGATGCAAGACCTCAACGACCTCTATCACTTCGTGCAGGTGGTCGACCACGGCGGCTTTGCCGCTGCGGCTCGCGCCACGGGCATGCAGAAATCCAAGCTTAGTCGGCGCATTCTGCAGTTGGAAGAAAGGCTGGGCGTGCGCCTGCTCAACCGCTCCTCGCGCCGGTTTTCGGTGACAGAGATTGGCCGCGAATACTACGATCGTTGTGTCGCCATGCTGGTGGAGGCCGAAGCGGCCGATCAGGTAATCGCGCAGGTAAAGGCCGACCCGCGCGGCATCATCCGCGTAAGTTGTCCTGTGGCGCTGATCAACTTCCAGTTCGGCGAGTTATTCGCGCGCTTCCTTACCGCTTACCCGGCCGTGCAAATCTATCTTGAAAGCACGAACCGGCGCGTCGATGTGATCGCCGAAGGGTTCGACATCGCCATCCGCGTGCGCTTCCCGCCGCTCGAGCCGTCCGAGCTGGTCATGCGCAGGCTCGACACCAGTACGCAATGTCTGGTAGCCAGTCCCGCGCTGCAGGCGGTACGCGCCATCACCTCGCCCGCCGACTTGCACCATTCGCCCAGCATGACCCTCGGGCCGCCGCGGCGGGACTATCAATGGCAGCTCGAACACGCCGACGGTCAGACGGCAAACGTCACTCATGTGCCACGTCTGGTCAGCGATGACATGGCGGCCCTGCGCGATGCGGCCATCGCCGGCGTAGGGGTTGTTGCGCTGCCGACGATGATGGTGTGGCGACAGGTCGAAGCGGGACAGCTCGTCCACATTCTGCCCGACTGGCGGCCACCGGCCGGCATCGTCCATGCCGTGTTTCCTTCCCGGCGAGGGCTGCTGCCCTCCATCCGGACGCTGCTCGAATTCCTGGCGGCCGAATGCGACGAAGCGCGCCGCCGGGCCGTTGTGTAAGGTGCGTGATGCAGCGCAAGGCGCGAGCCTGTCTTGCTTGCGACGAAAGCAGGCTTGACGGCAGCAACAAGTATCGGGTCCCTGCAAACGGCATTTATCGAACACTTCGCAAGCGCCAGTTATTGGGGCGAATTCATCCCTCCGAGCCATCGTGAGCAACGGCTGCAACTGGCCGCACGGAGACGTTGCCACTGCGCGGCGCGCAGCAGTGACAGGACACAGGCGGCCGCCCGATCGGGCGTGCCAGCGGAAAGGTATTGAAGGCCGCTCGAACCGGCTCTCTCCGGTGACACTTTCATTCCGCGTTGCCCAAAGCCTTACCCGGCGAGGATTGCGGGGATCCTGGAATGCCGCGTACACGCGAGTCGACACAATGGCCCTCGCAATGGCGACAATGCTGGTTCGGCAACCGGATCAGCCTGGCAAGCTGTAAAGGGGAGCGTGACCCTTTCAGACGCCCCCCACCGATTTCCCCTGATCCACTGGCAATTCGCTCGCCACGCCGCGGCCGCGCCTGTGCCCTCCCCTGGCCAACGTCAGCAATTCCATCTCCGGATACATCCGATCGATCTCCGCGATGTCCTGGAAGGTCTCCTCGACGATCCAGTCCCGCAGCCTGGCCACGGTCGGACGCGGCGTGGCCGTGGCCTGCTGCACCAGGTAGCAGTGCCGCTCCGTGACATGGGCCTGGCGGATGGCCGGTACCAGGGTTCCCAGCCGCATCCAGTGCGAGACCACGTTGAGCCATCCTGGCGCGATGCCCTGGCCCAGCATTGCGGTCTGGATCACGATCGAATAGTCGGAGAAGTTCAGGCTGTACAGGTCGAGATCGCGTTTCCGCAGGCCGGGGAACAGGTTCGGCCAGTCGCGAAAGCTGTCGGTCAGGTTGATGATGATGTCGCTGCCGTGCGTGGAATCGTCGCGGTAGGCCGGGGTGCTGATCGGAAGAATGATTTCCGGCATCAGCAGCGCGCCGTTCTGCGGGGTCTCGCCAGCGGTAAAGAAGCGCACGCCCAGATCCACGTCATGCATCGGCCCCCCCACCTTGCCTGAAATCAGCTGAAAGCGCAGGTCGACGCCGGGAAAGTCCCGCCGCAGCTTTTCCATGCGCGGCATCATCCAGTGCGTCGTGAAGGCGGTCGACACCGACAGCGTGATGGTCTCCATGCCCGTGGCCCGCGCCTCGATTTCGCTGATCGAGGCTTCGATGCCATTGAAGCCCTCGGTAATGGCTCTGTGCAGCAGGCGGCCATCGTCGGTCAGTTCGATGCCGCCCCGGACCCGCTTGTACAAGGGCACGCCCATGCGCTCTTCCATGCGCGCCATCATGCGGCTGACCGCGGGCTGGCTGACGTAAAGCTCGGCCGCCGCCTTGGTCAGGCTGCCGCAGCGGCCAGCCGCCTCGAAAACGAACAGCGCATTGGCGCTCGGTAGTTTGCGGCGGAAATTGGCCATAACTTCAGATTATATTTGACCCAACAATTGGGAAGTTGCCCGGAGCCAGCGGCTGTCCCTAAACTCTCCCATCGAACAAGGAATTATGCAGCAAGCGGACTCCCTGCACACGACATGACAGAATCTGCCCTGCCACGGATCCTATTACATTGACACCGTCTTGTCATAACGCGACTCGCCCTTCGACCCCCCAGGAGCCCACCTGCCATGAATGACCGAAAAACGCTTGAAGACCTGATCGGACCCGCGGAAAGCACGCGCATCATGGATGCGATGCGCCGGGGTTTCACGCGCCGCGACGTCCTCGCCATGTTCGCGGCCGGCGGCATGCAGGCGGCACTGGCTGGCAGCCTGGCGGGTGCGGCGGTTTCGGCGCATGCGCAGACACCGCGCCGCGGCGGGCGGATTCGCGTGGCCGGGGACAATGCCGGCGCCTCCGATACGCTCGATCCCGCGCGCCAGTCGAACAAGGTCGACTATTGCCGCTGCAATATGCTCTACAACGGCCTGACCTGGCTGGATGCGACGCTGACGCCGCAGCCGGCGCTGGCGGAGTCGTTCTCGACGAAGGATGCGAAGACCTGGGTGTTTGCCTTGCGCAAGGGCGTCACCTTCCATGACGGCAAGCCGCTCGCGCCCGCCGACGTGGTGTTCTCGCTGATGCGCCACAAGGACCCCGCCACGGCGTCCAAGGCCAAGGCGCTGGCCGACCAGATCGAGACCGTGACCGCCACCGGCCCGAGCGAGGTGACGGTGGTATTGTCCGCCCCGAACGCCGACCTGCCGGTGATCCTCGGCACGTTCCATTTCCATATCGTGAAGAGCGGCACCACCGACTTCAATACCGGGATCGGCACGGGCCCGTTCAAGCTCAAGGAGTTCAGGCCCGGCATCCGCTCGGTGGTGGTGCGCAACGAAAGCTACTGGAAGTCCGGCAAACCGTACCTGGACGAGATCGAGTTCGTCGGCATCGGCGACGAGGGCGCGCGCGTCAACGCGCTGCTGTCGGGCGACCTGGACCTGGTCACGACGATCAACCCGCGCTCGGTCGCGCGCGTCAAGGGGTCGCCGGCACATACCGTGTTCGTCACGCAGTCGGGCCAGTACACCGACCTGATCGTGCGCCGCGACGTCGGTCCGGGCACCAACCCGGACTTCGTGATGGGCATGAAGCTGCTGCAAGACCGCGAGCTGATGAAGAAGTCGATCGCGCTCGGTTATGCGCTGACCGGCAATGACCAGCCGATCGACCCGACCAACCGCTTCTATTTCGACGGCCTGCCGCAACGGCAGTTCGATCCCGAAAAGGCGAAGTTCTACCTGAAGAAGGCGAACCTTGGCAGTGCGAGCATTCCGGTAGTGGCATCGCCGGCGGCCATGTACTCCGTCGATATCGCGCAGGTGCTGCAGCAGTCCGCGCGCCAGGCGGGGGTCAATCTCGACGTCAAGCGCATGCCGGCGGACGGCTACTGGTCCAATCACTGGCTCAGCAGCCCGGTGGGCTTCGGCTCCATCGTGCCGCGCCCGAACGCCGACACTCTCCTCACGCAGTTCTTCAAGTCGGACGCGACCTGGAACGAGTCGCGCTGGAAGGACCCGAAGTTCGACTCGCTGCTGACCGCCGCGCGCGCCGAGACGGACCTCGCCAGGCGCAAGCAGATGTACGCCGACATGCAGACGATGATCCACAAGGATTCGGGCATCGGCATTCCGCTGTTCCTTGCCACGATCGATGGCCACAGCAAGAAGCTCAACGGCCTGTCGCCGATCCCGCTGGGCGGCATGATGGGCTACGCCTTCGCCGAGAACGTCTGGCTCGAAGGGTGAGCTAGCGCCCGCAGCCCGCCTGCCCCCCTGTTTTTCCATACCGCGGCCGCATGCAAGTGCGGCCAGGGACCCCCTGTATCCGCTTTTTCTTTTTAAGCTCCTTTTTCCATAGAGAGGCACCTCATGGCACTACGTGATTTCAAGGTACTGACGTTCGACGTGGTTGGCACGCTGATCGATTTCGAAGGCGGCATGCTCGACTATTTCCATAGCGCCGTGCCCGGCAGCCCGATCACCGACGAAGCATTCCTCGCGGCTTACCGGCGCGCGCGCGCCGGCGACAAGACGATGTGGTATCCGGACGACCTGGAGCGCTGCTGGCACCTGATGGCGGCCGACCTCGGCTTTCCCGACTCCGACGAGCTGGCGCGCGGGCTGCGCGACTCGGTCGTGAACTGGAAGCCGTTCCCCGACTCGGTGCAGGCCCTGAAGCGGCTGCGCAAGCATTTCAAGCTGGTGGCCATGACCAATGCGCAGCGCTGGGCGCTGACGCACTTCGAGAAGGCGCTCGACTTCCCGTTCGACGACAGCAACACTTGCGATGACGCCCTGTCCGAGAAGCCCGACCCTCAGTACTTCGCCTATGCACGCGGCCGCTATGACGCGATCTGGGGCCTCAAGCAAGCCGACAATCTGCATGTCGCGCAGAGCCAGTACCACGACATCGGCGTGGCGCGGCAACTCGGCCTGAAGACCTGCTGGATCGAACGGCGCCATGCGCAGCCGGGATTCGGCGGCACCATGGAAGTGCCGCAGATCACCACGCCCGACTACCACTTCCATTCGCTGTCGCAACTGGCCGATGCCGTCGAGGCCAACGCCTAGGAAATCGCTTCAGGAAGATCCTGGCGCCGTGGCGCGGCACGGCAAGTACCCCTTGCGCTGTCCGCGGCCGCGCGGCTGGCCAGGACCGCTTCGCTTCATGTCGAAACAGCTTCCTGGTCCTCTCAACTCCCCGGCCGCGCCGTCAAGACGGGCGGCCTCAGCGCTTGCCTCATCATGCCCATCACCATCATCCCGAACTCCGTGCACTGCAACGACCTGGTCGACGACGGCCCGGTCGGACGACCGCTGAGCCAGCCTCCGTGCCGCACCAGCAGCCTGCGGGTCGCCCTGGAAGGCGCGGGCGACAACCGGACCGGCCTGTGGGAATGCACGCCCGGCTCCTATGAACGGCAGGTGCCGGAGGCCGAGGTCATGCATATCCTGGCCGGCTCCTGCGTGTTCACGCCAAGCGGCGGCGAGCCGTTGCGCATCAAGGCGGGCGACACGCTGTTCTTTCCCGCCAACACGACCGGCAAGTGGGAAATCCATGAGCCGCTGCGCAAGGTGTTTGTGATCCTGAAGTAAGGCGCCGGCCAAGGATGCGGACCGCGGCCAGGCCCGGTCCCGCAGAATCTGCGTTCCAGCCCCGCCAGTTTGCAATTCGCTATGGCGCAGCTCGGTCAAAACAGCGGCATGCGCGTCGGCATCGCCACTATGCTAGCCAGCATGAGCCCGATCGCCGCATCCACCCACTCTTCGCGAGCCCGGCCGGCAAGCGCCGTTGCGGCCAGCACGCAGCATCCGCGCCTGGGCATGGTGCTGGCCTATATCCACCAGCATCTGGGCGAGCCGCTGCCGTTGCGCAAGCTGGCCGCGGTCGTGGGGCTGAGCGTGGGCCGCTTCGTGACGGTCTTCAGGCAGACGGTCGGCATGACGCCGCACCGGTATATCAGCCTGAAGCGGATCCGCCATGCGCAGGCCCTGCTCCGGCAGGGGCTCTCCCCGTCGTTGGCCGCGCACGAGTGCGGGTTCTATGACCAAAGCCATCTCTGCCGCTGCATGAAAAGCGCGTGTGGCATGACGCCCAGCGAATTCCAGCTCACCGGCCAGCGCAAGCCGTCGTCCCTCGGCACCGAAGCCCTCCCCAGCGTCCCGTGAGAGCCGGGCAATGCGTCTGAAAGACTTCAACGTCCTGATTGCCGAACGGCGCCTCCGGCCCCGGGGGGCGCAACCGTCCGCGCGCCCGGGCGCATGTCTGGCGTCGTCGGCCGACGCTAGCCCTCCGATGTAAACAGCCGCTCGATCGGATAGTGCGTCTTGATGAACGGCGACTTGATGACGATGAAGCTGAAGTACTTCTCGATGCCGATCTTGCGGTCGAGCAGGCTTTCCATCAGTTCCTGGTAGTGGTTGACGCCACGCGTGATGAACTTGAGCAGGTAGTCGTAGCCACCGCTGACCAGGTGGCATTCGACGATCTCGTCCACGTCCGCCACGGCCTTCTCGAAGCGCACGAAGTCTTCGCGGTGATGATCTTCCAGCGTAATCTCGGTGAACACCGTCAGGACGTCGCCGAGCTTGTCCATGCAGATCCGCGCGCCGTATCCGGTGATGTAGCCCGCCTGCTCGAGCCGCTTGACGCGCAGCAGGCAAGGGCTGGCCGACAGCCCGACGGCGTCGGCAAGGTCCACGTTGGTCATGCGCCCGTTCTTCTGCAGGTGCGCCAGGATGCGAAGATCCAATCGGTCGAGTTTGACGGCCACGGACATGGTCCTTTGTCGCTTGTGAGTCACGCGGTATTTTCCACGCTGCCGGGCACCTGTGCAATTGGTGCGGACCCGTCTCCGGCAACCCGCGCGGCAGTCTGGCATTTGGCGCTGATCTGGCGCTGATTTGGCGCGGCTCAGTATCCCTTGCCGCGGTCCACCAGCCCGACCAGCGGTTCGCCGTCCCGGTGGCGGCGCAGATTGTCCAGCACGACCCGTGCCGCGGTCTCCGGCTGGGTCATGCTGGCAATATGGGGCGTCAGCCATACCCGCGGATGACGCCACAGCGCATGGCCGGCCGCCAGCGGCTCGGGGTCGGTGACGTCGAGAATGGCCTCGCCGATCTGCCCCGCATCCAGTGCGGCCAGCAGGTCGGCGTCGCGCAGGTGCTGGCCGCGGCCGACATGCACGAGGCTGGCGCCGCGCGGCAGCGCATCGAACAGGCGCGCGCACAGCATGCCGCGTGTTTCGTCGGTCAGCGGCAGCAGGCAGACCAGGATGTCGGTGCGGCCAAGAAAGGCAGCCAGGCCATCCGCGCCGCTGAACGTGCGCGCGCCGTCGACGGCGCGCGGCGACCGGGCCCAGCCCGCGCAGTCGAAGCCGAACAGTTTCAGGCGCGCCAGCGCCGCTTGCCCGAGCGATCCCAGCCCGAGCACGCCCACGCGCCGGGAGGCGGCAGTGCGTACCTGGATCGGCCGCCATTGCTCGCACGCCTGCTGGCGGCGATAGGCGGGCATGTCCCGGTGCAGCGCGAGCACCGAGAACACGACATATTCGATCATGCCGTCGATGATGCCCGGTTCGACCATGCGTACCAGCGGCACCTCGGCAGGCAAGGCGTCCAGGTCGAACTGATCGATGCCCGCGCCGGTGGAGAACAGCACGCGCAGGTTGGGGAAGCGCTGCGCGATGCCGTCCGGCGGCTCCCAGGCCGCCAGATAGGCCACCTGCGCGGGATCGCCGATGTCGGGCCACAGGCGAAAGTCGATCCCGGGTGCTGCCTGCGCGAACACTTGCGCCCAGATCCTGCCGCGCTCGGGGTCGGCCTTGTAGAGAAACGTTGCCTTCTGATCCATCTGTCGGTCCGGGTCGTGTGTGTGTGTGTCTGATCCGATGCCCTGGTCAACCGGTGGCCAGGTCGGCCAGGGCAAAGGTGGTGAAATCCGGCGAAGCCGGCGCGAACGCGCCTTTCTTCATCGCGCGCATGCCGCCCGCATGCACCAGCCCGAGGTCGCGCAGCCATGCTTCGATCTCCGGGTCCGCCACGGCGTCGATGCGCAGAAAGCGCCCGCCGGCCAGGCCGGCCAGATGCGCGATCATCGCCTTGGCCGGACCGGCGCCGGGCGCGACCACCGGGCCGATCATCGCGCCCCTGCCGAAGCGCCGCAGTATGGCGAAGCCGAGCGGGCCGTCGGCATGATCCAGCACCACCGCGCCCATGGCGTGGGCCAGCCACGCCTCGATCAGGCGACGGCGCCCGGCGCCGCTGGCCGCGTGGTCCATGGCGGCAATGCGTGGAAGATCCTTGTGTCCGGCCGGGCGGAGCCGGCAGCCCCGCGGCAGCGCCATCAGCGGCGCCTGGATGGCCTTGCCTTCGTAAGGGTGCACGTAGCCGCCCAGCGTGAAGCCGAGCCGCCGGCAGAACGCTTCGCTGTCCGTGGGCGCGTGCAGCAGCATGGGGCCATTGCCGGCTCCCGCGGTCAGCGTTTCCATCAGCCGCCGCCCGATGCCCCGGCCCCGCGATGCGGGCGCCACGCTGACCAGCCCGACCGACGCGCCGCGCGGCTCCCACAGCCAGCGCAGGCCAATGCCGGCGATGGTGTCGCCAAGCTGCGCGATACGGCCTTCGCCAAGGGCGAACAGCGTTTCCCAGTCGCTCGCGCGGTAAGGCCAGCGCAAGTGTTCCGACAGCGACAGGGCAGCGGCCAGGTCAGCCGCGACCATGTTGCGCAGATGCACGGGCTTGTCGTCCGACATGAGTGTGAGCGGTGCGGGATCCATGGGTGCGCCGGCCTCGCCGAAAGATGAGTGAGCGCCAATGATGCGATGAACGGCGGGACCCGGGATAGGAAAAACTTGCTGTTTCCCGAGCGCACTGAACCGGTGCCACGGCCTAGGGTAATCCCTCGATTTTTTTGGTGCAGATGCACTCGCGCCGGGCACCTGGCACACCATGCCAAACAGACCCCGCGAAACCACAGCATCCACTGTCGCGAAGGCCAATATCCTACAAAGTCCTCGTTGGCCCATGCTTCAATGACACCGTGTTGACGCGCTTCGCCATGTCGCCGCCAGACAAGCGAGCGGCAACAGTGCCGCGTCGCCGCCGACGCAAGCCGGGCCGGCATCGCGCGGGACTGCGCGGGCGATGGCGGGACAGCGAACCCGTATTGCCGTACTGCCGCATTGCCGTATTGCACCCCCTGTTCTCACAATCGATATGAAACTCGAAAGCTACTGGAATGACGGCGTTGCCCGCTTCGCCGGCGCCACCGAACCATTGACGTCGAACGTGGACGTCGCGATTGTCGGCGGCGGCTTCTGCGGCCTGTCCGCCGCGCTGGCGCTGGCGCGGCGCGGCGCGAGCGTGGTGCTGCTGGAAGCGGGCAGCCGTCCGGCCGGAGAGGCTTCCGGCCGCAATGGCGGACATGTCAACAACGGGCTTGCGGTCGACTACGCCACGCTGGCGGCGCGCGTGGGCGCGCAGCAGGCGCGCGACTGGTATCACGCCTATGACGCCGCGGTCGATACCGTCAAGCACGTGATCGACGCCGAGCAGATCGACTGCGACTTCCTGCGTCATGGCAAACTCAAGCTGGCTTCCCGTCCTGGCCACCTCGACGCGCTCGCGCGCAGCTGCGATCTGTTGCGCCGCGACGGTGTCGACCTCGATGTGGAACTGCTCGACGCGGCGCAGACGCATGCGGAAGTCGCCAGCGAGCGCTATCACGGCGCGCTGCTGTACAAGAAAAGCGGCCAGATGCACATGGGCCGCTTCGCGCTGGGCCTGGCGCAGGCCGCGGCGCGGCATGGCGCGCGCATCTATCTCGACACCCCCGTCCAGCGCCTGCAGCGCGTCGGGTCCGGCCACCGGCATCGCCTGCACACGCCGCACGGCGTATTCGAAGCGGACCAGGTGCTGCTGGCCACCGGCGCGACGCGTCATGGCGGCTATGGCACGTTCGGCTGGATCCGCCGCCGCATCGTGCCGGTCGGCAGCTTCATCCTGGCCACCGAGCCGCTCGGGCGCGAACGCGCACAGGCCTTGCTCTCGGGGCGCCGCACCTACGTGACGACCGCCAATGTCCATCACTATTTCCGCCTGTCGACGGACGACCGGCTGATTTTCGGCGGGCGCGCGCGCTTTGCCGGCTCGAACCCGCAGTCCGACGCCAAGAGCGGGCGGCTTCTGCGCGCGTCGATGCTGGAAGCGTTTCCGCAACTCGCCGACGTCGGCATCGATTACTGCTGGGGCGGTCTGGTCGACATGACGCAAGATCGCCTGCCGCATGCGGGGGAGCGCGACGGGCTGTACTACGCGATGGGTTTCAGCGGGCACGGCACGCAGATGTCCGTGCACATGGGGCAATGCATGGCGCGCGTGATGGCGGGCGAGACCACCGCCAACCCGTGGCGCGCGCGGCAGTGGCCGGCCATTCCGGGGCACGTGGGGCCGCCCTGGTTCCTGCCCGCCGTCGGTCTCTATTTCAGGCTGAAAGACAAGGTGTCCTGAACGCACGCCGCTGCCGCGCGCCGCATGACAGCTTTGCCAGTCCCACTTTCTTCGTCATTCAGGAGCCCTTTGCCATGCCAGCCCCGAAACCGCCGGATGCCCTGATCGGCCCAGCCGGCTACAACAAGCGTCTCATGGGCCTTGCGCCGGTTCCGCTGGGCGGCCCGATGGGTCATTCGCTCGCCGGGCACGCCTGGCGCGCAGCCTGAGCCATCGAAGGAGGAAATATCGTGAACCTCTTCATCTTGCGCCTGCTGGCGCGCCGGATCGGGCTCGCCCTGGTCTCCCTGCTGGCGGTTTCGGCGATCGTCTTCGCGATCACCGCCGTGCTGCCCGGCGACGCCGCGCAGGAACAACTCGGACAGGACGCCACACCGGAAGCCCTGGCTGCCCTGCGCGCCCAGATGGGACTCGACGTGCCGGCACCGCAGCGCTACGCGCACTGGCTCGGCAATCTCGTCAGGGGCGACGCCGGCGAATCGCTGGTCACGCACATGCCGGTCAGCGAGACGATCGGCAGCCGCCTGCCGCTTTCACTGCTGCTTGCCGGCCTGACCGCGCTGATCTCGGTGCCGGTCGCGCTGACCCTCGGCATTCTCGCCGCCGTCTATCGCGGCACCTGGTTCGATCGCGCCGTGAGCCTGGGTTCGGTCGCGGTGGTCTCGATTCCCGAGTTCCTGGTGGCCACCCTGGCCGTGCTGCTGTTCGCGGTGCAGCTGCGCTGGCTGCCCGCGCTTGCCTATATCGGCAGCGACGATTCCTGGGAAAAGGTGTTGCGCTCGCTGGCGATGCCGGTGCTGAGCCTGTGCTGCGTGATCGTTGCCCAGATGCTGCGCATGACGCGCGCGGCGGTCATCGACCAGCTCAAGGCCCCGTACGTCGAGATGGTCCAGCTCAAGGGCGCTTCCGCCACGAGGATGGTGCTGTTCCACGCCTTGCCCAATGCGGTCGGCCCGATTGCCAACGCCGTGGCGCTCAGCCTGTCATACCTGCTTGGCGGCGTGATCATCGTCGAGACGATCTTCAACTATCCGGGCATCGCCAAGCTGATGGTCGACAGCGTCGCGCAACGCGACATGCCTGTCGTGCAGGTCTGCGCCATGATCTTCTGCGCGGCCTACCTGGTCCTCGTCACGCTGGCCGATGTCTGCGGCATCGTCGCCAACCCGCGTCTGCGTCACCGCTGACACCCTGCCGGAGCCGTTGTCATGTCTACTACTTCCAACACGCATGCGGCAGTCACGCCGCCCGGGGCGCGCCGCCGCCCGGGCCTGCCTGCCCTCGGCCCGGCCGGATGGATCGGCCTGCTGATTCTTGCCGCGTGGCTGATTGCCGCCATCGTCGGGCCGATCGTGATCCCGCAGGACGGCACCCCCGTGGGCGAGGTCCAGATCTTCGGCCGGGTCAGCGCCGCCCACTGGCTCGGCACCGACTACCTTGGCCGCGACATGCTGGCCCGTGTCATTCTCGGCGCGCGCTACACCGTGCTGGTGGCACTGGTGTCGACACTGTTCGCCAGCGGCATCGGCATCACGCTCGCGCTCCTGGCCTCGGTCAGCGGACACTGGGTCGACGCCTGCCTGAGCCGGGGCCTGGACACGCTGACCGCGATACCAAGCAAGATGTTCGCTCTGATCATGGTCGCGGCGTTCGGCTCCACGGTCTGGATGCTGGCCATCACCGCCGCGGTCATCTATGTCCCCGGGGCCTTCCGCATCGCGCGCTCGCTCGCGGTCAACATCAATGCGATGGACTACGTGACGGTCGCCCGCACGCGCGGGGAAGGCATCGGCTACATCATGCGCCAGGAGATCCTGCCCAATATCGCCGGCCCGATGCTGGCCGACCTGGGGCTGCGCTTTGTCTACGTCGTGCTGCTGCTGGCCAGCCTGAGCTTTCTCGGGCTCGGCATCCAGCCCCCCGATGCCGACTGGGGCTCGCTCGTGCGCGAAAACATCGGCGCGCTGTCCGACGGCAGCATGGCCGTGGTCGCGCCCGCGCTGGCGATCGCCAGCCTGACGCTTGCCGTCAACCTCGTCATCGACAACCTGCCGGGCCGCTCGGCACGCAACGGAGCGAAATAATGGGGACTTCCGTCAAGGTTACCGACCTGCGCATCACCGCGGGCCAGGCCACGCTGGTCGACGGCGTCAGCTTCGAGATCGAGGCGGGCAAGGTGCTGGCGCTGATCGGCGAATCCGGCTCGGGCAAGACCACCACGGCGCTCGCGCTGATGGGCTACGCGCGGCATGGCTGCGAGATTTCCGCGGGCAGCATCCAGGTAGGCCAGCACGACGTGCTGGGGCTTTCGCCCAACGAGCGGCGACGCCTGCGCGGCCGCTCCATCACCTATATCGCGCAGAGCGCCGCGGCGTCGTTCAATCCGTCGCGCACCATCATGGACCAGGTGGTGGAGCCCGCGCTGATTCACGGTTTGCTGGACCGGCGCGCGGCCGAGCAGAAAGCGGTGGCACTGTTCCGCGAGCTGGCGCTGCCGAATCCGGATTCGATCGGCGAGCGCTATCCGCACCAGGTATCCGGCGGCCAGTTGCAGCGGCTGATGGCGGCGATGGCGCTGATCACCGACCCCGACCTGGTCATCCTCGACGAGCCGACCACGGCGCTTGACGTGACGACGCAGGTCGAGGTGCTGCGCGCCTTCCGGCGCGCGGTGCGCGATCGCAAGACAACCGCGGTGTATGTCAGCCACGACCTTGCGGTGGTGGCGCAGGTGGCCGACCAGATCGTGGTGCTGCGCGACGGCAAGATGCGCGAGGCGGGCGAGACCGACCAGATCCTGTTCCGGCCGGCCGACGAATACACGCGCAGCCTGCTTGCCGCGGCGCGCCCGGCGCGGCGCCAGGGTGCGGCGGCCGCAGCGCAGGCGCAGGCGCCGCTGCTCGAAGTGCGCAATCTGTCGGCCGGCTACGGCCCCGTCGACTCGGCCGGGCAGCCTGCTGTGCGGATCCTGGAAGGGGTTGACCTGACGCTGTACCGGGGCCAGGCGATCGGCGTGATCGGCGAGTCCGGTTCCGGCAAGACCACGCTCGCGCGCGCCATCGCGGGGCTGGTGCCGCCGTGCGGGGGCAGCATCGTGTTCGACGGCGCGGCGTTGAAGCCGACGCTGGCGGGGCGCAGCCGAGAGGAACTGCGGCGCATCCAGATCGTGTTCCAGATGGCCGACACCGCGCTCAATCCGGTGCGAACCATCGAGGACATCCTGGCCAGGCCGCTGCAGTTCTTTCACGGCCTGCGCGGAGAGGCGTTGCGCGCCCGCATCCGCCGGCTGCTCGACCTTGTGCGGCTGCCCGCCGGCGTCGCGCAGCGTACCCCGGCGGGGCTGTCGGGCGGCCAGAAGCAGCGCGTCAACCTGGCGCGCGCGCTGGCGGCCGAACCGGAGCTGATCCTCTGCGACGAAATCACTTCCGCGCTGGACACGGTGGTGGGCGCCGCCATCCTCGACCTGATGGCGGAGTTGCGCCGCGAGCTGGGTGTCTCCTGCCTCTTCATCAGCCATGACCTGCACACCGTGCGCGCGATCTGCGACGAGATCGTCGTCATGCAGCACGGCCGCAAGCTGGCGCAGGTACCCCATGCCGACTACGACAGCAGCGGCAACCACCCCTACTACACGCTGCTCGCGCGCTCGGTGCCGGAACTGCGCCGCGGATGGATCGACGAGGTCGACCTGAACATTCCCGGCGCGGTGCCTGCCGTGCAACCGCATGCACCGCACCCAACCCTCTGAATTCGCATGAAAGGAGCCATTCCGATGTCGTTGTCTCTCCAGAACACAACCCTGCTGCCCGGGCGCAACCTGATCGGCGCCGAATGGAGCGGTGCGGCCGACGGCCTTACCCTGGCCGTGACCGATCCGGCGACCGATGAAGTGTTTGCCCAGGTGCCGGACAGCGGCGCGGCCGACGCGCGCCGCGCCGTCGACGTCGCGCATCGGGCGTTCTCCACCTGGCGCAAGGTCCCGGCCAAGCAGCGCGCGCAGATCATCAAGCGCTGGAACGACCTGATCGTCAGCCACGTCGAGGACCTGGGGCGCCTGATCTCGCGGGAACAGGGCAAGCCGCTGGCCGAGGGCAAGGGCGAGGTGCTGTATGCCGCCAGCTATGTGGAGTGGTTCGCCGAGGAAGCGACGCGGGCCGACGGCGACGTGATCGCCGCCCCGGTGGCGGGCCGCCGCATGTTTGCGCTGCGCGAGCCGGTCGGCGTCATCGCGGCGGTGACGCCGTGGAACTTCCCCGCCGCGATGATCGCGCGCAAGATTGCACCGGCGCTGGCCGCCGGCTGCACGGTGGTCTGCAAGCCCGCCGAGGACACGCCGCTGACCTCGCTGGCGCTGGTCAAGCTGGCCGAGATCGCCGGGGTGCCGCCGGGCGTGCTGAACATCGTCACCACCTCGCGCGAGCGCGCGCCGGCGGTGGTCGACGTCTGGCTCGACGACCCGCGCGTGCGCAAGATTACCTTTACCGGCTCGACGCCGGTTGGCAAGCACCTGGCGCGGCGCTCCGCGGATACGCTGAAGAAGCTGTCGCTCGAGCTCGGTGGCAACGCGCCGTTCATCGTCTTCGACGATGCGGATATCGACGCCGCCGTCGACGGCCTGATGGCGGCCAAGTTCCGCAATGGCGGCCAGACCTGCGTGTGCCCCAACCGCATCTACGTGCAGGACAAGGTGCACGACGCGTTCGTCGACAAGCTGGCGTCGCGCGTGGGCGCCCTCGTGGTGGGCCCGGCAAGCGATCCCGCTTCGCAGATCGGCCCGATGATCAATGCGCGCGCGGTGGACAAGATCGAACGGCATGTCAAGGACGCGGTCAGCCGCGGCGCGCGCGTGGTCGTGGGCGGCGAACGTGTGCGCTCAGAGCGCTGCGCGGGTCCGAACTACTACGCGCCGACGGTGCTGGTCGATGTCGACGACACGATGGCATGCTCGTGCGAGGAAACCTTCGGCCCGGTCGCGCCGGTGACGCGCTTCCATACCGAGGCGGACGTGATCGCCGCGGCCAACGCGACGCCGTTCGGCCTCGCGGCGTACTTCTACTCCAATGACGTGCGCCGCATCTGGCGCCTGGCCGACGCGCTGGAATCCGGCATCGTCGGCGTCAATGAAGGCGCCGTCGCGGCGGAGGCCGCGCCGTTCGGCGGCATCAAGGATTCCGGCTACGGGCGCGAGGGCTCCCGCCACGGCCTGGAAGAGTACATGCACATCAAGTACGTGTGCCAGGGGCTGCTGGACTGACCGCCGACAGGCGCCGCCACGCAAGGCGGCCGACAGATGCCGGCCGCCTTGCCTTGCCGCCAGCGCGGACTCGCGCGCCAGCGAAGGAACTGCCGTTGGCGCGGCGATAACGGTATTCGCTGCTGCGCGGCCCCGTGAATTCGGGAGAAGCTGCAAGACCTTGATCCCTATACTCGTTCCGAACCGGACGGGGAAGCGCTGCCAGGAACTGCCGGATGGCGCCCGTGGCCGGAGCAATGAGCGGCCGGGTTCGCCATCTCGCCGCCATCGGGCGGCGCCGGTGCCCTTCTCCCTGACCCTCCGGTCGCATGCGACCACGCGTAGACCACCAAGCGACGAACGCCAATGCCATCTCCACAGGCCCACGAGCCCACCGACATCAACGTGCTGCTGCGGCTGCGCAAGCGCCTGGAGTCCGCCACCACCGCGGAGGTGCGCTTCGACGCGGTCACTCGCGCGGTGTACGCATCCGAAGCATCGAACTACCGGCAGGTACCGCTGGGCGTGGTGATTCCCAGAACACTGGAGGACCTCGAGACCACCGTGCGCGTCTGCGGCGAGATGGGTGTCGCCATGGTGCCGCGCGGCGCGGGCACGTCGATGAGCGGGCAGTCGGTCAACCTGGCGGTCTGCATCGATCACTCGAAGTACCTGCATGCCGTCGAGGCTGTCGATCCGATGCAGCGCATCGGCAGGGTGCAGCCAGGTGTCATCTGCGACCACCTGAAGCTGGCCGCGGCCGCGCACGGCCTGACCTTCGGCCCGGACCCCGCGACCCACAGCCGCTGCACGCTGGGCGGCATGATCGGCAACAACTCCTGCGGCGCCCACTCGGTCATGGCCGGCAAGACCGTGGAGAACATAGAACGGCTGGAGATCGTGAGCGCGACCGGCGCGCGCTTCTGGGTCGGCGCCACCGATGACGCCGCCTATGCCGAGCACATGGCCGCCGGTGGCGAGCGCGCGCGCATCGTGCGGGGCCTGCGCGAGCTCGCCGAACGCTACGCGGACGACATCCGCGCGGGGTTTCCACGCCTGAAGCGCCGCGTGTCGGGCTACAACCTCGACCAGTTGCTGCCCGAGAACGGCTTTCATATTGCCCGTGCCCTGGTCGGCTCCGAAGGCACTTGCGCGACGGTGCTGCGCGCCGAGACCCGGCTGGTCGAAGGCTTGCCGCAGCGCGTGCTGCTGGTGCTGGGCTTCGACAGCATCTTCGACGCGGCCGACTGCGTGCCGGCGCTGCTGGCGCTCGGGCCGATCGCCATGGAAGGTCTCGACACCGGCATCATCGGCGGCCTCAAAGAACTCGGACTCAAGCTCGACGACATTGCCGAGCTGCCGGCCGGCAACGCCTGGCTGATGATCGAGTTCGGCGCCGTGCAGCGGGCGGACGCAACGGCGCTGGCCGAGCGCGCCGCCGCCGCCGCGGCGAGTTTCCCGAGCCGCCCCAGCCGGCGCGTGGTCGCCGATGCCGCCCTGATGGGCCGCCTGTGGTCGATCCGCGAAACCGGGGCGTCGGCCACCTCGCTGTCCACCGTGCCGGGCCAGCCCGATCCGACGGTCGGCTGGGAAGACGCCGCCGTCGAGCCGGCACTGCTTGGCCCCTATCTGCGCGAGTTCTCGGCGCTGGTGGCGCGCTACGGCTACAAGACCAATATGTACGGGCATTTCGGCGATGGCTGCATTCATTCGCGGATCACGTTCGATCTGCGCTCGGAAGCCGGCGTCGATGACTGGAAGCGCTTCCTCGCGGAAGCGGCGGCGCTGGTCGTCAAGTACAAGGGATCGTTGTCGGGGGAGCATGGCGACGGACAGGCCAAGGGCGACTTCCTCCACCTGATGTTCTCCCCGCGCCTGATGCAGGCATTCCGCGAGTTCAAGGCCCTGTGGGATCCGCGCGGCCTGATGAACCCGGGCAAGCTGATCGACGCCATGCCGGTCGACGAGAACCTGCGTCTGGGGCCCGGCTACAAGCGCGATACGCGCGCGAGCGTGTTCTCCTACCCGATGGGCGATGGCCAGGGCTCGGGCTACGGCCGCGAGACCGAGCGCTGCATCGGCATGGGCAAGTGCCGCTCGCTCGAAGGCGGCACCATGTGCCCGAGCTTCAAGGCCACGCGGGAAGAACGCTATGCCACGCGCGGACGCGCGCGGCTGTTCTTCGAGATGCTCAACGGCGAGGTCATCAGCGAGACCCGCGACGCCGAGGCCGTCAAGGATTCGATGGACCTGTGCCTGTCGTGCAAGGGCTGCAAGAACGACTGCCCGACCCACGTCGACATTCCCAAGTACCGCAGCGAATTCCTGCACCGCTACTACCAGCGGCGCCTGCGTTCGCCGATGGATGCGGCGATCGGCCGCATCGGGCAGTGGCTGCCCGCCGCGACATACGTTGGCGGCGCGCTCAATGCCGCGCTGCGCAATCCGGTCACGCGCCGCATCGGCCAGTTGTTCGGCCTGGCGCGCACGGCGAATTTTCCCGACATCGCCCGCCGCGCCTTCCTTCGCGGCGCGACGGCGAGGCGGCTGCGCGAGCAGCCCGTGCATGGCTACGGCCCGCGCGATGTCCTGGTGTGGACCGACACCTTCAACAACGGGTTTACGCCCGGCGTGCTCGAAGCCGCCGTGACCGTCATCGAGCGGCATGGCTGGCATGCGCGCCTTGCCACGCGGCACGTCTGCTGCGGGCGGCCGCTCTACGACGTCGGCATGCTCGACGCGGCGCGCCGCAACCTGCTCGAGATTCTCGACGTGCTGGCCGGTCCGGTCGCGGCCGGGGTGCCTGTGCTGGTGCTGGAGCCAAGCTGCCTGTCGGTGTTCCGCGACGAAATGCCCGCCCTGCTCCCCGACGACCCGCGCGCCGGGGCGCTGTCCAGGCTCGTTGTCACGATGGCCGAGTTCGCCACGCGGGCGGACATCGCGCTCGGCGCGGACACTGCCGTCCACCTGCACGCGCACTGCCATCAGCGCGCGTGCGGCGGCACCTCGGCCGAAAGCGGGTTGGGCGCGAACGTGCTCGATACCGGCTGCTGCGGCATGGCGGGCGCGTTCGGCTATCACAGCAAGACGGCCGACCTCGCCCGCGCGATCGGCGAAAGCACGCTGGTGCCCAAGCTCGCCGGCCTGCCCGCGCAGGCGCTGGTCGCCGCCGACGGCTTCAGTTGCCGCACCCAGATCCGCAAGCTGACGGGGCGCGAGCCACGCCATCTCGCCGAGATTCTTGCCGCGTCAGCGCCCGCCGGCGCCAGCGCGGCGCCCGCGTTTCATCCAGAACCGCAACCGCAACCCCAGTCGAAACCAACCCGCGACGTCGATCTCGCGGACCATGAAAGAGGTGTCATCCAATGAGTCAATCCAACCAAGCCCATATCGCGGCGCGCACCGAACATGTGCCGCATGGTGTCGTCACCGCCCATCCCCTGTTCGCGCAGAAGGCCGAAGGTGCCTATCTCTGGGACGTGGAGGGGCGGCGGTATATCGATTTCGTCGGCGGCATCGGCGTGCAGAATATCGGCCACAATCACCCGAAGATCGTCGAGGCGGTACGCCGCCAGCTCGATCGCGTCACGCATGCGGCGTTCCAGGTGGTGGGCTATGACGTCTATGTCGAACTGGCGGCCCGGCTGAACAAGCTGGTCGGCGGCGGCGAACCTTACAAGTCGCTGCTCGTGACGACAGGTGCGGAGGCGGTCGAGAATGCCATCAAGATCGCGCGCGCCTACCGCAATGTGCCCGGCGTGATCGCGTTCCGCGGCGGCTTCCACGGCCGCACGCTGCTGGGTTCGACACTGACCGGCATGAGCACCCCGTACAAGCAGAACTTCGGCCCGCTGGCCGGCGAGGTCTATCACACGCCGTACCCGGACGAATACCGCGGCTTCACGGGCGCCGACGCGATCCGCGCGCTCGAAGAACTGTTTGCGACGCAGATCGCGCCGGAGCGCGTGGCGGCCATCATCCTCGAACCCGTGCAGGGCGACGGCGGCTTCCTGCCGGCCGGCAACGAATTCCTCCAGGCACTGCGCGCGCTGACCACCAGGCATGGCATCGTGCTGATCCTCGACGAGATCCAGGCAGGCTTTGGCCGCACCGGAAAGATGTTCGGCTTCCAGCATGCGGGCATCCAGCCCGACCTGGTCACGGTGGCGAAGAGCCTGGCCGGCGGCATGCCGCTGTCCGGCGTGGTCGGGCGCGCCGAGATCATGGACGCGCCGGCGCCGGGCGGGCTTGGCGGCACCTATGCGGGCAATCCGCTCGCCTGCGCGGCAGCGCTTGCCGTGCTCGACGTATTCGAGGAAGAGCAGATCCTGTCCCGAGCGCGCGCGCTGGGCGAAACGCTGCGGGCCGGGCTGGAGCGCCTGGCAGCCGAATTCCCGGCGGTCGGCACGGTGCGCGGCGTGGGCGCGATGCTGGCGCTGGAGTTCGTGCGAAATGGCGATCCGCTACAGCCGGATGCGGAGTTCGCCCAGGCAGTGATCGACCGCTGCCGGGAAGGCGGCCTGCTGGTGATCAAGTGCGGCGTGTATCGGAACAACCTGCGGCTGCTTGCGCCGCTGAATACCCCGGCGGAGACGGCCGAGGAAGCGCTGGCGATTCTGCGCGCGGCAATCGAGAAGACCAGCGCGAAGCGCTAACCTGCGGCAGGCGGGCGCCGTGTGCCGGTTTCCGCCTGCTTTGCGCGAATGACATTGCGTGGGGGATTGTGCGTGGGAGTGGGTTTCGATGGCGGGACGGATTGCGGGGTAAATCGGCGAAGAGCTTAATGGGCTCTTCGCGGGATTGCGGGGGACTGGGGGTGCTTGTCGAGCCAGAGCGCTCCTACCAGCGACCGACAGCGCGGTGGCCGCTTCCAACCCTTCTGAATCATTCGGAAATCGTAGATGCGACGGGCGCAATCTGCCTTAATGCGGCCGTTCGCAGTGGCGTTCCTGGCAGACAAGCTTCACGACCGCCAGCCGCAAGGAGCAGCAAGCCGGAAGTAGGAACGGACAGGTCATCAAGAATCATAAAAGCGCCTTATTAATATCTTTATTGCAAGGCACATGAGAAACTTGCGAAAGATGAGAGGGTTGAGTAGGATAGAGTCATTGTGACTGTTCCTTTCGACATGCCCTCCTATTCCAGCGTGGCCGAACTGGCCGCTTATATGCGTACCGACCCCGGCGCTCTCCTGAAGCGCCTGCAAGAGGCCGGGGTCCAAAAGTCTGACGTCCGGGATCCGGTATCGGCGGCGGACGTCGACGCGCTCAGTTCCCTCTATCGCGACCTGCTTGGTTCCCGTGCCGACGAAATCGTCGAGGAAGCGCGCGCGGAAGCCGAAGAGGCGCGACTTGCGACCGAGGCAGCAGCAAGCGCATCCCGGGGGGGCAGCATGCTGTCCTGGGATGACGATATCCTGATCGTTCCCTACGACGTTCTCCGCACCTCGTATCAGCGGCACGTTCTGACGCGCCTTGGGGGCATCGAGTCGGACGATGGCATTGCCGTCAAGGTTGCGCGAGGGAGCATCTCCGACGCGTTCGTTCAGGCGCTGCGCCACCAGGGCGAACACGTCCGTCGTGTGATTGCGCTGGCAAGGTGCCGGATGGCAAGGGTTGCCGGTGATATTGCAGCATGTCTGCTAGCCGATCGAGAAGTGGCGGTGCATCCCGCCTTCGCGCCGCCGCGCGCCGTCATCTGAAGGAGTTTGATATGACACGGCACCTTTTCTCCGCAACCGGCGCCTCCCAAGGCGCACCACTGGTAGAAAAATTGGTCCACGACATTGACGAGCAGTTGGAACAAACCATCGACACAAGCGAGCGCGCCCGCGTGATGGCCATCGTGCGACAGTGCCTCACCGCAACGCTCGCTAGCCCGCTAGCGGCTGCAGCCGATACCGATGGACGACTCGTTGTGTCATATCTGAAGCCCTCGGAAGTGATCGACCGTGGCCTCGTGGCCATGTCGCAGGCGACGCTGTACCGTGCGGTGGAGGATGGGCGCTTCTATTGCGTCACGCCGCGCGGCAAGGCGATTGGCAAGGCATTTCCAGCGTGGCAGTTCTCGCCGCCAGTACCGGAATTGCTGGCCGCCGTCCTGCAACAGATGAAATCACTTCCGGGCAGTGAAATCCATGCGTTCTGGGTAACACCGGTCGATGCGTTCGATGACCTGACGCCCGCCGAGGTGCTAGCGGGCCGGGCATTCGAGACGCGTGTGGCGCTGTCTGCCGCACAGCGTGGTCATCTTGCCCAATCTGCTGCGGAGCGGCAGCGCAGGGTGATCGCGCAGTTGACCGCACTGCCCGCGCGCAGTTCGGATCTGATCCGTTGATGACGACCCCCAAAATTGTTCCACCTACCGATATTGCAACATCCCTCCCGCCGCGGGAACGTCTCCGCCAGGCGCTGAGCGAAGCGGAAATTATGCTGCCTGCAGGGACAACGGTGTTCCGGGCTGTCCGGCATCAGGACGCCGTCATTCCGCCGTATGTCGAACAGACTTACCGATTCGGCCCGCCCGCGGCATTCGCAGGTCGTGACGGTCGTCACGCCACGTACTGGATGTACGCCGCCCAGGACCTTTCGACAGCACTGTGGGAGTCCGGCTTCTGCACGAACGACATGACGCAGCCGGGCACCCACTATATCCCCGCGGACGTTGTCAAGAATGGGCTGATCGCCGTCTTTACCTTGAAGGCCGATATCAGGCTGCTCGACCTGAACGGCTCGGTGCTCAGCAAGCTGGGGATCTACGATCGGATCCACGGCGACCATGCTTGGTGCCAGTGGTTTGGCCTAGATTTGCTCGCGGTACTTGCCGGGTATGTTGGCGATGCCGCTCCGCTGGGCTTTCGCTATCCGTCGCGCAAGCACAAGAATCACCTCGCCCTGGCGGTCCGGTCCGACACGCTGGATCTGTGGCGCGCTCGTGTGCATATTCAGGTTGTGCGCTTTGCCGAGATGCCAGAGTTTCAGACGTTGCTGGCTGATCCGAACTATGCCGATCCGTTCGAGGGCGGATTCTCGGCAGGTTAACCCGGTGAACCTGTCGGGTGGCTTTCCTGAAAGAAGAACCCAAGGTTGTATGCGCGGGGGGCCTACCGACAGGCGTTGCGCAATCGTAGCTGAAGGCTGCCGGCACATTTAACAACCATTAAGATGGTGACTGGTTCATCCTTGCATCGCGAAATGTCTGAGAGCCGGGTCAGGGGTTTCCGACCAGCCACTCGCTGTAGGCGAAGGCAGCCCGGGCCTCGGCAATCAGCCCGTCCAGCCTGGCGGCGTCCTCCATGATCGGCCCCGCCGCCGCACGCAGCATCGGCTCCCAGTTCGTGGCCACGAGCGCGGCCGTCGCCTGCAACCAGGCGCCCGCCGCGTCGGCGTCCACCCCGAAATGGCCCGCCGCGGCGGTCAGCCGCGGCACCCCGGTGCGGGCCGTGCCGTCGGCGTTGGTGGCCATGGACAATCCGGGGCCGTCGGCGAGCGGCTGCGGCATTCCAGTCATGGCGGGCGTGATGTCGAACGCCGGCGCCAGCCGCCAACCGCGTTTGGCATTGCCGTCATGCAGCAGGCCGTGGTTTAGCGGGTGATCGTCGACGTTGCCGACCAAGGCGTTGAAGGCCATGCGCTGCCACAGTTCGCGCAGCAGCGCGCCCAAGTCGTCGCGCCCCCTCGCCCACACGCGCACGGCATCGCCAAGGTTCAGGTAGGAGCACTGCGGATCGCCCCCAACCGCGTCCAAGGGGAGTCGCAGCACCGTGTGGGCACTGGCGAACAGGCGGCGCTGCGGGCGATACGGATCCCCCGCGCGGTCAAACCGTTCGACCAGCAAGACCTGGTGCGAGCCGAAGGTGTGCAGCACCACTGGTGCCACGTCCAGCCCCGCCATGCTCGCCAGGCGCATCGTCACGAACTCGCGGGCCGGCATGGCCGGCCGGTCGCCGCGGTCCTGCATCTTCGCCAGCCAGAGGCGGCCTTCATGCACCAGGGTCGCCTTCGGGCGCTCCCCGCCCGCGCTGGTGTCCAAGTCCTCGTTGAGCCGGCGCAGCGCTCGGCTGGCTGGCGCGGCCGCGTCCAGCTCTTCGGCGATGGACTTCAGTTCCTCCAGGCCCTTGGGCCGCCAGGCCAGCTTGCGGTCCATGTCGACGCAGACCTCAACGGCCCCGACGCCGTCCGGGACCCCGCGCTCGAGCAGCTCGAGGGGGCTCAGTTCGGTCCCCGCATGCGCATTCAGGCGGTCCGCACCGTAGCCCGCCGGCTTAGCATCGCGGATCACGCCAGGGAGACCGTCGGCGGCAGAAATGGCGATACCGCGGGCACTGCGCACGAGGCGAAGCGCCACCGGATCCAGGGGGAGCGCGTCGCCGCGCGCAAGGTAGTCGGGCCGATAGTTGAACCGGGCGGTGCGCTCGACCGTGAGATCGGCGGCATGCAATGGCGTGTCGCTCCCTGGCAGCCAAGTCCAGACAGGCACCGTCGGCATCAGCGGCCAACCCGCCGTTCGGCAAACGGAATGGCCTCAGGGTCGCGGTGTGGATCGAGCACATCGTCCACCTGGCCCAGCAAGTGCAGGCCTTGCAGGACCTTGAGCAGGTTGCCAATTGACACGCCGTCGGCGCCCTCCTCCAGCGATCGCAGCGTCGAGGGCGACACATCCGACAGGCTGGCGAGTTGCTCTTGCGTCATTTCCCGCAGTCTCCGCGCGAGGATCAGGCGCTTCCCCAAGCGCTCCAGGGAGCTCTTGACCAAGACAGGGGTATGCTTCGGCGAGCGACGCGGCGGAATCGATGGCATGGTTCAAAAATAGGGGTTATTCGCCATAATATCAACAAAAAACTCTAGAGAATTATTGTCATTATGCGGATGCGATTTAAACACATCACTTCTTGGCTGCGGGAGGGACTACCCCCGCACTGCCCCGCGGCACCGGCCAGCTGACCGCAGCATGCTGCCGAGCCGACCTCAATGCAGGGAGTGCGCTGGCGCCGGCGGGGTCGGCCAGGCTGGCTGGGATCTTCGACGCCGCGGATTGCCTGCACGCACCTGGCAGGCTGCCACACGCCAGGTCTGCAGCGACCTCGAAACGGAGACGAGCGTTGGCCATGGAGGGCGGCTGACGACCCTGGGCGGACGTTCAGCCGATAAAGGCTTAAGACTGCTTCGCAGCTATGGCGGTCGTTCGCCGCATGGCCGCTAGCTAGTCCCGTGCCAGCCAGTAGCGGACCTTCAGGTTTCATTGCAACTCCCAGTCGCGCGAGTGATCCGGAACCCAGCTCCGGCCAGTTTGAGCAACACCAATGCAGCAGACTCAAGGCAAGAGTGGGTAGAATCTCGTCGCGATGTCGGTGGCCTTGTTTTCTGCCATCACGTCATGTACGAATTTGTGCTTGGCCACCAGGCGAATACACCGAAGGCCCGATTCGTCGTAGACATCAAGCTTGACCACGTAGCCCTTTCCGAAGTCGATGTATACGGGACACGTCGCATCCAACCACGTGCGGTGAGGACGAACCCAATCGTACTGGTGGTGTCCACTGTAGGCTGCATGCACTTGGTCCGCGATGTCGCGAATTGAATGTATCCATCCGCTTCGCACTGAGGCCTTAGTTACGTCAGGATCGTCCTTGAGGCATTCTGACAACCGAAAGAACAAACCTGCGGCAGCGCCCTGCAACTGCCTTGTGGCCTTCGCCCATACTAGGTCCGCTGCGACTTCAGACTTCGGGTCGGGAAGCAGGTGGTAGATGTCAAAGTTCTGTTCGAAGCCCCGGCCATCGATTACCCACACAAGGTTCTTGTAGAACACTTCACGCGAGAGGCGCTCCGCATCGGAGATAGCCGAGTGTTGAACCTCAACTACGATGCCCTTTGGCGTCTTGATGTCGGCACGATGTATCTCACCGTCAGGGGCGACGTGCGACACCTCGAGCCACTCCATCGGGAAGAGGCTTTTCCATGATCGGTGCCAGTCGGTCTCGTTCTCCCACCAGGGATCGCAGTTGCGGCGGCCGAAGTGCGCCCAGTGATGCATGACTCGCTCCCCGCACTTTGCGACTACTGGACTGCCGCACATCGGGCACGTCCCGCGCCCACCCTTAAACGGAGGGGTCCTCTTCGCGTTCACCTCAGCGAATTGCATCACTGCCCCTCCCAGTCGATGTGTCAAGCCAAGACCGCCGGGGCCTCGCTCCATAGCCGTTCAAGGTCAACGTCCTCGCTGGCTGGCTGCTTGTTGCTTGGCAAGCGCTCCACCTGGATGACCATCGGAAGCTCAAACGCGGTTCCAGTGACCACGCAGCACCCCTGGGACAGCCCAGGGATGAGACTGCGCGACATGGCGTCCAGCGTAGAGATGGTGTTGTCGATGAGAAACAGGTCTCTGTCGTTCACCAAGCGATGGATAAAGAAGTTGTGCAACTGCGAGACGATGGTTGGCGAGATGTCAGCCGGACGTTGGCTGGCAATCGTCACGAACATGCCGAACTTGCGGCCCTCCTTGATGATTTCCTCGAAGAGCTCGAGGCGATAGTCCTTCCAGCTCTCACTCTCCCGCGTTGACTGCTCAGAAAGGATATTGTGCGCCTCATCCACTATGAGATGGACGGTCCGGTCTGGAGGGCTGGCCACCGTCGTCTTATGGGCGTTGTAGAAGTGCTTCGCAAACAGCAGCGGCAGAACCTTCTTGACCTCGTTGTTGCACCGGCGCAAGGAAATCACGGTCAAGACCCTCTCGTCTTCCGCAGCATTCCCGATGCGCAGCACTCGGCGCATGCTCTTCAGAGAGGACTCCACGCGCTTGAGTAGGGGCTGAATGTGCTCGAACTGGACGTACCCAGCATTCAGGTCGGACATCAGTTGCAGGTTGACCCGGACGATCAACTGATCGAAGTCGTCCAGGCCAGATGTGTCTAGCGCGTCTACGGTAGGAGCGATGTGGTGGTCATAGTTTTCACCTTCCGTATCGAAGAACACACCGTTGTGGGTGAATCTGCCGGCCCGCTGATGCCAGTTCACCTGTCTGAGCAAATCATCCAAAGCCGGGTAGTTGATTCGCCGCGCCACGACCCGCATCAGGTCAAGCGTTGCAGGCCTGACTTCGCCCGCACAAAATGCCTGCCGGAATTTGCTCTTCGCGTATGTGTCAAGCGAACCTTGCTGATTGTCGAATCGCGCCTTACCCGTAAGGACTCGGCTTAGGAACGGACGCTGGGTGTTCAGCGTGGCCTGGAACAAGAGCGAAAGGGTCTCAAGGTCCCAGAACTCGGTCGATGCCAAGGGGAACTTGTCCCCAGCATTGGCGCCACCGGGCTGCTCCTGGGTCGACAGTTGATACACCCTCTTATGGGCCGCAGGTGCGAGTTGCTCGCCCCCGTACTCGCCGTTGAAGTCGAGGATGACGAAACGGCTCTTCCCCGCAATGCGCGGCAGCTTCTGGTCGAACAACACGGTGTAGAGCTTGGCGAGCGTGTTCGATTTCCCGCTGCCTGTGTTCCCAAATATGCCGATATGGCTATTGAACAGCCGCGTCCAAGGCAGCCCGACTGCAATCTCTTCCTTGAGCATCTGCCCGATCTTGAAGCTTCTGTCGGCCTTGCGGTCGAAGATGGATCTAATGCGCTCTTCGGGCAGGAGGTAGGCCGCATCCTGGATCATCGGCAGGAATTTGATGCCCTGCGTGAAGCCGGTACGGTCGAAGAAGCCGATAGGCCTGGCCTCCACCTTGCGAATGAAGGTTGCTTTGCCATCCTGCGTTTCAACACGGCTCTCGTCCAGGTACTCACCGTCGACCATGCAGATGATGTCGCGGAAACCGCGCTGAATCGACAGATACTCTCGGATGGAGACGCCCTTGTACTTGTCGCCGCCGTGGAAAAGGGTCTCTTTGCTGGACTGCTCGTCGATCTTCAGAACCACCTTGGTTCCTTGAACGGCAATGACCTCGCCAACACGGATGCTCATTAGACCAAGTCCTCAAAGTCATTGTGCTCAGGAGGCACAGCGGCTGCTGCGGGTGACGGCAGCGCCGACGCTGGCGTCGAGGCAACAGCCTCTGGCCAGACCAGCACCTTCTCATTGAACGCAGTGAAGTCCATATTTTCGCCGTCCAGAGCCAAACACTTGACGTTGCGATGGCCTTTGAACTTGTCCTCCATGGCTGCGCGCTCAGAAGTGTTGTAGCAACAGATAAAGACCTGCAGTCCTGGGTTGGAAAGGGACCGCAGGACGAGGTTAAGGATGTGCTCGTCTGCGAAGGAGAAGCCGAAGGTGATGAGCACAGCGTTTTGCTTCTCCAGCTCATAGCTGAGCAGGCGCAGCATCTGGTAATAGTGCTCCTCGTACACCGTCTCGTGAAATTTCCACTTGGTCGGGTTAACGATGGGCATGCGCTCGTACTTCGCCCAGAATGCCGCCAGTACCTCGTTGTCGATTCCAGTGTCCGGCAACTGAGCGAGTTCGGCATCAGGGTTGTTCAGCGCGGCTGAGAACGGCTGCAACAATTCGGCGGTTCCAGCGTCGAGCAGGTCATCACGGTTCTCCGTGTCGTAGCTGACCTGGATCGCCGACCCTGCCTTGCTCCAGTACACCGACCCGTGGAGATGGATGAGATTTACTTGGGGAATGCTGCTTTGGTAGCGCCCTAAGACACCGGCCTGGCACAGGTACGACCCAAAGTTGCGGGCCTGCAAGATGCGCTTGCTGAAACCGCGCGCACCGTCATTCAACACGAAGTCGGTGCGCCCTTCCTTGATAAGCTCGTCTGCCACCAGCGGGAAACACCCGTCGTAGTTCGTCGTGAAGAGATTGCAACGCCGGTCCAGTGCCTTGCGGCGGCTCGCCATCTCCAGCGCCGTGGTCAGGAAGGCGCGGTAGTTCTTGATAGTCTTGGCACCTGCTTCGGTGCCTACAGCGGCATCGAGGGTGAGTCGTTCCGCAGGTCTGATGCAGGACAAGTAGTAGTGCATGAACAGCGACACGAGGCGCCGACGGTCACTATCCTCTTGCTCGAACTTAGTCGCGAGTTCCTCAAGCGAGTACCGCGCATCCCGTACGCCTGTTCGCATCTGTAGCTGCAGCGTCGGCAGCAGGCCAAAGGACGCCCCCGATCCGAAGAGGAAATTGATATCCTTGTCGTAAATGTCTCCGATTGAAATCAATGGCCTCTCCCTGCCAATTTTGTTCGTGGCATGAATCGTGCCATGAAGCAACGCTTCTGGATACTGGCGGTTCGTAGGGTGCCTTGTACCGGCCCGGCTCGACAAGTCGCGTCGCTCTCATGCAGCGAAGGGTTCAGCGACCGGTTGTTTCTTGCCGCGCCAGTTCATACGACAGACCGCGAATGTCTCAGATCTGCCCTGAAGCAGCCCTTCAAATGGGCGTGCTGAGCGGCTGCTCATGGCCGGCTTGCGACGGCTGAAATCGTAGCCCAGCTGGCCGTAACCGACCCGTAGCAGCCCTTCACTCGCACCCAAAGCGGTCACACAGAGACATGCACCGTATTTGCCATTGTTGACTACGCGTTTGCATCTCCGCAGACCCGGAAGGCTTCGATGGATTCGACAATGGGTCTGTGGTAGCTGATGAAAGTGGAATACCCACCCACGCGACTAACAAAGATGGGCGAGTTTCCGACCAGCGAGAAATCAAATTCTCCCGTTTCGAGAAAACGAGCCGACTGGTAGTAGAAGACCCAACCAACATCGAACTCTTGGGTATATTTGTCGACAACAACCGCGTCGCAGCCTTCCCAACCTGCTTTGGCGATGGCATATTGGGCAACTTCCTTTGCCTGCTCGGTGGTTAGTTCCATCAGACGTTAGTGTGGTTGTATGTACGAACCGATTGTGACCAATTTAGATACGGAGGTCGAGTGGCCGATTGTGGCCGGATACGGCAGTTTGCCAATCAGGCCGAACGAAGGTTAGCCACACAATCGTGGATTGCCTGCGCGAACTGCGGATTGGACAAATCGAAACCGACACGCGCGAGCGAAAGCAACAATTGCTCGACGCCTTCAACAACCCCGACGATGCGCCCGTTTTCCACGGGATCGCTAAAGCTAGGGAGTACTTCCGGCAAGTCGGATTCGATACTAGCGATTTCGTCTTCAACCCTGAGGTCAATTCCGAACGGCAGCAAAAACGCTCGATTCTTATCCATTCTTCCAATATCGACGTCGTCCACTGCCGCAGTGTCGACGATCCAGCCAGCAATGTCGAACGGCCGGTTGTGGCCGATCGCCGCCTAACTTAGTGCTCTGATTTCGGAGAATAATCGGTGGATATTGACGAAACCCATTCTGCATTCTTCTTATCGTAGGTGTATCCGGAGATTGGCATCACGCTCAGTTCGTAAACTTCATCTTTCTCGTCGGGCATAGCCTGCCATGCGATTGGCTCGATACCGTAGCCTTGCTCAGCATCTTGCTTGGCCTCGTCCAAAGTTGCATACCAGTGATCCCCTTCGACATCGCGAGTTGAAAACGAGACGTAGCGGATGAGTAGGACACCGTCGGTCAGCCCAAGGATCAAGACCGATTCAATATTTGGTAATTCCCGAGAGTTGGCCTTGGCCCACAAGCGCATGGTTTCCTCAAAATTTTTGTTCCCGCTCTAGTTGTCAACGATCCGACCCGTTGCGTCGACCGTCCGTTCATGGCGGTGTGCCGCCAGCCATCTCATTCGTTGGTTCGATTCTCTATGGCCCGACGCTCCCAAGGCGCATCGCGATCCTCTCGCCATGCCATCCATCCAGGTTCAACATCGGCGAGATGCAGTAAGGTCGAGTCCTGCAAAACCATCTCTTCAAGCGAAACGACCATTGCATTTGCCGTATTCGCGACATCGCCGGAAAGAAATTGCCACATCCCGTCGTCTGCGTCTCGTGTCACGAGAAGGATAGGCTGGGTACCATCCACGACGGACCGAACGGTTAAGCAGGCTACATTGGGCGGGCTATCAAACGGCCATTCAGCGTATTTGTTTGGCATGTTTGTTCGTTAAATTGATGCCTGGCTGTGACCGCAAAGCACGGTGAAAATAAGATGCAGCGGGTACTTCGTCCGCCAAAGCGGCGCATACTCTCTGCTGATGCACACGGACAAAAGTGTACTTTCAACGACGACTGTGCACAATCGTGTGCGACTCTAATACGACCGCTGCTGGCCGGTGACGGAATTCCGTTTTATCGAGAAGGCGGCAAACTAAGCCGCAAGTGCGTGAGGAACCCACTGCCTGTCACGACGAGCGAGCACGCATGTCGACAGCGCGCACCTTTTCTCAGGAAGATCCATGCTAGCCATCTCCTGCATGAATGACAGTGCGCCTTCCCATTCAGAAGCCGACACAAACAGCAAATCCCGCGCGGGAACTACAGCGAGAATTTCGCCTGGCATCTGTTCCTCGACCTGCTCCCATAATGATTCGAAGAGCAGCAACGTCGCTTCAAAATTCCCACCTGCGGTGACCATGAAACGAGGCGCCTCGCCATGAAACTCAATTTCGGGTAGTCGCGAAGGCAAATTGCGAAGAGCAACTGCATGCAACTCATCCTCTGAAATCGAGGCGTCCCTGAGTTCTCGATAGGTAACGAACCGGAAGTGGGTTGGCAAGTCGATTGCGCACATGATGACCAAGTCAGCTGCAAACGGCCGCATGACAGGCGATTCGTTGCCGGTGAGGGCTAGGACGTCAGCAGAGGGATCGGCCGGCTCGATTACCTTGAGGATGGGGACTAGTAGGCTAAGGTCCAGACCGGCTACCGCTGAGGCTTCCACTGAATCCTCCTCGCCGGTGCTCGTCGTTGCCAGCGTTTTTTGCCCTGTAGACAGACTAAACATTTGCATTTCTCGATGTTTATTAGACGCCTGCGTCGATTATGCATACAAACCAGCTTGGATTCTCCATTGACCGCTGCTGGCCGAAATACGACATCCCCTACCCTTTCCTTCCCCACATAAAGCGCCCTCACGGAAGCCTGGCCCGCTGCCTGTCCCACCACGTGGGAGGCAACCTAACAACCCCCTCCCCATCCTTCGCATTGAAGTCATAGCGGACACGGTCATCGATCCAAAGCAGACGAGGAACTTCGGGATCCAGATAGGTGCGCTCCGCCAGCATTTCGCCACTGCGGGCATCGTAGAGCCGAAATACCACGCCCCATTCACGCGGCAGGTAGCATGTCTCGCCGGTGTAGTCCCCGACCGTCTCGCGCCGGCATTCGCGCGCGCCCGATCTGTTTAGTGCGTCATAGCAATATGGCAGGCTCGCCAGCATTGCGACCAACAGAGTGCCAAGTATGAACAGGTGCTTCCGCCGCTGCCTTGTGCTGCTCACAGATCAAGCCCCACAACTAGCGGCCCAGGCCATTGCCTCCGCCTTGCAACCTGCCATCTTCTTCCACGACCACGGCAATAGCAGACCTTGCATGTAGTAAGGAAGCGGCTCGTTTCCGTTCTCCATCTTTCCGTCCTCCGACTTGGCGCATGATTTTTGAATTAACGCGCGAGTGGCCACGGAAATAAATCAGTAAAGTCCGAATCTGGATGAAATTCCTTCTTAACTGTACCAATTGAGGTCGAACTCATGCCGGGACTGCAAGGCAGTAACCAGCCTTGCAGCCCCCTTCCTAAAAATCAACGCTGGCGCGTCAACTATTACCCTCGACGTGACGCCCTTCACCGCCCAGCGCAGCAAGCTCACTCAATACCGCCGTCTCATGCGCAAGCCCTGCGGCCAGCGCCAGGAGACGGCTCTGCCCTTCCCTCGCGATATGACTGACGCAAGTTGAGCCGTCAACCTGCTCGCTGGCCGCCACCAGCAACGCATTCAACTGCGCCGCTTTCTCCGCGGCCAGACTCAAGGGATTTTCGGAAGGTGCATGCGCGGTGACAAACATGTCCGCGCCGGTATGTTCGGCAGTGATGCCGTAGGCAGTGTGCTTACGCATGGGACGCCCTCCGTTGCGGAGTGCGCATGCACAGGCTGATGGTGAAAAGATTGGAAAACGCTAGTTGCCCGGAATGGGCGAACGAGAAACGGGGCATGTCAGTGCCTCCTTTTGGGCGGTTCCGATTCCGCGCCCCGCTGTCAATCGGGGTGGGCGGGCGCAAGGCAGGGTTGACAGACCGGCCAAAAGGACCCGGCGAGCCCGAGGGCTCCCCCGCCCAGGCCCGCCCGTATGGGCGTGCGAAGGCACGACGGACATGAAAAAGCCGCCTGGCGGCGGCTGTCCGCCCTTTTGGTCCGGGCTGTCAAACCCGGTCGCTGTGGTTGCAGCGACGAACGGAGTATACCTTCGGCGGAGTCACGCCGACACGACTCTACTAGCTTTTGAGAATTCAGGACATAGGGTTAGCCAGCCCACAACCCGGTGCCGGCCAAACCCCACCCCCTCACTTCGCCAAAACCCCCCGAATCGTCTCGGCCAGATCCTTGGCCAGGAACTTGGACACATAAGCATCCGCCCCAACCTTGCGCACATGATCCTCGCTCGCCGTCCCGGACAGCGAGGAATGGATCACCACCGGGATCGACTTGAAGCGCGCGTCGCCCTTGATCTTGCGGGTGAGCGTGAAGCCGTCCATCTCGGGCATTTCGAGGTCGGTCAGCACCAGGGCGATTTCGTCCTGCACGGTGCGGCCGGCGGCGGCGGCGTGTTCGGCGATTTCGCCGAGCTGCTGCCAGGCTTCTTCGCCGGTCTTGGTCATGAGCACGGGCACGCCCATGGCCTTGAGGCCTTGCTCGATCAGGCTGCGGGCGAAGGCGGAGTCGTCGGCGGCGAGGATCTTGGCGCCGGGGCGCAGGTTGAGCTGAGGGCCGACGGTCTTGGGGTCGACTTCGGGCTGGCGGGTGGGCAGCACGTCGCGCAGGATCTGTTCGACGTCGAGCACCTGGACCAGGCGGGGGTTGTCGGTGTCGGTATCGAGCTTGGCGATGCTGGTGACGAGGTCGCCCTTGACGCTGGTCTCGGCGGAGACGACCTGGTTCCATTCGAGGCGCACGATTTCTTCCACGGCTTCGACGGCGAAGCCCTGGGTGGAGCGCGCGTATTCGGTGACCAGCAGGATGTTGAGGCCGCTCTTGGGCGTGCAGCCGACCAGCTTGGGCAGGTCGATGACGGGGATGACCTGGCCGCGGATGTCGGCCATGCCGAGCATGGCGGTGCCGCCGCCGACCACGGTCGTGACCTTGGGCATGACCAGGATTTCGCGGACCTTGAAGACGTTGATGCCGAACAGTTCGCTGTGCGTGGACTGGTCGGACTCGCCGAGGCGGAACAACAGCAATTCGAACTGGTTGTTGTTGGTGAGGTTGGTCCGTTCGTCGATGTCTCTCATCGCGCTGCTGCCGCTCATACGCTTCCTTTGTCCAGCCGGGGCGCGGATTGTGCCGCGCGGAGTTGATCGTGTCCCTGGGCCCGCGCCGCCACGTGGCTCCGGCAGCGCTTTTTTGCGCTGGCGCGGAGGTCCGGTGCTGCAATGACGGGCCACTGTCCTGGCTAACGGCCGAATGGCGGAAAAATTAAGGGCGATGGCGGCGCGCGGCCTTCCCTGGCGGTGCGACGGCTAGCCGCAGGCGGGCTGCAGCAGGCGGTCGATGGCCTGGGCCACGCCGTCGTCGGCGTTGCTGGCGGTGACGTGGGCGGCGTGGCGGCGCACCTCGGGCTCGGCCTGGCCCATGACGATGGACAGGCCGGCGCGGCCGAACATGGGCACGTCGTTGGCGCCGTCGCCGATCACGGCAGTGCGCGCGAGCGGCACGCCGATGCCGGCGGCGAGCGCGGCCACGGCGTTGCCTTTATTGGCGTCGGGATGGGTGACGTCGAGGTAGTAGGTCTGGGAGCGCAGCGCGCCCACGTCGGCGCCGAGCTGGGCCTGGAGCTGGGCTTCCAGGCGCGCCAGCAGGCCGGGATCGGCGTCGGCGGCGACGATCTTGTCGACGCGGCCGAGGTAGCCGTCGAAGCTGTCCACCACCAGCGGGCCGTAGCCGAGGGTGTGGAGTTCGTGCGGCACGTAGGGGCCGTCGGTGCGGCGCAGCAGCCATTGGCCGTCGGCGAAGACCCAGGTGTCCACGCCGGTGCCGGCGAACAGGGCCAGCGTGTGGGCGGCGGCCTGGCGGGACAGGTGCCGGGACTGGGCAATGCTGCCGTCGGGCGCGACGATGGCGGCGCCGTTGAAGGCGGCGGTGGGCAGGTCGATGCCGAGCTGCTCCACCAGCCAGCGCATGCCGCGCGGCGGGCGGCTGCTGACCAGCGTGAAGCGGATGCCGGCGGCGCGCAGGCGGGCGATGGCGGCCTCTGTTGCGGGGGCGAGGGTCTTGTCGGGGCGCAGCAGGGTGCCGTCCACGTCGGAGACCAGCAGGTCGATCGGGGGAAGCTGGGCAATCCGGGACATCGGGGGCGTCGGCATGGTCATGGCGTGGGCGGGCATCAGTGGCGCCGGGGGCGTCAGTCGCGCTTGTGCCAGCGGCGGCCGTCGCGCGCGAGCAGTTCGTCGGCGCAGCGCGGGCCATCGCTGCCGGCCTTGTAGCCTTGCACGTCGGCGCTGTCGTCGTCGCGCCAGGCGTCGAGGAAGGGCTGCACGGCGCGCCAGCCGTTCTCGATGTTGTCGGCGCGCTGGAACAGGGTCTGGTCGCCCATCAGGCAGTCGTAGATCAGGGTCTCGTAGCCGGTGGAGGGCCGCATGTGGAAGAAGGTGGAGTAGGCAAAGCCCATCTGCACGTTGTCGATCTCCACGGCGGGGCCGGGGCGCTTGGCCTGGAAGTCGAACCACATGCCTTCGTCCGGCTGGATCTGGATGGTGAGGTAGTTGGGCTTGAGGCGGTCCACGCGGGTGTCGCGGAACAGCGAGGACGGCGCCTGCTTGAAGCAGATGGCGATCTCGGTGTCGCGCACGGCCATGCGCTTGCCGGTGCGCAGGTAGAACGGCACGCCGTCCCAGCGCCAGTTGTCCACCATGAGCTTGAGCGCGACGTAGGTCTCGGTGCGGCTGTCGCGCGCGACCTTGGGTTCGCCGCGGTAGCCGGGCACCTTCTGCCCCGCCATCGTGCCGGCGCGGTACTGGCCGCGCACGGAATTGGCCAGCGCTTCCTCGCGCGTCTGCGGGCGGATGGCGCCGATCAGCTTGGCTTTCTCGGCGCGCACGGCGTCGGCGCCGAAGGCGGCGGGCGGCTCCATCGCGACCAGGCCCATGAGCTGGAACAGGTGGTTGGGCACCATGTCGCGCAGCGCGCCGGTGTGCTCGTAGAAGTCGCCGCGCTGCTCCACGCCCACGGTCTCGGCGGCGGTGATCTGCACGTGGTCGACGTAATGGTTGTTCCAGAACGCCTCGAACAGGCCGTTGGCGAAGCGGCTGACCAGGATGTTCTGCACGGTCTCCTTGCCGAGGTAGTGGTCGATGCGGTAGACCTGCTCCTCGCACATGGCGCGCAGCACGCGGGCGTTGAGCGCCTGGGCGGATTTGAGGTCGGAGCCGAACGGCTTCTCGATCACCACGCGGCGGAACACGCCGGGCGACTCGGCGAGCAGGCCGGCGGCGGCGAGCCGGTCCACCACTTCGCCGAAGAAGCGCGGCGAGGTGGCGAGGTAGAACACGGCGTTGCCGGTGGGCGCGGCCTTGATGCGCGCGGCGATGTCGGCGTAGGTGCGGTCGTCGAGGAAATCGCCTTGCAGGTAGCTGATGCGGCGCGCCTGCGGGTTCCACATCTTGGCGTCGAAGACCTTGGCGCGGCCCTTGCCTTCCACGCCGCCCTCGGCGCCGGGACGCGCGCGGGCGCGGATGCCTTCGGCCAGCCGCTCGCGGAAGGCGGCGTCGGTCATGGCGTTGTGGTCCACGCCGACGAGGTGCAGGCCCTCGCACAGCAGGCCGTCGCGGCGCAGGTTGTAGAGCGCGGGCACCAGCAGGCGCGAGACCAGGTCGCCATGCGCGCCGAACAGGAACACCGTGGCCGGCGGCGGCTTGGGGGCCTTGGCCATCACGGGGCGGTGGTTGCCGGTGGCCTTGGTGGTGGCGGCCTTGCCTGCGGCAGCTTTCGCGGGCGCTTTGGCGGATGCCTTGGCGGTATCCTTCTTGGCCTCCACGGTGGCCCCCTTCCCGCCCTCCTTCGCGGCGGCGGCCATTACGGCTTCTCCCCGCCGCCGGTCACGTATTCCACGTGCCCGCCAAAGCCGAAGCGCATGGCCGACAGCAGTTTCTCGCCATAGGTATGGTCCTGCCGCGAGCGGAAGCGCGCGAACAGCGCGCTGGACAGCACCGGCACCGGCACGGCCTGCTCGACCGCGGCGTCGATGGTCCAGCGGCCTTCGCCGCTGTCGGCCACCTCGCCGGGAAAGCGCGACAGCGCCACGTCGCCGGCGAGCGCCTGCGCGGTGAGATCCAGCAGCCACGAGGACACCACGCTGCCGCGCCGCCAGACCTCGGCCACGTCGGCGAGGTCGATGTCGAAACGCTCGGCCGCGGGCAGGCTGTCGGACGACTTGGTCTTGAGGATGTCGAAGCCTTCGGCGTAGGCCTGCATCAGGCCGTATTCGATGCCGTTGTGGACCATCTTGACGAAGTGCCCGGCGCCGGCCGGGCCGGCATGGATGTAGCCGCGCTCGGCGCGGCTCCTGGCCGGATCGCGCCCGGGCGTGCGCGGGATGGTGCCGTAGCCGGGGGCCAGCGTGTCGAACAGCGGGTCGAGCCGGTCCACCACCGCGGCCGGGCCGCCGATCATCAGGCAGTAGCCGCGCTCCAGCCCCCATACGCCGCCGGAGGTGCCCACATCCATATAGTGAAGCTGGCGGGCCGCCAGCTCGCCGGCGCGGCGGATGTCGTCCTTGTAGAAGGTGTTGCCGCCGTCGATGATGACGTCGCCCGGCGACAGCAGGCCGGCCAGCGTGGCGATCATCTGCTCGGTGGCCTCCCCGGCCGGCAGCATGATCCAGACCGCGCGCGGCGCCTGGAGCCTGCCGACCAGTTCCTCGACGCTGGCCACGCCCTGCGCGCCTTCGCCGGCCAGTTCCCGCACCTTGTCCGGGCTGCGGTTGTACACCACGACTTCGTGCTGCCCGCGCAGCAGCCGCCTGGCGATGTTCGCGCCCATGCGCCCAAGCCCTACGATTCCGAGTTGCATGATCGGTCCTTTCATTGAGTCAGGGGGATGACGACATCTCAAAAACCAGCACACGTCTGAAACCAGCGGCCATTGTCCGCCTCCCGGCGCGCGCCTGCACGGGCCGCCGGGAAAAGCCCTGGCACCCAACCGAAAGATATTGATGAATCACATCGATGCGACCGCCGGCTCTGCTTCGAGCGCGGCAACAACAGTAAATTCCGCCCCGGCCCGCAGGGCATTTGCACGTTACTAAACGCACGCTTAAAATAGCGCGACCAGCCCGGCGGGATCGCACACGACCGGGCGGATTCTTTTTTACCGGACTGCATCTGGGGACACGCACCGGCCAACCGCGCGCCCTGTCATGTCCTTGCCTGCCTTGCCGTCCCGCCACCCCCGTGTTGCCCTGACCTGTTCCGTGCCTTCGTCCGTGCCACGGCGCGAGTAACCGCGCGCGCGGGCCATGCCAGCCTGCCCGCCTCGTCCGTCACAGCCCGCCGCCCGGCCAACGCCAGCCGGCCGTGCCTTGCCTGCGTGCCTGCCCGCGTCCTCGTCCCTGTCCGCATTCATCCGCACACAAACCGCACCGATTCACTGCCCTCGCCCCAGCATGTCCGCAAACAGTTCCACCCTCGCCGCCCCCGATTCCGGGGACCAGCAAGGCAGCATCGGCCGGCGCATCGCCGCCATCGTCTTCTTCAACTTCATCGCCTACCTGACCGTGGGCCTGCCGCTGGCCGTGGTGCCGGGCTTCGTGCATGGCGACCTGGGCTATGGCACGGTCATCGCGGGGCTGGCGGTCAGCATCCAGTACCTGGCCACGCTGCTCAGCCGCGCGTGGGCCGGCAACCTGTGCGACCTGCAAGGCCCCAAGAAGTCCGTCACGCTCGGGCTGGCGCTGTGCGCCGGCAGCGGCCTGCTGGTGGTGCTGTCCAGCGCCTGCGCCGGCACCGCGTGGCTGAGCCTGGCGTGGCTGTTCGCCGGGCGGCTGGTGCTGGGCGCGGGCGAGAGCCTCGTCACCACCGGCACCATCGCCTGGGGCATCGGCGACGTGGGCCCGCGCTTCACCGGCAAGGTGATCTCGTGGAACGGCATGACCACCTACGGCGCGCTGGGGCTGGGCGCGCCGCTGGGCGTGCTGCTCGACAAGCACCTGGGTTTTGCCGCGCTCGGGCTGGCCACCACCGCGCTGGCCGCCGCCGCGTTCCTGCTGGCGCGGCGCAAGTCGGCGGTGCCCACCGTCAAGGGCGCGCGCATGCCGTTCCGCACGGTGTTCCGCCACATGACGCCGTTCGGCCTGTGCCTGGCGCTGGGCTCGGTCGGCTTCGGCACCATCACGGCCTTCGTCACGCTGTACTACGGCAGCCGCGGCTGGGACCACGCCGCGCTGGCGCTGACCAGCCTGGGCGTGAGCTTCATCGTGGCGCGGCTGCTGCTGGCCGACAGCATCAGCCGCTTCGGCGGCTACCGCGTGGCGCTGTGCTCGTTCGCAGTGGAAGCGCTCGGGCTGGCGCTGATCTGGATGGCGGACTCCCCGGCCACGGCCCTGGCCGGCGCGGCCGTCACCGGCTTCGGCTTCGCGCTGGTGTTTCCGTCGCTGGGCATGGAGGCGGTCAAGCTGGTGCCGGCCAGCAACCGCGGCTCGGCGCTCGGCGCCTACGCGCTGTTCCTGGATCTGTCGCTGGGCGTGACCGGGCCGGTGGCGGGCGTCATCGCCAACCATGCGGGTTATAGCTCGGTGTTTCTGTTCTCGGCCTTGTCGGCCGTGGCGGGGCTGGGGTTGAGTCAGGTGCTGGCGGCGCGGGCGCGGCGTGGCAAGCCAGGGGACAATGCCCTGACTTCAGCCTGACAGCGCCCGCACCGGCATACGGCTGCGGTTGTCCACGCCGGGCCACCCCGGTCAACGCATCTGGAACAACTCCTGGTGAAAGTTGCCGGGATCCATGCCGTGGGCCGCGAGGTCGCGGCGCAGTGCCTTGCCGAGGGCCGCGGGACCGCAGAACCAGATGCTGGCTTCCCGCCAGTCCGGCACGGTGTTGCGCAGGCGTTCGCCGTTCAGCCGGCCGTCCCTGGCGTCCACCAGCAGATGCAGCCGGACATGCGCGGCTTGCGCGTCGGCCTGCAGATTGTCGATGGCCGATGGCGAGAAGTCCGCGGTCGGATGGAACAGGTCGATGGCGTGCTGCTGGTCCCGCGCGCGGGCCAGATGCTTCATGCGCGCGATGAACGGGGTGATGCCGATGCCGCCGCCGACCCATATCTGCCGCTTGCACCGGTCGGTGAAGGTGAAGCAGCCGTAGGGACCTTCCACCGTCACCGCGTCGCCGGCCTTCAGGCGTTCCGACAGCCGGCTGGTGTGGTCGCCCAGCGCCTTGGTGAATACCGTGATGCGGCGCTCCCGCGGATCCCACGCCGACGCGATGGTGTAGGGGTGCGCGCCTTCATTGCGGTCCGAGGTGAGAAACGCGAACTGGCCGGGCTGCTGCCCGGGCCAGCCGGGCTCCATGACGAGGGTGGTTTCCAGCACGCGCAGTTCGGGATAGTAGGTCAGCGATTCGATATGGCCCGTCACCTTGCGGTGCGCGCCGACCTGCCTCGACAGCACGCGCACGGCGGCGACGGTGCCCGCCGCCGCCATGAGCGCCATGACGATGCCGACCGGCTGGAGCCAGTACCGGAATTCCAGCAGGATGACGGTGTGGAACACCAGCACCAGATAGAGCGCGGCGAGAATGGTGTGGGTCTTGGCGAACAGGCGGTAGGGAAAGCGCCTGACCAAGGCCAGGACGATCAGCACGGCGGCGGCATAGAAGGTCCACTCGCCAAGGAACTCGGCCAGATCACGCTGGCCGCGGAACAGTTGCTCGAGAGCGCCCAGCGCTTGCCCGCCGCCACGCCGCGCCGGCCTGGTCAGCCAGCCCCAGCCGACCGCCCACTTGGTGCCCTTGGCCCACAGCCAGTGGACGACGCCGAACGCCAGCGCGGTGATGCCCAGCCATTTGTGCAGCCGGTACATCTTGTCCAGCCCGCCGAGCGCGGGCTCGATCGCCTTCGGCCGCGCGGCCAGCACCACGGCCACGCTCATCGCGCCCATCGCGATCACCCCGGTGTACTGGACCAGCACGTGACGCAGCGGGAAGTAGCCGAACGGCTGCGGGACAAAGGTATCGGCGAGCAGCCAGAGCACGGTCAGCCCTGCCAGCAACGCACAGAAAGCGATCTTGATTGGCGCCATCGGGCATGCCTCCGAAAGCGAAGCGCGGCATCGCGGCACCGTGCGGCAAGCCGCCTTCTTTCGAAAGTATGCAATTCACTCGCGCTGGCGGCATTGCGCTGGGACAAGTCTGCGGGCGATGTCGGCCGGTTATGTCGTCGCCGGCGAGATCGCGTAGGCCCGCCCCCACCGCACCCTGACCGGCGTGCCCCGCGCGGGGTGACGCTACAGGGCCATCACGGCGAGCGCCCGCCGGCCCCGCCCGCGCCGCTAGCGCATGTCGGCAATGTCGCGCGCCTCGACGAGCGCACTCGGAAATCCCCGCCGCGCCACGATGAGCATCGCGCGCCCGATCTGCTCGGTGGTGGTGACGTGGGCCGGGAACAGCCGCCGCAGCAGCGGCAGCAGCGGCCCGAGCAGCAGGTAGGGAATCCGGTAGGCCGCGGTCTTGGAGCGGATGCCGTGCAGCGGCTGGATGGCGCCGGGACGGAACATGTAGGCCGCCTTGAACGGCAGTTCGAGCAGCGCGTTCTCGGTGCGGCCTTTCACGCGCGCCCACATCGAGCGCCCGCGCGCGGTGCTGTCGGTGCCGGCGCCGCTCACGTAGACGAAGGTCATGCGCGGGTTGAGCCGCGCCAGCACCTGCGCGGCGGCCAGCGTGATGTCGTAGGTGACGCGGGTGTACTCGGCTTCCGACATGCCGGCCGACGACACGCCGAGGCAGAAGAAGCAGGCGTCGAAACCGGTCAGCGCCGCTTCGATGCCTTCGTAGTGCAGCAGGTCGGCGTGCGCCACCTCGGTCAGCTTGGGGTGCCGCTGGCCGGTAGGCGTGCGGCCCACGGTCTGCACGCGCCGCACGTCGTCGGCCAGCAGGCATTCGCGCAGCACGCCGAGGCCGACCATGCCGGTCGCGCCGAATATCAGTACGTTCATTCGTGACTTCCTGTTCGATGAGAGCGGCCGCGCGTCGTGGTTTCCGAATTGCCGGCATGCCACTGCGGAAAAATCCGCTTGATCGCGGCGCCGCCATGCGGCCCGTTTTCCGCGGCGCGGCGGCACCGGCGCCGATCGCGCGCGGGCGCGGCATTTTTGCTTGACCCATGCCATGCCCGCCGCTAGAGTACGCGCATTCTCAACAACAGGGCATACCCAGTGGGCAATTGTTCCGACGACAGTAGCCGATCCAGGATCGGCATCACCGCCTGATCGGGCCACGGTATCCCTAATCCGTGCCCGCTCCGCGGCACGGTGCTTCGAGGCCGGGCGTCCTGCCCCGCCTGCTTTCCTGAACACGGTCTCCTTCCACCGGGCGCGCTGCGCATCGCAGCCCGCCGGTGGCTGCGTTCGTCCATCGCCAGCGTGCCCGCGGCCGGCACGCGGCTTGTCCACGCCGGTCCGCCCGGAACCGACCAGAGGCCAGACATGGACCCCGACCCTTCCTGCAGTCCGACGCGCCGGGAGCGCGGCGGCTGACCGCCTGACCTGCATCGCGCGCGCCGCCACCGGGCGCGCCGCGCGCATCCGCCTGGCTTTCCCCGCCCCGCTCTCCGCGCCGTCCCTCATCCCGTAGTCCGCCGGGCATGCGCCCGTCACCGGCCACCCGCGCGCGTTCGCGCCGCGCGGCGCCGGGGATGCGTCACGCCTGTCGATGCCGTTCGACTCCGCTCCGAGAGCCAGACAACCATGTTCCCGAACACCCCTTTCCTGCCCGCCGGCGCCTGCGCGCTGGCCGCCTGCCTTGCCCTGGGCGGCTGCGATGGCGGCGCGCATGCCGGCCCACCCGCGTCCTCTTCTTCACCCCCATCGTCCGCCGGACTCGTGCGCGATGGCGGCGCCATCTTCGTGCCCGCGGCCTCGCCGCTGCGCGCGCGCCTCGAGGTCCGCGCCGTCGCCGAGACGCCGCTGCGGCGGCCCATCCCGGTCCCTGGCGAGATCGAGGCCGATCCGGCCCGGCTGGTGCGCATCGTGCCGCCGCTGCCCGGGCGCATCGCGCGCCTGCACGTGACGCTCGGCGATGCCGTGCGCGCGGGCGACGCGCTGCTGACGCTGGACTCGGCCGAGCTGAGCGCCGCGCGCGGCGAGGCCGGCAAGGCGCGCGCCGCGCGCGAGCAGGCGCGGCTGGAACTGGAGCGCCAGCGCGCCTTGCTCGACGCGGAGATCGCCGCGCGCAAGGACTTCGAGCAAGCCCGGCTGGCCTACGCGCAGGCCAGCAGCGACGCCGACACCGCCGCCGCGCGGCTGGCGCAGCTTGGCGCCGGCGGCGGCGCGCCGTCGCAGCGGCAATACACCATGCGCGCGCCGCTGACCGGGCGCGTGATCGCGCTGGACGCCGCGCCGGGCGGCTACTGGAACGACACCGCCGCGCCGCTGATGACGGTGGCGGACCTGTCCACCGTGTACCTCGCGGCCAACGTGCCGGAGAAGGACATCGGCGCGGTCTTCGCCGGGCAGCCGGCGCAGATCGCGTTCAACGCCTACCCCGGCGCAACCGTCACCGGGCAGGTGCGCTACGTGGGCGAGATCCTCGACGCCGACACTCGCACGGTGAAGGTGCGCGTGGCCATCGACAACCGCGAGGGGCGCTACCGCCCGGGCATGTACGCCACGGTCGTGCTGGCCGGCGCGGCGCACCCGGCCCTGCTGGTGCCGCCCGCGGCGCTGCTGCAGGGCGGGCTGGAGACGCGCGTGCTGGTGGAGACCGCGCCGTTCCGCTTCGCGCCGCGCGTGGTCGCCACCGGCGCGCAGGCGGGCGGCATGGTGGAAATCCTCTCCGGCCTCGAGGCCGGCGAGCGCATCGTGGTGAAGAACGGGGTGCTGCTCCATGATTGACCGTTTCGTCACCCTGTGCTTCGAGCGGCGCGCCGTGGTATGGCTGGTGTTCGCGCTGGTGGCGCTGTACGGCGCCCATAGCTGGAAGCAGCTGCCGATCGAGGCCTATCCCGACATTGCCGACGTCACCTCGCAGATCGTCACCCAGGTGCCCGGCCTGGGCGCCGAGGAGATCGAGCAGCAGATCACCATCCCGCTGGAACGCGCGCTGCTGGCCACGCCCGGCATGCACGTGCTGCGCACGCGCAGCCTGTTCGCGCTGTCGCTGGTCACGGTGGTGTTCGAGGACGGCACCGATGGCTACTGGGCGCGCCAGCGGCTGCAGGAGCGCCTCAACGAAGTCGAGCTGCCGTATGGCGCCAGGCCCGGGCTCGATCCCTACACCTCGCCCACCGGCGAGTTCTACCGCTACACGCTGGCCTCGCCCACGCGCAGCCTGCGCGAATTGTCGGAGCTGCAGGCATGGACCGTGGTGCCGCGCCTGAAGAAGGTGCGCGGCGTGGTGGACGTGACCACCTTCGGCGGCCTGACCACGCAGTTCATGCTGGAGGTGGACCCCGCGCGCCTGGCGGCGTACAAGCTCACGCTGGCGCAGGTAAGCGCGGCGCTCAACGCCAACAACGCCAGCGCGGGCGGCGGCGTGATCGACCGCGGCGAGCAGTCCTACGTGGTGCGCGGCACCGGGCTGCTGCGCTCGCTCGGCGACATGGGCAACGTGGTGGTGACGGTGAAGGACGGCACGCCGGTGCTGGTCAGGGATCTCGGCACGCTGCGCTACGGCAGCGTGGAGCGGCGCGGCATCCTCGGCAAGGACGACGACCCGGACGCGGTCTCCGGCATCGCGCTGCTGCTCAAGGACTTCAACGCGGCACAGGCGCTCGACGGCGTGCACGCGGCCGTGCGCGACCTCAACGACAACCTGCTGCCGGCGGACGTGAAGGTGGTGTCCTACCTGGACCGCGCCACGCTGATCGACGCCACCATGCGCACCGTGGGCATGACGCTGGCCGAGGGTATGGTGCTGGTGGCGGTGGTGCTGCTGCTGTTCCTGGGCAGCCCGCGCGCGGCGCTGATCGTGGCGCTGACGATTCCGCTGTCGCTGCTGATCGCGTTCATCTTCATGCACCACCTGCGCATCCCGGCCAACCTGCTGAGCCTGGGCGCGATCGACTTCGGCATCCTGGTGGACGGCGCGGTGGTGCTGGTGGAAAACGTCCTGCGCCGGCGCGAGCAGCAGGCGCAGCGCCCGCTGGCGCCGCGCGACGCGCTCGCCGCGGCCCTGCAGGTGGCGCGGCCGATGGGCTTCGGCATGCTGGTGATCGTGGCCGCCTACCTGCCGCTGTTCTCGTTCGAGCGCATCGAGTACAAGCTGTTCTCGCCGATGGCCTTCGCCGTGGGCGCGGCGCTGGCCGGCGCGCTGATCGTGGCGCTGGCGCTGGTGCCGGGGCTGGCGTGGCTCGCCATGCGAAAGCCGCGCCGCGTGTTCCACAACCCGGCGCTGGCGTGGCTCGGCGCGCGCTACCGCGCCGCGCTGGAGCGCGGCATCGGCAAGACGCGCCGGGTGGCCGCAACCTGCGCGCTGGCGCTGGCCGGCATGCTGGCACTGGGCGCCAGCATCGGGCGCGATTTCCTGCCCTACCTCGACGAGGGCTCGCTGTGGCTGCAGGTGCAGATGCCGCCCGGCATCACGCTCGAGCGCGCCGCCGACATGGCCAGCGAGCTGCGCCGCGCCACGCGCGCGTTTCCCGAAGTCTCCTACGTGGTCACGCAGACCGGCCGCAACGACGACGGCACCGACTACTGGACGCCTTCGCACATCGAGGCCAGCGTGGGCCTGCACCCGTACCGGACCTGGGCCTCCGGCATGAGCAAGCAGCAACTGATCGACAAGCTGGCGGCGCGCTACGCGCAGATGCCCGGCTTCACGGTGGCCTTCATGCAGCCGATGATCGACGGCGTGCAGGACAAGCTCTCGGGCGCGCACAGCGACCTCGTGGTCAAGCTCTTCGGCGACGACCTCGCCGAGCTGCGCGGCCTCGCCGCCCAGGTGGCGGACACCCTGCGCGGCGTGCCCGGCGCGGCCGACGTGGCGGTGGACGTGGAGCCGCCGCTGCCCAACCTGCGCATCGACCTGGACCGCGCCGCCGCCGCGCGCCATGGCATCAGCGCGGCCGACGTGGCCGAGCTGGTCGCCACCGGCATCGGCGGCGCGCCGGTCGGCCAGGTCTACGTGGGCGAGCGGCGCTACGACATGACCGTGCGCTTCGCGCCCGAGGCGCGCGCCGGCGCCGACGGCATCGGCGGCCTGATGCTGAACGCGGCCAACGGCGCCAGGGTGCCGCTGGCGCAGGTGGCGGACATCCGCGCCACCTCGGGCGAAAGCGTGATCGTGCGCGAGATGGCGCGCCGCCACCTGATCGTGCGGCTCAACGTGCGCGGGCGCGACCTGTCCGGCTTCCTGGCGCAGGCGCGCCCGGCGCTGGACGCCGCGCTGCGCTACGACCCGCGGCGCATCCAGGTCGAATGGGGCGGCCAGTTCGAGAACCTCGCGCGCGCGCAGGCGCGCCTGGCGCTGATCCTGCCGATGACGCTGGCGCTGATGTTCGTGCTGCTGTTCGCCGCGTTCCGCAACCTGCGCCAGCCCGCGCTGGTGCTGCTGGCGGTGCCGCTGGCCGCCATCGGCGGGCTGGCCGCGCTGCACCTGCGCGGCATGACGCTCAACGTGTCCAGCGCGGTGGGCTTCATCGCGCTGTCCGGCGTGGCGGTGCTCAACGGCGTGCTGATGATCGCGCAGATCAACCGGCTGCGCGCGCAGGACGGCATGGGCCTGCGCGCGGCGGTGATCGAAGGCGCCGCCAGCCGCATGCGGCCGGTGCTGATGACCGCCACCGTGGCCGCCATCGGCCTCACGCCCGCGATGCTGGCGACGGGTCTCGGCAGCGACGTGCAGCGCCCGCTGGCCACCGTGGTGGTGGGCGGGCTGGCCAGCGCCACGCTGCTGACGCTGTGGCTGCTGCCCGCGCTCTATTACCTCGTGGAGGCCCGCGCCGCGCGGCGCGTGGCCTGAGGAGAATCCGGATGAACGACAAGAACACGTACGAGCACAAGCACAAACCCTTCGCCCTGCCGGGCCTGCTGGCGTGCGCGCTGCTGATGCCGGCCCACGGCGCGGCGGCGGCCGGGCCGGTGCGCTTCGCCGATTTCCTCGAGGTGGTCGAGCGCCAGAATCCCGGCCTGGCCGCGCAGCAGGAAACCGTGCGCAGCGCGCGGGCCGGCATCGACATCGCCGGGGTGCGGCCGGACCCGGTGCTGACCTATGGCCGGGGCAACATCGAGCTCAGCCGCGCGGTGACGCCGCGGCCGCCGCGCACGCATGAGCTGGGCCTGGAGATTGCGCTGGAGCTGGGCGGCAAGCGCGCCGCGCGCGTGCGCGCCGCCGGCAGCGGCCTGCGCCTGGCGCAGGCCGGCGAGCGGGGATTCCGCAACGCGCTGTACGCGGAATCCGCGGCGGCCTTCGCCGAAGCCTGCCGCAGCCGCGACGCGCTGGTGCGCCAGGAGTCCGCGCTGGCGGCGCTGGGCCGGGTGGTGCGCGCCAACGAGACGCGGCGCGCGGCGGGCGACATCGGCGGGCTGGAGCTGGCGCAGTCGCGCGTGGAGCGCGACCGCTTCGCCGCCGGCGTCACCACCGCGCGGGCGGCGGCGGGAGCGGCCATGCAGGCGCTCTCGGTGCGGCTCGGCATGCCCGTGGAGGACGCCTTCGGCGGTGCGCCGCTGGCCTGCGATTTCCCCGCCTACGAGCCCGGCGCCGATGCCGGCGCGCTGGTCGCGCAGGCGCTGGAAGCGCGCGACGAGGTGCGCATCGCGCGCGCCGCGCTGGACCACATGCGCGACAACGCGGCGCTGGCGCGCGCCAACCGCTGGGTGGACCCGAGCGTGAGCCTCGGCCTGACGCTCGCGCCGGGCACGCCCGGCGATGGCGATGGCGGCGGCACGGCGCGCTCGCGCATGCTGGGCGTGTCGGTGTCGGTCCCGCTGCCGCTGTCGCGCCTGCAGCGCGGCGAGCTGGTGCAGGCCGGGGCGGACGTCACGCAGGCCATGCTGGCGCTGCGCGAGGCGGAACTGAAGACGGCGGCCGAAGTCCGCCGCGCCCTGCTCGCCTTCGCGGCCGCGCGCGAGAACTTCCGGCGCTACCGCGACGCGGTCAGCGCCGACGCCGACCGCGTGCTCGACGGCATGCGCCAGTCGTACCGCCAGGGCGCGGCGCCGCTGCTGGCGCTGCTCGACGCGCAGCGCACCGCCGACGAGACCTACCTGGACTATCTCCAGTCGCGCGCGGACCTGGCCGAAGCCACGGTGGCGCTGCAGCTCGCCACCGGCCAGCGGCCGGCGCTCTGAGCGCGGCGGCGGCGGAGCATGAAATGGGGGCCGGCGCCCGGGTGCGACCCCGGGCGCCGGGCTTGCCTTTGTTACACCTTGATGTCGACGTTCTGGCCCAGGTGCGGCGGGTTGCTGGCGGCCACGCTGGCCGGCGCCACCGACGCCAGCAGCGCGGCCACGCCCTCGGCCTGCAGGTCCAGCGATTTGCGCAGCATCAGCAAGGGCACCGGGTCGGAACCGGCGTTGCTTGCCGCGCTGACGATGGCAGTATCCATGAGTGAATCGTCCTGTTTCGGGTTGCGGTTGGTGGTGCGGGTGGCCGGGATGCCGGCAGGCCGGCCGGAAAAAGCCGCGGCGCCACGCGCGGGAGGGATTCCTGCCAGTTTGTTGTCGGCCCGCCGCGACAAAGCTTTAGCGCGGCGGGCGGAACGTTTATGATAGGCAACCCCGCGCGCTCGTCCGCCGGGTCCGGAACAGCGGGCGGGGGAAAGACCGGATCGCCGGGGCGGTGGCCGCACCGGGCGGCGCGCCGGCGAAGATTGCCGCAAGAACTCCGGCAAGGATTCCGGCAGGACCAGTCACCAAAAAGAACATCATGGGTCGGGCGAAAAAAATAGCGGGCCGCATCGCGATTTCGTGTTTGACTGCCGGCATCTCCCTGCCCGGCCTGGCGCTGGATTCGGCGCAGTTGTACGAGCGCGAGTCGCCCAGCATCTGGGTCGTCACCGTGTTCGACGCCCAGGGCGGGCGCATCGGCCTGGGCAGTTCGGTGGTGATCGGGCCGGAGGAGCTGGTCACCAACTGCCACGTGCTCAGGAACGGCAAGTCCATCGGCATCCGACGCGAGAACACCGCGCACAGCGCGCGCCTGGTGCATGCCGACGTGGAGCGCGACCTGTGCATCCTCCACGCCAGGGGGCTGGCCGCGCCGGCCGTGAAGATCGCCCCGCTCGCCTCGCTCAAGGTCGGCCAGAAGGTCTATGCCATCGGCGCGCCGCGCGGCTATGAGCTGACCCTGAGCGACGGCCTGCTGTCCTCCCTGAACCGCGACGCCGCCGACCGCGTGGTGCGCCTGCAGACCACCGCGCCGATCTCGCCGGGCTCCAGCGGCGGCGGCCTGTTCAATACCGACGGCCAGCTGATCGGCATCACCTACCTGATGCGCGCCGACGCGCAGAACCTCAATTTCGCCGTGCCCGCGCAGTGGATCGACGAGGTGCCGGCGCGCTCGGCGCTGGCGCTGCAGCGCTTTCGCAGCGAGGCCGCGGCCGTGCCGGCGGCCGCGGCGGCAGCGGCCCCCGCGCGGGCGCTGCCGCCGCCAGCGCCGCAACCGCTGCCGGCCGGCACGCAGGACCGGCAACTGACCGGCGCCGAGCTGGCCGCGCATTTCACGCATCTCGGGCGCGTGGACGCCACCGCGCCGTCCGGCATCACGCTGTGGCTCAACGTCCGCGAGAGCGGCGAGCTGGACGTGACCAATGCCGTCAGCCGCGGCTACTCGCCGGGCCGCTACCGTATCGAGCCGGACAGCGGCCAGGTCTGCATCGACATGGACAACCCCAAGTTCAGGACCATGCAGACGTGCTACCGGCTGACCGAGGCCGGCGGGCGCTACGTGATGCGCTCGGTCTCCAGCCCCTATTACTTTTCCTACGTGAAATAACGTGAAACAGCACGGCACGCCCTCCCTGTCCTGCCCGCCGTCCACGGGCATGCATTCCATGCGTCGCGCCGCCACGGCCGCCACCGTGGCCGCCGCCCTGCTGCTCGGCGGCTGCGCGCCGGCGACCGTCGGCGTCTCCACGCGCGCCACCGACTACAGCGGCAAACCCACGCGCCTGTACGTGGTGGGCATGACCGGCATGGGCTGGGACAGCGATTTCTCGCAGGCCTTCGCCGCCAAGTTCCGCGAGGTGGCCGGGCAGTGCGGCGTGGCGGCAGCCTATGACGAGCTGTCCGGCCTGGAGCTGGACCCGAACGCCATCAACGGCCGCATGCGCGCGTTCCACGCCGACGCGCTGCTCACCATCTCCAGCGGCGGCGGCGTGCTCAGCGCCTACGGCCAGCGCCTGTCGATCCGCTACGCCAGCACGCTGACCGACGTCCGGCTGCGGCGCCCGGTCTGGAAGGGCCAGTACACCTTCAGCCGCGGCTCCACGGCGATCCCGATCGAGGAACGCGCCGCGGTGTTCGCCATCGACCTCACCAACAACCTGAAGAAAGACGGTTTCCTGAACGGCTGCGCGCCGATCGCGCTGGGCCAGAACGGCCGGCTGGACCCGGCGGCGGTGCCGGTGATCGTGCATGGCGCGCCCATCCGGCCGCCCGTGGCGGCGGACGGCGCGGGCGCCGCGGTGGTGGCGCATGGCCCGGCCGCGGGCCAGGCCGCCAATCAGGCCGCCAACCCGGCCGCCACGCCGGGCGTGCCCGGCGGCGCGACGCTGCGCGACCTGCAGGACCTGCTGCCGAAGTAAGCGGGCGCCGCGCGCCTCCCGAGGCACACCGCCTTTGCCATTGGCGGCAATGTGGGTGTTCTGTGCGCGGCAGCCGCCTGCGTTACCATGACGGTCCCGGTTTCTCCCCGTGCCCGCGCCCGGCACCGCGCGCGCCGCCCGCCTCCGCTTCCGCCATTGCCGCCACTCCCGCCATTGCCATGACTTCTGCTCTCCTGCTCGAAAACATCCACGACACCGCCGTAGAACGCTTCAAGGAAGCGCTCGTCACCGTGGAGCGCCGCAGCGGCGCGCTCGCCGGCGAAGAACTGCACCGCGCGCCGCAGGCGCACCAGATCCTCGGCATCCGCTCCGCCACGCACCTGGGCGCGCCGGAGATCGAGGCCGCCCGCCACCTGCTGGCCATCGGCTGCTTCTGCATCGGCACCTCGCAGGTCGACCTCGACGCGGCCGCGCGCGCGGGCATGCCGGTGTTCAACGCGCCGTTCTCGAACACGCGCTCGGTGGCCGAGCTGGTGATCGCCGAGGCCATCCTGCTGCTGCGCCGCGTGCCGGAGAAGAACACGCTCGCGCACGCGGGCAAGTGGGCCAAGGGCGCCAGCGGCTCGTTCGAGGCGCGCGGCAAGACCATCGCCATCGTCGGCTACGGCAACATCGGCTCGCAGGTGGGCGTGCTGGCCGAGGCGATGGGCATGCGGGTGGTGTACTACGACGTGCAGGCCAAGCTGTCGCTGGGCTCGGCGCGCGCGGCGCGCTCGCTGGCCGACGCGGTGTCGCACGCGGACATCGTGACGCTGCACGTGCCGGCCACCGCGCAGACGAAGAAGATGATCGACGCTGCCGTGCTGCGCCAGTTCAAGCGCGGCGCGATCCTCATCAATGCCTCGCGCGGCACCGTGGTGGACATCGAGGCGCTGCGCGCGGCCTGCGACGACAACCACATCGCCGGCCTGGCCATCGACGTGTTCCCCGAGGAGCCGAAGACCAACGCGGACCGCTTCACCAGCCCGCTGCAGGGCGTGCCCAACGCCATCCTGACGCCGCACATCGGCGGCAGCACGGAAGAGGCGCAGGAAAACATCGGCACCGAGGTCGCCACCAAGCTGATCGCCTTCCTGCGCACCGGCGACACCGTCGGCGCGGTCAACTTCCCCGAGGTGAGCCCGGGCCCGCTGACCTCGCCGGCGCGGCTGCTCAACGTGCACGGCAACGCGCCGGGCGCGCTGGCCGCGCTCAACACGCTGCTCGCGCGCGACGGCGTCAACATCGTGGCGCAGCACCTGCAGACGCGCGGGGAAATGGGCTATGTGGTGACCGATCTCGACAAGGCGCCGTCGGCCGAACTGGTGGCCGCGCTGGACCAGGAAAGCGCGTTCATCCGCTGCCGCGTGCTGCGCAACGAGCAGGGCTGACGCGAACGCCGCGGCGGCAGGCCGGCGGCCCGCCGCCGACGCGCGCGGATCAGCTCACGCGGAAATGCTCGACCGACTGGCCGGCATTGACCGCGCGCACCAGCCACGAGGGCATCGCGCCCTCGCCGTCCCACACCTGGCCTTCGGCGTTGCGGTAGCGGCGCGCGGGGGTGGCGGAAGGCGCGGCGGCCGGCGCCGGTTCGGCCTGCGCACTCATCCGCTCATCCTTCCGCTCGATCTTCCCTCCGGCCTCCGGCTGCACTGAAACCTCGGCCGGCGCCGCAACCGGCATGGCCAGCGCCGCCTGGGCGTTGGCCGCGTTCTGCTGGCCCAGCCGTTTCTTGCGCTGCTGCCGCGGCGTCGCCGGCGGCGCGGTGACGGGCGCCGCCGGCAGCAGGCCGGCGGTCGGGCCGAGCGGCTCCACGACCAGCGTTGTGGCCGGCCTGGCCGCCGCAGGCGCCTGCTCCGCTGCCGGCGCATCCACCGCCTCATCCTCCACACTCTCCACACGCGCCGCCGGCGCCGCTGCCGCGAGCGCGGCCTCGATGTCCTCGGCGGTGATGCCCAGCCGCTCCATCTGGACCCGGATCCAGACAATGGCGGCGACTCTCTTCACGTCGGGGGAAACGTCGGCCGAGGCATCGGCGGGAACGGCCGGAGGAAGGTCCGATGAAGGGTCCGGTGAGGCGGCGGGGGCGATAGCGGTAGACACGATTAAAAACCAATAGAAGATGCGGGTAGACGGTTCATCATGCGGCGCTCTGCGCACACCCCTGACCCTGAAGCTCGCACATGATAGCCGAGCGCGGAAGCCGCCTCCCCGGACGGCACGAATGCCCGCCGGGCGGCGGCCGCGAGCGGCCTTTCCCCCTGCGCGAAAGCCACCGCGAAGCTGCTGGAAATCACACAATTCAAATGAGAACGATTATCATATACGGCTTGCGCGCGGCGGCCGGCCACCGCGCAACGCTGCCGCCTCCATAGGACATATAGCCAATGCCTCGCCTCATTTCCACCGCCTCGCGAACAACTGTCGTGCCCGGCACGGCCGCCCCGGAGGCGCGCGCATGCGCCTGAGCCGCAACGGCCGCTATCGCCTCGGCGTGGCCTCGCGCGTGGTGGCCGCCATCGGCGGCGGCTACGTGCTGGCGGCGCTGGCCACCGGCCTGCTGGCGGTGGTGCTGCCGATGCCGCCGGCCGAGGCGGTGATGACCGCCACGCTGCTGTCGTTCTCGCTGTACGCATGCGCCGTGCTGTGGGTGTTCGCCGTGGGCAGCGCATGGCGCGCGTGGACCGGGCTGGCGGTGGCCGCCGCCGTCCTCGGCACCATCCTCGCGGCCGCGCTGGCCGCCGTGCGGAGCGGCGCATGAGGGCCGGCCTGCGCCAGTCGATGGCGTGGCTGCATGGCTGGTCCGGCCTGCTGGTGTGCTGGGTGCTGCTGCTGGTGTTCTGCGGCGGCACGGCCAGCTACTTCAAGGACGAGATCACGCTGTGGATGAAACCGGAGCTGCACCGCGCGGCGGCCGCGCCGGTGCCGCCCGCCGAGGCCGCCACCCTCGCGGTGGCGTTCCTGCAGCGCAACGCGCCGCGCTCGCCGCGCTGGTTCATCAGCCTGCCCGACGAGCGCAGCCCGGTGACGCAGGTGCTGTGGATCCGCGCGCCCGGCGAGCCCGGCTCCGGCATCGGCGGCAGCCGCGGCCGCTTCGAGAGCCGCACGCTGGACCCCGCCACCGGCGCCTTCCTCGGCACCGTGCGCGACACGCGCGGCGGCGAGTTCCTCTACCGCCTGCACTTCGACCTGTACTACATGCAGCCGCTGTGGGCACGCTGGATCATCGGCGCGTGCGCGATGTGCATGCTGGTGGCCATCCTCAGCGGCGTCATCACGCACCGGCGCATCTTCCAGGACATCTTCACGTTCCGCCCGCGCAAGGGCCAGCGCTCGTGGCTCGACGCGCACAACGCCACCGCCGTGCTGGCGCTGCCGTTCCACCTGATGATCACGTACACCGGGCTGGTGACGCTGATGTTCATGTACATGCCGTGGGGCGTGCAGACGGCCTACCGCGGCGACCTGCAGGCCTTCAACAACGAAGCCTTCGGCCGCGCGCCGCTGGGCTTGCCCAGCGGCCAGGCCGCGCCGCTGGTGCCGGTGGCGCCGCTGGTCGCGCAGGCCATGCGGCACTGGAACGGCGCCGGACCGAGCCGCGTGGCGATCACGCTGGCCGGCGACGCCAACGCCACCGTCACCATCTCGCGCGGCAGCGCCGGCGCGCTGTCCGTCGACGAGCCGTCGATGCGCTTCGACGGCGCCACCGGCAAGCTGGTCGCCACCAGCGGCGACGCGCCGGCTCCCGCCAGCCAGACGCGCGGCGTGATGGTCGGCCTGCACGAGGCGCATTTCGCCGGGCCGCTGCTGCGCGCGCTGTTCTTCGTCAGCGGGCTGTCGGGCTGCGTGATGGTCGCCACCGGCGCGCTGCTGTGGGGCGTGAAGACGCGCCAGCGGCAGGCCAAGGCGCTGGCCGCCGGCGCCCGCCCCTCGTTCGGACTGCGGCTGGTGGACGCGCTCAACATCGGCGCCATCGCCGGCCTGCCGATCGCGTTCGCGGCCTACTTCTGGGCCAACCGGCTGCTGCCGGTGGCGATGGCCCACCGCCCCGACGCCGAGATCCGCGCGTTCTTCGCCGCCTGGGCGGTGGCCGCGGTGCTGGCGCAGCTGCACCCCGCGCGCGCCATGTGGCGCGCGCAGCTGTGGACCGGCGCGCTGATGCTCGCCGGCATTCCCGTGCTCAACGCGCTCACCACGGACACGCACCTCGGCGCGACGCTGCTGCGGGGACAGGGGCCGGCCGCGGTGGCCGGCTTCGACCTCACGGTGCTGGCGCTGGGCATCGCGCTGGGCGCGGCGGCGTGGGTGCTCGGCCGCCGCACGGCGGCGCGCAAGGCGGTGCCCGCGGCGCGCCAGCCGCACGGCGCGCGCGACGCCAAGGGGGCGACATGAACGGCCTCGCCTTCCTGGCCGCGCTGGCGCTGGTGTTCAGCGGCTTCAGCACGCTGAGCCAGACACTCGACCGGCACTATGCCGACCGCAACGGCCGCGGCAGCGTGCCCGGCACCGCCGAGCGCGTGCGCCTGCACGGCCTGGGCTGGGCTGCGCTGGCCCTGGCGCTGGCGGCATGCGTGCTGGAACAGGGCTGGCCGATGGGCACCGTGGCCTGGGTCGGCATGCTGACGCTGGGCGCGCTGCCGGTGGTGGTGCTGCTGTCCTGCGCGCCCGCCCTGGCGCTGCGCGCGGCGGGCTGGAGCGGCGCGCTCGGCGGCTGCGGGCTGCTGGCGCTGCGCGCGCTGCCCTGAGCGCGCGCGGCGCCGAACATTGCCGGGCGGCGGCGCGGACAAACGCGCCACGCTCTCCGGCGGCGAAGCCTGCCTCTCGAGGATATGAAGGCCCGCCCGCCGCCGCCGGCTATCATGACGGCCATGCCAACCGAACGCCCCCCGCTTCAAGCCATGTCCGACCAGACCCCCGCCCAGCCTGCCCAAGACACGCCCGCGAGCCCGGCCTGGGCACTGGAGAATCCCTTCCTCGAATCGCTCGACGTGACCATCGTGGCATGGGAGCCCGACCTCGTGCGCATGTCGCTGACGCCGCAGCCAGCGCATCTCAACAATACCGGCGTGGTCCAGGGCGGCATCCTGGCCACGCTGCTCGATGCCGCGGGCGGTTATGCCGGCCTGTTCCCCGAAGGCGGCGTGCGGCGCGCGGCCACCACCATCTCGCTCAACGTCAACTACGTCGCCTCCGGGAAGCTGGAGCTGCTTACCGTAGTGGGCCGCCGCGTGGGCGGCGGGCGCCGCGTGTTCTTCTCCCACGCCGAAGTCACCGACAGCCAGGGCCGCGTGATCGCCACCGCGCAGGCGGCATTCCGCCGCAAGGACCCGGCGGCGCCGGCCTGAAGCGGCGGCGCTATTCCCGTTCGTGCCCGCCATGCGCGGACAGCGGCGGCGCGATGTCCTCCAGCGCCCGCCGCTCGGCGTTGACCGCATAGCGCAGCGCGAACAGGCCCGCGGCGATCACCAGCGCCGCGCCGATGCCGTAGCCGGCGGCCACGGCGGCGCGGCTGCCGCTGGCGATCAGCGTGCCGAACAGCAGCGGCCCGATGAAGCCGCCGCTGCCCGTGCCCACGGCGTAGAACACCGAGATCGCCAGCGCGCGCGTCTCCAGCGGAAAGACTTCGCTGACCGTGAGATAGGCCGAGCTGGCCGCGGCCGACGCCAGGAAGAACACGGCGGACCAGCACAGCGCCTGGCTGCGCGCATCGAGCCAGCCCTGCATGAAAGCCCAGCCCGTCAGCGCCAGCCCCACGCCCGAGAGCACGTAGGTCAGCGCGATCATGCGGCGGCGCCCCACGTGGTCGAACAGCGGCCCGAGCAGCAGCGGCCCCAGCACGTTGCCGAGCGCGAACGGGAACATGTACAGCCCCACGCGGTTGTCCGGCACGGCGTAGAAGCGCGTGAGCACCAGCGCGTAGGTGAAGAAGATGGCGTTGTAGAAGAACGCCTGCGAGACCATCAGCGCCAGCGCCACGGCGCTGCGCAGCCGGTAGCGGCGCAGCAGCACGCCGGCCACTTCGCGCAGCGTGGCCGCGCCGCGCCGCGCGAGGGCGATGCTGCCGGCCGCCGCCGGCAGCGCGCCGCACTGGGCCCGCACCTGCGCCTCGATGGCGGCGACGATGCGCTCGGCTTCCTCCGCGCGCCCGTGCAGGAGCAGCCAGCGCGGGCTCTCGGGCACGTCGCGCCGCACCAGCAGGATCGCCACCGCGAGCAGCGCGCCCAGCGCGAAGGCGGCGCGCCAGCCGAGCGCCGGGCCCAGCACGCGCGGGTCCAGCAGCAGCAGGCTCAGGCCCGCGCCGAGCGCCGCGCCCAGCCAGAAGCTGCCGTTGATGGCGAGGTTGACGCGCCCGCGCACGCGCGCCGGAATCAGTTCGTCGATGGCCGAGTTGATGGCCGCGTACTCCCCGCCGATGCCCAGCCCGGTCAGGAAGCGGCACACCGCGAAGAACCCGAAGCCCGGCGCAAACGCCGTGGCGAAGGTGGCCGCCGCGTACACCGCCAGCGTCACCAGGAACAGCGTCTTGCGGCCGAAGCGGTCGGCCAGGCGGCCGAACACCAGCGCGCCGGCCACCGCGCCGGCCACGTACAGCGAGCCGAGCCAGCCTACCTGCGCGGCATCCAGCCCTAGCCCCTCGGGCTGCTCGAGCACGCCGCCGAGCGAGCCCACCAGCGTGACCTCCAGCCCGTCCAGCACCCACGCCACGCCCAGCGCGGCCACCACGCGCCAGTGCCAGCGCGACCACGGCAGCCGGTCCAGCCGCGCGGGGATGTCGCTGCGCACCGCGCGCGCGGCCGGTACGTCCGGCATGGTCTGCACAAGCGGCATGGACAGGCTCCGGTGGACACCACAGCGCGGCGACCCGGCCTTTGCGTGCGGCGCGGCCATCGGCGGCAAGCCTTCATCATAGGCAGAATTCGGGCGGCGTCCGCGTCCCATCGTCCTCGTGGCCGGCGACGGACCCGGCGTGGCCGCCTCGCCGCCACTGGCGCCTGCTTCACTTTTTGATCCAAGTCAAGCAAATGGCAGAGCACAAACCCTACGGTGTTGGGGGCGTCAAGCGGGGCCGGGAATGAGACACTGCGTTCGGGCGGGAAAGCCTCTCGCCCATGTCACTTCTTCAATGCCCCCGGAGTCATTTCCCTGCGGGCATTTTTTTTGCCCGCGCCCCGCCGGCCGCTCGTGGCGCGAAGCGCTTTTTTACATCGATCGGAAAATCAGGGATGCCCGGTGCCGGCACCGCCACGCGGGCGAATGCGCGCCGCAGGCGTGCCTCCGCGGCCGGAAATCCCGCCGGGCCGCGGGCGTGCAAGTCGACCGCAAGCGGGCTGTGCCCCGCGCGGCGCGTGGCACGATTCCTGCGCGCCACCGGCATCGCGACATCGCGCGCGGCCCGGCCGGGCGGCGGGCATCGCGCAACAGGGAGGTAGCCTCATGGCTGGGGCTTCGGGGACCGCGGGCGACGCGCGCGGCCCCGTTTTTCCCGGCCGGCGCGGCGTACCCGGAATGGCCCGGCCGCGTCAATAGTCCTTCGCGCTTACTCCCACGAGAGGGAGCCGCGCCATGCCGCCCGGGCGCACAATGCGCCCGTGGCCGTACCTGTCGGCATGCAACCTTGCCGGTAACGGCAGATCCTGGACCGAGCCCCTATGATCCGGAAACCGAAATCCCTGACCGACGCGGCGCCAGCGGGCAACCGCCCGCAGCCCGGCGGCGAACCCACGCGGCAGCAGCTCGCCGAGCGCCGCACGCGCGCGCTGGCCGATGCGCTCGAAGAAGCCATCCGCCGCCCGGCGCCGGCCGCCGGCACGGCAAGCGCGCGGCGCCGCACGGCGGGCCAGTCGTCCTGAAGGCCGGATATCCGGCCCGCTAATCGGCCAGCGGAAAACCGAACACGTCCCGCGCGAGGTCGCGCTCGAAAGCCTCCGTCCACCTGACCGGGCCATCCCGGTACTCGCGCGCCTCGCCGCCCGTCACGCGGACCACCGCGATCCGGCGCGGCGGCCAGCCGGCATCGCCGTCCCCCGCCGCCTCCGCGCTGACCTCGAAATCTTCCTGGGCAAATCCGTGCAGCGCGCAGGCCGACGCGAACGCGTCGCGCTCCTGCGCCGGCAGTTCGTGGAACCGCAATTGCGCCATCGCCGTCTCCCGGAAAACCGCCGCGCAGGCCGGCGGGTCATGAGACGGGCAGTATCGCAGCAAGGGGATTGGGCGGGCAACATGGCGCGGCGGCGCCTTGCCCCGGAGCGCCCTGGAGCGCCTTGGGGACAGGCGGCGGCAGGCAGCTACCGCGGCCGTTCGAACGCCGGCAGCGACGCCTGGTAGGCCTCCAGCAAGGTCCGCGTCAGCGCCTGGCCGTGATGGCTGTCGGCGCGGAAGGCATCGGGAATCTCCCACTCGAAGAAACCGTCCTCGGCAAAGGTGGCGCGCCCTTCCTGCTCGATCAGGATCGCGTGAAACGGCACCAGCCGCTCCTTCAGGTCGTCGCCGAGCAGGAAGCGGGAAAACCGGTACCTGCCCACCAGATGGCCGTCCCACTGCGCGAAGCCGAACTGCGCGTAGAGGCGGCCGACGGCGGTATGCAGCGTGAAGCTTTCTTCCTCGTCGCCGGGCAGTCCCGCGCAGGCCACGATCACGTCGGGCAGGAAACCGTCATGCGCGAGGCACGCGCTGACGAATTTCCGGAAGCGCGCCGCGTGGCCGCGCAGGTGCGCGACACGCCTTGCTCCGTTCGCGGCTGCATTGCCCTGTCCCCTGATTGCCATCATTCCCGTCCCCGGCCGTGAAGTGCCGACAGTCTCCATGCCGCCGCCGGCGGCGGCAATAACACTTCCTGGGGGAAATTTCGCGCCGTGCCCGGCAGCCGCCGGCGCTTCTGCTGCCCGGGCGACGTCTTCAACGATCCCTGCCCGCAGGCGGCGATGATGGTCGCGACCAAGGCCTGGCGCGGCCCCGCCGCTTCATGCTCCGGGTACAGTAGCGGATGCGTCGAATACAAGACCAGCCCGCACGACACGGAGACAAGATGAAGACAATCGGCATGATCGGCATCGGCATGATGGGCCACGGCATCGCCACCAACCTCGCCAGGCACGGCCACCCGCTGGTGCTGCTGGACCACCCCGGCAACCAGCCGCTGGACCGGCTGCTGGCCGCGGGCGCCGTCACCGCCGCGACGCCGGCCGAGGTGGCGCGCGCCGCCGATACCGTGATCCTGTGCGTGACCGGCACCCCGGAAGTGGAGGACGCCCTGTTCCGCGCCGACGGCGTGCTGGCCGGGCTGCGCCCGGGCACGGTGGTGATCGACTGCTCCACCGCGATTCCGTCCTCCACCGTGCGCATCGCCGAGGCCGTGGCGCGCGCCGGCGGCCGCTTTCTCGACACGCCGATGACGCGCACGCCCAGGGAAGCCGCCGAGGGCCGCCTCAACCTGATCGTCGGCGGCGAGCGCGCGCTGTTCGAGCAATGCCGCCCGCTGCTGGCCTGCTTCGCCGAGAACATCGTCTACGCCGGCCCCACCGGCTCCGGCCACCGGCTCAAGCTGCTGCACAACTACGTCTCGCTGGGCTTCTCCGCCGTGCTCGCCGAAGCCGCCGCCTGCGCCGGGCGCGCCGAGGTCGACCCGGCCGTGCTGCTGGAAGTGCTGTCCACGGGCGGCGGCGACAGCGTGGTGCTCGACCGCCTGCGCCCCTATATCGAATCGGGGGACGACTCGGGCTTCCGCTTCACGCTGGCCAACGCGCGCAAGGACATGGGCTACTACACCACGATGGCGCGCGAACTCGGCGCCGCGCGCGCCACCGCCGAGGCCGTGCTGGGCACCTACGAGCAGGCCGCCGGCAGCGAGCGGCCGCAGGCCACGGTGCCCGAGCTGATCGGCATCCTCGGCGGGAAGCTCGCGGGCTGAAAAAAAAGGCCCGGCATGCGCAAGGCATCCGGGCCGCGGTCCAGGCGACAGGCGACAGGCAGGAATCCGGCTTAGATGTCGTCGACCTTCTTCGGTTTTTCCGATGCCGATGCCGGCAGCGCGGCGATCTTGCCGGACTTGGCCAGCTTGAGCAGGCCTTCGCCGATCTTCGCCGTGCTGACCGCCTGCGCGCCGACCGACGTGACCACATCCTTGAGCGCGCCAAGGCGCGGCAGCAGGGTCGGGTTGGAGGTCACGCCCGACACCAGCGCGGTGCTGCCTTCGGCCAGCTGCTTGTCCTTGAGCACGCCCAGCATGAAGGTGAAGGCGGCATTGCCGAACGAGGCCAGTTGCGCCTGGTTCATGGTCTTGAGCTTGTCCTGCACTTCCTGGCTCGCCAGCGACTTCTGCAGCGCGGTGGCTTCGTCGTCGCGGATCTTGTTGATCGCCGCGGCCTTCTCGGCGGGGTCGGCGATGGCGTTGGCGGTGGCCAGCCGGGCTTCCTGCTCGGCGATGTCCTGCTTGCTCGCCACCGCCTTGAAGATGTGGCGGCTGGAGGTGCCGATCATCTGGTCGGCTTCCTGCGCGGTCTGGATGAAGGCATCGATGTCGCCCGCGGACACGGCGGCGCCCGAGGTGCCGCCGCCCACGCCCGGGATGGCCGCGGCGAGGTTGCCCAGGCCGAACGCCATGACCGGCGCGGTGGAGGTCAGCAGGATGCCTGCCATCAGGGCGCCCAGGAGTGCGGATGTTTTTTTCACAGCGTGTTTTCCTTAGTTGGGATTCAGCAATTGCTTCATGACAGCATCGAGACCGGCGCGGGTGTCCTTGTCCAGGTCGATGCGTTGCAGCACGCCGACGTTGTCGGCGTCCGCCGCGGCCGGGTAGCCGTTCGACGTAAAGGCGTGCTCCAGGATGGCCTGGCCGGCGGCGCTGCCGCCCGCCTTCTGCCGGTAGGCCAGGCGGATGCCATAGCCCTGCGCGCACATGCCGTCGTCGCAGGTCCGTTCCTTCGGGTCGATGCGGTACAGCGCTTCCAGGCACTTGTCGTAGGCGCCCGGGCGCAATTCGAGATTGCCGGCAAAGCCGGACTGCCCGCCGACCTTGCCCTTCACCAGCGCGGCCAGCCCCGGGTTCATCATGACCACGGGCGCCTGCGCGGCGCTGGCGTAGGCCAGCCAGTCGAAGCGCTCCAGCGCCACCGAGCCCACCTGGCTCTTCTGCGCCGGGCAATACGCCACGCGCTGGCCGGACGCGCCGGCACTGGCCACGCTGTCGAACAGCACGAGGTCGCCGGCCGCGGGCCGGGGCGGCTTGCCGGCCACCGGCAGGACCGGCGAGGCCGTGACGCGCGCGCCGTCGCGGCCGACCACGCTCGCTTCCCAGGTGGGCACCAGCGCGTCCTCGGCAATGCCGCCGGGCCGGCCCGCGTTGCGATAGGTGCGGATGGTGTCGCCGATCTGCAGGTTCATGCCGGGATCGTCGACCTCGAAGTTGTCGCCGGCCGCCCCGCTCACCTGCAGCGACAGCGGCTTGAAGCGGACCTCCTTGCCGAAGCGCTCGGCCAGTTCGTTGAGCGCGTTCTTCAGCACCACCTCGCGGCGGTCGGCGGCGTTGAAGCCCGACTTGTCCGTCACCGTGTCGTCGATGCGCTGGCTCACGTCGGCCGCGTACAGCACGCGCCCGTCGCGCGAGAGCAGCTCCGCGAAGACCCAGGCCTGGTAGCTCTGCCGGGCCTTGTAGCTGAGGTTGGTCGGCAGCTCGTAGTGGCGCGCCGGCGGCACCACCATGCGGATGAAATAGTCGGGCAGCGCGCGCCTGCCGCTGACCTCGTGCCCGATCCTGGTGTGGCTGTCGATGGACGCCTGGACCTGGCTGAAGTTGGCGTTGAGCGGCAGCGTGGCGAACGGCGCGCCGCTGCCGAGCTTGTCGGTAAACAGCTGGGTGCTGACCGCATCCGACAAGTCCGGGTTGCCGTCGCTGACCAGCGCCAGCACGCGCGGCTTGCGCACGTCCGACAGCGCCATCGTGTTGGCGCGGCTGAACACCGCGCCATCCCTGGGCGCGCCCAGCACCGGCACGGCCACCGCATAGCGCTGGCCGGCGTACTCCACGCGGATCTCGGACTCGCCGTCGTTCAGGACGTCGCCCTTGCCGATGCCGGCCTGGTAGCCCTGGTCCAGGATGACGAAGCCGCGCCAGGTGTCGGCCACCCGGGTCTCGACCACGTACGGGTTGAACTGCGCGGCCGCGGCGGCCAGCGTGCTGTCCAGCAGCGCGGCAAAGCCCGCGCGGTAGGCGGCGGCCACCTTGGCATCGATGCCGGCGGCGCCCTGCGCCCGCGCGACGGTCAGCACGTCGTAGCGGGTCTGGCTGAACGACTGCAGCACCTCGCCGGTCATCGGGTTGCTGAAATACACGCTCAGCGTGATCGGCAGGTAGATGTCGGTGGTGCCGTCGCTCTTGTCGATCCGGTAGCGCGACACGCGCGTGACCTGCACCGACAGCGCCAGCGTGCGCAGGCGGTTCTTGCTGTCCAGGTCCGGCGCCAGCGCCTTGAAGTGGGCTTGCGCGCGCTCCTGCAGCAGCGCGCTCGCCTGCTTCACGTCCAGCGCGGGGCGGAAGGCCGGGTCGACCTTGCTGCTGCCCGCGCCCGCGGCGCCGTCGTCGAAGAAGATGCCCGGGACCACGTACAGGCCCGCCGCCGGCGCGGCCGCGGCGTGGCCGGCCCAGCCGGCGGCCGCGGCGATGGCGGCGCCGAGCGCCACGATATGCCGGCGCATCTCAGCGTCCCGCCTTGGGCTTGCCGCAGCCATTCATGCACAGGGTGACGATGTTGCCGTCGACCATCGAGTCGAGCCCGGCGAACAGCGGATTGCCGCCGAGGGCCATCGCCACGGCCTGGTCCAGCGGGTCGCTGCCCTTGTAGGTCGCCACCACCTCCAGCTGGCTCGCGCCGGCCTGGCGCTGCACGGCCTTGTCCAGCCCCGGCACGTTCTTGAGCGCCTGGTTGAAGGCGGTGCGGCTCATCAGCGAAAGATTGCCGCCGGTCAGGCGGATGACGTACTCCGCGCCGTACATGGTGCGCTTCTTGGCGAACTCCTGGATGCGCTTGCCCACCTGGTTGCCGAGGCTGCCGGCCAGCTTGACGGCCAGCCGGGCGCGGCAATCGTCGGACGACACGCCGGTCGCGGTTTCCGATTGCGTGGCCGAGCCGATGTCCTCGCCGGTCTTGGTGGAGAAGGTCTTGGTGCTGGCCACGCCCGTGCACGCGGGCTGGCCCGAGTTCCGGTCCACGCCCAGGTCATAGATCACCGACGAGCCGATCATCAGGTAGTCCGCGGTGGCTTCCTGGCGCGCGAAGTCCACGTACCTGGCCAGCTCGGCGCCGTTCTCGAGCTGGTCCAGCGTGATGGCGCGGTTGCCGAAGTACTTGCTCTTGAAGATGGCGTTGTCGAGCACCTTGATGTCGAGGTCGCCCAGCTGGCCCTTGAGCTCGTTGTAGGTGTAGTTCTTCTTGTCCGGGCCGGTGTTCTGCGGCTGGTACTTGACCAGCTTGCGGAAGTAGGTGTTGTTGTGGTCCTCGGCGCTGACGTTGCGCGCGTATGCCGATTGCGACGACGAGGCCGCGGCCACGTTGCTGCTGCTGGCCGCCGCCACCTGGCGCGAGGCCGCGCCCGCGGCCTGGTGGCTGCTGGCGCTGGCGGCGTCGTAGCGCGCGCTGTCGCGGCCCGCCACCGCGGCCTGGCCGCCGTAGCCGTCCTGCGCGGCGCCCGCCACCTGCGTGTCGCGCGCGGCGCTGACGCGGCCGGCGGAGGCATCCTTCACGGCATAGGCGGCCTGCTCCTTGGAAGCATAGGCGGCCTTGCTGCTGGCGGCATACGCCGATTTGCTCGCACTGGAAGCGGCTTCCTTCTCGTTGTAGCTGGCGCCCTCCTCGTGGCGGAACTCGGTCAGTTCTTCCAGCGGCGCGCGCAGGTTGGTCGGCGTGGTGAAGAACTCGTCCATCATCACCAGGATCGGCTGGCTGCGCGTGGTGGTGGTGTTCAGGGCCAGGCCCAGGTCGCTGATCTCCGTGCGCAGGGCCTTGTCGTCCATGCGCAGCGTGATGCTGACGCGGTACTCGCCGTCGGCCGAGCTGGGCGTGGCGCCGTAGAACGACTCCTCGCCCACCTGCACCACGAGGTCGTCCAGCCTGGCCTGCACCTCGGGGTTCTTGCTGGTGCCGGCGCCCACCACCTTGTCCAGCGCCGCCAGCACGGCATTGCGCCTGGCCTGGCGCAGCGCCGAGGTGCGCACCGAGTTCAGGTCTTCGGAGATCTTCGCCGTGCCGACGCCGCGCGCCTCGATGTCCATCGCGTACGCGGCCGGCGCGGCCACCACGGCCGCGATTGCCGCGCACAGCAGCGTCTTGTTGAAAGCGTTCATGTTTCTGGGTACTGGAATCAGTTGGAAATCTTGACCGACACATCGCCGGCGCGCGCCTCGATGCCGGCCGCGGTCTGCTCGATGGCGGTGTCGCCCGCCGCTGCCGCCTGCCTGGTCACGCTGAAGCGCTGCAGCAGCGGCTGGTATTCGCTGGACGACCGCAGCGGCGCGAGATAGGGGCTGGCGTCGATGCGCGCGCCGTCGCGCATGCCGTTGGCCAGCGCGGTCTCCAGCGCGGCGAGCGCGCCCAGCCGGCTGCCGACGGCCGCCTTGGCTTCGGCCGCCGCCATCCAGGCATCCGCGTTCTTGGGGTCCGCCGCCGTCAGCTGGTCCGCCAGCGCCGCGGCCTGGCCGAAGTTCTTGTCGGCGAGCGTGGCCTGCACCTGCGCCACCGTCGGCGCGGCGCCGCCGCCGTCGATCCCCGGGAAATTGCAGGCGGCAGCGAGCAGCGCCGCCGCCAGCATGGTGGGAGGCAGCAGCCTGTTGATTCGGTTCATGGTCGTCAGTCTCGTATCAAGGATCCGCTCTGCGCGCCGGTGCGCGGAGCACCGTCTGCCCGGATGGGCCGGCGGCGGTTTTTCAACCGGCGCCTTCTCTTGCAGGGCGCCTTGCAAGTCCCCGTTATCGGCCTGACGCCGCGGTTCTTTAATGTCGAAGCGATATCGTGAAGAAAACCCGCAGGCGGCACGAATCAGGCCGCTGCACAATGCGTCTGACGAGGGGTATGGCGGGCAATGCGGGGGACGGTCGATCCCGACCGGCACCACGCGCGGGAGGCGCGCCGGTGCCGGTGCTATGATCGGGCGCTCCCTTCCCCGCACGCGAGCCGATGACGCCAGACTCCGGGCAAGACCAGCCCACGCCACCCGACGCCACGCCCGATACCACGCCACGGTCCCGGACCGCCAGGCTCGCCAAGCCCGACATCCGCCGCCTGGGCGCCCGCTTCGTCGCCATCTCGTGGCGCGACCTGGCGGTCTCGTTCGGGCCCGCCGTGGTGTTCTGCATCGCCGCCGCGTGGCTGGCGGTGTGGCTGATCCAGCCGGCGCCGCCGAACACCATGACCATCAGCGCCGGCCCGAAGGACAGCTCGTTCTGGAACGCGGCCGAGCAGTACCGCGCGATCCTCGCGCGCAACGGCATCCGCCTCGACGTGCTGGCCTCCGAGGGCTCGCAGCAGAACGTGAAGCGGCTGGCCGACCGCGGGCAGTCCGTCGACGTGGCGCTGGTCCAGGGCGGCGTCTCCGGCGACGTGGACAAGGACGGGCTGGTCTCGCTCGGCAGCATGTTCTACGCGCCGATCAGCGTGCTGTACCGCGGCCGGGAAATGCACAAGCTGTCCGACTTCCGCACGGCGCGCATCGCCATCGGCCGCGAGGGCAGCGGCGCCCGCGCGCTGGCGCTGACCCTGCTCAAGGCCAACGGCATCGAGCCCGGCGGCAGCGCCACGCTGATCTCCTATGACGGCGACGAGGCGGCGCAGGCCCTGCTCGACGGCAGGATCGACGTGGCCATGCTCACCGGTGACTCCGCCACCGGGCCGACCATGCGCAAGCTGTTCCGCGAGCCCGGCGTGCGCCTGCTGGATTTCGCCCAGGCCGACGCCTACACGCGGCGTTTTCTCTACCTGCAGCAACTGGTACTGCCCGCCGGCGTGCTGGACCTGGGCAAGAACCTGCCGCCGCGCCCGATCCACCTGATCAGCCCCACGGTGGAGCTGGTGGCGCGCGACACGCTGCACCCGGCCCTGTCCGACCTGCTGATCGAGGCCGCGCGCGAGGTCCACGGCAAGGCCGGGCTGCTGCAGGGCGCGGGGCAGTTCCCCTCGGCCACCGTGCACGAGTTCCCGCTCAGCGACGACGCCACGCGCTACTATGCCTCCGGCAAGGGCTTCCTCTACCGCCACCTGCCGTTCTGGCTGGCCAGCCTGGCCGACCGCGCGCTGCTGGTGGTGTTGCCGATCATCGTGCTGCTGATCCCGGCGTTCAAGGTGGTGCCGTCGCTCTACACCTGGCGCGTCAAGTCGCGCATCTACCGCTGGTACGGCGCCCTGATCGAGATCGAGCGCGTGGCGATGGTCGATCCCACCGAGGAAGAAAAAACCTCGCTGATCGCGCGCCTGGATCACATCGAGGCGGCCGTCAACCGGCTCAAGATGCCGCTGGCCTACGCCGACCAGTTCTACGTGCTGCGCGAGCACATCGCCTTTGTCCGCCGGCGCCTGACCGGAACCTAGTCCACCGCGCCGGTCGGCGGGCACCCCCGCCCGGCCGGCGCAGTGGATTGCCCGGCCCGGATGCTATGATGGCCGACGCCCACCGCAGAGCGGGCGCGGGGTCGGACAAAGCGAGTCATGAGCAAGAGAATCTGGGTATCGAAGCGGGCGGCAGCCAGGGCCGCCGCCGCGAGGGGCGCCGGGGACGGCGCGCCTGCCGGCGGGCTGCTGGCGCTGTCGGCTACCGGCATCCTGGTGATCTGCATCGCGCTCGTGGTCCTGCACTATGGCTTCGGCTGGTTCGCCACCGCCTGCGAGCCGGCCGACGCCGCCTGCCCGGCGGCCAGCACGGCGACCATCAAGGAGCGCGTGGAGGCCCTCTACCGGACCGCCAACGATCCCCGCGCCACGCCGCGCGAGCGCGCGGACGCCGCCGCGGCGCTGCAGCGCCTGCGCGCCGCGGGCCACGTCCCGATGGCCGAGCGCGCCGCCTACGCGCACGAAAAACAGGAAGAGCAGGAAGAGGCCGAGCGCCGGCAGCAAAGGGAGCAGCAAAAGGCATTCGAGGAAGAAGCCAGCCACCTGGCCGCGATCCGCGACCGGCTGATGCAGTATCCGTACCTCAGCGAATCCGACCGCCGCTTCCTCGAAGCGTCCGACGCGCTCGACCGCCAGGACCCCAGCCGCGTGCAGCGCCGCGAAAAGCTGGACCTGGCCCGGCAGCGCGGCGGCATCGGCAACGCGCGCGAGAGCCTGCGCCTCTACCAGCAACGGCAGGCCGACGACGCGCCGCGCCGCCAGCGCTATGCCGCCGGCGCGCCGCGCCCGCAAGACCCGCTGGAGCCGGACTTGCCGCCGTCCACATCCGCCACGCCGTCGACGCCGCCCGCGCCGGCCGCCGCGCAGGCGCCGGTGCCCGCGCCGGGAGCGGACCGGAGCATGTACCTGGGCGGATAGCCCGGCGCGCCATAAAGCAGCGCTTCAAGACCTATCCAGCCGCAGCGCCCTTATCGCGCCCGGCGCGGCGGGCTACCCTTGGCGGCAATACGGGCGGACCGGCCACGGGCCGCGGAGCGCCGCCCTTCCCATCACACTGCCGCGCGAGGATTCCCGAATGAGCTACACCATCAAGATCAATGGGTCGCCCCATACCGTCGATGCCGAAGCCGACACTCCGGTGCTGTGGGTGCTGCGCGACCTCGTCGGCATGGCCGGCACCAAGTTCGGCTGCGGCATGGGCCTGTGCGGGGCCTGCACCATCCACGTCGACGGCGCGCCGGCGCGCGCGTGCCTGACGCCGCTGGAGAGCATCGGCACGCGCGAGATCACCACCATCGAGGCGGTGGGCGAGAGCGACGCCGGCAAGCGCGTCCAGGCGGCGTGGCTGGCGCAGCAGGTGGTGCAGTGCGGCTATTGCCAGTCGGGGCAGATCATGTCCGCCACGGCGCTGCTGCAGAGCAACCCGAACCCGAGCGACGAGGAAATCGACTCCGCGATGTCCGGCAACATCTGCCGCTGCGGCACGTACGCGCGCATCCGCACGGCGATCCGCGAAGCCGCCGCCGGCGGCAACGCCCCGAAGGCGGCCTGAGGCCTGAGACGTGAACGACGGGGGACCGGCACGGCCCCCCCGCATGCGCTAGGCCAGCCTGGCCGGGTCCACCGGCAGGCTGCGCAGGCGCCGCCCGGTCGCGGCGAAGATCGCGTTCATCAGCGACGGCGCGATCATCACGGTGGACACCTCGCCCACGCCGCCGGGCTCCTCGGTGCTGTCCACGAGGTGCGTCTCCAGCACCGGCGTCTCGTTGATGCGCAGGATGCGGTAGCTGTCGAAGTTGCCCTGCTCCACGCGCCCGTCCTTGATCGAAATCCGGCCGAACAGCGCCGCCGTCAGGCCGAACACCGCGCCGCCCTGCATCTGCGCGATCACGGTATCGGGCGAGATCGCGCGGCCGCAGTCCATCACGGTCACGATGCGCTTGACCTGCACCTGCCCGCTGGCGTCCACGGCCACCTCCGTGACCTGGGCCGCGTAGGAGCCGAAGCAGAACGTCACCGCCACGCCCAGCCCGCTGCGCGCCGGCATGCGCCTGCCCCAGCCCGCCTTCTCGGCCGCCATCCGCAGCACGTGGCGCGCGCGCGGATGCTTGTCGAGCAGCGCGAGGCGGTAGGCCACCGGGTCCTGGCCCGCCGTGTGCGCCAGCTCGTCGAGGAAGCTCTCCACCACGAAGGCGTTCTGCGTATGGCCGACACCGCGCCAGAATCCGGTGGTGATGCCCGCGGCCGGCTCGCGCCGCACGTACTGGACCAGGATGTTGGGGAAATCGTAGGGGCCCGCCGCGTCGCGGATCGCATCGCCGTCGACGTTGTTGGTGAAGCGCGCCGGCAGCCAGCGCGCCAGCACCGACGAGGCGGTGACGCGATGCTGCCACGCCACCGGCCGCCCGTCGCGGTCGAGCGCGGCGCTGATGCGGTTGTAGTGATAGGGGCGGAAGGTGCTGTGGCGCGTGTCTTCCTCGCGCGACCACACCACTTTCACCGGGCTCTTGACCTGCCGCGCCACGCGCACCGCCTGCGTCACGTAGTCCACGTCCAGCCGCCGCCCGAAGCCGCCGCCGAGGAACTGGTTGTGCACCAGCACCTTCTCCGCGGGCAGGCCCGTGACCTGCGCGGCGGCTTCCTGCGCGCGGCCGGGCACCTGCGTGCCGAGCCACAGCTCGCAGCCGTCGTCGCGCACGTGCACGGTGCAGTTGACCGGCTCCATGCAGGCGTGGGCGAGGAAGGGCTGCTCGTAGACCGCGCGCACCACCCGCGCGGCACCGGCGAGGGCCGCCGGCGCGTCGCCCACCTTGCGGGCGACCGCGCCTTCGCTTTCGGAGGCGCGGGCCAGGTCGGCCACCATTTCCTGCGTGGAATAGGCGGCATTGGCGCCGCCGTCCCAGCGCGGCGCGAGCGCGGCCAGGCCCTTGCGCGCCGCGCCGGTGTGGTCGGCCACCACGGCGACGGCATCGTCCAGGCGCACTACCTGCCGCACGCCGGGCACCGCCAGCGCGGGCGCGTCGTCCACGGCGGACAGCTTGCCGCCCAGCACCGGGCACGGCAGGATCGCCGCCACCTTCATGCCCGGCAGCCGCGTGTCGATGCCGTACACGGCGCGGCCCGTCACCTTGTCCGGCGAGTCCAGCCGGCGCTGCGCGGTGCCGATCAGCTTGAACGCGCCGGCCGGCTTGAGCGGCACCTCCTGCGGCACCGGCTCGCGCGCGGCGCGCGTGGCCAGCTCGCCGTAGCCGAGCCGGCGGCCGGACGCCGCGTGCGTCACCGCGCCGCCGCCGGCCTCGCAGGTGGCCGGATCGACCTGCCAGGCGCGCGCCGCGGCCGCCACCAGCATGATGCGCGCGGCGGCGCCGGCGCGCCGCATCGGCTCCCACGCGCTGCGGATCGAGGTGGAGCCGCCCGTCACCTGGAAGCCCAGCGCCGGATTGTCGTAGTGCTTGTCGGCGGGCGCGTGCTCCAGCACCACGCTGTCCAGCGCGGTGCCGAGCTCCTCGGCCAGCAGCACCGGCAAGGCGGTGTAGGTGCCCTGCCCCATTTCCACGCGCGGCACGACGAAAGTCACCTTGCCGTCGGTGCCGATGCGGATGAACGCATTGGGCTCGAACGGCGGCCCGGCCTCGGGCGCGCCGGCGCCGTCCGCCAGTTCCCGCTGCGCCAGCGGCCACAGGCTGAAGGCCAGCACCAGGGCGCCGCCCGCCGCCACGCCCGCCTTGAGGAAGGTGCGCCGCGACACGGCCGCCGCGCCGGCCTGCTCTCGTTCCAGTACTTCGGGTTCCTTGTCCATTGCCATCGCACACCCCTTCGATCGTGTCAGTTCGCGTTGGCGGCCAGTCTACGGCCCGGCCCGCCGCCGCGGAACGGCGCGCGCCCGCAAGGCCTTTGAAGGGGATTTGCATAGTCGTGCCGCTGCCGTCATGCGTCCGCGCGGCGCGGACGGCTTCATTCCTGCCGGCGCCTTGCCCTCTCCCCCGGCCCCGCTCCCATTGCATGGGAGCGGGGAGACAACGGCCGGCGCGGTTCCATGCCTCGCCGGCCGCCCGATACCGGCGCGCGCCGGCAATGGCGCTAGAATCGCGTCGTCGGCCAGTACGGCACCTGGCACCGCGAGGTGCCGCCCACTTCAAGGAAACCGAGCCGGATGCCTCAAGACCAACTGGATGGCCTTGCCACCTTCGTCTGCGTTGCGGAGTTCAGCAGCTTCTCCGCGGCCGCGGTGCGGCTCGGCGTGTCGCCGTCCGCCGTGAGCCAGTCGGTACGGATGCTGGAAAAGCGCGTGGGCTTCGCGCTGTTCAACCGCACCACGCGCAGCGTGAGCCTGACCGAGGCCGGCGCGCAGTACCTGGCGCGCATCGGCCCGGCCGTGCGCGAGCTGATCGACGCCACCGAGGAGCTCGGCGACCAGGGCCGCGAGCCCGGCGGGCTGCTGCGCCTGAACGTGCCGCGCTCGGCCTACATGATCGTGCTGCAGCCCATTCTCGAGCGCTTCCTGGCGGCCTATCCGCAGATCGACATGGAGATCTGCATCGAGAACAGCCTGGTCGACATCGTGGGGCGCGGCTTCGACGCGGGCATCCGCTTCGGCAACCTGGTGGAGCGCGACATGGTGGCGGTGCCCGTGGGGCCGAAGATGTCCGCGCACGTGGTGGCCTCGCCGGAGTACCTGCGCCGGCGCGGCACGCCGGCGCAGCCGGACGACCTCACCGTGCACTGCTGCATCGGCTTTCGCCACGTGAGCAGCGGCCAGGTGGAGCGCTGGGACTTCCGCAAGGGCGATGCCGCGGTGCAGCTGGTGGTCAAGGGGCGGCTGGTCGTCAACGACTCGGCCGCGCTGGTGCAGGCGGCGCTCGACGGGCTCGGCATCGCCTACATGATCAACGGCTACATCGATCCGCTGCTCGCGGACGGCCGCCTGGTGCGCGTGCTGGCCGACTGGAGCCCGGTCCTGCCGGGACTGACGCTCTATTACCCGGACCGCCGCCGGGTGCCGAACAAGCTGCGCGCGTTCATCGATTTCCTGGCCGCGCAGAAGCTCGGCGGCCAGCAGCCGCCCACGCCGCGCATCGACGGCACCCTGGCGCTGCACGAGCGCTAGCGACCGCCAGGCGGCGGCGCGGCGGCGGCGATCCTGCAGTTTTCCTTAAAACCGCCGGAAGGCGTGCTTCAAAGAATAGGCTTGCGCGCCGCGCGGCGCGGCACCGACCATGACGGAACACCGTCACCGCCGTCACCATGCGCAGCAGCCTGCCTCCGCTCAATCCGCTCCGTGCCTTCGAGGCAGCCGCCCGCCTGCGCAGCTTCACGCTGGCCGCGCGCGAAATGCGCGTGAGCCAGGTCGCGGTGAGCAAGCAGGTGCGCGCGCTGGAGGAATATTTCGGCATGACGCTGTTCGAGCGCGGGCACCGCAGCATCCGGCTCACGCAGGACGGCGCGCGCCTGCTGCCGCCGCTCACGCGCGCGCTGGACGACATCGCCGCGGCCACCAGCGGGCTGAAGCATCGCGGCCGGCGCGACATGCTGTCGATCCAGGCCTACACCACCTTCGCGCAGCGCTGGCTGATCCCGCGCCTGGCGCTGTTCTCGCGCGCGCATCCGGAGATCGAGGTGCGCCTCACGGCGTCGCTGCTGCCGGCGAGCTTCGAGCTGGGCGGCGTGGATGCGGCCATCCGCTCGGGCAGCGGCCACTGGCCCGGCCTGATGGCGGATCCGCTCGCGCCGCTGGAGCTGGTGCCGGTGTGCCGGCCGGGCCTGCTGGCCGGCGCGGCAACGCCGGCCGAAGCGCTGCGCGGCGTGACGCTGCTGCACTCCTTGTCGCGGCCCGACGACTGGAGCACGTGGCTGCGCTCGGCGGGCGCGGCGGCGGCCGGCATCAGCGCCCGCAACGGCATGAAGTTCGAGAATTCCGCGATGGCCTACGAGGCGGCCTTGCAGGGCGCGGGCATCGCCATCGGCATCCGCGTGCTGGTGGAGTCCTATCTCGCCTCCGGGGAACTGGTGGCGCCGTTCGGCCACGTCCACCGGCTGCAGGACGGCTACTACCTGCTGTACCCGGCGGGCGCGGCGCAATCGCAGGCGTTCCAGGCGTTCCGCGAATGGCTGCTGCGCGCGACCGCCGCCGCGCAGCAGGCCGACGGCGCCCCGCCATGCGCGCCGCTCAGTCCAGGTCGGTCGCCCCGGCCAGCTTTGCCGTCCGGCCCCAGCGCTCGCTCTCCTGCCGGATGAACGCGGCGAACTCGGCCGGCGTCTTGGCCAGCGGCGTGGCGCCCAGCGCGGCCAGCGCGGGCTTCAGGTCCGGCCCCTGCATGACGCCGCGCATGGCCTCGGCCAGCTTGTCCACGCTGGCCCTGGGCGTGCCCTGCGGCGCCACCAGCCCGAACCAGATCGAGACGTCGTAGCCGGGCACGCCGGCCGCGGCGACCGACGGCACGCCCGGGAACGCCGGCGAGCCCGCCGCGCTGGTCACGGCCAGCGCCCGCACTTTGCCGGCCTGCACGTTGGGCGCGTGCGTGGAAGCGGTGTCGAACATCATGTCCACGCGCCCGGCCAGGAAGTCCACCAGCGCCGGCGCGGAGCCGCGGTACGGCACGTGCAGCAGTTGCGTGCCGGTCATCGAGGCGAACAGCGCGCCCGACAGATGGCTGGAACTGCCGATCCCGGCCGAGCCGTAGGTCAGCTTGCCGGGGCTGGCCTTGGCCTGCGCGATCAGCTCGGCCACCGTGCGCGCCTTCACCTGCGGGCTGACCACCAGCACGTTGGAGGCGCTCGCCAGCGTGCCCACCGGGGCGAAGTCCTTCTGCGGATCGTACTTGAGCTTGCGGTAGATGTGCGGGTTGATCGCCATCGTGCCGGTGGTGGCGAAGAACAGCGTGTAGCCGTCGCGCGGCGCGGCCAGCGCATACTCCGCCGCCACCGAGCCGCCGGCGCCGCCGCGGTTGTCCACGATCACCGGCTGGCCGAGCTGCCGGCCCAGGCGCTCGGCCAGCAGCCGCGCCATCGCGTCGGTGGCGCCGCCGGCGGGGAACGGCACCACCAGGCTCAGCGGCTTGTCGGGGTAGGCGGCGTGCGCGGATGCGGCGCCAAAGGTGGTGCAAAGGGCGAGCGCGCTCGCCAGCAAGGTCTTGTGCATTGCCAGTCTCCAGTCTTTTGCTTGTGTGTTTTGCTGCGGCCCCGCCGGCGCCGCGGCGGGGTCCGCGCGGCAGGTCAGCCTGCCGTGTCGATCTGCGTGTCGATCTGCTTGTAGAGCACCGGGTAGTAGCGGTCGGCGTCGCCCGCGCCGCAACTGCGCGCGAGGACGTCCGCCGTATGCCGGCCCACGGTGGCCGCCACGCCGGCCGCCTCGGCCAGCTCCAGCGCCAGCGAGACGTCCTTGAGCGCATAGCGCGCCGGGAAGCGCCCGCCCGGGAAATCGCCGGGCAGCAGCGCCTGGCGCCCCTGCACGCGCACCGCGCGGCAGTCGGCGGAGCCGAGCTCGATGGCGTGGAACAGCACGTCGCCGTCCACGCCGTGGCGCCGGGCGATCGCCAGCACTTCCGCCAGCGCGTGCACGGTCTCGAACAGGAAGGTGTTGTGCAGGATCTTCACCACCTGCCCGGCGCCCGCCGGACCGCAGTGCGTGATGTCCGTGCCCATGCAGCGCAGGTAGGGCATCAGCGCGTCCAGCGTGCCGGCGCTGCCGCCCGCCATGATGCTGAGCGTGCCGGCGATGGCCGCCTCCGGCATGCGCGCCACCGGCGCATCGGCGAACGCATGGCCGCCGGCGGCGGCCAGTGCGGCGAGCGACTGCGTGACGTGGACCGAGGTGGTGCCGGTGTCGGCCAGCGTGCCGCGCCGGCCCGCCGCCGTCCAGGTGCGCAGGACCTCGGCGCCGACCGACTCGGTGGCGCGGCCGTCGGCCAGGCACAGGAACACGATGTCGGCGGCCTGCGCCAGCGCCGCCACCGACGGCGCCACCGCGGCGCCGGCCTCGCACGGGCCGGCCGCGCGGGCCGGGTCGAGGTCGAAGCAGGTCACTGCGGCGCCCGCCTTGCGGGCCAGGTTGGCGCACATCGGCGCGCCCATCACGCCCAGGCCGATGAAGCCCAGGCGCGGCGCGGCGCCGCTCATGCCAGCCCCCACATCACGGTCTTCGGCTCCTGGTAGGTGCGGATGCCGTAGAAGCCCTTCTCGCGCCCGCTGCCGCTTTCCTTGAAGCCGCCGAACGGCACCGAGACCGACAGTTCCTTGTAGGTGTTGATCCACACCGTGCCCGCTTCCAGCGCGCGCGCCACGCGCCACGCGCGCGGCATGCTCGCGGTCCAGATGCCGGCGGCCAGCCCGAACGCGGTGCCGTTGGCCTGGCGCAGCAGGTCGGCCTCGTCGTCGAACGGCAGCACGCACAGCACCGGGCCGAACACTTCCTGCTGGCACAGCCGCGCGTCGTTGGCCAGGCCGGCGACGATGGTCGGCAGGAAGAACGCGCCGCCGGCCAGCGCCGGGTCCGCCGGCCGCGTGCCGCCGGCCAGGATGTGGCCGCCGTCCTGCGTGGCCATCGCCACCATCGACTCGACCTTGTCGCGATGGATGAACGACGACAGCGGCGAGACCTGCGTGGCCGGGTCGTCGGGCAGGCCCACCTTCAGCTCGCGCGCGCGCGCCACCAGCCGCGCCACGAACGCATCGTGGATGCCGCGCTCCACGAACAGGCGCGTGCCGGCGATGCACGATTGCCCGGTGGACGAGAACACGCCGTACAGCACGCCGTCGAGCGCCTTGTCGAGGTCGGCGTCGGCAAACACGATGTGGGGCGACTTGCCGCCCAGCTCCAGCGCCACCGCGGCCATGCGCTGCGCGGCGGCGCGCGCGATGGCCTTGCCGGTGGTGGTGCCGCCGGTAAACGAGATCAGCCGCACGTCCGGATGCGCGACCAGCGCGCCGCCGGTCTCCTGGCCGAGCCCCGTCACCACGTTGAGGATGCCCGGCGGCAAACCCGCCTGCAGCGCCAGCGCGGCCACGCGCAGCGCCGGGCCGGGCGTGAACTCGGACGGCTTGAGCACCACCGCGTTGCCGGCCGCCAGCGCCGCCGCCACCTTCTGCGACTCCAGCGTCAGCGGCGAATTCCACGGCGTGATGGCGGCCACCACGCCGAACGGCTCGTATACCACCAGCGACAGGTGGTTGCCGCGCGCGGGCGCCACCTCGGACGGCATCACCTCGCAGATGCCGGCGAAGTAGCGGTAGGCGTTGGCGCCGGCCAGGGCCTGGTCGCGGCATTCCTGCAGGCGCTTGCCGTTTTCCTGCATCTGGCGCTGCGCCAGCCACTCGGCGTCGGCCTCGATCAGGTCGGCCAGCCGGCGCAGGATGGCCGCGCGCTTGTGCGGCAGCATGTCGCGCCACGCGGGGTCCGCCTGCGCGGCCTTCGCGGCGGCCACGGCGCGCTCCACGTCGGCGGCGCTGGCCGCGCCGATCAGGCCGTTGAGCGCGCCGGTGGCGGGATTGCGGGATGCGAACGGCGTGCCTTCGCCGCGGGTCCATTCGGCGCCGATCAGGAACGGCTGGACGTCTTGGTCTTGCATGGAGTCTCCTTTATTTGGCGGTGCGTGCCGCACCTTTGCGTGAAGCCGACTCTCTCATGCCGGCAGGCGCGGCACAAATGAGAAAAACTGCGCCGTTGCCCAACCTGTGGTTAGGCAACGGCGCGCGTGGCCTGCGCTCGGCCCACATCTGGACCATGTCTGGACCACCCCGCCGGCATGTCGCATTCCGGTTCAGGCGCTGTCGCGTCCTGGTTTGGCCGCGCGCGCGCCGGCCCATAGAGTGGACGCATTCATTCAACGGGGAACGTCATGGCCTCACACATGCAGCTACGCTTGCGGGCTTCGGCCTGCCTCTTCGCCGTCCTGGCCTGCGGGACGGCTTTCGCCGAGAGCTGGCCGGCGCGGCCCATCACGCTGGTGGTGCCGTTTCCGGCCGGCGGCGGCACCGACCTGGTGGTGCGCTCCGTGCAGCAGAAGCTGCAGGGCGAGCTCGGCCAGCCGGTGGTCATCGACAACCGCAGCGGGGCCGGCGGCACCATCGGCTCCACCTTCGTCGCGCGCGCCGCGCCGGACGGCTACGTCATCGGCGTCGCCACCACCAGCACCCACGCGGTGAGCGTGAGCGTCTATCCCAGGCTGCCGTACCGGCCCGCCACGGATTTCGCCTATGCGGGTTTCATCGGCACCTCGCCCTACGTGCTGGCCGTCAACAGCGCGGTGCAGGCCACCAGCGCCCGCGACCTGATCGACAAGCTGCGCAGCGGCAAGGCCCAGCACAGCTTCGGCTCGGTCGGCGTGGGCACGGTCTCGCACCTGATCGGCGAGCAGTTCCGCAAGCTCGCCAACGTGCCGATGACGCATGTGCCCTACCGCGGCGCGGCGCCCGCCTATACCGACCTGATGGGCGGGCAGATCGAGATCATGTTCGACAACCCGGTCGGGCTGGCGCCGTACATCAAGGCGCACAAGCTCACGGCGGTGGCCACCACCGCGCCGACACCGCTGCTCGCCGGCGTGCCCACCTTCGCCAGCCAGGGCATCGGCGATTTCTCGCAGGAGCTGTGGTACGGCCTGGCGTTTCCCAAGGGCACGCCGGCGGCGATCGTCGCGCGCATGAACGGCGCGCTCAACAAGGTGCTCACCGACAAGGACGTGGTCCGGGACCTGGCCGAGAAAGGCGTCACCGCCCGGCCCGGCACGCCGGCGGAAATGCAGGCCGCCGTGGCGCGCGACATTCCGTACTGGGGCGCCATCGCCAGGTCAGTAGGAGCGACGATTGAATAAGCCGGCCTCGATGCGGGTGCCCGGCCCGGGCGAAGTCGTGGTGATCGACGTGTTCGTCGGCACGCATGACGGCAATGGCAGCGGTAGCCGCGGCGGCAACCCGGTGCCGCTGGTGGCCGACGCGCGGGGCATGAGCGCCGCCGCCATGCAGCAGGTGGCGGCCGCGCACGGCCACGAGTCCGCCTTCGTGCTGCCGGCGAGCGACGCCGGCTGCGACCTGCGCCTGCGCTTCTTCGTGCCGCAGCACGAGATGGAGATGTGCGGCCACGCCACCGTGGGCACGCTGTGGGCGCTGCGCCAGTGGGGGCGGTGGAGCACGGACACGGCGCGCGTGGAAACGCTCAGCGGCATCGTGGACGCGCGCTGGGACGCCGCGGCGCGGCGCGTGTGGATCTCGCAGCCGGCCGTGCGGACGCGCCCGCTCGCCGCGCCCGAGCGCCGCCGGGTTGCCGAGGTGCTGGGACTCGGGCCGGAGGGCGCAGGCTTTGCCATGACCAATGCCGCGACCAGCCGCGTCAAGACGCTGGTGGCGCTGCCGGATGCCGCCATGCTGCATGCGCTGCGCCCCGACTTCGCGGCGATGGAGGCGGCGTGCGCGGCCATCGGCTCCACCGGGCTCTATCCCTACGCGATCGCGCCCGGCGCCGCCGGCGGCCATGCCGTGGCGCACGCGCGCCAGTTCCCGAAGTCCTCCGGCTACCCGGAGGATGCCGCGACCGGCATCGCCGCCGCGGCGCTGTGGGGGCATCTGGCCGGGTCGGGCGCGCTGGCCGGCGCGCACGGCGAGCCATCGGCCCTCGCGGTACGCCAGGGAGAAAGCATGGGACGGCCGTCGGAAATCCTGGTCGCGCCGCGCTGGTCGGAAACGGGCGCGCCGCGGGGCTGCTGGCTCAGCGGCAAGGTGGCGTGGGCATGACCGCGCCGCCGGAGACACCAGAGACGCCAGTGACACCATTGACGCCAATGACGCCCGAGCGGCGGCTGGCCGCCGCCGGCCACGCCCTGCCGCCCGCGCCGACGCCGCGCGGCGCCTATGCGCCGTTCTGCGTGGCGGGAGAATGGATCGCCGTCAGCGGGCAGACCTGCCGGCGCGACGGCGCGCCCATCGCCGGCATCTGCCGCACGGAGGCCGACGTGGCGCCGGCCCGGCAGGCCGCGCAGGTCGCCATGCTGAACGCGCTGGCCGCGCTCAAGGCGGCCTGCGGCGGCGAGTTGCGGGACGTGGCCCAGGTCACGCGCGTGCGCGGCTTCATCCGCTGCGGCCCGGACTTCACGCGCCACACCGCCGTGCTGGACGCCGCATCGGAACTGCTGGCGCTGGCCTTTCCGGGCCATGCGCTGCCCGCGCGCACGGCCGTGGGCGCGGCGAGCCTGCCCGACCGGACCTGGGTCGAGATCGAACTGGATGCGCGGCTCGCGCCCGCCGGCGCTCAGCCGCCGCCCGACGCGCGCAACAGCCGGGTCAGATGACCGCTGCTGGCAAAGCCGAGCTGCTCGCTCACGCGCGCCAGCGGGCGGCCTTCCGCCAGCAGCGCGCGCGCATGCGCGGCCAGCACGCGCCGCCGGATGGCGACCGGGCTGGCGCCGAACTCGGCCTGGCACGCGCGCTGGAGCTGCCGCACCGACACGCCCAGCGCCGCCGCGGCCGCGTCGATCGACGGCAGCGCGCCGTCGCGCTCCAGCGCAGCAGTGAAGCACCTCGCCATGCGCAGCGCCAGCGAGGCCGGCGCCACCGGCGCCGCCAGCGGCCGGCTCGACATCAGTTGCGCCACGATGGCGCGCACCAGCCAGGCCGAACTGGCCGGCGCGAGCACGGGAGACAGCAGCGCCTCCAGCATGGCGACGGTCGCCCCGTCGAGGTGGACCGCGCCGAACACGCTGAACGCGCGCAGGTGCTCGGGCGCGAGGTAGAGCTCGCCATGCTGCTGCCGGCCGGCCTCGGCCACGGTCAGGTGCGTGGTGTGCGCGGGCAGCAGCACCGCGTCGCCGCGCACCAGCCGGGCGGTGACGGCAAGCGTGTCGCCGCCGCCGTGCACGCCGGTACGGCCCGCGTGCGGTTCCCACACGCTCTTGAGGCGCCCCATGCGCGGCCACAGCAGCATGCCGCAGTCGTGCGTGTGCCACTCGCGCCGGAAATCCGCCTGGCGGCTGTCGTGCAGCGCGAAGCCGTGCGTGGCGGTCAGGTGGAGCTTGGGGGAAAGATGCGCGGGAGCGGGCATGGCGTGCGGGGCTCGGACGGGAAAACGGCCTGGATGGATCATACCCCGAGGCCGGCCCGGCGGACTTGCCGCGCCGGTGCCGGCGCAAACCCGGCATGCCGGGGAGTCCGCTTCCCGCCGCCGGTGCCGGTGCCGGCGGCCACGCGCGTAAACAAAAAAAGCGCCGCGGCCCACGGGCAACGGCGCATGGCGGCCATGCGGTAATCAGCCGCGCGCGTCGTCGTGGTCGGTGGACATGGCCACGTCTTCCCAGCGCGCCAGCTCGTCCTCGACGAAGCGGTTGGTCTCGCGGATCTTGCTCACGGTGTCGGAGCCCAGCGGCAGCCGCAGCGGCGGCTCGGCGCTGTCGGCCAGTCGCAGGATCGCCGCCGACAGCTTGCGCGGGTCGCCCGGCTGCTTGTGGTTGGCGGCGGCCATCATCGTGCGCATGGCGCCCACCGTGTCGGCATAGGCGTCGATCTGGCGCGCCGTCGACACCATCGAGGTCGACTCCAGGAAGTCGGTGCGGAAAAAGCCCGGCTCGACCACGGTCGCGTGGATGCCCAGCGGGGCCAGCTCCTGGCGCAGCGCCTCGGTGATGCCCTCCAGCGCGAACTTGGTGGCGCCGTACACGCCCCAGCCGGCATACGAGGCATAACCGCCGATCGACGAGATATTGATGACGTGGCCGCTGCCCTGCGCGCGCATGGCGGGCAGCACCGCGCGCGTGACGCTCAGCAGGCCGAACACGTTGGTGTCGAACTGGCGGCGCGTTTCCACGTCGCTGGCTTCCTCGACCGCGCCGAGCAGGCCATAACCGGCGTTGTTGACCAGCACGTCGATGCGGCCGAAGCGCGCCACGGCCTCCTGCGCGACGGCAATCGCGTCGGCTTCGCTGGTGACGTCGAGCCGGGCCGCCAGCAGGTCGGGATGCTCGCCGAGCACCGCGATGACGGCTTCGGGATTGCGCGCGGTGGCGACCACGCGGTCGCCGCGGTCCAGCGCGTCCCGCGCGATCAGCGCGCCGAAGCCGCGCGAGGCGCCGGTGATGAACCAGACCTTGGCGGGCTGGCGGGTGGACTGGGTGTGCGTATGCGTGTGCGTGCGGGACTGCGACATGATCGCTCTCCTTCGGGTTGGGTTCCGGTTACGGCTGTCTTCGTGACGTACCGCGGCTTTGGAGTCTTCATGGTAGGAGCCAGTCCATTGGCAAACTAGATAGCGCTTGTTTGTCTTTTTAACAACTTCCTGTTGTGAATTGCGCGCGCGGCCCGACAGCCGGAAAAACAGGAAAGGCGGCGTGCGGAGCCGGCCCGCTTCATGCAAAGGATTCTTGATCTTTCACGTTTCCTGGCGCTTCCAGCTCAGTCCGGCGGCCAGTGCCAGCGCCGCGCCCACGGCCAATGAGGCCACGGCAAAGCCGAGCCGCACGTCCCGGGCGCTTGCCCCATCGGGCGCGATCGAGATGAATAGGCCGCCGATCATGGCGACGCTTACCGCGGCGCTGATCTGCAAGGTGGCGGTCACCAGGCCCGAAGCCAGCCCCGCCCAGCGGGTTTCGACATGGTCCACGTTCAATCGCACCAGCGCAGGCAGGGCGATGCCTTGTCCGGCGCCGATCAGAAACAAGGGCAACGCGAGCCAGGATGGCGCGCCGGCGCAAGCCAGCGCCGCGACCATGGCCAGACCGAGCACCTCCAGGATCATGCCGGCCGCGGCGGTGCGGGACCCCATCCGCCGGGCGATGCGCGGGCCGCACAGTGGCCCGAGGAAGAAGCCGATGCCGAGCGGCAGGATGGCCAGGCCGGCTGCCAGTGCATCGTGGCCCAGACCGGCCTGTTCGTACACGGCGAACACCAGGAAGAACGCGGCGAGCGAATAGAAGAAGAATGTCGATGCCAGGCTGCGCCGCAACCCGCTCACGGCCAAGAGCGAGGGCAGCACAAGAGGCGTCCCGCCGGCGAGCTCCTGTGCCTTTTCGTACCGCCAGAAGGCCCACAACAACGGCGTGCTCAGGATCAGCAGCGCCAGGCACCACCACGGCCAGTGGTGTTCCCGCCCTTCGATGAGCGGTACCACAAGGGCCAGCAGGCCAGCCGCCAGCAGCAATGCCCCCCGGCACGTCCAGGCGGGCCGAGCGCTCGGCTCTGCTTTCACGCAGAAGCACCAATGCCGCCGGAACGGCAAACACGATGATGGGAAGGTTGATCAGAAAGACGCTGCGCCACCCCAGGCCCCACGGACTGGCCGAAACCAGCACGCCGCCCAGCAGTTGACCGCCCACGGAAGCCAGGCCGAATGTCGCGCCATATAGGCTGAGCGCGCGATTCTTCTCGCTTGCCGGAAAGATAGCGTGTATTGATGCCAACGATTGTGGTGCCATGATCGCCGCGGAGATTCCTTGCAGCAGCCGGCCGACGACGAGCATGCCCGGTGACGGCGCCAGGCCACACCATGCCGAAGCGATGCCAAAGCCGACCATGCCGCCTGCGAATACGCGCTTTCGGCCATACAGATCACCTAAGCGACCGCCCAGGATCAGCGTGACGGCATAGGCCGCGGCATACACCGAGATCACCAGTTGCGAGACATCCGACGATGCCTGCAGGCCCGTCCGCATGGCGGGGAGCGCCACGTTGACGATGAAGAAGTCCAGGGGCGGCAAGAGCGTGCCGGTCAGCAGGACAACCAGGGCGAGCCAGCGGCGGGTGTCAGGGGCCGCTGCCTCGGAGGCCCGGGTCAACGTAGTCATGACGTGCGCGCCTTAAAGTGCAACCGCTCGAACACGCAGCGGGGCGATGGTGGTGAAGCGCGGCACATCGGCCATCACGGCGGAGACTTCGGGTGACGCAAATGCGGCTTCAAGCGCCGCTTCATCCCGGAAAACGCATTCACAGAGGGCAAGCGTTCCTGCCTGCGCGGCCGCGGGAAAGAATGCGTTCAGGCTAAGCAAGCCGTACTGTTTCCACGCCGTCATGACCAGCGGCAGGTGAACCGCAACGTAGTGGTCACGATCAAAACGATCTTGCGGTGTGCCCTGATAGGTCACATAGACAACAACATGGGAAGCTTCGGTGTTCATGGCTTGAGGTTCCAGATACGACCGCCCCGGAATAGGCGCGCAGTCGGTCCGTGGGGGACATTGATGACGGGGCCATGATGGCACCCACAGTATTGTCCGTGGACTGCCATTTCTGTATATTTCACGTACATTTCTGAACGGATGTGCATCACATGGAATGGAACGACGTCCGCATCTTCCTGGCGGTAGCGCGCGGGGGATCCTTTGGCGAGGCCGCCCGGAGGCTGGACGTAAGCCATCCGACGGTGGGCCGCCGCATCAAGGTGCTCGAGGATGAAGCCCAGCAACCGCTCTTTCGCCGGACCAAGGACGGGCTGGTGCTGACGGATGCCGGTGACACCGTGCTGGCGCTGGCGGAATCCATGGAGGATTCCGCGCTGTCCATGGAAAGGCGCCTGGCCGGCAACCACGAGCGCCTCGAAGGCATCCTGCGGATTTCGTCGGCGGACTGGTTTGCCGGCCATGTCCTGGCTCCCGTCCTGGTCGAGTTGACGCGCCGTCATCCCGCTGTCGTGCCGGAGGTCATCGCGAGCTATCGATTGCTCGACCTTTCACGCCGCGAGACCGACGTGGCTTTCCGAATCGTGCCGTTCAGCGAACCGGATATTGTCCAGCGCCGTCTGATGCGAATGTCATACGGTCTCTATGCCTCGGCCGAAACCGCGCGGGCATTGCAGAACGACCCGGCATCCGTCGGGGTCATTCTCATGAATACCGCACAATCGCACTTTCCCGACGTGGCCTGGGTACTGGACCGGTTCCCGCTTTGCCGGCGCGTCTTCACAAGCACGAGCCGGACGGTCCAGGCACAGATGTGCCTGAGAGGCATGGGCATTGCGGTGCTGCCAAGGCCGGTTGGCGATGCCGTCTCCGGATTGCGGCGCATCGAGACGCCGGAGCCGCCACCGGCGCGGGATATATGGGTGGGCTATCACCACGACCTGCGGCACATGGAACGCTTGCGGGCGATGCTGGATATCGCCGGCAGGATGCTGTCGGATTCCGCGACCGCAGCGCACTGAATTGCATCCCTTCAAGGCGATGTCCACGCCTTCTCGCGCGACAGTTCCGCCACCGCCGCCACGCCCGCCAGATGCAGCAGCGCCTGCTCGGCGCCCCGGCTCGCCGCCGCCACGAAATCGATGAAGCGCCGCACCCGCACCGGCATGTGGCTGCGATGCGGGTAGTACATGTAGAGCCCCACGCTGTTGCTCGTGAGCGCCGGCAGGATCGGCACGAGGCGGCCGGACTTGATGTCGGCGTGCACCGTGTAGGCCGCCAGCTGGCCGATGCCGATGCCCGCGCGCACCGCCTCGACCTCGGCCTCCACGTCGTTGAACGTCACCACCGCCGGCAGCTCCTCGTAGACCAGGTCGCCCTTGAGCGCGATCTCCCACGGCACCAGGCGGCCCGTGACCGGGCGGCGGAATCCGGTGCACTGGTGGCGCCGCAGTTCCTCCAGGCTCTTCGGCTCGCCGTGCCGCGCCAGGTAGTCCGGCGCGGCGCAGATCAGCAGCGGCAGGTCGCACAGGCGGCGCGCCACCAGGTTGGGCCCGGGGCTGGTGCCGGCGCGGAAACCCACGTCGATGCGCGCCTCGACCAGATCGGTGAACAGGTCGCTGAGCACCACGTCGAAGGTCACTTCGGGATATTCCTCGCGGAAGGCCTTCACCAGCGGCACCAGCACGCGGCTGCCCACCGAGGGCGGCGCGGCCAGGCGGATCAGCCCGTCGCTCTCGCGCTTGCTGGCGCGCACCTGCTCGAGCGCCTCGTCCAGCTGCCGCATGCCCGGGTCGGCCAGCGCGAACAGGCGCGCGCCCTCCGTGGTCAGGCTCAGCTTGCGCGTGGTGCGGTGCAGGAGCCGCACGCCCAGTTCCTGCTCGAGCGTGCGCACCGCCTTGCTCACCGCCTGCGGCGTCACGCCCGCGTCGACGGCGGCCTGGTGAAAGCTCCTGGCTCTTACCACGCCGAGAAACAGGGTCAGTACGCGCGCTTTGTCCATGATCGGCAACGTCGGGTTGGGAAAGCGGCAAGGATAGTACGTCCCGCGCACGTGCGGTGCGCCGGTTGCGCGGCGGACACAGTCCGCGCGCGGGCGGCGCGCGCGCGCGCGCCGCGGGCGCTTTGTGCGGCACCCCACAAACACGGGTCCGGCCTGCTTGTAGGCTCACTTCTCGCCGCCAGCGCGCCGGCGCGGCAGGGAGGCCGCGCGCGCGGCCAATCCCCGGAAAACACAAAACCGGACGGGAGCGGGACATGCTGCAGGAAGCGTTGCGGGAGGCGTTGCGGGAGGCGATGGAGCGGGCCAGGCAGATCCGGCGCAGCGAACGGTTCAAGTACGCGCTGGCCACCTTCAGCCGGCTGGCGCTGCACGCCCGGCAGCGCCTGAACCCGGGCGTGTTCGCCATCGACATCCACGAGAACTCCGGTTTCTTCTCCGTGCTGCAGATGGTCCTGTTCATCCTGATGTACTGCGAGGAAAAAGGCCTGGTCCCGCGCATCTCCGCGCACGGCCCGATCTACGGCGACCCGGACGGCAGGATCGACTGGTTCTCGACCTTCTTCGAAACCGTGCGGCCGCCGCCGGACGCCGCGCCGGCGCGCAAGGTCAGGACGTCGCGCGTCCACGACCTCGTGCAACTGGGCCTGCGCGGGCGCTACGAAGCCCGGCTCGAACTCAAGAGCGCCAGCGCCCTGTTCCAGGCGCACTACCGGCCCGCGGCCTTCATCCGCGATGAAGTCGACGCGCTGTGCGCCACGCTCGGCATCGGCGAGACCACGCTCGGCGTGCATTTCCGCGGCACCGACAAGCGCCACGAAGCGGAATCCATGAGCTGGGAGGCGTTCTGCCAGGTGGTGGCGTCGACGCTGACGGAGAACCCGCGCCTGACCAGTCTTTTCGTGTCCAGCGACGAGGCGGCGTTTCTCGATTTCTTCGCCGCGTGGCCGTTCGGCAAGCCCGTGCGCGTGGCGCCGTCGAAACTGCTCGCCGACGGCAGCATGCCGATTCATTTCCGGGGTTACGCCGGTCTGGAAATCGGCCGCGAGGCGCTGGTCTCCAGCCTGCTGCTGTCGCGCTGCGGGTTTCTCGTGAAGACGCCGTCCTACCTGTCGGCGTGGTCCAAGATATTCAACCCGGCGCTGCCGGTCAGGCTGGCATCGCCGCCGCGCCCCGATGCGTTCTGGTTTCCGGACAGCCAGTTGTGGGCCGAGAACGGCATGGCGCCGGCGGCGTGAGCGGCGCGGCGGCGCCCGCCTTCGTCATGGCGGCATCGTGCCGCGCGCGGCGCAAAACAAAACGCCCCGAATGGCATCCGGGGCCATCGGGACGTTTCCGGCCGGCGCCGCCGGAGCAGGCGCCGCGCGCTTACTTGTCGGTGCCGACCGCCGGCGCCTTCTTGTGACTGCGTGTCTTCCCGTGCGCTTTCGTCGTCTTCGAGTCGGTCAGCGCGGAAGCGGTGCTCTGCCTGGCCCCCTGGGTATAGGGGTCGAACTTGTCGTTGGCCCGCGCCGTGTCCGGCACGTAGCCATCCTTGTTCGTCACACGCTGCGGGTCCGGCACGTAGCCGTCCTTGTTGGTGCTGCGCATGTTGTAGTCATAGCGGTCGGCCGGATTCGCCGGGCCGGCGGCATGGACGATACCTGGAACGAGAACGGCAATTGCCAGCGCGATAGCGATTTTCATAGGTCACTCCTTCCAATCGAGGTCCGCGGCCCCTCGCGCTAACCCGGCGCAGTGGCCTCCGTCTGACAGCGTAGCTGCCGGCACGGCAAAGTTCCAGTACGGTTTTTGCTTTCGGCCCGGGCGCCGCGCCCGCGCTACGGATTGGCATGCAGGTAGGCCAGCAGGTCCGCGATCTGCCGCTCGCTGCCGAGCCCCCAGAAACGCATCCTGGTGCCGGGCACGACCTTGCCCGGCGACGAAACGAACGCCGCCAATGTCTTCTCGGACCAGACAATGCCCGACTGCTTCATGGCGGCAGAGTATTGATAATCGCTCGTGCTGCCGGCAACGCGGCCGAAGATGCCATTGAGCTGCGGCCCGAATCCGCCGCGCGCCGACGGCCCGACGCTGTGGCACGACGCGCATTTCGAGGTGAAGACATTGCTGCCGGCCCGCGCGTCCCCGGCGGCATGCGCCGCGGCGTGAAACGCGAAGGCCAGGATCAATACTGTGGATTTTTTCATTGTGGCCGGGCAGCCGCGCCGGACGGCGCAGAGGCAGCCGGGCGGGAAGAGAAATTGTCGAACAGCACGGATTGTGCAGGATTATTGGACAGCCTATGCCAATCTTCCAGATTGAACCCGCGCGAGCCACGCACTATTGTGTGGGTTCCCTGAACTACCCGCCCATATCGCCATGTTCGAAGTCCGCGGCTACGCCGTCCATAACGCCGAGTCTCCCCTCGTCCCGTTCCGCTTCCATCGCCGCGACGTGGGCAGCCACGACGTGCGGATCGAGATCCTCTATAGCGGCATCTGCCACTCCGACCTGCACCAGGCCCGCAACCACTGGAGCAACTCGCTCTACCCGATGGTCCCCGGCCACGAGATCGTGGGCCGCGTGGCCGAGGTCGGCAGCGCCGTGACCGGCCTGCGGGTCGGCGACTACGCCGGCGTGGGCTGCATGGTCGATTCCTGCCGCGCCTGCGCGGCCTGCCGTGCCGACCTCGAGCAATACTGCGAGCAAGGCGCCACGCTGACCTACAACGACAAGGAACGCGGCAGCGACCAACTGACCTTCGGCGGCTACGCCGAGCAGATCGTGGTCGAGCAGCGCTTCGTGGTGAAGGTCTCCCCCAAGCTCGACCTCAAGGCCGTGGCGCCGCTGCTGTGCGCCGGCATCACCACCTACTCCCCGCTGCGCCACTGGAAGGTCGGCCCCGGCCAGAAGGTCGGCGTGATCGGCCTCGGCGGCCTCGGCCACATGGGCATCAAGTTCGCCAAGGCGCTCGGCGCGCACGTGACGATGATCACCACGTCCCCCGGGAAAGGCAAGGACGCCACCCGCCTCGGCGCCGACGCGGTGCTGCTCTCGCGCGACGCCGACGACATGGCCCGCCACGCCCGCAGCTTCGACTTCCTGCTCAACACCATCCCGACCGGCCACGACCTCAACCCCTACGCCGCGCTGCTCAAGCTCGACGGCACGATGGTGCTGGTGGGCGTGCTGACCGACATCGAGCCGCTGGCCGGCATCAGCCTGATCGGCGGGCGCAAGTCCATCGCCGGCTCCGCCATCGGCGGCATGGCCGAGACGCAGGAGATGCTGGATTTCTGCGCCGAGCACAACATCGTCAGCGACATCGAGATGGTGCCGATCCAGGCCGTCAACGAGGCTTACGAGCGGCTCGAAAAGAACGACGTGAAATACCGCTTCGTGATCGACATGGCGTCGCTGAAGGAAGAAGCCGCCGCCTGACCCGCGGCGCGGCCTAGCGCACGATCTGCGGATAGATCCGGGTGCTGACCGCCACCATGCCCAGCAGCGTGACCCCGAGCACGGCCCCGTCCACCGCGAGGCCGATGCCGCCGCCGGCAGCGCGCCCGGACAGCAGCAGCGTGCGCAACGCATCCACCTGGTAGGTCAGCGGATTCAGGTGCGAAATGACCTGCAGCGCGCGCGGCATCAGGGAAGTGGGATAGATCGCGTTGCTGGCGAAGAACAGCGGCATGGTCAGCAATTGCCCCACGCCCATGAAACGCTCGCGCGTCTTCACCAGGCAGGCGATGATCAGCGAGAACGTGGAAAACACCGCCGCGCCGAGCAGCACGAACACCACCAGCCCCGCCAGCGACAACGGGTCCCACTGCATCTTGACGCCGAGCAGCGCGGCCAGCGCCATGACCACCACGGCCTGCACCAGCGCGCGCACGCCGCCGCCCAGCGCCTTGCCCAGCACCAGCGCGGCGCGCGGCGTCGGGCTGGCGAGAAACTTGTGCACGATGCCCAGGTCGCGTTCCCAGATGATGGAAATGCCGTTGAAGATGGCGATGAACAGCACGCTCTGCGCCAGGATGCCCGGCACCAGGAAATCCAGGTAAGGCACGCCGCCGGTATCGATCACGCGGCCGTGGCTCATGACCTGCCCGAATATCAGCAGCCACAGCGCGGGCTGCACCGCGCGCGTCACCAGTTCCGTGGGGTCGTGCCAGAGCTTGCGCACCTCCATGTCGGCAATGGCGAAGGTCTTGGCAACGAAGGCCACCACCGGCCAGGGCCTGCCCGCGTCGCGTTGCGGCAGCACGTCAGGCAAGGCGGTTGGCGGAGCGGCGGGTCTGAGAGGTTTCATCGTAGGCACCTTGCTGGGCAGCGTCCGCGCTGGTGTAGTGTTCGAAAACGTCTTCAAAGCTGGCATGCGCGCCGACGACAGCCTTGAGTTCCGCGGGCGAGCCGATCGCGGCGATCGTGCCGTGATTCATGATCCCGACCCGGTCGCACAGCCGTTCCGCCTCTTCCAGGTAGTGCGTGGTCAGCAGGATGGCGCTGCCGAACTCCGCCTGCAGCTTCTCCAGCTGCTCCCACACGGAGATGCGCGCCACCGGATCCAGCCCGACGGTGGGCTCGTCGAGGAAAAGCACCCGCGGCCGGTGCAGCGTGGATTGCGCGATCTCCAGGCGCCGGATCATGCCGCCGGAATAGGTCTTGACCAGCTTGTGCCCCACGTCGGCAAGATCCATGAACGCGAGCGCATCCTGGATGCGCTTCTCGCGCTGCGCGCGCGGGATGTCGTAGAGCTTGGCAAACACCAGCAGATTCTCGAAACCCGACAGGTCGCCATCCGCCGACAAGGCCTGCGGCACATAACCGATGATGCGCCGCACGGACGCCGCCTCCCGCACGATGTCGAAGCCGCCCACCGACGCCGTGCCTCCGCTGGGCGGCAGCAAGGTCGTCAGCATCTTGATCAAGGTCGTCTTGCCCGCCCCGTTGCGGCCCAGCAGGCCAAAGACCTCGCCCGCCTCGATGGACAGCGTCAGGCCGCCGACCGCCGTCATGCTGCCGAAACGGCGAACCAACGCATGGGTTTCGATGATGGGCTGGGACATCGGTCTCCCTCGGGCAGGACTGGTGGGCACGGATGAACGGGCGCGGCCGTCCCGCATGCTGTCGTTGCCGGGCCGGCCGCCGATCTGCTCAATCTATACGCCGCCCGCCGGGGGCCCTTGATGTGGGTCAAGGTCGCTTCGCGGCCTGCGGCGAGCCATGTCATCCCGCGGCGGCGGGGACATACAGGATGGACCGGACGCTAGCGCGCTTCGCCGCCCGCGGCGGCCATGCCGCTGTCCGTGGGCATGGGCATGGGCATGGGCAGGCCGGTGAATTCAACCTTGTGGGTTTCCATGCTGCAACAGGCATGGGGGCAGGCAGCGACGATACTGACATTCACTGCGCGGGCGACTTCCGGCCTGGCAGGGTCGTCCAGAAGGGATTTCCGCGCGCTCGACTCAATCCTTTCCGGATTGAATCCCCGGTCGAGAAAGAAGCGACGAACCGTCTCGGCCCGCGCTCTGATAAGTGACACACCTCCTACTTCACCCCGACCCGATAAGCATCGACAAGGAAATAGTCGTAGTTCGGGTAGTTGACCCGCTGCTCCGCAAGCCATGTTCCCAGTTTAAGCGCCGCGTCGGCGGTCAGCATGTGTGAATTCTTGGGAAACCGCAGGTATATATCAGGAAAACCCGGACTGCATGCATACGTTGTGCCGGTCGACAAGCACATTGCCAGAATGGCTCGCCTGAGCCATTGCCTATGCCGACACATCGGTCCACTGCTATTTTTCTTGGACATCAGTTCTCCAGTTGATTGATTTCATTTCGATGGTTGCGGCCCGGGACAGCACGGATGCGGACAACGCGGATCGACGGAGATATAGGCGGTGTTCGCCAGCCGCCGCGCTTCGGCGTTCGGGGGGGCGTCGTAGCCGTAGTTCTTGATCTCCGCATCCAAAATGTCCGACTCCTTGACACCAAGATTCAACAGCAACCGCTTCAAGTCCTGCGCCCTGATCTTTGCCAGATGGGCCGATATGCCAACTCGTGGATTTTTCTGAACCGAAATGGAATACGTACCGTCATTGGGGAAGGACCGTCTCGCCATCCCCCTCCAGTCAGCCATGCGGCGAATTTCGCTGGCCGAAAGAGTGATCCGCTGGCCCTCATAGAGAGGCTCGTACTCAACATATGGCGGATGGCAAGCGAAAGCAGACCAAGTTGATATCAACGGGATTAAACCCAGTAAATATTTCATCAAGGCCTCCATACCGGAACGTTGCCGGTCCAGTTAGGAATATTTGCCACATAGTACGAAATATTATCTGCATTGTTTATGCAAAATTCATCTCGTGCGACTGCCTTCTCCATCGATATTCGGATACTTGACCAAGTGTCCCTGCTATCCATCGCCAATGGAAAATGTGATATCTCATGTATCAGAATGGTAAGTTTTGACTCTTTATTGAACGGGACACCATGAATACTGTTTGCTTCGGCATCGGTTCGGCAAAATATATCCCCGATAAAAATCATATATGTTCCATCGGGCTTACAGACGGAGGCCGTTGGTGGCAACTCATCCTCCCTCGCACGCGGCACACACCCCACCCGCGCCAGCCCCGCCACCGTATAGCGCTCATAGTTCCTGTCGGTCAGCCCGCGCATGATCTGCCGCATGCGCGCCATCCCGCCACGCAGCCGCTCCCGCGTATCCTCCCGCGCATTGCCGAACCAGAGCCTGACCTTGTCCTGGTCCGCGGTGTTCCACCGTTCCAGTTCGGCCAGCCGGTCGCCCAGCAGCCGCACGGCCTTGTCGCGCAGCCGGTTCATGGTGGCGTAGAACTCCGCGTTGCTCATGTTCTGGCAGATCAGCGCCGGATCGTCCGCGGCCGTTTCCCGCGGCGCGCCTTCGGTCAGCTTGTTCGAAGCCGCCACGGGCGCGGCGGCGCTGCCCGCCGGCGGACGGATGCCGCCACGGTTCACCTCGATGGTGAAATCGTCCTGCGAGGCAATGACGACCGGCTTGTCCGCGCACTTGCAGTTCACGCGCGCGCCTTCGACCAGGACCTGCGTGCCCATCACGCTGAACGACGGCTGGCAGTCGTTGGTGACGACGCCGCTGCCCTGGCATGCCGGGCAGGTGGCGATGTCGCCCTCGACGCCGAGCCGCACGCCGTGGTGCGTCATCGCGCCGGTGCCGATCAGCGTGCCGTTGCTGCTGGTGCGGTCGCCGTTGCGGAGCGCTCGTCGCATGTCCATCATCAGAAGACCTCTCGCGGTTGGATGGGTTGGCGCGGTGACGGCCGTCGCCGCGCGATGCGGCGCTCAGGCGGTCGCCTTGACGCCGGGGCCGCCACGGAACACCGCGATGGGCACGAAGTGCCATTGCGCGGCTTCAGGGTCGTAGAGGGCGACCTGGTCGACTTCCGCGCCGACCGGCACGACGCCCGGCATGCGCTGTATGGCCAGCCCCACGGCCTGGTGCCGCTGCTGTTCCGTCCAGGTTTCCAGCAGGCCGTGCGAGTCCGCGTGCGCGAACAGCCCGGCGTGTTCGCGCAGGCGCTCGTACCTAGCCATGCCTTCGGGGCCGATCTCCAGGTCGATGGCATCGAGCCGCGTCTGCGGGATGTCCTCGGTCTGCATCATGCAGACGCTGGCGAGAGCGCCCTTGCGCCGGACCACGATGCGGCCGTCGCTCGCGGCCCAGCCGCAATGCAGGTTGAGATGGAGCTTGCCGCCGCCGTGCCGGATCAGCGGGCGCGGATCGAAGGTGGCCGCGCGCACCACGTGATACGGCTTGCCGGGGCCGGACATGAATGCGGCGTCGAGCAGGGCGTCGAAGGGCGAGATGTGGACGGACAGCGCGTCGCCGGAGTCGGCGTCGCCCTCCTCCACGAATTCGCACAATGCGTTGCACCAGTTCGGCTCGCCCTCCCTGGGCGCGTAGTTGACCAGCAGGAACAGCTCCGGCGTGGTGTGCAGGACATGCCCGCGGGGGCGGGATGGCGGGTTCGGTTGCGCCATTTGAGTACACCTCCTTTGAGTGACATTGGAGTGACTCAACATATACCCAGTATCGGGCGCGAAATAAATGGGAAATTTCTGTTTTTGCGCTCTCCGCCGCGCAAGATTGAGCGCGCCGGGGTCCGGCGGGCCGTGTGCCGCCTTCGGGACGGCGCCTTTCCGGGCCGGCTGTGCCGCGCCGGCAGCCGGCGGACGCGGTGCCGCGGCCCCTCGGAAGAGGCAGGCCGAAACGCTCAAGCTTTGCCGGATTTCTCCGATAGCATCTCATCGCGCGCAAGACCGCCCGCGCCGGGCCATCGACGCAAGGCGAGGCGGTCCACCAACCACCGGGCATCAGGACACCGGCCAAGACACCGAGGACACAAGTGCAAGTGGAACCAACCGATCTGTATGCATTCCTGCGAGACACCAACCTCGTGGAACTGATCGAGCAGAACAAGACGACCGACGACCTCTTCGACGTCATCAAGCTCACCGAGAACCAGCACTCCGACACGCTGGCGTGGTGCATGAACCCGAACGAGGGCCACTCCCAGGGCGATGCCGTCATCAAGGATTTTCTCGAGGCCGGTTATGCCGCCAGCGTGGATCCCATCTGGGACAACAAGCGGTTCTTCGAGAAATGGACACCGGGCAGGATCCGCACGAGCAGTTTCGGCGCCGCGTTCGTTACCCGCGAATTCAGCGTCGAGGTGGACAACGGCACGAAGAAAGGCCGGCTCGACCTGTTCCTGATCGACCCGCAGAACAAGATGCTCATCACGATCGAGAACAAGGCCGGCGCGAACCTGACCGCCGAGCAGTTGGAGAGGTACGTCAAGGCGGTCAAGGCCGAAGTCTCGTCGCGCCCGGTCTTCTCCGACTACGACCAGGCCTTTATCGTGCTCGACCGCGACCTGAAGGACTATCCGGAAGACGCCATCGAATCGCTCGGGAAACGATGGGCGCTGCTCGACTACAGCTGGCTCGAAGCCTCGGCGAAACGCGCGCGGTTCCAACTGGCGCGCGACAAGAACGCCGCGCAGCTGCTGGTTGCGTACTGCCAGAAGCAGACGGAATGGGAAAGCCCGGCGGAGCAGCGCATCTCCGAACTCGCCGCCGACCTCGCGCTCGCCCATCCGCAGGTGGTCGAAGCCATGCGCGAAGTGCGCAAGGAGTCCGTCCTGGACTGGAAACCGAAGTCACTCGAAGGCGCCATCGGCGAACTGCGGCTCTTCCAGGCGCAGTATCCCCAGGTCTGCGAGCAGCTCACCGGCATCCAGGGCGTGGCCACCATCGTCCAGCAACTGGTGAGGAGCATGCCCTCGCTGAACCAGGACCTGATCGAAACCGGCAGGACCTGGTTCAACGCCACGCCCGCGCAGACCGTGGATCTGCTGCGCGACGGCGACGATGCCTTCTGGCCGGTCTACATCAACGTGTATCGCGACGCCAGGGCCTCCCGCCCGGACGCGCCGAAGTTCAACCTTCGCCTGGTCTGGGCACGGGGCGAATTCAATGCCGCGATCTGCGACGAGCCGGAACTGCGCGCCCACTTCCAGACGCTCTTTCCCGGCCTGAAGAAATTCGCCGCCTCCGACATTCGCCGCCTGGTCATCAAGAAACACCTGTCCCAGGCCGATGCGGTCAAGGAGTCGAGGAAGCTGCTGGAATCCATCAGCGACCAGATCAGGAGCCGGCCCGTTCTTGCTGCCGACTGAACGAGGGTTCCCCGCCTGCGCTGCGGCGCCCTTCGACACCCCCTAGCGATGCTCCGGCCGGTGCGACGAAGCGCGGCGCGTCCAGACGGCCCCGCCGGACGCGCTCCTGACCTGATCCGCCCACACGCTGTCGATCAGATCGAGCGCCGGCGCCGGCAGCGGAACGTAGTCGAGGTCGATCGCGAAGCGCTGGCCATCGTGCAGCGCCCAGTCGAAGAATTTCAGGACTTCGAGGCTTCGCGCGGGCTGATCGGCCGCGGTGCGCAGCAGAATGAACGTGCCGCCGGCAATGGGCCAGCTCGCCGCGCCGGCCTGATCGATCAGGAGCTGATACAAATCCGCGGAGCGCCGCCATTGCGCCGCCCGTGCCGCCGCCTCGAACGAAGCCTCGCCCGGCTGCACGAATGCGCCGTCGCGATTGCGCACCGAGGCGGTGGTGAGGTTGTGCTCCCGGGCGTAGGCGTATTCGACATAGCCGATCGATGACTTCGTGCGCTGCACCGACGACGCCACGCCCTCGTTGCCCGCGCCCGTCACCCCGATCGGCCATGCGAGCACCTTGTCCGCGCCGACCTTTGCGCGCCATTCCGCGCTCGACCGCGACAGGAACTCGGACCAGAGGAAGGTGGTGCCGGACGCATCGGACCGGTGCACGACCGTAATGAAGGTGCTGGGCAGATGCAGCCCGGGATTCAGCGCCGAAATGGCGGGGTCGTTCCATTTCGTGATCTTGCCGAGGTAGATCTCCGCCAGGACCTGCCCGCTCAGCCGCAGCTCCCCGGACTTGATGCCGCCGACGTTCATGACCGGCACCACGCCGCCGATCACGGCGGGAAACTGCATGGCACCCGCCCGCTGCAGTTCCTCCGCGGCAAGCGGCACGTCCGACGCGCCGAAGTCCACCATCCCGTGCCCGACAAGATCGATGCCCGCGCCGGAGCCGACAGCTTCATAGCGGATGTCGACGCCCGTGGCGCGCTTGTACTCCGCGGCCCACTTCGCATAGATGGGATAGGGAAACGTCGCGCCGGCCCCGCGCAGGACCACGTCGGCGGCGAATGACGGCCGGTGCGCCGTCAGTGCCAGGGCGGCCACCAGCAGCAGGATCAGGTGAGCAACACGATTCATGACTTCCCCCGGCGTCGCGCAAGCGTCACAAGCGATGGCTACAGTGATTGCGTGGAATGGGATCATAGATCGAATGCCGCAACGAGCAGATGACAGTCCGCGCCCGACGCAGCGGAGGCAACCGGCCGCCTGGATAGCGGCTGCGGCGCTGGCGGCCGCGCCCCCGGCATTCGGCGCGCACCCGCTGGAGGCCGAGGACACGAGCACCCAGGGCAAAGGCAATATCGAACTCGAGAACGGCATGTCGTGGCTGCGCGCCGAGGGCGCGACGGTGTTCACGTATCAGCCGCAGATCTCGTATGGCCTGACCCCGACCCTGGATCTGATCGTCCAGCCGTCCTGGATACGCGGGTTCGATCCGGATGGCGCGCGAACCCGGGGGCTGGGCGACACGAACATCGACGCGAAATGGCGCTTCCATGGCAGCGCCCCCTGGGCGTTCGGGACGAGGCTGGGCGTGGCGGCGCCAACCAGCCAGCATGGCCTCGGGCTGCCTCACGACAAAGTGTCCGCGCACGCGCTGATGCTCGCCACCTACGATGCCGCGCCCTTCACGTTTCACGGCAATGTCGGGCTCGCGCGCAACCCGGAGGGAAGCGGGGCGAGAACGTGGGAAAAGCGAGTGGCCGCGGCAGTCATGTGGGCAGCCAACGAGCACCTGATCCTGACGGCGGAAGCCGTGGCCGTCACCGACCCGAACCCCGCGAGCGGAGCCTGGCCGGTGACACTGCTGGCCGGCGTCATCTATACGGTGTTTCCGGGCCTGGATCTGGACATCGGCTATCAGGCCACCGTGCGGGCGAAGGTGCCATCGCGGGAATGGCTGCTCGGGATTACCTATCGGTTTGCGCCTTAGCGCCTGCCTGCAGATTCCCCGCAGCGAAGATTCCCCGCGGATGGGGTTCAACGCTCCGATATGGAAAAAAGCACATCGAGAGCGGCAGCCAAACAGGCGGCCAAGACCTGGCGGCATCCGCGCGATCCGGCGGACGCCGGGCAGACCGCTATTGCCCGATCTCGCCATTCGCCCCGGGCCAGCGCCCGCTGCGCGCCAGTTCGCGCGCGACCTCCACAAGCACCACGCGCGCGCCAAGCGCGGCCGTCGACAATTCATCGTCGGGCAGGCTGGCCAGCAGGCTGGTGCGATGCATCGCGTCGTCGCGCAGGCGAATGGCGCGCAAGCCATCGGCGCCCGACGTGCCGCCATGCGGAATGCCCACGCGGGCCAGCAGCGAGCCGGGCTGAATCGTGGCGCCCACGCCAGCCCGCACCACATCCATCAGCGTGCCGGCGCCATCGACTTCGAGCACGACATTCGGCATGCCGCCAACTTCGCGAAACGCGTCGAGCACGAGATTGCGCAGCGTGTGGGTGCCGCTCGGGAGAATCAGCGGCAGATCGCCCAGTTCCGCCACCGAGGCTTCGTCAGCGTCGGGCATGCCCGGAAGACCGGCGCTGCCAAGCAGGAACAAGTGCTCGTCCAGCAGCGGCACCACGGTCCAGCGGCGCGCGGCATCGGCCTGGAATACGATGGCCAGATCGAGCTGGCGCGAATTGAGCAGCGCTTCGAGATTGCCGGCCAGGCCCTCCACGATCCGCAGGCGCACGGCGGGATAGCGCGCGCGCATGGCGGTGACGAAGGGCAGCGCCAGCATCGCCGCGGTGGTGCCGGCCAGGCCGATGCTGACCAGCCCCGACAGCCGCCCCTGCTGTGCCGCGCTGGCTGCCGCCTCGACCTGGCGCAGGATCAGTTGCGCATGCCGGAAAAAATCGAGGCCGGCATCGGTGGGAAACACGCCGGTCGAGCGCCGCTGCAGCAGGCGCGTGGACAGTTCACCCTCCAGCCGGCTGATCTGCTGGCTCAGCGTCGAGGTCGCCAGATCGAGTTCGATCGCAGCGCGTCCCATGCTGTTCAACTCGACGACACGCACGAAATAGCGAAGCTGGCGCAGTTCCATCTGGATATAGGGGGGCGGGGGGTGTTCAAGTATACCGAACACCCGTTCAGCCAAGGCTCATGCCGGTTCCCGGTGCGCCATATAGACTCGCGCCAATGTCCTGTCCCCAGAAAGATTTCCCGATGAGCCACGGAGTTTCCGCATGACCGCGAGCGCCCAGCCGCGCGCCGCGCAGCCGGCGTCCAGTTCCGCCGATACGCAACGGCGCCGCGTCGATACCCGCTTTCGCGGCATTCTTTCCCTCGACGATTTCGAGCGGGCCGCGCGGCGGCGCCTGCCGCGCCCGATCTTCGGCTATGTCAGCGGCGGCGTGGAAGACGGCCTGTCGCTCGACGACAACCGGCGGGCATTCGCCGAATATGGCCTGCTGCCGCGCTTTCTGGTGGGCGTGGCCGGACGTTCGGCACAGGCCACGCTGTTCGGCCGCACCTATGCGTCGCCGTTCGGCATCGCGCCGATGGGCATCGTGGCGCTGTCCGGGTATCGCGGCGATATCGCATTGGCCGGCGCCGCCGCCGGCGCCGGCATTCCCATGATCATCAGCGGATCGTCGCTGATTCCGCTGGAGACCATTGCCGCCGCGGGCGACCGGCCGTGGTTCCAGATCTACCTGCCGCCCGATCTCGCGCGTACCGATGCGCTGCTCGATCGCGTGGCCCGCGCGAAGATCGAGACGCTGGTCGTCACCGTGGACGTCGCGGTGCCCGGCAACCGCGAGAACAACCTGCGTACCGGCTTTTCCACGCCGCTGCGCCCCACGCCGCGGCTCGCCTGGGACGGGTTGACCCGGCCACGATGGCTGCTTGGCACCTTCGCGCGCACGCTGGTCCGTCACGGCATGCCGCATTTCGAGAACTCGTTCGCCACGCGCGGCGCGCCCATCATGTCCCGCAATGTGGAGCGGGAATTCAGCGGACGCGCGCATCTGGACTGGAGCGTGATCCGCCATATCCGCGCCCGCTGGCAAGGGCCGCTGGTGATCAAGGGACTGCTCGATCCGGCCGACGTGCGATGCGCGATCGAAGCCGGCGCCGACGGCATCATCGCCTCCAATCACGGCGGACGCCAGCTCGACAGCGCGGTCTCGCCGCTGCGCACGCTGCCGGCGATGGTCGATGCCGCGGGCGGCCGGCCGGTGATGCTCGATGGCGGCATCCGGCGCGGCACCGACGTGATGAAGGCGCTGGCGCTGGGCGCGCGCTTCGTGTTCGTGGGCCGGCCGTTCAACTACGCCACCGCGTTCGGCGGACACGACGGCGTGGCCTACGCGATCCGCATTCTGCACGACGAGGTGGTGCGCACGATGGGCGCGCTCGGCATCAACGCGCTCGCGCAGATGACACCAGACCGGCTGGTACCGGTACCCCCGCGCTGAATTCCGCGACGACATAAAACATAAACACATACGGAGACAAAGATGGATCGACGACGTTTTCTCGCCACGGCCGGCACGCTGCCCTGGGCCGTGCCGCTGCTGCGCCCCGGATTGAGCGAGGCCGCCACCGGCTATCCGAACCGCGCGATTACCTACGTGGCGCCCTACCCGGCCGGCACCACCACCGACTTCGTGGCCCGCGCGGTCGCCCAGGCGCTCGCGGCCGAAGTTGGCCAGCCCGTGGTGGTAGACAACCGCGGCGGAGCCGGCGGCACGATCGGCAGCGGCCTCGTCGCGCATGCCCGGCCCGATGGCTACACGCTGCTGCAGGGCTCGACCAGCACCCACGGCATCAATCCCACGCTGTATTCGAAGCTGCCCTACGATGCCGAGAAAAGCTTCGAGCCGATCGGCCTGATCGCCTCGTCGCCGCTGATCCTGATCGTCAATCCGCAGTTGCCGGCACGCACGGCGCAGGAGTTGATCGCGCTGGCGCGCGCCAGGCCCGGCACGCTGCGCTACGGGTCGGCCGGCAACGGCTCCTCGCAGCACCTGGGCGGCCAGCTGTTCGAATCGAAGGCCAATGTCGACCTGATGCACGTGCCTTACAAGGGCGGCTCGGCGGCCATGACCGACCTGCTCGGCGGACAGATCGACATGATGTTCGAGATCTTCCCCACCGCCCTGCCCCATATGCAAAGCGGCCGCCTGCGCGCGCTCGGCGTGACCTCGCTGAAGCGCATGCCGCAGCTGCCCGAGCTGGCCACGCTGGCGGAGTCCGGCGTGCCGGGGTATGAGATGGCGACCTGGCACGGCATGCTGGCGCCGGCGGGCACGCCGCGCGACATCGTCGTCGCGCTGAACCAGTCGCTGGCCAGGGCGCTGGCCACGCCGGCACTGCAGGCGCGCTTTGCGGCGGCCGGCCTGCAGGCCGCGCCCGCCTCGCCCGAGGACTTCGGGCGCTTTATCCACGCCGAGGTCCGGCGCTGGTCCGGCATCGTGAAGGCATCGGGCGCACGCATCGAGTAAGCGGGCGCGCGCCGCGCACGCGCGCGAACTGGCCGACCGTCAACCGCCGCGGTGCTCGGCTCGCAAGCGGGCCGGTCAGCCCGCCACGAGCGCTCTCAGCCGCGCCAGCGATTCATTCACGATCTCCCCATAGCCGCGCCGCTCCGACTCGCCGACCCACTGCGCGAACGCGATCCGAAAGACGGCGATGCCCGCCTCGGCCGCGAGGGTCGCGTCCGGCTCGCCGACACCGCGCTCGCGCAGCGCCTGCGCGAGCGCCCCGGACAGCCTCGCCAGCTTGCTCAGCTCGCGCTCGCGCAGGTCCGCGTTGGCCGCGATCACCGTGCTGCGCAGGCGCGCGAACGGGCGGCGCTCGTCATCGAAGAAATCGCCGGCCTTGGTCAAGGCGGCGGCGACCGCATCCAGCACCGAAGCTTCGGCCGGCGCCTGGGCCAGCGCCTCGGCCATCGACTGCTGAAGACGCTCGGAGCCATTGAAAAGCACTTCGCGCTTGTCGGCGAAGTAGCGAAAAAACGTGCGCGCGGTCAGCCCCGCGCGCTCCGCGATGGCTGCCACGGTCGTCTGCTCGTAGCCGATCTCACCGAACAGTTCGATGGCCGCGGCACGGAAGCGGCTCTCGGCATCGGGCTCCCAGCGACCCATGTCCCCTCTCTTGTGTTGACACAAAGTGACATCATAAGTCTATACTGATGTCACTTAATGACATCAAGGAGCCCTACCATGCGAATTCTCGTCACCGGCGCCTCGGGCTGGATCGGCTCGGCCAGCGTCAAGGAACTCATCTCCGCGGGGCATCACGTCCTCGGCCTCGCCCGCAACGACGAGTCCGCCGCCAGGATCGCCGGGCTGGGTGCCGAGGTGGTGCGCGGCAGCCTGGACGACCTCGCCAGCCTGCGCGGCGCGGCGGCGCTGGCCGAAGGCGTCGTGCACCTCGGCTACAACCACGACTTCTCGCAGATGCCGGCCGCGGCGCAGACCGACCGCGCGGCCATCGACGCGTTCGCCGACGTGCTGCAAGGCACGGGGGGGCCGCTGCTGGTCGCCTCGGGCTCGCTGGGGCTGGCCCCGGGCCGCGTCGGCACCGAGGCAGACATGCCGGACGCCGGAGTCCACCCGCGCATCGCCAACGCGGCCCACGCGCTCGGCCTGGCCGGGCGCGGCATCCGCTCGATGGTCGTGCGCTTCGCGCCGACGGTGCACGGCGCGGGCGGCGACCACGGATTCGTCGCGGTGCTGGCGCGCACCGCCCGCGAAAAACGCATCTCGGGCTATATCGGCGAAGGGCAAAACCGCTGGCCGGCGGTGAACCGGCTCGATGCCGGCAAGCTCGTGCAACTCGCGATCGACAAGGCAGCGCCGGGCAGCGTGCTGCACGCCGTCGCCGAAGAAGGCGTCGCCACGCGCGACATCGCCACGGCGCTGGGCCAGTTCCTGGACGTGCCGGTGGCATCGATTCCCGCCGAACACGCGCAGCAGCACTTCGGCTGGCTGGGCATGTTCTTCGGCGCCGACGCCCCGGCCTCCAGCGCGCGCACGCGGTCGCTGCTGGGCTGGGAGCCGACGCACGCGACGCTGCTGGAAGACATCGCGGCCGGGCACTATCCCGGAAAGTGAGTGAGTGAGTGCTTGAGCGGGCGCGCGGCGCCGTCGTCGCCAGCCGGGGCCGGCACCGCTCGCCCCGTCGCCGCCCCTCGATCTCGCCAGCACCGGCCATGCACCGCCTGACGAAGGGGCGCGGCCGTTTGCTCAGTCCTTCTACGGCTTCTGCAAGGGCGCCGCGGCGACCTGCTCGCGCATGCGACGGGCTTCGTCGCGCAGGAACTGCTGGTAATCGTCCAGATCGCCGTCGAAGGGCTCGACGCCGCCCTTGGTGACCAGCCAGAACTCGTCGCATACGGCGCGCAGCAGGGCACGGTCGTGACTGACCAGCATCACCGTGCCTTCGAATTCGTTGAGCGCCATGCCCAGCGCTTCGCGCGTGGCCAGGTCGAGGTGGTTGGTCGGCTCGTCGAGCAGCAGCAAGTTGGGGCGCTGCCACACGATCATGCACAGCACGAGCCGCGCCTTTTCGCCGCCGCTCATCGTGCTGACCGCCTGGTGGACCATGTCGCCGGTGAAGTTGAAGGTGCCCAGGAAGGTGCGAAGCGATTGCTCGGTGCCGCTCTGGCCGGGCGCGCGCATGTGCGCCGGCGTGTCCCTGGCAAGGCGGATCATGTGTTCCATCGGCGTGTCGAGCGGGCGCAGCACGTCGAGTTCCTGCTGCGCGAAGTAGCCGATGTTCAGGCCCTTGCCTTCGCTGATTTCGCCGGCAATCGGCGCCAGCGCGTGCGCCACCGTCTTCACCAGCGTGGACTTGCCCTGGCCGTTAGCGCCGAGAACGCCGATGCGCTGCCCGGCCAGCACGGAACGGTTGATGCCCCGCACGATGACCGTGGGCGGCGTGCCCGGCGGCGCGCCGGCCGGCGCCGGGTAGCCGAAGCTCGCGTCCAGCATCGACAGCAGCGGGTTCGGGACGCTGAGCGGCTCCTTGAACTCGAAGCTGAACTCCGCGTCGGCAAGCACCGGCGCGATCTTCTCCATGCGTTCGAGCGCCTTGACCCGGCTCTGCGCCTGCTTCGCCTTCGAGGCCTTGGCCTTGAAGCGGTCGATGAACTTCTGCAGGTGGGCGATCTTGTCCTCCTGCCTGGCCATCGCCGCCTGCTGCAACACGAGCTGCTCGGCGCGCATGTCTTCGAACTTGCTGTAGTTGCCGCCATAGCGCACGAGCTTGGCGTTGTCGACGTGCACCGTCACCTGCGTCACCGCGTCGAGGAATTCGCGGTCGTGGCTGATCACCACCAGGGTTCCCTGATAGCGCTTGAGCCACGCTTCCAGCCAGACCAGCGCGTCGAGGTCGAGGTGATTGGTCGGTTCGTCGAGCAGCAGCAGGTCGGACGGGCACATCAACGCGCGCGCCAGCTGCAGCCGCATGCGCCAGCCGCCGGAGAAACTGTTGACCGGCTGGCCAAGCTGCTCGGCGCTGAAGCCCAGGCCCTGGATCAGCGCCTGGGCGCGTGCGGGGGCATCGTGCGCACCGGCATCGTGCAGGGCCATGTAGGCGTGCGCCATGCGCATGCCGTCGTCGCTGGCCTCGGCGGCGGCGACTTCGGCCTGCGCGGCCAGCAGCACGGTGTCACCCTCGACCACGAAGTCGGTCGCGCTCTGCTCGGTCTCCGGCATCTCCTGCGCGACCTGGCCCATCCTCCATGCAGCGGGAATCGAGAACTCGCCGCCATCTTCGTGCAGCGTGCCGTTGAGAAGAGCGAAAAAAGACGACTTGCCGGCGCCATTGCGGCCGACAAGCCCGATCTTCTCTCCGGGATTGAAGGTGGCGGACGCGCGGTCGAGTACGACATTGACGCCGCGGCGCAGCGTGACATTACGGACGGAGATCATAGGGGGCCACTTCGGAGAAGATCGGCATGATAGCCGACCGGACGCGCGGGGCCGTCTCTTTTCGGGCCGCGCGCGAGCAGACGGCCGACTGCGAACCGCTCGCGGAATTACGAACCGCTCGCGGAGGCAGGCAGCGGGCAGACAGCGCTACAGGCTGCCGAGAAAGCCGAGCAACGCGGCATTCACCGCGTCCGGAGCCTCCTGCTGCAGCCAGTGGCCAGCGCCCGCGACGACCTCGCATCCGCGCAGGCGGGGCGCCAGGGTCGGCATGGCCGCAACAATGCTGTCCATCCCCGGTATCGCGCGGCCTGTGTCGCGCTCGCCCACCAGATAGTACGCGGGCACCTCGACCTTGATCCCCTCGAAGGCACCTTGCAGCGCCCAGTTCCTGTCGAGATTTCGGTAGTAGTTCAGGCCGCCGCGAAAGCCGCTGGTCTTGAAACCATCGACGACTGCGGCCAGGCAGGCGGCGTCGAGCCAGGCAGGCACGCTTGCCGGATCGGGGAGCGCGTCCAGCAGGCCGCCGGTGCGCGCCACCATGCCGAACGGGTTGGGTGTAGCGGGATCGTCGCGTGGTCCGGCATCGCCGGAGGCCGCAAAGTAGATCTTGCGCAGGGCTGTCTCCACGTCAAACTCCAGTTCCCGCTCGGCGACGCCCGGCTCCGCGAAGTAGTGGGTGTAGAACATCGCCGCCTCGGTCCGCGGGAACAGCCTGCTGGGCGGCATCGGCGCCCGCCCCATGAGAGGCACGCCCAGCGCCGCCACCGCGCGAAACCGGTCCGGTCGCAACTGGGCAGCCTGCCAGGCAATGGTCGCCCCCCAGTCGCCGCCGACGATGACCGCCTGGCGCTCGCCCAGAACATCAAGAAGGGCGACGAGATCGCCGATCACGTCAAACGTGGTGTACGCCGCAATGTCCGCGGGACATTCGCTGCGGCCATAACCCCGCAGGTCCGGTGCCACCGCCCGGAAGCCCGCGACGGCGAGCGCGCTGCGCTGGTGACGCCAGGCAAGCGACGTCTCGGGGAAACCATGCACCAGCAGCACCAAAGGCCCGGCCCCCTGTTCCGTGACGTTCAGGCGAATGCCGTTAACTTCCAGGATGCGTTCGTGGACTGGGTTCATGGATCGAATGAGCGATAGCGTACCGGATCGTATAATACCGTAACTATCAACGTTACGGAAATGCACTCATGGCACAGGACACCCGTCTCGCCCGCTTGTTGCACGTGCTGATCCACATGCATCTTCGCGACGGCACCACCACATCGGAAACCATCGCGCAGATGCTGCACACCAATGCCGTCGTCGTGCGCCGGACCATGGCATCGCTGCGCGATGCCGGGCTGGTCACATCAACCGGCGGCCGAGGCGGTGGATGGGAGTTGGCCTGCGACCTGAACCGCGTAACTGCGCGGCATGTGTATGACGCCATCGCTCATACCACAGCCTTCGCAATCGGGTCGGCAGATGACAATCCGAGCTGTCCTGTCGAAAAGGCGGTGAATCGACTCATTGAAAGCGCACTGCAGGATGCGGAGGCCGCGCTCCTGCGCACGTTGGGCGCCAGGCCATTGACGGCGCTCGTGCATGGGGTGGCGTCGGTGCGGGGGCGGCGGGGGTAGGTTTTCGGCGGGGGGCGCCGCGGATGCTGGTGGGGGGACTGACATGGAGGGGGTTGACGATCCTGAGTAGACTGTCGAGCATGTGATCTATCAAAGGCTGCTTCCGCACAAAAGCGGCCGATTGGCCTAGAAGTACGTTAGGCCGCGTCGGCTGCTGCGCTAGAATTCCGCCCGGGAACCTATATACATATAGAAATCGGGGAAACAATGGTGACAGCAACGTTGTGCAAATTGGGGCAGAGAGAGATCAGCGTTCAAGAAGCGATTCGACTGAGACAGATCGCACACGCGGACGAAAGGCCAATGCCGGCGTTCACTTGTACAGAATGCGCTCGACCAGTTCGGCCACACCAAGGCGGTGGCCGCACTCCCGCTCACTTTGAACATTTGCGCCGCAACAGAAATTGCTCGCTGAGCCACAGCGTGACGCACCAAAAAATCGCGGCAGTAAAGCATGCAGGTACGATCGACACAGCCAAGCTGGCGCGCTTGACTGCTGGAGGGGACAGCTATATCCGCACCAAGGATGGACAGGTCAAGGGGCTCGCCCTCCGCCTTGATTTGAACGAAGAGGCTCCTGAGGTCGTTGTTGTTGGGAAGGGCCCGCGCATCGAACGTTGCGCGAAGCTGTTACTCAATACGCCGCACGCTGTCCCAGCCTACGTCAAGCGGGGCACCAATGCGTGGGAGTATCTCGGTAAGTACAGAGCAACAGCCTACAGGGAAGATAGGCCGACGATTGAGCAGTACCGCGGCAGGCGCAGAGCCGTGGACATTGCAGGTATCTTGTTTCTCGAGTCCGAGGAAACTGTTTCTGTAACCGTGCGCGGCGGCGGGTTTGCTGACCCACAAACTAGGCGGGAAATTGAGCTGGCGGCGATCCACTACGTTACGCGAGAACTGGAATGCGAAGGCTTTGCTGTCGAGGACCGTCAGCGAGAGAATTGCGGTTACGATCTGCTTGCTCGACGTGGGCAGGAAGAATTTCTCTATGAGGTGAAGGGCACAGACGCGGACGTACCTCGCTTCTTCATTTCTCGAAACGAGCGCAATTTTTCGAAGCGAAATCAGAACTGGCGTCTCGCGATTGTGACATCCGCGCGTGCAAATCCGACGCTACTCGTACTGACGCCAGCGGAAATGGAAGCTCAATTCACCTTCGACTGCCTTGCGTGGGAGTGCACGATGACAATGCCGGCAGGCTAAACGAAGTCCATTTTCAGGGAGGACCGAGGGCCGTCTTACTGTGAGGTTGAGACAATTGCGTGTCCGCGGGGCGAATGGCGCGAACGACAACTATTGGCCGAAAGACACCCGCTCGAATCGCACTTGAAACGCAAAATATCCAGCGAGGCTCAGCACACGCCCATCCTCTTCATTGCCCCCAAGAAGCGTCTGTCAGGCAGACCAATAGCCTTCACATGGATCGGCAGACTGGAAGCTTGGGTACCCAGGAACGACAAGTGAATGAAGGCCGAAAATTCTAATCCCAGGAATCTGCCTTTTGCCTCCTTGCGATCTTCAGGCAGCCATCCGGCGAAGACTCTGCGGCGGGTGGCCCGTGACCCGTATGAACGCCCTGCGCATCCGCTCGGGATCGGCAAATCCGACCGAGTAGGCGATCCGCTCGATCGGCTCGGCGCCCCGCTCCACTCTCTGGCGTGCTACCTCGACGCGCAGCCGCTCGACGGCCTTTGCGGGCGTCTCGCCAGTTTCAGCCAGGAATGTTCGCCCGAACTGCCGGGGGCTGAGGCATGCGACGGAAGCCAGTGTCTCGGTGGAGAGCGGCTCGTTCAGATGCTCGCGCATATACGTCAGTACCTCCCGAATCCTGTCGGACTCCGGCTCCATGTCGGCCAGGGCGGAGAACTGGGACTGGCCGCCTGGCCGGCGGTGGTACACGACCAGCGCCTGGGCTACGGCATGCGAGGCCGCATGGCCGAGGTCTTCTTCGATCAGCGCCAGCGCCAGGTCAATCCCCGCGGTCACGCCAGCCGACGTCCAGATATGCCCGTCTTTCGCGAAGATGCGGTCTGACTGCACCCTGGCTTTCGGAAACATGCGCTGCAGCTGGCGCGAGTGCTTCCAGTGCGTGGTTGCGCAACGACCGTCGAGCAAGCCAGCCTTGGCAAGTATGAACGCGCCGGTGCAGACGCTTCCGATGCGCCGTGTGCCGTTTTTCTCGGCGGCGGCCAGGTGCCCGGTGATTGCCGGCAGCCCCGCGGGGTCGTCCGATATCTCGCCACCGACGACCAGCAAGGTATCGAGTGTCGAAGGGATCGAATCGGTAATGACCTTCAGACCGCCGGAGCTTGCGATCTCGCCGCCGGCCTGGGAGACGACGTGACATCGGTATGCCTTGATGCCGGCGTCCAGCTCGGCCAGCTCGAAGGCCGCGAGCGGGCCGCTCAGGTCTTGAATCTGGAAGCCTGGGTACACGAAGAACCCGATGTGCCGAATTGCCAGCGCGGGATCGATGCTCATGCACATGTCGAACGTCGGGAGAGGCGGGAGAGGACAGCCGTGGCGCGGTGCCCGTCGGGCCGGATGCCGTCCTCTCGCACGAGTCAAAATGGCTTCAGCACGGCGAGCATTGCGATGCCGGCGAACCCCGCCAGGAGCAACGGGCTCGCCCGCCAAGGTCTTGCGGCGGCCCCGCCGGCGAGGCGGCGAAGTCTTGCGGACTGCATGCCGTGCGCGGCCGCGAGCAGGAGAGCAAGGGCGAGCTTGACATGCAGCCACGGGGCGCCAAACCAGCCTCCGGACCTGGCAAGCAGAAAGCCGAGCACCAAGACCAGGAGCATCGCCGGGGTCGTGACCGCCCTGTCCCATGCGCGCAAGGCCGCCGAGATCCTCGCGACGTCCTGGCCGGATCTGGCCGCCGCCCACAGGAACACCGCCACGGTCATCACGCCAGCGGCGAAGATCAGCGCGGACGCCACGTGCAGTGCCTTGAGCCAGGGGTATAGCGCAGCGAGACTCATCGGGACGGCTCCTTCCCGAGGCCGGCGATCTTGCGCGAGATGAAGGCCGCATTGAAGAATCCGCCGAACGGCAGGACGGCAACCAGAAACACGCGGATCACGTCGCTGCGCGACCAGCCGGCTTCGGCGACGGCTTGCATGGCGATCCACAGATAGATCAGCAACGCGAGGCCATGCAGCGGCCCCAGGACCTGCACACCGACGGGCCAGCCGCCGAGGTGCTTCAGTGGAACGGCGACGCCGGCAAGAAGAATGAGCGTGGTGCCCTCGATCACCGATTCGAACTCGAGCCGGCGAAGTTGTGCCCGTCGTTGCGTCACTGCCTCGGCATGATTCGGCTCGCCGGGAAAATCCGGTTCCTGGCCACGTAGAGAGGCGCGGCCTGCCAGGCCGGTGCGCGGGGACTGCGGTTCCATGAGGAATGGCTCCTGGTGTCTGGAGGATCGAAACCCTCGTTTTATATCCCGGGCGCGGGTACCGGCGTGAGTGGCAGAAACGACGAATTATGATCGTTTTCTGCCAAACATCGGCTGACAGCCTGGCGCGGCCAGAAACGAGGGAAGTTCGTCCTTTCGCCATCAGGAGGCGTTGGCGAAAATGCCGCTCGACTTGACAACCAGCGACCGGTGATCGGATGAACACTCAGACCAAACTCAACGAACGCGCCGCGTCGCGTTCCAGGCCGCGTCCGGCCGTGTTGCGCCCGGCGGCGATCGCGGGCATCGCCGTGGCAATCGTCGGCGTCGGACTCTTTGTCTTCGCTCGCAAAACGCCCGTCGCCAACGCGGCGATGACGCCGCCGATGGTGTCGATATCGGCGCCGCTGTCACGGCAGGTGAACGAATGGGATACCTACGTCGGCCGCTTCGAGCCCAGCCGCGCGGTAGAGATCCGGCCACGCGTATCGGGCCAGATCACCGCCGTCCACTTCGCCGATGGCGCGACCGTTCGCCGGGGCGAGTTGCTGTTTACCATTGACCGCAGGCCTTTCGCGGCGGCCCTCGCCGAAGCCGGCGCGAGCCTGGCAAGCGCGCGCAGCGAACTCGCGCTGGCCCGCGCCGACGCGCAGCGGGCAGACAATCTGGTCGGCGAAGACGCTGTCTCGAAAAGCGAGCTGGACCGCCTCCACGCAAGGGTGCAGGCCGGCATTGCCGCCGTGGCGGGTGCGCAGGCCCGGGCCGACGCCAGATCACTGGATCTCGAATTCACCGAAGTCCGGGCTCCGATTGCCGGAAGGGTTTCATACCGGCGCGTCGACCCGGGCAATCTGGTCGCGACCGGAGAAGGCGGAAGCGGGACGCTCCTGACCACCGTCAACGCGCTGGATCCCATCTACTTCGTATTCGATGCGTCGGAGGCGCTCTATCTCAAGGCGCTGCGCGCGAAGCAAGGCGGCGCGAAAATGTCCGCGATCGAGGTCCGCCTTCAGGACGAAGCCGACTATCGCTGGCGCGGCGCGCTCGACTTTACCGACAACGGCCTGGATCCGCGGTCGGGCACCATCAGGCTGCGCGCCGTCGTGGACAATCCCGGACTGTTCCTCGCGCCCGGCATGTTCGGCAACATGCGCCTGGCCAGCGGCGGCGCCACGACGGCGCTGCTGGTCCCCGACGCCGCCATACAGACCGATCAGGCGCGCAAGGTTGTGCTGACCGTATCGAAGGACGGCACCGTCGAAGCGAAGCCGGTGGCGCTGGGCCCGGTGGTCGACGGCCTTCGCATCGTGCGCTCGGGCCTGGCGCCGAATGACAACGTCGTCGTCGGTGGCGTGCAGATGGCGGTCCCCGGCAGCAAGGTGCTGACCAGGCCGGGAAGCATCAAGCCCGCGGCGCCCCTGAATCGCTCGCTCACGCCGGCGACCGCCGGCGAGGCCACCTTTGCCTCCTAGGGCAAGGCCCCGGCGGCATCTCCTCCTTAAGGAAAGCACTCCATGCGCCTGTCGCGCTTCTTCATCACACGGCCGATTTTCGCCGCAGTCCTGGCGGTCGTGATTACCATCGTGGGCGCCATTGCCTACTTCCGACTGCCGGTATCGCAGTACCCCGACATCATTCCGCCGACCGTCGTGGTGTCCGCCACCTATCCCGGCGCGTCGGCCGAGACGGTTGCCGAGACGGTCGCCGCGCCGATCGAACAGGAGATCAACGGTGTCGACAACATGCTGTACATCTCCAGCCAGTCCACCGGCGACGGCAAGGTTGCGATCTCGGTGACGTTCAAGGTCGGGACCAACCTCGATGCGGCGCAGATGCTGGTGCAGAACCGGGTCGCCACCGCGACGCCGCGCTTGCCCGAAGAGGTGCAGCGCCTCGGCGTGACCACCCGCAAGACCGCGCCGAGTGCGCTGATGGCGGTGAACCTGGTCTCGCCGGACGGCACCTTCGACCAGGACTACATTTCGAACTACGCACTCACCCAGGTACGCGACCGGCTGAGCCGGATCGACGGCGTTGGCGACGCCATCATTTTTGGCAGCCGGGAATTTGCCATGCGGGTATGGATCGACCCGGACCGGGCGGCATCGCTGAACCTGACCGCCGGCGAAGTGGTCGCGGCGCTTCGTGCCCAGAACGTGCAGGTCGCCGCCGGGGCGCTGGGCCAGCCGCCCAACGCGTCCACCGATGCCTTCCAGCTGAATGTCCGGACGCAGGGCCGATTCTCCGATCCCGAACAGTTCGCCGACGTGATCGTCCGTACCGACAAGGACGGCCGGCAGGTCCGGGTGCGCGATGTGGCGCGCGTCGAACTCGGGGCGGCCGACTACGGCACCAACGCGTACCTGTCCGGCAAGCCGTCGATCATGATCGGCATCTTCCAGCGACCGGGCACGAACGCGCTCGAGACAGGCGAAACCGTCGAGCGCGTCATGCGGGAGACCGCAAAGTCGTTTCCGCACGGGCTGGAGTACCGCATCATGTGGAACTCCACGAAGTTCATCGCCCAGTCCACCGCCGCGGTCCGCCAGACGCTGCTGGAGGCCGCGGTGCTCGTGGTGCTGGTCATCTTCCTGTTCCTGCAGCGCTGGCGGGCGGCGATCATTCCGGTCGTCGCCATTCCGGTTTCGCTGGTCGGCACCTTCGCGCTTCTTGCCGTTGCCGGCTACAGTCTCAACAGCCTGTCGCTATTCGGCCTGGTCCTGGCGATCGGGATCGTGGTGGACGACGCCATCGTGGTCGTCGAGAACGTCGAGCGCAACCTCGGGTTGGGGCTGGGTCCGCTCGACGCGGCACGCAAATCGATGGATGAGGTATCGGCGGCCTTGGTGGCCATCGTGCTGGTCCTGTGCGCGGTGTTCATTCCGACGCTGTTTCTCACCGGACTGTCCGGGGCGTTCTACAAGCAGTTCGCGCTGACGATATCCGGCGCCACCATCATTTCGCTGATTCTCTCGCTCACGCTGTCGCCCGCCCTCGCGGCGCAGCTTCTGCGCGCGCACGACACGAAGGACGCCGGGCATCCGGTCCTGCGCGCGGCGCACCGGGCGGGCGACGCGTTCAATCGGCGCTTCGATGCGTTCAGCGCCGCCTACGGGAGACTGACGGCGTGGCTGGTAGCCCGGCCCAGAAGGGTGATGCTGTCGTATTGCGGCCTTATTCTGGCGACGGTCGCGCTGTTCTGGGTGACGCCGACAGGCTTCATTCCCGCGCAGGACCAGAGCTATCTGATTACCGTGGTGCAATTGCCGCCGGGCGCGTCTCTTGCACGGACCGACGCCGTGCTTCAGGACGTTTCCAGGCGCCTGCTCGCGATCGAGGGCGTCAGGGGCACGATCATGCTTCCCGGTTATGACGCCGCATCCAATACCAATTCGCCTAACTCGGCCACCGCATTCATCCCCCTCAAGCCGTTCGAGGAGCGCGACCGTTCCGCGAACTCCATTCTGGACGAGGCGCGCAAGGCCACCGCGGATATCGACGGCGCGCGCGTCATGGTCATCCCCCCTCCCCTGATCGATGGCATCGGTTCCGCGGGCGGCTACAGGATGATGGTGCAGGACCGCAGCGGCCACGGGTACCAGGAACTGGGCGGCGAGGCGGGAAAGCTGATTGCCAAGGCCAACGCGGCACCGGGCCTGTCCCAGGTGTACACGTTCTTCAATACGCTGACGCCGCGGATCTTCGCGGACATCGACCGCCGCAAGGCCGAGATACTTGGTGTCCCGGCGGAGCGCGTCTTCGAGGCGCTCCAGGTCTATCTCGGATCGGCCTACGTCAATGACTTCAACCTGCTGGGCAGGACCTTCCGGGTGACCGCGCAGGCTGACCAGTCTCATCGCGGCAACACGGCCGACATTGCCAACCTGAAGACGCGCTCGTCGAGCGGGGCGATGGTGCCGGTGGGGTCGGTTGCCACCTTCCATGACGAAACGGGGCCGTATCGCGTGGTTCGATACAACCTCTTTCCGGCGGTCGAAGTGGACGGCGACACCGCGCCCGGTTCCTCCACGGGGCACTCGCTGGCGACCATGGAACGGCTTGCCGCCGACACGCTTCCGGCCGGCTATGGCAGTGAATGGACGGGCATCGCGTATCAGCAGAAGATCGCCGGCAACACCGCCGTGCTGGTGTTCGCGCTGGCCGTGGTACTGGTGTTCCTCGTCCTGGCTGCCCAGTACGAGAGCGTCACGCTCCCGCTGGCGATCATCCTCATCGTGCCGATGTGCCTGCTCGCGGCGATGATCGGCATCAATCTCCGGGGCATGGACAACAACGTCCTGACCCAGATCGGACTTGTGGTGCTGATTGCGCTTGCCGCCAAGAATGCGATCCTGGTGGTGGAGTTCGCCAAGCAGGCGGAGGAGCAGGACGGCCTGACGCCCGTCGCGGCGGCAGTGCGCGCCGCGCAGACCCGTTTGCGGCCAATCCTGATGACGAGCTTTGCCTTCATTCTGGGGGCGGTGCCCTTGCTGATCGCCAAGGGCGCGGGCGCCGAGCTCCGGCAGGCGCTCGGAACCGCCGTGTTCTTCGGCATGCTGGGGGTGACGGGCTTTGGGCTGCTCTACACGCCTACCTTTTACGTGGTCTGCCGCGCCCTTGGCGCGCGGCTGTCGCGGCGCCGCCGGCCGGCGGCGCCGGCCCGGTTGCAGCATGCTGATTGAGGTGCACCGATGAGAATACTTACGCTGCCGCTTTCCATTCTTGCGCTGGCCTTGAGCGCCTGCGCCGTGGGTCCCGATTATGTGGCGCCCACCCTGACGGATTCCGCCACCGGCACCTTCGCCGCCAGCGCGGAGCCGGCCCTTTACGATGACAGGCCCGCGCATGACGACTGGTGGCGCCTGTATCGGGACCCGATACTCGATCAGTTGATTCAGGACGCGCTGGGCGCGAACACCGACGTGCGGGTGGCCGTCGCGCGTCTGGAGCGGGCGCGCGCGATGTTGCGCGACGCCGGCGCGGATCTTTATCCGGGCACCGGACTCGATGCCACGGCGAATCGCCAGAGACAGGCCGCCGTCCAGACGCTTCCCGGACTGGACCGGGAAAACACGCTCCTCGACGCGGGCTTCGGCGTGGCCTATGAAGTCGACCTTTTCGGCAGGGTGAGACGAAGCCTGGAATCGGCCCGCGGCGACTTCGAAGCGGCGCAGGCGGACCGGGATGCCGTCAGGGTGGCGGTCGTCGCGGACACCACGCGGGCCTACCTCAATGCCGCGAGCGCAGCCCGGCGGCTCGCCGTCGCCCGTCGCATCGTCGAGTTGCTGGATCGCTCGCTGCGGGTGACGGGCGGCCGCGAACGGGCCGGGCTGGCCACGCCGCTGGATACGGCCAGAATGGCCGCCTTGCGGGAACAGCGGCGTTCGAGCATCCCGGCGATTGCCGCCGAGCGGCAGGCCGCCCTTTTCCGGCTCGCTGTCCTGACCGGCCGCGCCCCCAGGGATCTGCCCGCCGCCGCGGCCACGGCCGATACGCCGCCGGCCATCGAGGTGCCGATTCCCGTCGGTGACGGGAAGGCGATGCTTGCCCGGCGGCCGGATGTCCGCGCCGCGGAGAGACGGCTCGCTGCCGCTACCGCGCGAATTGGCGTCGCCACGGCCGATCTGTATCCGCGGATCTCGCTCGGCGCGTCGATCGGATCGACCGGATTCGGCTTTGGCGATGTCTTCGGCGCCGGTCCCCTGCGATGGCTGGCGGGGCCGTCGATCTCCTGGTCCTTCCCGAACCAGGAGCGGATCCGCGCGCGCATCGCCGCCGCCAGGGCGGATAGCGATGGCGCGCTTGCCACCTTCGACGGCAGCGTGCTGCAAGCGCTGGCCGAGACGGAAACGGCGCTGTCGAACTACGCCCGCGCGCTTGACCAGCGCGCCGCGCTCGACGCGGCCCGGGAGCAGGCGGACCGGGCCGCGCGCATCGTCCGGGCCCAGCAGCGGGAGGGGCGCAGCGACAGCCTTGCCCTGCTCGATGCCGAACGGACCTTTGCCGATGCGCAAGCGCAGCTCGCCGATGCCGAAGGCCGCATTGCCAACGCGCAGGTGGATCTGTTCAGGGCGTTGGGCGGTGGCTGGGCATCTCCCGGTTGAATGCATGACGGCGATGCCGTGCCTGGCAGGAATGACCAGGACCGATTGATTTCCGACACGCGCGCTAGAATGCGGTCTGCGTTGCCCGATTGCCCCCATGGATCGCCGCCATGACCAAGGAGATGTGATTGAAAACCGTCGCCGTGCTTGCCCTCCAGGGCGTGGTGCCGTTCGACCTCGGTATTGCCTGCGATGTGTTTTCGCGGGTCGTGCTTGCGAATGGCAAGCCTGGCTATCGTGTGCTGGTGTGCGGCGAGTCGGCGCGCGTGGACGCCGGCGGGCATTTTGATATCCGGGCGCCCGGGCGGCTGGAAGATGCGCTGGACGCGGATCTCGTGATCGTTCCGGGCGTCGACGATATCGAGCGGCGGGTTTCCGCCGGCGCCTGCCGAACGCTGAAGGCCGCGCGCGAAAGCGGCGCGCAACTGGCTTCGATCTGCACCGGCGCCTTTGTGCTTGCCGAAGCGGGACTGCTGGACGGCCATCGCGTGACGACCCATTGGGCGGCCGCGGACGAGCTCTCGCGCCGCTACCCCGCGCTGGAGGTGGACACCGGCGTTCTGTTTGTCGACGAGGGGGACATCGTCACGTCCGCGGGAAGCTCGGCCGGCCTCGACATGTGCCTGCACCTGGTCGGGCGCGACTATGGACAGGCCGCCGCCGTGCAGGCGGCACGGCTCGCGGTGGCGCCGCTTCACAGGGACGGCGGACAGGCGCCGTTTATCCGACAGCCCGTTGCCGATACGGCGACAAGCCTTTCCCCCCTCTTCGATTGGATGCTGAAAAATCTCCACAAGCCGATCGACGTGACGGCGCTTGCGGCAAAGGCCAGGATGACACCGAGGACCCTTGCGCGCCGGTTTCGCGACCAGACGGGGACCACGCCCATTCAGTGGCTGATCACACAACGGGTTCGCCGCGCGCAGGAGCTTCTGGAGACCAGCGAAGCCTCGGTCGATCAGGTGGCTTCGGCATCGGGTTTCGATTCCCCGGTCACGTTCCGCGCAAGGTTCCAGCGGGTGGTGGGGCTCACGCCGTCCGCCTATCGACGGCGGTTCAGGCAATCGTAGAGTGGCCTGCAAGCGGCGCGCATGGCCATGCCTGCGTCAGTCGCGGATCCCGCAACACATCGAGTACGTGTTGCGTGAAACGCGCAACGTACCCCGCGCGATTGCAATACCGAGGAAAACTCCACCCCGGCGTCCGCTCAGTTCAGCGGCCTGACGCGCCGGAATGCGGCCAGGATGGCCAGGTCATAGCCGATCTTCAATACGCCGCAGGCCAGCAACGGGGCGCCGGCCCAGCCCATTGCCATGAGCCCGCCGGCAAGCACCGGGCTGATCGCGGCGGCGAGGCTGCGCGGCACCGCGGTCAGGCTTGCCGCCGCTGCCCGCTCGGCGGGGGTGACCACCGCCATCACAAAGGCGGTGCGCGTTGGCACATCCATTTGAGACAGCGCGCTGCGCGCCAGCAGCAACAGCAACGCCAGCGGCAACGATGGCGCAAACGCGGCGGCGATCAGGAACGCGCTGGATGGGATGTGCGTAAACACCATCGTGTTCAGCAACCCGATCTTTCTGGCCAGCGGAACGGCGGCGAGCTGTGACGCCGTGGTCAGCAATCCGGCCCAGAAGAAGAACTGGCCCGCCGCGCCGGGCGACATCCCGAAACGCTGCATCAGCCAGAGCGACAGCAAGGCATTGACGACCAGGCCGCTCGCAAACGCATCCACGCTGAACAGCATCGCGAGCCGGATGACGATCCGACGCGACGGCCCCAGCGGCGCGGCCGTCGACGTCGAGTGCGGATGGGGTGCGGGCAGCCTCGCGTAGAGCGCCCAGAGCGCAATGCCGGTCAGGGCGTAGACGACGAACATCAGGCGCATGCCGTCCAGGAACGACAGGCCGGCATGCCTGGCGAGCCAGCCCGGCACGGCCGCGGCCAGCGCCCCGAATGCGGCGGACAGCGAGCCCGCGAGGCCGTAGCGCGCAAACAATGCCGTGCGCGCCTCGGGTTTCGCGGATTCCGCCAGCCGTGCCTGCTCCAGCGGCAGGAACACGCTGACATCGCCCGAGCTCGGGTTCAGCGTGCCGACGAAGGCAACGATCAACAGCGGCCAGAGCGACGACAGGCCCGCAAAGGCCGCCCCGGTTGCGGCCATCATGACTGCCGCCCCGATCAGCAGGCGACGTTGCGCAAAGCGGTTCCCGATGAGTCCGACCAGAATGGTGGCAGTCGCGGAGCCGATCAGCGTGACGCTGCTGATCAGCCCGACGGCGAACTGGTCGAAGCCGAGCGCCAGCAGGTACGCCGGCAACAGCACCGCCACGAAGCCGTCGCAGAAGCCACGCAGCGCCCGCCCGGCAAGAAGCGGCATGACGCTTGCGTCGGCACCGGACGGCAGCACGAGGCCGGAGAGCATGGTGCGATTCACTGGTCGGCGGCCTCGGTTGTCATGGCGTTCTCATGGATCATGATGATCTCCTGTGGCTCGATGATGCGGCAGCGGACAGGCTGCCAGGCCGGCCCTGCCTTGAGTGGAAAGAAGCCCGGCAATCCGGGAACGGGGAACAGGCGGCGGGCAACAGGCTAGCGCTTGCGAGCGCTGGAAAAGTGCGTGTAGAGCGAGTCGAGGACATGGCCGGCCTCCGTCAGCAGCGCGTCGTCGTCGGGCAGGCGCTCGCGCGCGCCCGCCACCATCGCTTCGAAACCGCTCGCTTCCGCAACCGGCGTGCCGCCGATGTCCAGCACGTGAACCATCTGGCCGAGACGTGCCAGTCCCTTGTCCTCGTCCAGCCCGAAGCTGGCGAGCAACACCTCGAAGGAAACCCGGTCGCCGACATGCGCGAATGTCGCGCCGTCGAAATCGAACGCCAGCGCCGCCTCCGGGCACTGGCGAACGTCTTCCAGCCAGAGGAAGCTGGCGTGGGGATCGATGAAGCGCCGGATCAGCCACGCACAGGCAACGCGGTCCACCCAGAGGTGCCGTCGGGTTGCCCAGCATCGCCCCTGGTATTGGGCGGGGTCGCGTCTCGGGATGCTGCCCGCCCTGCCCTGTGGCTCGCCCGGCGACAGCACGATGTCGATGGCCGCGTTGAAATCGCGCCACCGCGCTTCGGCGCGGACCGAGGCCTCGTTCGGGAAGAAGTCGATCCTGCGGATCGCGTCGAATCCGCGGCCGTAGCGGCGAGCCATGCGCAGCAGTGCCGCTTCGTCCGTGTTGGCCAGCGTCACGCGCGCGCCGGAGAGCTCGGCCATCCAGTCCGCGTATTCGGGGGTGCGGTCGAACAGCGCGCGATATTCAGCGTCCTGCCGCGTGTCGGTGGCCTGAACGGAGAGCGTCCAGACCTTGCCATCCTCGCCGGCCGCGTCCGACGCAAGCGCCTGCAACGGCTCACGCACGCCGGCCAGATCGGGCAGCAGATAGGCCCCGTCGCGCAGCGCGGCCGCGCCAAGCGCCTTGATGCCGCGCCAGAGGCGCATGCGGGCCGTGGCGGCCGAAGTGGGCAGGCTGGCAACCAGCAGCACCCATTGGGAGGGAAATGGAAGCGCAGTCATGCACCCAGCTTAGTGGGCCATCGCTTGCGCTTCAATGTTGTAGAGATATCTACATAGGCAACTGGCCAGCGCCGGACAGGTGACTATCGCGGCGCATGGGGCGCCGCGAGGCTCGCCATCAGGGACGCCACCAGGGACGCGCGGCGGCCCTAGCCGCGCAGCGAGTCCAGCACGGCCTGCAGCGGCAGCCTTTCCAGGTGAAAGCAGGCCTGACCGAGCCGCCCGGCATCGCCAGGCGCCTTGCGGCCGTAGACGAAGCAATCCGTCACCTTCTCGATCAGTTCGTCATCGGTGAGCGGCAGCTGCGCACTGCCGCGAAGGGCCTCCACGCGAATCGCCAGCCGGCGGCCGTCGCGCAGGTGAACGGCGACTTCGGCCCAGCGCGGAAAGGTCGGCGGTTCGCCCTGGCTCAGGTGCACCCGGTCGAAGAAGGCCTGGATCTCGGGCCGCAGAACCGGCTCGTCGCGGAAGCTCGCCAGATTTACCGCGCCATCGCAAATGGCCGCCGCCATGGCGTACTGCATGCTGAACTTGGCTTCGAGACCCGTGCGCGGGCGGTCGTGGATGAGAGGCACCGTGGCGCGGTAGTTCGTCTTCACGTCCACGCGCTCCACATCGTCGAGCGTGAACGGCGTTTCGCGCCGGATGTCGAGCATGCCCTGAATCGCCCGGTGGGTGGCATAGCACAGCGGATACTTCTTGATGTCGAGCCCCGAACGTTCGATCTCCAACGGCAGCTCGCCCAGGCGGTCGAGCTCCGCGTGCAGATCCTGGCCGTCGGCATAGAGCACCGCGTAGCCCTGCTTGCCGTCCAGCGCCGCGGGCGATGCATCCAGACCCGCGTCGGCCAGCAGCACGGACCGGAGCGCGATCGCATTCGCCTGTCCCGCCTGGAAGGCCTTGCCCATCGTGCCGAAGTTCTCCCGGGTTCCCGCGATCTGCGACACGAGGATGCCCAGCGCATGAATCGTGCGCTGCTGGTCGAGCCCCAACAGGCGCGCGCAGGCGGCGGTCGTGCCGAAGGCGGCGATCGAGACGGTGGAGTGCCAGCCCTTGGCGTACTGGTCGTCCACGATGGCGCGCGCGATGCGGACGGTCACCTCCAGGCCCACCACGCAAGCGTCGAGCACCGCGCGGCCGGCGCTGCCGAGCCCCTCGCCCAGGGCCACCACCGCGGGGAACATCGCAACGCTCGGATGGCCGCGCAGCGGGGAGCTGACGTCGTCGAAATCGAGCACGTGGCCCATCGTGCCATTGACCAGCGCGGCCATCTCGACGGGCAGGCGCTCGCCGGTGGCCCAGACCGTGGCCATGCGCGCGGCGTTGGTGCCCTGGCCGCGCGCATAGTCCAGCACCCGCGCGGATGCGGGCTCATGCGCGCCGCCCACTGCGACGGCGATGGTGTCGTAGAGCGCGCGTGCGGCGGCGGCGCGGGCCTCGGCGGAAATCGCCGAGGCGTCGAAGCCGACCGCGAAGGCGGCGATCTTCTCGCTGGCTGAAAGGTGCATGAATTCGTACTCCTGGTTTCGTTCGAAAAAAGCCTGCTCGCCGGCAGGTGGATGGATGACGCGCCGCGCGCGTCGATGCCTTGAATGCTTATGGGCCCGGGTTGCCCGCAACGCCTTCAATGCCTTCAATGCCTGAAGCCCGGGACGGAATGCGAGGCGCGCGAATGGAACGCGGCGCTTCGCCTCGCCCGGCATTCAGGTCGAGCGCTCATTCCGGTTCGATGCCGGCGCGCTGGATGACTTCCCGCCACTTGACCGTCTCCTTGCGCATGAAGGCCGACAGCTCCTGCGGCGAGGAGCCGATCGGCTGCACGCCGTCGACCATGAACAGCTTCTGCACTTCGGGATCCTTCAGCGCCGCGACGGCGGCGCGCTGCAACTTGTCGAGAATGGGCTGGGGCGTGCCCTTGGGCGCCAGCAAGGCGTACCAGACATAGGACTGGTACCCCGGCACGCCGGCTTCGGCGATCGTCGGAACTTCGGGATGCGCGGGAGAGCGCTGGGCGGTGGTGACGCCCAGCGCCACCATCTTGCCTGCCTGCAGGAAACTGCCGCCGCTGCCGAAGCCGGCGAACACGGCTTGCAGGCGCCCACCCATCAGGTCGGTATAGGCCGGCGAGGCGCCCTGGTAGGGGATGTGCTCCATGTCCAGCCCGGCCATCGACTTGAGCAGTTCCATCGACAGGTGCAGGCCGCTGCCGGTGCCGGAGGAACCGTAGGAGAACTTGCCGGGATTCTTGCGCACCAGCGCAATGAACTCGGGCAGCGTCTTGACGCCGAGGCTCGGCGAGACGGCCAGAAAGTACGGCGCCTGCGCCAGCAGCGAGATCGGCTCGAAGTCCTTGACCGGATCATAGGAGAGCCGCTTGACGAGTCCCGGGTTGATGGCCGCCTGGGCTGTCAGGGCCAACGCCAGCGTATAGCCGTCCGGCTTGGCGTGGGCCACCAGGGACATGGCGATGCCGCCGCTCGCTCCGCCCCGGTTGTCGACGATGACCGTGGCGCCGAGCTGCTTGGACAGGGCAACGGCCATCGGCCGGCCGACGGTGTCGGCGCCGCCGCCCGAGGCGTACGGGAGGACGAGGCGAATGGGGTGGTCGGGGTACTCCGCGTGCGCGGCGGCGCTGAGCACAAGCGCCGCCACGGCGACCGCGGCGCGGCGCAGGGGACGAAGGTTGAGGACTGGCATGGTCTCCTTTCGTTTTATTTGGTTGGATTGTTCCGATTCCGGATAAGCGGCGCCGCTCAGCCGGCCCGCGCGCGCGTGAGCGCAAGAAGCGCGTCGCCGGCCCGGGCGAGAGCCTGCCGGGCCTGCGCGTTCCAGACGCCGGCGGCTTCGGCTGCCGCGCGCTCCTCGTCCAGCATGCGCATCGCCTCGTCTGGCTGGGGTCCGCCCGCGCCACGGCGCCGCAGGATCATCTGCTCGGCATCCACGCACTGGTTGTACTGCACGGCGTCGATCGGGAGTTCCGCGCCGGCCTGTTCGCGGTAAAGCGCGCAGGCCTGTTCGTAGGAGATCTCCGCCAGGCGCAGCCGCCGTTCGCGGCCGAAATCGGTCAGGAGCGAGGCGAAATGGTGGCCGAGGCGGAAAGGCACGCGGGCCTGCTGCATGAGCACGTCGGCAATCTCCGTGACCGTGGAATAGTCCGCATCCACCTCGCGGCGGGCCTGCTGCGCGTCGACCGCGAGGCTGTCGACGATCCGCGTGAAAAGCGCGAACAGATCCACGAAGCGCTTGGAGGACAGCGGGTCGTAGGCGCGGTAGTCGAACATGCCGGTCCGCACGTTGTGGGCGACGAGGAACGGCCCCTGCATCTCGCAGAGCAGCAGGCTGCTCTGCGCCCGCAACTGCTCCAGGGCGGCCGGATTGCGCTTCTGCGGCATCAGGCTGCTGATGCCCATGAGTTCGCCCCCGCGCATCGTGAGCCAGGGATGAGGCGTGAGGTACTGCGAATGCAGGTCCTGCGCAAACTGGCTGATCTGCACGGCGCAGCTGGCAAGCACGGATGCCAGTTCCAGGCTGCTGTCCACCGAGGCAAGATGGTTCGCGTCGTAGGTGTTGCGCACGATGCCGCCAAAGCCCAGCAGGCTGGCCAGGCGTTCGCGGTCGACAGGGAAGCTCGATGCCGCCAGGGCGGCCGCGCCCAGCGGACTGAGGTTGATGCGCGCATAGGCCTGCTCCAGCCGCTGTTGCTGCCGGCCCAGCGCGGCGGCGACGGCCAGCAGGTAGTGCGCCAGCGTCGTGGGCTGGGCCTGCACGCCGTGCGTGTAGGCAGGAATGACCGTGCGCACGTGATCCCCCGCCAACTTCAGCAGCCCGCGCCGCATGTCGCCCAGGCCCGCGTGCGCATCGAGCAGGTCGGCCCGCAGGTTCATGCGCGAGAGCGTGGAGGCAATGTCCTGCCGGCTGCGGCCGGCATGCACCAGCGACGCCGACGGGCCGGCCAGCTCGGCCAGCCGGCGCTCGTAGTCAAGATAGTCGCCTGAGGGGCGTGCGGCTGGCGCTTCGTTCTCGAGGGCCAGGATGGCCTGCGCAATCGCGCGGGCATCCTGCGCGCCGATGACGTCGCGCTCGGTGAGCATGACGAGGGAGGCCTGGTTGATCTGGCCGAGGAATGCCGGAACCCGCGCACCACCGCGGAAGGCTTCGTTGATGTCCTTGACGGCGTAGGCGGCGCTGGCGTGGCCGGAAGGTGCGGATGGTGCAGAAGGTGCGGATGGTGCTGACATGGAGGCACATGGAACGGAGTTATGTTGCCGCTAATGTGCGTCCCGTCAGTTCATGCCGTCAAATGAATTAATTGGCATCAATCATTGCCTGCATTGCATAATACGACCATTGCGCCGATACTCCCCGTGCCGCCATGTCGATGACCTTCCAGCAACTTCACTGCATCCGCCAGATCGTGGCCAACGGCTTCAGCGTTTCACGCACGGCCGAGGCGCTCTTCACCACCCAGCCAGGCGTGAGCAAGATGGTGCGCGCGCTCGAAGACGAACTGGGCATCGTGGTCTTCGCGAGGCGCGGCAATCGGCTGGTGGGGCTGACCGATGCCGGACGCGAGGCCTATTCGCTCGCGGGCCGCATCCTGCAGGACTCGCAGGCGTTGCGCGGCCTGCGCGACAACGGGCAAGGCGGGCAGGCGCGCGGCACGATCCGCCTGGGCACCACGCATGTTCATGCGCGCTACCGGCTGCTGCCCGTCACCGGGCGCTTCCTGCGCACCTACCCTCACGTCCAGCTGGAGTACTCGGTCGGCACGCCGCCCGAAATCCACGCCGGCGTGCGCGACGGCAGCATCGACATCGGCCTGAGCACCATGCCGTCGAACGCCGCACCCGATATCCTTTCGCTTCGCGCCTACGAGATGGAGCGCTGCCTCGTCGTGCCGCAGGGGCACCCGCTGCTGGCACTGGGCGAGATCAAGATCAGGGATCTGGCCGACTGGCCGTGGATTGTGCACGACGAGAAATTCACGTCCGGCGCCGTGGTGCAGCGTGCGTTCCAGATGCACGGGCTACAGCCCCGCATCGTAATGCGCGCCATGGACGTGGACGTGATGAAGGCCTACGTGGCGCAAGGCGTCGGCATCGCCGCGCTGAACAAGATGGCGATGGAAGACGACCCGGATCCGAGGCTGCGCTGCATCGAAGCCGGGCATATTTTCCCTGCCTCGACGGCCATGGTCATGGTTCGACGGGATCACTTGCTCAAGCCGTTCGCCTTCGACTTTATCCGGATGCTGCTGCCGCGCGTGCGGCGGACGACGCTGGTCGCGGCACTCGGTATTCCGACGTAGCGCGGACTTCGTTCCCACCATCCGCGTGCCGTGCGCGACCTTCGGCGGGACTTCTCTCGTCCGGCCAGCCCTGAAACGGACCGGACCGCGGCACGCCGGCGTGACGACGCACGCGGTGGCGACTGCCGCTCGATGACGGTTGCGCGAATCCCTTCGTCGCAGAACAGCCTCGCGGCCGCCTGCCGCCTGCTCCGCCCCACGCGATTTCATGTATGGAACGAACCGAAGCGGCAAACAGCAAACAGCCAATGGCAAACGGCAACGCCTACGTCAATCGCAGATCCCACAACACATCGAGTACGTGCTGCGTGGAACGCTCAACGTACCCGGCACGATGCGCGATACCGAGCCGGCGCCACAACGCCGGGCGCAGCGGACGCATGACAATGCGCCCATCGAGCAATGGCGTGGTGGCCTCATGGGGCAACAGCGCCGCGCCATAGCCTGCCGCCACCAGGCTCTTGATCGCGTCGTTGTAGTTGAGCTGAATGCGCGGCGCGGGATGCTGCCCTCCGGCCGCGAACCACTCCGCGGTCAGACGCGACAGGCGCGTGGTCGCGTCATTGAGAATGAGAGGCTGGGCGGCGAGCCATTCCGGCGTGACGCGGGCCGGGCACCGCCAGTGCGCCGGCACAAAGGCCATCACGGGGTCGCGGCGCCAGGGCTTTATCACGAGTCCGGCCACCGGGGGCTGAGGCAGTGCGACCAGCCCGACATCCAGCGTTCCATCCGCCAGTCGGGACAGCGTTTCATGCGAAGTGAGCACCGCAATCTGAATGTCGATGGCGGGATGGTGCTGGCGCAGCGCTTCGAGCGCCTGCGGCAAGAGGTGCGCGATCACGCCGGTCGACGCGCCGAGCCGCACGCGCCCTTCGAGCCCCTGCACCTGGCGTTGAATATCGTCCAACGCCTGCTCCGCATCGGCCAGCAGCCGGCGCGCGCGCTCCACCAGCACCTCGCCTATCGCCGACGGCCTGACATGCCCGCGCTTCCGTGACAGGAGCGGCGCCCCAATGCGGTCTTCGAGTTCGGCGATGTGGAGGCTGACCGTGGGCGGCGCCAGGTGCAGTGCACGCGCCGCATCGGCAAATGAGCCACGGTCGGCAATGGCGATCAGCGTGCGCAGACGGTCCAGGCTGATCTCTCGCATGTCGGCATCCAGATTCAGGAAAACTGAATATTAACGTTATCAAATTCAACTTTCTCTATTCTAGCGATCCGGAGAACATAGGGGCTCGTTCTTCTTGTCACAACCCACAGTCACCGGAGTATTCCCCGTATGCGCTCTCCTGTTGTTTTCATCGACGGCGACCAAGGCACCACCGGGCTGCAAATCCACGAACGGCTGCGCAACCGGACCGACCTCCGGCTGTCCACGCTTGCCGCCGCGGAACGCAAAGATCCGCGGCGCCGCGCGGAAGCCATCAACGCCTGCGACATCGCCATCCTCTGCTTGCCCGATGCCGCCGCGCGCGAGGCGGTGGACGCCATTGTCAATCCCGCCGTCAGAGTCATCGACGCCAGTTCCGCCCACCGCACGCGGCCGGACTGGACTTACGGCTTTCCGGAAATGGCGCCGGGACAGGCCGAGCGCATTGCGAACGCGCGTCGGGTCACCAATCCCGGTTGCTATCCGACCGGCGCCATCGGCTTGCTGCGCCCCCTGTTGCAGGCCGGGCTCATACCGGGCAACTACCCCGTCAGCATTCATGCGGTGTCCGGCTACTCCGGAGGCGGGCGTGCCGGCGTGGAGGAATATGAGGGACCGGGAGCCGTCAACGCGCCTTCATACCAGGTATATGGCCTGGAACTCGCGCACAAGCACACCCCGGAGATCCAGCAGCACGCCGGGCTCGCGCAGCGTCCCATCTTCGTCCCCGCGATTGGGGCGTTCCGCCAGGGCATCGTGCTGACGGTCCCCCTGGCGCTGCGGCTGCTGGCACCCGACGTGGATGGCGCCGCGTTGCACGCATGCCTCGCACGCCACTATGCCGAGGCGGCCCACGTAAGTGTCACGCCGCTGCACGAATCGCGCGCCCTGAAGCACCTGGATCCGCAGGCGCTGAACGGCACCAACGACATGCGCCTGAGCGTATTTCCCAACATGGAACACGGGCACGTCCTGCTGTCCGCGGTTTTCGACAATCTTGGCAAAGGCGCATCCGGCGCAGCGGTGCAGAACCTGAACCTGATGCTCACGCGGCAATAGCGGCCGATGGCCTGAGCTGACGTTCGGCCGCAACCATATGCCGACGATTGTGCCAATGACCGCGCGCCGGCTCCGCCCGAAACGGGGGGAGGGGGCGAGGCCGCGCCGGTCAGGCTGACCGCCGGCCACCCTGCCCGAAGCTGAGACGAGCGATGTCGAGGCACCTCCGGTGTCGGCACCAAGGGTCCAGGAATTCGAAAGCGCCGCTGACAGCATCAAGATGGGTCGCCGAAAGTGCGCCAGCGGTTTCTTGGCCAATTTCAATGTCAGGCGGCCCTTCACCGAAGGCTGAAGGCGGCGTGATGCGTGAAATCCGAGTAAGCCTTCAGGAAATATGGTACTTTCAGCGGATGCTGAAAAAGGCCAATTCAATGAAACAGGCGGAAGCTCGTGCTGGTGACGCGTTGCGGCGGCTGCTGGAGCACGTCCCGATCCTGCGGATCGAAGACATCGAGGCGGAAGCCGTCTCGGCCGATTGGAGGCCGGACCTGATCGCCCGGCTGCTCGTGGCCGGACGGCGGCACCTGCTCGTCTGCGAATACAAGCCGAACGGCCAGCCACGCTACGCCCGTTCTGCGCTGCTGGAGCTGCGCAACTACGTATCGCAAAGCGCTCCGGAGGCAACACCGGTCTTCATGGCACCCTATATCTCTCCCGCGGTGCGGCAGATGTGCAAGGAGAAGGAAGTCGGGTATCTCGATCTGGAGGGAAACGCTCGCATTGCCTTCGGCGGTGTGTTCATCGAGCGCATGGTGACCGACAGACCAGTTGCCGAACAGCGCGAACTCAAGTCGCTGTTCCGGCCAAAGTCGGCGCAGGTGCTGCGCGTCATGCTGCGCGAACCGGGCCGCGCGTGGCGCGTCACGGAGCTGTCGGAAATCTCCGGGGTCAGCCTGGGACATGTCAGCAATGTGCGCGCCGCCCTGATCGACCGGGAATGGGCACGCGCCTCGAACGATGGCCTTGTCCTTGCCGAGCCCGGCGCACTGCTTGACGCATGGCGAGACAGCTACGCCGCGCCGGCAGGCGAGCGGCTGCGGTTCTACACGCCATTGCATGGCAGCTCGCTCGAAGACGCGGCCCGCGACGCACTGCGCACCGAAGGCGGCGCGGGACATGCAGCATTCGCGTCCTTCTCGGCGGCGCAATGGCTCGCCCCTTACGGCCGGACCGGCATGCATTATTTTTTCGCCGACGAGGAAGGTCTGGGGAAGCTGCGGGCAGCGCTGAAGCTCGCGCCAGCCCTGAAGGGCGAGAACGTGGTCGTCACCGTGCCGAAGGACGCGGGACTGCTAGCGGACACGGTTGAGCCTGCGCCGGGCGCGGTCTGCACCAGTCCGGTCCAAACCTACCTCGACCTCTTCATTGCCGGGGAACGCGGTGCCGAGGCTGCGGAACACCTGCGCCAGGAAAGGCTCTCATGGCACGAATGACACCCCAGGAACCACAGTCGGCCGCTGAATATGACGACCGGACAACGGCGGCCGTGAAGTCGGTGCTGATCGAGATCGGCCAGATCCTTGGCAGTTTCAAGGGCAGGTTCGCCATCATCGGCGGCGCGGTTCCCTGGCTGCTGCTCGCCAACGAGGATATGCCTCATGTCGGCACGCTCGACGTGGACGTTGGACTGGATGCGGAAGCGCTCGGCGACGGCGAGTACGTCACCTTGGTCGGCGCCCTTCAACGCCACGGCTATGCCCAGCGCGAGGGGCTTCGACGCTTCCAACTGGTGCGCCGGGTTCCCGCGCGAGATGGCGGACAAGCGATCGACGTCGTGGTCGATTTCCTGATGCCGCGCGACGCCGAGATCGTCAGGAACGATCCCCCGTTGATCAGCGACTTTGCCGTGCAGCGGGCCGACGGCGCCGACCTGGCGATGCGGTTCTACCAGTTGGTGGCCGTGGCAGGTCCGATGCCAGACGGTGGGACCAACCGCGTGGAAATCGCGGTGTGCTCGATCCCCGCTTTGCTGGCGATGAAGGGCCACGCGCTGGCGGGCCGCTACAAGCAGAAGGATGCCTACGACATCTACTACTGCGTGCGGAACTATCCCGGCGGCATCGCGGTGCTGGCGCAGGAATGTCGTCCATTGCTGGGTCATGCCAGCGGCGAGCGCGGCTTCATGCACATCGCGGAAAAGTTCGACACCGTCGAAGGACATGGCCCCACCTGTGTCAGGCGCTTTGTCGAAGACACGCACGCGCTGGGTGATCGCACTGCCGAACAATGGCAGCAGGACGCATTCGGGCAGATCGACGCGCTGCTGCGCGCCATGGCGCTGCGGGCCTGATTCGAGCCGCCATGTACGACGCCAACTTCGCAATCTGTCGGCGCCCCTGGCCGCAGGGCTGAAGGATGCCGGCACTGCGGGTGCCGGCATCCAACTCAAGCTCGCCGGCTATGAAGTCTTTCGCTTCGGTGCCGCGGAGCTGCCGGTGCCCACGGCAAAGGCCGACGTGAGCCGCCTCGATAACATCGAGGCGCGCACCGCCGGCACCGCCTCACTCGTCGCCCGGCACGCCGTAACTGGGCGCGGCGAGCGGATTGAGCGCCCGCGTCACGTAGTCCTGCATCTGCGGCTGATACCTCCGCCACAGCGCGTCCAGCACGGTGACTGGATCGTCATCGGTCCAGTCCACGCGCAGGTCCACCAGCGCCCAGGTTTGCGTACCGGCGATCTTGAGCGCGGCCGAATGAACCGGCCCGGCTTCGCCGCCGGCCTTCACGGCGGCGTGCATGGCGTGCAGCAGGCGGTCGCCCAAGGCGCCCTCGGATTGCTCAAAGGCCGCCACCATGACGTCGGCCACCCGCCGGTCCGCCAGCATGTTGCCGGCGGCGAGGCATTGCTGGCCGGCAACGGCATGGCTCAGGCCCAGTGCTTCCTTGCCGGTGAAGAATGCCGTCCTTCCCTGCTGGTCGATGACGGCGACCTGGCGGTACTCGCTCCACTCACGGGCGGCCAGCGCCTGGTCCAGCGCTTGCGCCGGCGGCAACTTGCCGGTTTCCAGCAGGTCCAGGATCTCCGGGCCCAGCGCGGGCAGCGTGACGTTCTGTGTGGCCACCGCGCCGACGCCCGCGCGTACCCAGGGGCAGCGCGCGCCGACGGAGATGCTCGAGGAGCTGATGGCGATACCGAGTTGCCCGGTCTGCGGGCAGCGGCCGACGATGGAAAATGTCATGTCAGGCTCCTTGCGCCGGCTTCGCCGTCCAGTTCTCGGGAATGACGGCAATCACGTCGATCTCCATCAGCCACTGGGGCTGGCCGAGGGCGCTGATGCACAGGCCCGTCGAGATCGGGAACACGCCCTTGAGCCACTTCCCCACTTCCTGGTAGACCGGCTCGCGGTAGCGCGGGTCGGTGATGTAGGTGGTGGTCTTGACGATGTGGCTCAGGTCGCTGCCGGCTTCCTCGAGCAGCTGCTTCACATTCTTCATGGCCTGCTCGGCCTGCGCGCGCGGATCGCCCAGCCCGACCAGATTGCCGTCGAAATCGGTGCCGATCTGCCCGCGGACATAGACGGTATTGCCGGCCCGCACCGCCTGGCACAGGTCATTGTCAAGCGCCTGATTGGGATAGGTGTCCTTGGTGTTGAACATGCGTATGCGATGGTGCGTCGGCATCATTTCGCTCCTGCGAAGGTGGTTTGCAATGGCGCCTCTGGGGCGATGGTGGTGCTGGCGACCTCGCGCGGGTGCGGCGCCGCCCTGGCGCGCAGGGCGACGTCGTAGGCGAGGTACTTGCGCTGGTTGGCGATGTGGTCGCCGACGTGCTTGGCGTCGTGCCACACGCCCCAGATGAAGGATGAGCCGCGCCGGGACAGCCACGGCAGGCCCAGGAAATAGACGCCGGGCTCGCTGGATACGCCGCGCTGGTGTTGCGGCTTGCCTTGCTCGTTGAAGGCATCCACCTTCAGCCAGTCGTAGTCGACCGCATAGCCGGTGGCCCAGATGATGGTCTTCACGCCGGCCTGGGCCAGATCCAGGCTGGCGATGGGGTTGCGCACGCAATCCGGGTCGGGCGGGATGTAGCGTGCCTGCGGATCCTCCGGCAGGTCCAGGCCGTTGCGCGCCGCATAGGCGTCGGCGGCGTCCAGCATGGCCATCAGGCTCTGGTCGCCACGCGCAAGGTTGGCGGCGAGGTCGCCTTCGAAGCTGGCCACGCCGTTGTCGAAGGCCTTGGTCAGCCCGACCAGTTTCATGCCGCCGTGCGCGAGCCGGCGAAAATCGATGGCCTGGCCGCCATAGGCGCCGCTGACGGCAATGGTCACGTGTTCGCGGCCGGGCACCGCGATTTCCTTGTCCCACTCGCCGAGCACGCCCAGCCACCAGCAAAAGTCGCGGCCGCGATAGGTGCGCGGCGGGCGGTCATGCGCGCCGACCGAGAGATAGACCTCGCGTCCCGAACGATGCAGTTCGTCGGCGATCTGTACCCCCGACGAACCGGCGCCGACCACCAATACCGCACCGGCGGGCAGCTGCGCGGGATTCTTGTAGTACGCCGAATGCAATTGCGTCAGGCCCGCATCCACGGGCGCGATGGCGGGGATCACCGGGCGCTGGAACGCGCCCGTGGCCACCACGACGCGGAGCGCATGAAAACGCCCGGCGCTCGTATCGACCACGAAGCCCGGTTGTCCGTCGCGGCGCTCGACGCCCAGGACCTCGACGCCGGTGCGCACGGGCGCGCCGAACTGCCGCGCGTATCGCTCGAAGTAGTCGGCCACCTGTTCCTTGGCGGCAAAGCCGTCCGGGTCCACGTTGTCGAATTCGAGGTTGGGGAAGCGGTCGTGCCAGGCCGGGCCATTGGCGACCAGCGAATCCCAGCGCCTGCTGCGCCACCGCTCGGCGATACGATCCCGCTCGAGTATCACGTGCGGGACCTTGAGCCGCGTGAGATGCTCGCTCATGGCGATACCTGCCTGGCCGGCGCCGATGATCAGCGTATCGATTGACTCTGTTTGCGCAGACATCGCTGCCTCCTTTGATAAATGACGCATTTCATGAGCATCAGATGTCCCGGTACGGGACGTGGAACCGCCTGTGCCCCCCGCTCGGGGGCAAATTCGTGGGTAGATCAGAAATCTATGTAATATTCGATCTGAATCCGAAAAAGCTATTCAAGACCGGTCAACCGTCTGTTCCGTTCCAGTTCTCCAACCAGATCCGTCATCGAGATGAATCCACTTCGCTATTCGCTGCGCCAGCTACGCTACTTCGTGGTGGCCGCCGAGGAACTCTCCTTCACGGGCGCGGCCAGGCGCCTGCACATCTCCCAACCCTCCATCTCGACCGCGCTGGCCGAGCTCGAGGCGGCGATCGGCGTCCAGCTCTTCATTCGCCATCACGCCAGCGGCCTGTCGCTGACGCAGTCGGGGCGGGATCTGCTGGGCAACGCGCGCAACCTGCTCAAGAACGCCGAAGAACTGCAACTGGCGGCCGCCGAACTGGACGAAGGCATGACCGGCTCGATCGCGCTGGGCTGCATGGTGTCGCTGGCGCCGCCGCTCATGCCCGGCATCATCAGCCGCTTCGTGGCGGAGAACCCGTCGATCTCCATCCAGACCACCGAGGCCCATCAGGACACGCTGTTGAGCGGCCTTCGCGACGGTTCCATCGACATTGCCCTGACCTACAGCCTCGATATCGACGACGACATCCATTTCACGCCGCTGGTCTCGCTGCCGCCCTACGCCATCCTGCCCAAAACCCATCGCTTCGCCAACGCGCGCAAGGTGTCGCTGGCGTCCTTGCTCGATGAGCCCTATGTGATGCTCGACTTGCCGCATAGCCGCGAGTATTTCTCCTCCCTCTTCGACACCCTGGGCCGGCGTCCGGTCACTGCCTTTCGCTCGTCCCAGCCTGAAGTCGTGCGCGGCATGGTGGCCTGCGGACTCGGCTTCAGCATTCTCAACTTCCCGCTCAAGTCGACACGCACCGTGGGCGGTGACGAATTCGTCGTCAAGCGCTTCAAGGAAGAGGTCAAGGCGACCACGCTCGGCATTGCCCAGTCGCAGGCGATGAAGCCGCGCAAGATCGTCACCAGGCTGGCGGCATTCTGCGAAAGCCACATCCGCAAGATGCGCATCGACTGACCGCCGCGCGGGATGGCCGCGGCCGCGTGCGCGCGATCAATATCCCAGCGCATGCTGCACCTGGTGTTGCAAGGGCTGGCCATCGGACAGGCGCCGCACGTTGTCCACTATCTGCGTGGCCACCACGCCGGCATCCGATATCGCGGCGACATGCGGCGTGACGATGATCTTTTCATGCCGCCACAATCCGTCATCGGCCGGCAACGGCTCGACCGGGAACACATCCAGCAAGGCGCCGCCGAGCCGGCCGGCGTCCACCGCCGCCAGCAGGTCGCCCACATGCAGCTGGTCGCCGCGGCCGACGTGGATCACGTAGGCGTCCTCGGCCAGCCGGGCGAACAGATCGCGCGACAGTATCTGCCGCGTGGCCGGCGTCAGTGGCAGCAGACAGACCAGGATCTGGGTGCCCGCCAGGAATTCGTCCAGCTGCCCCTCCGCGTAGCCTTGCACGCCTGCCATCTCGGTGCCCCGGCGCGACCAGCCGCGCACCGTGAAGCCGAGTTGCAGCAGCAGTGTCGCCACGGTCTTTCCCATCAGGCCCATGCCCATGATCCCCACCACCGTGCCGGGGGCGCTCTGCCCGGGCACGCGCTGCCACTGGATGGCGCGCTGATTGGCGCGGATGCCGTCGAACCCGCGATGGCGGTTCAGCACCCCCCAGACCACGTACTGCGCCATGCTCCGCGCCTGGCTTGCATCGACGATGCGGCAGATCGGGACCTGCAGGTTCGACGCCGACGAGATGATGCGATCGGCGCCGGCACCGATGCTGTGGATCAGTCGCAGGCCCGGCAGCCGCGCATAGCTCTCGGCCGGCGGCGCCCAGCTGATGGCCACTTCCGCGCGTGCCGACGCGGGGTCGTCCAGGGTGCAGATGTCCAGCTCCGGGGCAATCCGGCTGATGGCCGGTGCATAGTGCAGCGCGGCCTTGTCGGTGAAAACGAGTGCGGTCATGCGTTGGTTGCTTGCGGTGGAAGGGCAGGATGCATGGCGGTCTCGGGCCGCCGCGCCGGTATGGCCAGTCCTCAGCTCGAGAGCGCGTGATATCGGCGCTGGTAGTACAGCAGGCAGGTCTCGATATCGCGGTCGTCGATGTGCAGCACCTCGCATAGCAGGACATCGTGCGTACCCACGGTGGAGCTGCCGATGATCTTGCAGTGCAGGGACATTGCCGCGCCGTCCAGCGCCGGCGCATACCCTTCGCAGCGGGTCCAGCTTCCATGCGAGAAGCGCTCCGGCATGGGCGTCTTTCCGGCGAAGGCGGCCGACATCTCCTGCTGGTCGGCGGCCAGGGTATTGATGCAGACGATGCCGTTGCCCACCGTGGTCGCATAGGCCGACGAGCCGCGGTTGAGGCACACCAGCACCGTCGGCGGGGTATCGGTGATGCTGCATACCGCGGAGGCGGAGAAGCCCGCGTAGCCGTGTTCCCCGTCGGTGGTGACGATGTGCACGGTGGCGGCGATCCGCGCCATCGCGTTGCGGAACTCCTGCTGCGTGGCGGCGGCCCTGTGCGCGGGCGCGTGGCTTGTGGTTTCAGTGAGCATAGGATGGGTCCTCGCGATCCAGGATGCGTTTCATCTCTTCGAAGTGGGCCACCGAGAAATCGCGGATGCCCTCCCAGTCTTGCGCGGTCTTTTCAGCCACCTCGTCCGACAGCACCTTCAGGGGCTGGCAGGTGGCGTAGGCGATGGCCAGGATCTGGCAGGCGCGCTCCAGCGTGTACATGTCGTCGAAGGCTTCGCCGATGCTGGCCGCCGTCACCAGCACGCCGTGGTTGCCCATCATCAGGCGCGACTTTCCCTGCAGTTGCGCGATCAGCCGTGCCCCTTCGTCTTCGGTATCGGCCATGCCGCCGAAGTTGCCGTCGACGGCCACCCGGTTGAAGTAGCGCGCCGTGTTCTGTTCGATGGGCTTGATGGCGGGGTCTTCCAGGGTCGAGATGGCGGTGGCGTAGACCGGGTGCAGATGCAGGGCCACCCGGATATGCGGGGCGCGGCGGTGCAGCTGGCCGTGGATTGCCCACGCGGTCGGGTCGACGGCGCCGGCAGTCTGCGGCGGGCTGTCGGCATCCAGCAGCAGCAGGTCGCTGGCGCGGATGGTCGAGAAATGCTGCCACTTGCGGTTCATCAGGAAGCGCTTGCCGTCCGGCGAGACGGCCGCGCTGAAATGGTTGGCTACGGCCTCATGCATGCCCAGGCGGGCAAAGAGCCGAAAGCACGCGGCCAGGTCGATGCGGAGTTGATGTTCGTTCATTGTTGTTGCTTGCCGGTTGCAGTGCGTCTCATGTCGGGGGAGCACCAGATCAAGCAGCCCGCGCCCGCGGCCGCACCAGTTGCAGCACCGCGAACAGCATCACGACCACGAACAGCACGATCGACGATGCCGCCGCGAGCGTGGGATTGGCTTGCAGGAGGATGTCGTCCCACAGCTGCTTGGGCAGGGTCGACTTGACGCCGCCGCCCATGAAGAGGGCAATCGTCAGTTCTTCGAAGGAGGTCAGGAACCCGATCACGAAGGCCGCCGCCAGGCCGTTCTTCACCGAAGGCAGCGTGATGCGCATGAATACCTGGAAGCGGTTGGCGCCCAGCGTGGCCGCCGCCTGATCGATGGACCAGTCGTGCCCCTTGAAGGTCGTCAGCAGGATCACGAACACCATCGGCATGGCGATGACGATATGGCCGATGGCGATGCCGGTATTGGTCGCCACCAGCGAGATCTGGGCGCACAAGTAGAACAGCGCCATCGCGATCACGATCGACGGCACGATCATCGGCAGCAGGAACAGGAAGAAGATGCCGCCGGCCACCCGGCCGCTGGAGCGCGCCATGCCCAGCGCCGCCAGCGAACCCAGAATGCAGGTCGCGATCGCCACCAGGAAGCCGATGCCGAAGGATCGCAGCGTGGCATTGATCCAGAGCGGCGACTCAAGATAGACCTCGTACCACTTCAGGCTCAGGCCCTGCGGCGGGAAGGTCAGGAACTGGCCATCCGTGAACGACATCGGCACGATGGCCAGGATGGGAAGCAGCAGGATGGCAATCACCACGCAGGAAAACACCGGGAGCAGCGGGATCTTGACCATGCGGGCGATGTGGCGGTCGTAGGCGGACACGATCCAGCCCGACGCGCGGCCCAGCGCATAGACCAGGCCCAGCCCGAACCTGCGCAGGTGGCGATGCCGCGAGCTGGATTGCTTGCTGTCGCTGCCGGCCAGCGACGACAGGCCGAACACCAGGTCGTAGACCACGCAACTCACCAGCGCGGTGATGACGAGCACCACCGCCAGCGCGCTGCCCATCTGCCAGTTCTGCAGCTCGTTGATCTGCACGATGATCAACTGGCCCAGCATCATTTCCTTGGGGCTGCCCAGGAAGGACGGAGTGACGAAGAAGCCGAGCGCGCTGATGAACACCAGCAGCCCGGCCGCGGCCACGCCGCGGATCGACTGCGTGAAGAAGATGCGCCAGAACACATTGGCGCGATCGGCGCCGAGGGTCGACGCGGCCATGGTCAGGCGGCGGTCGATCTGGTTCATCACCGGCAGCATGGTCACCACGGCCAGCGGCAGCAAGGTGTGCGACATCGCGAACACCACCACGTTGCGGTTGAACAGGAACTGCGACCAGTCCAGGCCCGCGGCCTGCGCCATGCGCTCGACGAAGCCGCCCCGCCCCAGCAGGATCAGCCAGGAAAAGTTCTTCACCAGCGTGCTGCTCCAGAACGACAGCAGCACGAACAGCGACAGGATCTGCTGCGAGCGCCTGGACAGGTTGGACAGCCAGTACGCCACCGGGTAGCCGATCAGCAGGCAGATGGCGGTGGTCTCGACGGCCGTGGCAAAGGTGTTGAGCAAAACCTGCCGGTAGACACTGGGGCCGAAGAAACGGGCAAAGGCGGCAAACGACAGTGCCCCCTGGCTGTCGAACAGGCTCAGCGGAAAGATCCGGAACGACGGCAACAGCAGGAAGATCGCCAGGAACAGGCCGCCCGGCAGGGCCAGCCACAACGGCCCCGGACGCCAGGGTCTGGCGCGGGCGGCAGTCCGCTCGAGGACTACGTCGGTCGGCACTTTCATGCGTTGCCCCGGATGCTCGGCAATGGACAAGGCTGCACCTTATGCGGTAACGGCATCGACATGCCGGTTGACGGGACGCGCCAGCCCCAGGTGCTCGCGCAGCGTGGCGCCGCTGTAGGCCTTGCGATAGACGCCGCGGCGCTGCATCTCGGGCACCACCATGCCCACGAAGTTGTGCAGGTCGTCGGGCAGTACGTGGAAGCTCAGCATGAAGCCGTCCGCCGCCCCGCTTTCCATCCACTCCATCATGTGGTCGGTCACTTGCGCGGCGGTGCCGCACAGAGTCACCTTGCCACGTTCATAGCTGGAATAGAGCTGGCGCAGCGTCAGCTTTTGCTCGCGGATCATGCCGGCGATCTGATTGAAATACGCCTGGTGGAAGTTGGACTTCTGCGGAATCATCTCCACCGGCACCGGCTCATCCAGCGGCAGGCTGGTCAGGTCGGCTTCGAGATCCGCGCCCAGGCGCATGCGGCCCACGTCCGGATGGATCATGCGCTGCAGTTCCTGGTACTTGTCTTCGGCTTCCGCCTGGCTCTCGCCCACCACCACCGAGAGTCCGGCCAGGATCTTCAGGGAATCGGCGCTGCGCCCGAACTGCGGCAGGCGCCCCTTCAGGTCGGCATAGAATTTCCTGGCCTGGGGCAGGGTCGGGTCCGAGGCGAACACGACTTCGGCGGTCTCGGCGGCGAACTGCTTGCCCACCTCCGACGAACCGGCCTGGATGATCACCGGACGCCCCTGCGGCGTGCGGCGGATGTTGAGGCCGCCGTAGACCTTGAAATATTTCCCGGAATGGTCGGTGATGTGGAACTTGTCGGGATCGAAGTTGATGCACTGTTCCTTGTCCTGGACGAAGGCATCGTCTTCCCAGGTATCCCACAGGCTTTCGACCACCTTGTAGAACTCGCGCGCCCGCACGTAGCGGTCGTCGTGCGGCGGCAGCTTGTCCAGCCCGTAGTTGCGCGCCGCATAGTCGTTGGCCGACGTCACCACGTTCCAGCCCGCGCGGCCGTGCGAGATATGGTCCAGCGAAGCAAACAGGCGGGCGATGTTGTAGGGCTCGTAGAAGCTGGTCGAGGCGGTGGCGCCCAGGCCGATGTGCTGCGTCGAGCCGGCCAGGGCCGACAGCAGCGTGATCGGCTCGAAGCGGTTCATGAACTCCGGGTTGCGGCAATGGATATGCAGCTTCTCGGTGCGGGCAGCGGGCGTGTCCGCGATGAAGAAGAGGTCGAACAGCCCCTGCTCGGCCGTGGCGGCGATCCGCCGGTAGTAATCGATGTCGGTGGCCGCGTCGCGCGGCGCGCTGGATTTGAGCCAGGAGGCCGGATGCGCACCGGTAGGATGCGTCAACAGGCCCAGATGTATTTGTCGATCGTTCACGTTACCACTCCTTCAAATCTGCCTTGCTTGTTCGCCGGACCGCCAGGGTCGGGCCCGGATCAACCCTGGATCAGCCACTCCTGGAACCGCTCGTTGGCGATGTCGTAGTTCTTGCCCCACCAGGCGGTGTCGCGACGGCGCAGTCCCTCGAGGTTCTTGGGATAGGTGGTAAGCAGCTCGGCGCGCTTCTGGTCGATCAGCTTGATCGATTCGGTATTGGTGGGGCCGTTGCCGGACAGGGTGCCGTATTCGGCGAGGCGGTCCGCGCGCATGCAGAAACGCACGAACTGTTGTGCCTGCTTGAGCTTCTTGGTGCCGGCCACGATCGACCAGCCGTCGACGTTGTAGGTGCCCTGCCAGACGATCTTCACCGGGGCGCCCGAGGCGATGGCGGCCAGCGCGCGCGAGTTCCAGGTGTCCGAGAGATCGACCTCGCCGCTTTGCAGCAGCTGGGTGTTCTGCGCGCCGTTGGACCACCACACCGACACCGACTTGCGGATCTTGCTGAGCGACTTCATCGCGCGGTCGATGTCGAGCGGGTAGAGGTCCTGGGGCGCCACGCCATCGGCCAGCAGGGCCAGCTCGAGGGTGCCGCTGGGCGAGCGGAAGAGGCCGCGGCGTCCGGGAAAGTGCGCGGTGTCCCAGAAATCGCGCCAGCTCTGCGGACCGCCCTTGGGGAACCTGTCACTGCGGTAGCCCATGACGACGCCGTAGACCGAGAAGCCGAACCAGTTCGCGGTGAGCATGCCGGGCAGGATGTTCTTGCCGTCGCCGGGCGCGTTGTCGAGCGGCGCGACGTAGTTCTTGGCGCTGGTCAGGCGCAGCACGTTGTCGGGGGTGACCATCGCCACGTCCCAGATGCCGGAGCCGGAGTCGACCACCAGCTTGAACTGCGTCACGGGATCGGATTCGTGGGCGACGTTGATGACGCGGATGCCGGTTTCCTTCTCGAACGGGTCGTAGAAGGCCTTGCGCATGGCCGGGCCAAGCGCGCCGCCGTTGTCGGCGACGGTCAGGGCTTCGGCGGCGGAGGCACGCGGCAGCCACAGCATGGGGGCGGCGGCGACGGCGCCCGTGACGGCGGCGGTCTTGATGAATTCGCGGCGACTATTCAATTTCTTGTTCATTTCAGGCCCCAGATAGTTGACGAGCAGGATGGATCAAGGCACTCCCCTTTGAGACGACTTTCATTTTTCGAGCAGGCGCGAATGGCTCTCGCGCCATTGCAGCGAGACCGTCGCGCCGACGTGGCGCGCGCGGCTGCCGGCGGCCTGGCGCACGGTCATCACGGTGCCGCTGCCAAGCTTCACCAGCAGGCGGGTCTCGGAGCCGGCGTAGATCTGCTCGATGACTTCCCCATCGACGTAGCCGCCCTGCTCCACCAGCTCGATGTACTCGGGGCGGATGCTGATGGTCGCCTCGGCCGACAGCGCGCGCGCGCTGTCGGCCGCCGGCACCGGGATCCTGCCGTCGACGCTCGAGAGCCAGCCGTCGCCGGCGACGCGGCCCCGGATCTTGTTGGAGATGCCGATGAAGTCGGCGGCGAAGGTGCTTTGCGGCTGCTCGTAGATTTCGGCGGGCGTGCCGATCTGCTCGATTCGCCCGGCATTCATCAGGCAGACCCGGTCCGACAGCGCCAGCGCCTCTTCCTGGTCGTGCGTCACGAAAATGATGGTGGTGCCGGTCTCGCGGTGGATGCGCTTGATCTCCACCTGCATGCTTTCACGCAGCTTGCGGTCCAGCGCCGACAGCGATTCGTCCATCAGCACCAGCGACGGCTGGTACACCAGACAGCGTGCCAGCGCCACGCGCTGCTGCTGGCCGCCGGAGAGTTCGCGCGGGAAACGCGCCGAGAAACTGCCCAGCCCCACCATCTCGAGCACGCGCATCACCTTGGCGCGAATGGCGTCGCGGTCCACCCGGCGCATTTGCAGCGGGAAGGCAATGTTCTCGTACACGGAGAGATGCGGGAACAAGGCATAGTTCTGGAACACCACGCCCACATCGCGCTGGTGCGAAGGCGCATGGGTGCGGTCGACGCCATCGATGAACAGCTCGCCCGAGCTGGGTTCGACCAGCCCGCAGATGATCTGCAGCAACGTGGTCTTCCCCGACCCGGAGGGGCCCAGCAGCGTCAGCAGCTCGCCGGTACGCACATCGAGATCGACGGGGTGCAGGGCCGTGGTGCCGCCGTAACGCTTCGACAGCCGGAGCGCGCGCATCTTGATGTCGCGCGGCATGGCAGAAGTCCTTGCGACGTCATTGATCTTGGTGGCGGTATCTGCCATGAAAAACACTCCTTGAATCGACGGGTGTCCGGATGCGAATTCGGTGATGGACTCGCCTCGGCTTGCAGGCGCCGGTGAAATCTAACACCGCCCAATTAAAGGAAAATAAATATTTTCGAATGCACTGCATAGCAAACTCCTATGCATACCGACAGGCGTGTTTCCGCGTCTCCCCGGCATGGAGAAATAAGCGCAAAGAAGGGGCACGGGGCCGCGCCACAGCCGGGAAAAGCGATCGTTTTGGGTGCGCGGGACGGTACCGTGCACGCATGCCGGGCGCGCCGGCACTGCAGCGGTGCTACAGGAATCGCGTCAACTTTTCCCGATCTTTTTGGCCTGTCCGCCACAGAAGCGCAGCCGGCGCCCGGGAAGACCACGAGCCGCCGTCGATGTGAGGGCCATTGCGCGCCCGGGCGCCCGCGGTCCGCATCCACCGCGATCCCGGTATTCCGGCCGCCTTTCACCTGCCCGGGGGTCGTCGATGCATGGCCTGCGCGGCCTCGCGCCGGGCGTGCTCCGGCCATTTCCGTCATTTCCGGCCCCGCGTCCGGCATACCCCTTTAGAGGGGACCACCGGGGAGAAACCCGGAAGCGGGAGGTTCGCGCTTGCCCAACCCCAGTACAATGCCCCCGGCCCGAACCGGGCCCAGAGCCAGAAAAACAAAAGCATCGAGGGGAATCACAAAATGGCAGTCGCGCTGACCAAGAAACTGTTACTTACCCTGGCACTTGCCGCCGCCGCGCAGGCGGCGCTGGCCGCCAACTGCGCGCCGGATTTCCGGGGCGCGGTCAATTGCCCCGGCAACAGCGCCTGCATGATGACGCGCTCGGGCGAGGTCCGCTGCGCCAGGGATGGCGGCGGGATCGCGCTGGACCGGGAAGGTGACGCGCGCTGCGGCGTGGGCCGCTGCGCGGTGGACATGAAGGGGAACGTGATGTGTTCCAGCACGGCGGGCGGCGGCGCGAGCCTGGACAGTTCGGGCGCGGTGGTGTGCGATGCCGGCTGCCGTCCGGGCTCCGGGACGGCCTGTTCGGCGCCGCGCTGAGGCAGCGCCTTCCGGCGCCGTTGGCGCGGACAAGCCCGTCATCGACAGCGCGCCGCGCCGGCCGCTGGCTCGTGCCGCAGCGCGTCTACGAGGATTGATGCGTCCGGAACGAAGCGCGCCCTGGCACGCAATCAGCCGTCCACCTGCTCTCTTGCGGGCGCCGCCGCCTGGCGGTGCCGCTGGCTGAAGCGGCGCACGAACGCTTCGAAGCCTTCCACCTGCACGGGGTGGCAGAAGAAGTAGCCCTGGTAGGCGTGGCATCCGGCGTCGGCGAGGAAATCGCGCTGGGCGGCGGTCTCGACGCCTTCGGCGATCACCTCCAGGGCCAGGCTCTTGCCGAGCGCGACGATGGTCTTGGCGATGGCGGCATCGTTGGGGTCGACGAGGATGTCGCGCACGAAGGAGCGGTCGATCTTGAGCTGGTCGAGCGGCAGGCGCTTGAGGTAGGAGAGCGAGGAGTAGCCGATGCCGAAATCGTCGAGCGAGAACACCACGCCGGAGTCCTTGAGCGCGTGCATTTTCTCGGCGATGTCTTCCACGTTGTCCACCAGCACGCTTTCGGTAAGTTCGAGCTTGAGCCGGCGCGGGTCGGCGCCGGTCTCGCCGATCACGGCCAGCACGCGCGCGACGAAATCCGGCTCGCGGAACTGGTGGACACTGACGTTGACGGCGATGGTGAGGTGAGCCAGGTCGGGCTGCACCGACCAGCGCGCCAGCTGCAGGCAGGCGGCGCGCAGGACGCGGTCCCCGAGCGCGTGGATCAGCCCGGCTTCCTCGGCCAGCGGGACGAATTCGGCGGGGAAGATGATGCCGCGCTCGGGATGCTGCCAGCGCACCAGCGCTTCCGCGCCGGTGATGCGGTTGTCGACCGTGACCTGCGCCTGGTAGTGCAGCAGCAGCAGGTCTTCGTCGACGGCCTTGCGCAGGCCGGCTTCGAGCGCGGCGCGCGCCACCACCACGGTCTGCATGGCCGGATCGAAGAAGCGCATGGCGTTGCGCCCGCGCTCCTTCGACTTGTACATGGCGAGGTCGGCCTGCTTGAGCAGCTCGTCGATGGAGGCATGGTGGCCGTTGAACACCGTCACGCCGATGCTGGCGGTGCTGCGGTATTCCACGCCGTCGAGATGGTAGATCTTGCCGAGGATGGTGCGTATCTTCTCGCCGACGGCCTCGGTCTCGCTGGCCGCGAGTTGCCGGTTGCCGCTGAGGTTGCCGAGCACCACGACGAATTCGTCGCCGCCCACGCGCGCCACCGTGTCGCCTTCGCGCACGCTGGCGGACAGGCGCTGCGCGACCTGCTGCAGCAGCAGGTCGCCCTTGTCGTGGCCGAGCGTGTCGTTGAGGGTCTTGAAGTTGTCGACGTCGATGAACAGCAGCGCGCCGGAGGCGCCGCTCTGCGCGCTGACCGCGATGGCCTGCTTGAGGCGGTCGGCCAGCAGGGTGCGGTTGGGCAGGCGCGTGAGCGCGTCGAAGAAGGCCAGCTCGCGGATCTTGTCCTCGGCGATCTTGCGCTCGGCGTCGAGCAGCTTGCGCTCGGTGATGTCGCGCCCGCTGATGCGAAAGCCGGTGAACACGCCGCGCGCGTCGTGGATCGGGCCCCAGGAGACGGACAGCCACAGCACCGAGCCGTCCTTGCGCAGGCAGCGGAATTCCAGGTTGTTGCCGCGCAGGCCGTGCTGGCCCTTGAGCAGCTCGGGTGCCACGCGCGGCATGTCCTCGGGGTGGATCAGCGTGCCGGCGAGGTCGCGCATCGCCATGCATTCTTCCACGGTGTAGCCGGTGTATTCCTTGACGGAGGGATTGATCCAGCGCGGCCGGCCGCCCAGCCCCCACCAGACTTCCAGGTTGACGGTGCAGTCGGCCAGCGCGCGGAACTTCTCTTCGCTTTCGCGCAGTTCGCGGGTCATCAGCGAAGCCAGCCGCATGGCGCGGCTGCGGCCGCTGGCCATTGCCCAGGCCAGCAGCGCGAGCAGCAGGCTCAGGCCCGTGCCGGTCCAGGCGATCACCGCCTGCGAGTTGCGCCCGAAGCGCTCTTCGAAGGCCTTGTGGGCGGTCATGGAGAGCATCCAGTCGTGCCCGCCCACCACCAGGTATTCATTGGCGGAGAGCACGGCGTCCGTGCTGCCGCCGCCGGCCTCGGGCGAGCGGTAGAGCAGCGCCGTCGCCGACGGCTCCACGCCGTCGTAGAGCGCCAGCGAGATCCCGGGCGGCTGCTCGCCGTAGAGGCTGGCGATGACCTCGCGCATGCGGAACGAGGCGTAGACCCAGCCGACCAGGCTGTCGCGCCGCTGCGCCGCGGTTTCCTGCGGCAGGCCGCGGCGGTACACCGGCAGGTACATGACGAAGCCGGGTTCCTCGTCGCCGCGGGTGTCCACGGCCAGCTGGACCTTGCCGGAGACGATCGCCGAGCCCGAGTCGCGCGAGCGCTGCAGGGCGAGCCGGCGCTCCGGGTTGAACCACGTGTCGAAGCCGAGCACGGGGGGATCGCCGTCGGCGGGCGGCTCGCGCTGGACGATGGGGGCGTAGGCCTCGCGCCGGCCGCCGGGATGGATGCTGTAGCCGGCCACGCCGGTGCCGCCGAGCGCGGCGACGTGGGCGTCCTTGTCTGCGGCCGGCACCCACTTGACCACGCCGACCGCCTGCACGCCGGACAGGTTGGCGTCGAGGTTGATGGCCTTGAGGTAGTCGTGGAACTGGTCGCGGTCCAGCGTGCCGCTCACGGCGAACATGCCGTGCACGCCGCGCAGCATCTGCTCGTAGGTGGCCATGCGCTGCTCGATGCGGCCGACGGCGTCGCCCAGCGCGAAGTTGAACTGGCTGCGCACTTCATGGCGGGAGGCCTGCTGGTCGTGGTCCCACACCGCCCAGGTCACGCCGAGCCCGGCGGCCAGGATCAGCAAGGGCAGCAGGATAAGGCGGACTGCGCTCACAGCGGCGACTTGAATTCGGTCATGGCGTCGACCATGTCGGATTTGAAATACTTGGCGAAGATCCGGCGCACGGTGCCGTCGGCGCGCATGTCGTCGACCAGCGCGCGCCATTTCTCCTGCTCGGCCGGCGGCAGCGCCTTCTTCGACATGATCAGGCCGTGCAGCACGGGCGGGTCGTTGAACTCGACCACCGAGGTGACGTCGCGGATGTGCTTGGCGTCGAGCGCCGGATAGTCGAACGGTTCGATGATCATGCCCTGGATGCGCCGGCGCGCCAGCGCCTCGTAGAGCGGCTCGAGGCCGCCGGCCTGGCTGACGCGGTTGGCGGCGGCGAGCCGGTCCACCAGCTGGTTGGCGGACCGGCTGTAGCGGAAGCTGCGGATGACGCCGAGCTGGAAGCGGTCGTTGTAGGCGAAGTCGGACAGCTTCTGGATGCCGGCGTCCTTGCGCACCAGCAGATAGTATTTGTTGCTGAAGTACCAGGCGAAGGCGGCGTACTGGTTGCGCTCGGCGTTGGCGATGCCGGACAGGCTGAAATCGAGCGCGCCGGACTCGATCAGTTTCCAGATGCGCGCGCGCGACATCAGGCTGACCCGGATCTGGCATCCGCTGCGCCGGATCATCTCGTCGGCGAAGTCCTTGTCGATGCCGGTATCGGTGTCGAGCGAATAGAGCAGGCCATGATCGTGCAGCGCGAGCGTAAACGGCCGCGCGCAGTCCGGACCGCTTGCCTGGGCATTGCCCAGGCAGCACAGCGCAAGAAGTAGCCCGCCTAGTCCGTGTCTTGTCACTGTCTGACCCCGCAAAAAAAAATCTGGCACCGATCGTTCTTTCTTATGACCGCGGCGGAACCCGGGCGAATCCCCCGGCCCTGCGAACCTCGGTGGTCCTTCAAATGTGCTTCCCGGCATGGCGCCGGGCCGGCCCCGGCGAAACCCCGCCGGGGCCGCATGGACAGCAAAGCCTGCATGCTCTCATGCAGGTGTCCGCGTGGGAAGGGCCGGGCGCGTTCCGGCGCCGCTCTTTGTTGCTGGCTTTCACATGCCGCGCCACTGGATATGCATACAGCACCGCCGCCGCGGGCCGCGCGGGCGCGATGGCGGTGGCGGGCCGCCGCAGCCGCGCCTAGGGCTGGCCCAGGGTGCCGCCGGCGCGCCGCAGCGCCGCTCCGACCTCGCCGTAGAACTCCCGCAGCGCCGCCGCGTCCAGGTCCGGCGGCAGCAGCGCCGGCCACAGCAGCGCGACGAGGTCGCGCGCGGTGCGCTCGATGTCAACTTCCCGCTGGCGGGCGATGGCGTCCCACAGGATATGCTCCATCGGCCCGAGGATGGCCGAGCGCAGCAGGCTCAGGGGCAGGTCGGCGCGGATCTCGCCGCTCTCGCGGGCGCGGGCCAGCAGGTCCATCAGCGGCGCGGTGTAGCGGCGCTGCAGCGGCACGAACACCTCGCCCAGCCCCGGCCCCTTGGCGCGGCCTTCGGAGAGCACCAGCGCGCACAGGCCGGTGCCCTGGATCAGGAACAGCCGCAGATGGGTGCGCACGTAGAACTCGAGCTGGGCCTTGGTGCTCTGGCCGCGCGGCAGGCCCGCCTCCACCACGCCGATGATTTCGTCGTACCAGTCTTCGATCACGCGCGCGCAGAGCTCGCGCTTGCCGTGGAAATAGGTGAAGACGGTGGCTTCGGAGATGCCCAGGCGCTGGGCGATCTCGGTGGTGGTGGCGCGCTCGTAGCCGAGCTCGGCGAAGACTTCGCGGCTCACGCGCAGGATGTCGCGGATGCGCTGTTCCGCCTTGGCGCCCGCGGGAAGGCGGCGCCGCACCGTGATGTCGTCCATCGACCTGTTACCTCGCATGCCGGAAGGCGCTGATTATAGTGCGGCGCGCATGTTGCGATGCAACAAGAAACGGCGCCGCCGGGCCGCCCGCGCGGGCCTTGGCGCGTGTCACGGCATTGTAATTGATCTTTACTCAACTCAAGGTTGCATTTTTTGGGCGCAGCGTGTACTTTTCCTGTCAGCGCGGCCGGACCACCACGAAAATAATAGGCCTGGCAGCCCAAAAATATGCGCAGCCCGGAACTTGAGCCGCACTCAACTAAGTTGAGCCCGGCTCAGGAAACCGGGATCCGGACAAGATAGCGACAGCGCTTTGGAGACGAGTATGACCATGCAGGGTGCGGCTGGCCCATCGACATTGCCCGTGGCGGGCCTGTCCCACGTACGGGGCGAGACCGACACGCCCTTGTCCGAGCTGACGGTGCCGGCGCTGCTGGCCGGGACGGTGGCGCGCTTCCCCGACCGCGAGGCGGTGGTGTTCCGCGAGCAGGGGGTGCGCTGGACCTGGCTGGAGTTCTCGCAGGTGGTCGACGCGATGGCCGGCGGCCTGCGCCTGCTGGGACTGGTGCGCGGCGACCGCATCGGCATCTGGGCGCCGAACCGGGTGGAGTGGCTGGTGACGCAGTTCGCCACCGCGCGCCTGGGGCTGGTGCTGGTCAACATCAACCCGGCGTACCGGCTGTCGGAGCTGGAATACGCGCTCAACAAGGTCGGCTGCAAGGCCATCGTCGCGGCGGAGTCGTTCAAGACCTCGCGCTACCTGGAGATGCTGCAGACGCTGGCGCCGGAGCTGGCCACGAGCGAGCCCGGCCACCTGCAGGCCGCGCGCCTGCCGGCGCTGCGCTGGGTGATCCGCATGGGCGCGGAGCGCACGCCGGGCATGCTCAACTACGATGCGCTGCTCGCGCATGGCACGCATGCCATCAAGGGCGAGCTGGACGCCATCAGCGCCTCGCTGGACCGCTACGACCCCATCAACATCCAGTTCACCAGCGGCACCACCGGCGCGCCCAAGGGCGCCACGCTGACGCACCGGAACATCGTCAACAACGCGCGCTTCATCGCGATGGCGATGCGCTTCTCCGAGCAGGACAAGCTGTGCATCCCGGTGCCGTTCTATCACTGCTTCGGCATGGTGCTGGCGGTCCTTGCCTGCGTCTCCACGGGCGCCTGCATGGTGTTCCCGGGCGAGGCGTTCGACCCGGTGGCGACGATGGCCGCGGTGAGCGAGGAACGCTGCACCGCGCTGCACGGCGTGCCGACCATGTTCATCGCGCAGCTCGACCACCCCGACTTTGCCAGGTACGATTTCTCCACGCTGCGCACCGGCATCATGGCGGGCTCGCCCTGCCCCATCGAGACCATGAAGCGCGTGATCGCGCAGATGCACATGGCGGAGGTGACGATCGCCTACGGCATGACGGAGACCAGCCCGGTGTCGTTCCAGAGCGCCACCACGGACCCGCTGGAAAAGCGCGTGACCACGGTGGGCCGCGTGCAGCCGCACCTCGAAGTGAAGATCGTGGACGGCGCCGGCGGCATCGTGCCGGTGGGCGAGACGGGCGAGCTGTGCACGCGCGGCTATTCCGTGATGCAGGGCTACTGGGACGACGAGCCGCGCACGCGCGAGGCGATCCGCGACGGCTGGATGCATACCGGCGACCTCGCCACCATCGACGAGGAAGGCTACTGCAACATCGTCGGCCGCGTGAAGGACATGCTGATCCGCGGCGGCGAGAACATCTACCCGCGCGAGATCGAGGAATTCCTGTTCCGCCACCCCAAGGTGCAGGCCGTGCAGGTGTTCGGCGTGCCGGACCCGAAGTACGGCGAGGAAGTGTGCGCGTGGATCGTGCTCAAGCCGGGCGAGAGCGCCACGGAAGACGACATCCGCGCGTTCTGCCGCGACCAGATCGCGCACTACAAGATCCCGCGCTATATCCGCTTCGTCGCCGAGATGCCGATGACGATCACCGGCAAGGTGCAGAAGTTCGTGATGCGCGAGCGCATGACGCAGGAACTCGGGCTGGCCGTGGTCAGGACGGCCTGATTCCGCCGCCTGATTCCCGGCCCGCGTTACCGCTTTCCCCCATTTCCATTCGACGCAAGGCCGCCCGCTGCCGGCGGCCCCTTCCCACAAGACGACGAGCACCGACATGACAGAACTCCCCGGCCTGAACTTCCACCTCGGCGAAGACATCGACATGCTGCGCGCGAGCGTGCGCGACTGGGCGCAGGCCGAGCTGGCCCCGCGCGCCGCCGAGATCGACCGCACCGACCAGTTCCCGATGGACGCCTGGAAAAAGATGGGCGACCTCGGCGTGCTCGGCATCACCGTGGCCGAGGAATACGGCGGCGCCAGCATGGGCTACCTCGCCCACATGGTGGCGATGGAGGAAATCAGCCGCGCCTCGGCCTCGGTCGGCCTGTCCTACGGCGCGCACTCCAACCTGTGCGTGAACCAGATCCACCGCAACGGCAGCGCCGCGCAGAAAGCGAAATACCTGCCCAAGCTGGTCTCGGGCGACTGGATCGGCGCGCTGGCCATGAGCGAGCCCAATGCCGGCTCCGACGTGGTGAGCATGAAGCTGCGCGCCGAGTTCAAGGGCGACCGCTACGTGCTCAACGGCACCAAGATGTGGATCACCAACGGCCCGGACTGCGACGTGCTGGTGGTCT
>Ga0255338_1000312_pt1 | contig 179204 bp, 154 predicted proteins | sample MeOH1_35cm_T4_19_FD_203715 | JGI IMG/M metagenome (GOLD analysis project Ga0255338, IMG submission 203715) | Sandy soil microbial communities from University of British Columbia, Vancouver, Canada - MeOH1_35cm_T4_195 | ecosystem: Engineered > Artificial ecosystem > Sand microcosm >... | reverse complement strand
TGCGGCCTACATGCGGTGGCGCAACGCTCGCGCGGAACCGAAAACCAGGTTCGCTCTCGACTCACCGATCCGGTCGTGGACCGAGTACCCGCATTACCCGACCAAGGTTGCTTGACGAGCCACTAGGACCGTCCGGCGAGGGCCTCGCGGGCCATCTCGGCCAGCTGCGCCGGCCGCCGGGCGAGGGCGTCGACGTCTATGTCCTGACCGCCCATCGTCCCGGCGCGGAACCTCGCCGCCACACCCTCCGCAATGGCGGCGAGCTTCCACAGCGCGAAGGCCTGGTGGTAGCGCAGGTCGTCGAGATCGCGTCCGGTCGTGTCGGCATACCGCGCGGCGACCGTGTCGACGTCGAGGAAACCCTCGGCGGGATCGGGTGCCCAGCCGATCACGTCGGCCGAGGCCCAGGTGGCGGTGAGCCACCCGAGGTCGGCCATGACGTCGCCGACGGTCCACAGTTCCCAGTCGAGAACCGCCCGGACCTCACCGTCGGGCCCGATCAGGAGGTTGCCCGGCCGGAAGTCGCCGTGCACCAACCCGGTCCACCGTTCGGCGGGCAGGTTCCGGGCCAGGAGGTCGTGGACGTCCCACACGGGACCGGGACCGACACCGCCGTCGGCGAGCTGGCGGCTCCAGCGCCGCAACTGGCGCTCGAGGTAGCTGCCGGGTCTGCGCATCTGCGCAGGCGGTCCGGTCGTGGTGTCCACCGCGTGGATCTTCGCGAGGGTGTCCACGATGCTGTGGGAGGCGGCCGGCCGGTGCTGCCGGGGGAGCGCGGCGACCGTCTCGGCATCGTCGAGGACGATGCCGTCGACGTGCGTCATGACGTAGAAGTCCGCGCCCGTCACCGCGTGGTCGGTGCAGTAGCCCAGTACCGGCGGCACCGGCACCGGGCCGCCGGCGAGCAGGTCGAGGATGCGCCACTCCCGCACGACGTCGTGGGCGGAGGAGAGCAGCGTCCCGGTCGGCGGCCGGCGCAGGACCCACCGCGTCCCCGCGTCGTCACGGACCCGGTAGGTCAGATTGGACCGGCCTCCGGTGATCAGTTCGAAGTGCAGCGGCGGTGCGACCGCCGGGAGGTTCTCGACGAACCACGCGGTGACGCGCGCGGCGTCGATCCCGATCGGCTCGCTCGCGGCGTTCGCCTCAGCCATCGCGCTCTGCTCTCGGTGGGAAGTCGTATGTGCGGATCCTTCATGCCTACCCGCCCCGCGCACCGATCGGTGCGTGCCGTGCCGGGCGGGCCGAAAGTTCCGGAACACTGTCCACGGGGGTGGGATCTCGGCGCCCGTGCGAGTATGAGGCCCGTGAATGTCCTCACCAGAAACCACGTACGCGTCACCGGCCGGGCCGGCGCGCCCGTCGTGGTGCTGGCACACGGGTTCGGTTGCGACCAGAACCTGTGGCGACTGGTGGTGCCGGCCTTGGAACGCGACTTCACCGTGGTGCTGTTCGACCACGTGGGCGCGGGCCGATCGGATCTGTCGGCGTGGAGCGCGGAGCGGTACTCGGATCTCGACGGCTACGCCGACGACGTGCTGGCGGTGTGCCGGACGCTGGATCTCGGACCGGTCGTCTTCGTCGGGCATTCGGTGAGCGCGATGATGGGGGTGCTCGCCGCCGCGCGCGACCCCGGCGCGTTCGCCGGGCTGGTGCTGCTCGCCCCGTCGCCGTGCTTCGTCGACGATCCGTCCACCGGATATCGGGGCGGGTTCAGCGTCGCCGACATCGACGAGCTGCTCGAGTCGCTGGAGGCGAACTACCTGGGCTGGTCGGGTGCGATGGCGCCCGCCATCATGGGCAATCCGGAACGTCCCGAACTCGGCGAGGAACTGACCGCCGCCTTCTGCCGCACCGATCCGGCCATCGCCCGGGTCTTCGCCCGCGTGACCTTCCTCTCCGACAACCGGGCGGACCTGGCGAACGTGAGTGTTCCGACCGTGGTGGCCCAGTGCTCCCGCGACGCGATCGCCCCGCCGGAGGTGGGTGCGTTCGTCCACGCGCAGATTCCGGGAAGCCGGTTGGTGACGTTGGACGCCACGGGGCACTGCCCGCAGCTCAGTGCCCCGGACGAGACCGTGGCCACGATCGCCGCCTTCGCTGGTTCGGTGGGCTGATGATCCCGGCCCGGGAGACGGACGACGGCCGGAACCCGGGCGCCGGGGCGACGGCGGGCGAGGATCGCGAGATGCGCGCCGCGCTGGCCGAGGACAGCGCCGAGAGCCTGTACGAGAACGCGCCCTGCGGCTACCTGTCCACCCTGCCGGACGGGCGGATCGCGAAGATCAACGCGACTCTGCTGCAGTGGCTGGGACTCCGGCGCGACGACGTGGTGGGCCGGCGGTACTTCTCCGACCTGCTCACGGTCGGTGGCCGCCTCTACCACGAGACCCACTTCGCCCCGCTGCTGCGCATGCAGGGGGAAATCAGCGGCATCGCACTGGAATTGAGGGCGGCCGACGGCACCCGCCTGCCCGTCCTGGTCACGTCGGTGGTCCGGTACGACAGCGGCGGGCAGCCCCTGCTGATCCGCACCACCGTCTTCGACGCCCGGGAGCGCCGGGCGTACGAGACCGAACTGCTGCGCGCTCGCCGGGAGGCCGAGGACGAACGACGACGCCTGCAGCGGCTGACCCGCACCCTCCAGGCGACGTTGCTGCCACCCGACCTGCCCGAGGTGCCCGGTCTCGATGTCGCCGCGCACTACCACATCGCCTCTCCGGACGAGGTCGGCGGCGACTTCTACGACCTGTTCCCGCTCGGTGCCGGCACCTGGGGCCTGTTCCTCGGCGACGTGTGCGGTAAGGGGGCGGCCGCGGCGGTGATGACCTCCGTCGCGCGCTACACCGTGCGTGCCGCGGCCGTCTACGCCTCCGGCCCGTCGGCGGTCCTGGCCGACCTGAACACCGTCCTCGTCGATCGGTACCGCATGCACGATCCGCGGTTCTGCACCGTCGTGTTCGGGATGCTCACCCCCGACGCGTCGCCGGGCAGCTTCCGCGTCACGCTGGCGTCGGGTGGGCACCCGCCGGCTCTGCTGCTGCGCGCCGATGGCAGCGCCGACTACGTGCACATTCCGGGTGGACAGCTCATCGGGTTGCTGCCGCGGGCCCACATCGCCAGCGCCGTCGTCCGGCTGGATCCCGGCGACACCCTGGTGCTCTACACCGACGGTCTCACCGAGGCCCGCACCGCTCCGGGCGCCGACGAGCGCTTCGGCGAGCAGGCTCTGCTCGACTTCGCCCGGAGGCTGGGTCCGGTCACCGCCGCGGAGGCCGTCGCCGCCGTCCGCGACCTCCTCGACACCCTGGGCACCGGGGTGGAGGACGACACGGCCGTCCTCGCCGTCCACGCGCCGCGCCGCAGCGTCGGGTCCTGACCCGGGTTCCCGGTCACACGGGGCTGCCGGAAGCGATTGACATCACACCGTCCCCGGCGCACACTATGCAAGCGCTCAGCAACTTGAATCTGACGTCAAGTTATGTGACTCCCTGCTGTGAAGGAGCACCGGATGACCGACGCACCCGCCGCGACGACCCGCGGCGTGGCCACCACCGACGACCTGGTCCTCGCCGAGCGGCGCGGACCGGTCGTCCTGCTCACCCTCAACCGGCCGGCCAAGCTCAACGCCTGGAGCAACGCCCTCGAGGACCGCTACTTCGACCTGCTCGAGCAGGCGGACGACGACCCGCAGGTCCGGGCCGTCGTCGTCACCGGCGCCGGCCGCGGATTCTGCTCCGGTGCCGACCTCGACGACCTGCGCCACGTCGCCGACGCCACGGACGACGACCTGGTGCGCCCGCGCCCGCGCGACTTCCCGCTGCGCGTCCGCAAGCCGATCGTCGCCGCGATCCGCGGCCCCGTCGCGGGACTCGGCCTGGTCGAGGCCCTCTACTGCGACGTCCGCTTCGGCGACGCGACCGCCCGCTTCACCACCGCGTTCGCGCGCCGCGGACTCATCGCCGAGTACGGCGTCACCTGGCTGCTGCCCCGCGTCGTCGGCCACAGCCGCGCGACGGACCTGCTGCTGTCGAGTCGCATGATCGACGCCGACGAGGCCCACCGGATCGGCCTGCTCGACCACCTGGTCACCACCGGCAGCGTGGTCGACGCGGCCGTCGCGTACGCGACCGACCTCGCTGTCCACTGCTCACCGCGGTCGATGGCGACGATCAAGACGCAACTGCGCGACGACGCAGACCGGTCCTACCCGGACGCCGTGGCCGGCGCGGACCGCCTGATGGTCGAAGCCTTCCGCGGTCCCGACGTCGCCGAGGGCGTCGCCAGCCACCTCGAGCGGCGCGCCCCCGAGTTCGCCGCCCTGCCCGGGAGCGCCCATGCCACTGCGTGAAACCGTCGGCATCGACCCGGACGCGATCCTGCGCTGGCTGGGCGAGCTCGGCATCGAGCACACCGCACCGCTGACCTTCGATCGCATCGGCCTCGGCCAGTCGAACCTGACCTACCTCGTGCAGGACGGCGACGGGCGCCGGTGGGTGCTGCGGCGACCACCGCTCGGGCACCTGCTGGCGTCCGCGCACGACGTCGCGCGCGAGGCCCGCATCCTCTCGGCGCTCGAGTCCACCGACGTGCCGACACCGACGGTGTTCGGGCTCACCGACGATCCGGCGATCAGCGACGTGCCGATGGTGCTCATGGAGTACGTCGACGGACAGGTGGTGGACCGGATGTCCGTCGCCGAGTCCCTGACGCCGGAGCGCCGCCGCCGCATCGGGCTGTCGCTCGCGCGGACGCTCGGCCGCATCCACGCCGTGGACCTCGACAGCACGGGCCTCGCCGCCCTGGCCCGGCCCAAGCCCTATGCCCAGCGGCAGCTGCACCGCTGGGCCGGCCAGTGGGAGAAGTCGAAGACCCGCGAGCTGCCCGAACTCGACGACCTGACCCGCCGGCTCCTGGCCGCGGTGCCTCCGCAGCACGAAACCACCCTGGTGCACGGCGATTTCCATTTGCGCAACGTCATCACCTCGTACGACGGCGGTGACGTCGTCGCGGCGCTGGACTGGGAGCTGTCCACCGTCGGCGACCCGCTCGCCGACGTCGGGTCGCTGTTCGCCTACTGGCCCGAGCCCGGGGAGGACACCGGCGGCGACTTTCCCGCCTCCACCCTCGAGGGTTTCCCCAGCCGCGCCGAACTCGCCGCCGTCTACCTGGACGAGACGGGCCGCGACCCGGCGGCACTGCAGTTCTGGCACGCGCTCGGGTTGTGGAAGGTGGCGGTGATCGCGGAAGGCGTGATGCGCCGCGCGCTCGACGAACCGCAGAACAAGGCCGCGGCCGGCACTCCCACGATCGAACGCATCGACGCCCTGGTTCACAAGGCCCGCGAGATCGCCGACGACGCCGGCATCTGACGCCCCGACCCCTCGACACGCAGGAGACGACGATGTCCCCCGACGAGCAGACGACCGCACGCGACCTCTCCGCGCGTGTGAAGACGCTTCTGTCCGAACATGATCCGAGCACAACCCGGCCCGAGGACTTCCTCGGCGCACGATTCGACGCCGGCCTCGCCTGGGTGCACTTCCCGCCGGGCCACGGCGGGCTCGGCCTGCCGCAGACCCACCAGGCGCAGGTCGAGGCCGAACTGGCCGCCGCCGGCGCGCCCCGGCCCGCCGCCGGCCGCAACGGCATCGGCCTGGGCATGGCCGCCCCCACCATCGCCGCCTTCGGCACCGAGGAACAGAAGAGCCGGTTCCTGCGCCCCCTCTACACCGGACAGCACATCTACTGCCAGCTGTTCAGCGAGCCCGGCGCCGGCTCCGACCTGGCCGCCGTCGCGACCCGCGCCGTCCGCGACGGCAACGACTGGATCGTCGACGGCCAGAAGGTGTGGACCTCGGGCGCGCAGAACGCGCAGATGGCGATCCTGGTGGCCCGCACCGACCCGACCGTGCCCAAACACGCAGGGCTGACGTACTTCCTGCTCGACATGAGCGATCCCGGCGTCGACGTGCGGCCGCTGCGGCAGATCACCGGTGAGGCCGAGTTCAACGAGGTGTTCCTCACCGGAGTGCGGGTACCCGACGCCGACCGGCTCGGCGACGAAGGGCAGGGCTGGCGCGTCGCCACCACCACCCTCAACAACGAACGCGTCGCGATCGGCTCCGGCGCACCCCGCGAGGGCGGCATGATCGGCAAGGTCACCGAGGCCTGGCGCGAGCGCCCCGAGGTGCGCGACCCGGCGCGGCACGACGAGCTGATGCGGCTGTGGGTCGAGGCAGAGGTGACCCGGTTGACCGGGGAACGCCTGCGTCAGCAACTCGCCGCGGGCCAGCCCGGCCCGGAGGGCTCCGGCATGAAACTCGCGTTCGCCCGGCTCGCCCAGACGATCTCCGGCTTCGAGGTGGAACTGCACGGCGAGCAGGGCCTGCGCTACGACGACTGGACCCTGCGCCGGCCCGAATCGGTGGACTTCACCGGCCGCGAACCCGGATACCGGTACCTGCGCGCCAAGGGCAACTCGATCGAGGGCGGCACGTCGGAGATCCTGCGCAACGTCGTCGCCGAGCGGGTGCTCGGGCTGCCGCCGGAACACCGTGTGGACAAGGACATTCCGTGGAAGGACATGGCGCGATGACCGACCTGCTGTACTCCGACACCGAGGACGCCCTGCGCGACAGCGTCCGTCGCATGCTCACCGAACGCTGCCCTGCGTCCGTCGTGACGACCGCGTACGACGCTGCGCCCGCTGACTTCTCGGGCGTGTGGAAGACCGTGGCCGCCGAACTCGGACTGGCCGGACTGCTGGTCCCCGAATCTCTCGGCGGCGCCGGCGCGAGCACCCGCGAGGCCGCGGTCGTCATGGAGGAGATCGGCCGGGCCGCCGCCCCGGTGCCGTATCTGTCGAGCGCGGTGCTCGCCACCGTCGCGCTGCTGCGTGCCGGCGACACCGGGACCGTGCCGGACCTGGCGGCCGGTGCCGCCACCGGCGCCCTCGCGGTCCCGCTGTCGACGGGGCCGGACGCCGCGATCACCGGGGTGCGTCGCACCGGCGACGGCCTGACCGGCCGGGTCACCAGCGTTGCCGGAGCACACGAGGCCGACGTGCTCGTCGTCCCCGTCGCGGGCGCCGACGGCCTCGAACTGCACACCGTCCGGTCGGACGCCGCCGGCGTCACCGTGACCCCCGTGCTGTCCCTGGACATGACCCGGCCGATCGCCGACATCGAGTTCACCGGGGCCGCCTCCACCCGCGTCGACGACGGCGACGCGGCAGCGGCGGTGGCCGAGGCGCTCCGGTGCGGGGCGGTGCTGCTCGCCTCCGAGCAGCTCGGGGTGGCCCAGTGGTGCCTCGAGACGACCGTCGCCTACGTCAAGGAGCGCCGCCAGTTCGGTCGCGCCGTCGGCTCGTACCAGGCGATCAAGCACCGGCTCGCCGACCTGTGGCTCGAGGTGGGCGCGGCGCAGTCGGCCGCCCGGTACGCGGCCGACGCGTACGCGCGCGGCGACGACGACACCGCGATCGCGACCGCCGTCGCCCAGTCGTACTGCAGCGACGTCGCGGTGCACGCCGCCGAGGAGTGCATCCAGTTGCACGGCGGCATCGGAATGACCTGGGAGTACCCGGCGCACCTCTACCTCAAGCGGGCCAAGGCCGATCAGCTCGCGCTCGGCGTCCCGTCCCGGCACCGGGCCCGCCTGGCCGAGCTCGTCGACCTGCCGGTTGCATGAACTCGACTGCGCTGCAACAACACACGAGAGGACAGGTGTCGCGACGATGAGCTGGTACGACGACAGGCCCTGGATGGCGCAGTACGATCCCCGCGTAGCCGAGGCCGGGCCCGTCCCGCGGCGGACCGCCCTCGAGGTGTTCGCGGACGCCGTCGCCACGGCGCCGGACGGGCCGGCGATCACGTATCTCGGTGCGACGCTGACGTATCGGGAGGTCGACGAGCTCAGCGACGGGGTGGCGGCGTACCTGCTCGCGCAGGGATTCCGCAAGGGTGACCGGCTCGCCGTGTACCTGCAGAACGTGCCGCAGTTCGTCCTCGCGCTGTTCGGTGCGTGGAAGGCCGGCGGCGCGGTGGTGCCGCTGAACCCGATGTACAAGGACGAACTCGACCACATCCTCACCGACGCAGGCGTCGTCGCCGTCGTGTGCGGCGAACAGGCGTGGGCGGACCGGGTGGCGGAGCGGGCCGCCGGGGCGGGCGTGACGATCGCGTTGACGGCGAGCGAGCTGGACCTGCAGACCTCGAACGACGAGCGGCTCTTCGCCGGCGTCGAGCGCCACCGGACCCCGGGTGTCCCCGACCTGCTCGAGGTCGCCCGCGAATGGGCCGGTCACTCCGTCCCCGACCCGGGCCTGGTTCCCGACGACATCGCGCTCGTCTCCTACACCTCGGGGACGAGCGGACTGCCCAAGGGCGCCACCAACACCCACGCCAACCTCACCGTCAACTGCGTACTGCTGCGCCTGTACGACGAGATCCCGGCGGGTTCGCCGATCTTCGCGCTCGCGCCGCTGTTCCACATCACCGGGATGGTCGTGCAGCTGCTCACCGCGGTGGATCTGGCCGGTCCGCTGGTCCTGGCGTACCGCTTCGACGCCGGCGTGGTGCTCGACGTCCTGAAGCGGGAGCGGCCCGCGTTCATGGTCGGCCCGTCGACCGCGTTCATGGCGCTGCTGGCGCATCCGTCGTTCTCGGCGGACGCGTTCGAGTCGCTGCTGACGCTCAATTCCGGTGGCGCGCCGCTGCCGCCGGCCATCGTCGAACGCTTCCGCGAGCGGACCGGCCTCTACATCCGCAACGGTTACGGCCTGACGGAGACCAGCGCGCCCTGTGTCGTCGTGCCCTCCGGTCGCGAGGCGCCGGTGGATCCGGACTCGGGCACGCTGTCGATCGGCCTGCCGCTGCCCACCGCGACGGTGCGCATCGTCGACGAGGACGGCAAGGACCTCGGACCGGGGGAGGTCGGGGAGATCGCCGTCGAGGGGCCGATGGTCGTCCCCGCCTACTGGAATCTGCCCGAGGCCACCGCCCAGTCCATTCCGGGCGGACGGTTGCTGACCGGTGACGTCGGCTTCATGGACGCACAGGGCTGGGTGTACGTCGTCGACCGCAAGAAGGACATGATCAACGCCTCCGGGTTCAAGGTGTGGCCCCGCGAGGTCGAGGACGTGCTCTACCGGCATCCGGCCGTCCGCGAAGCCGCGGTCGTCGGCGTGCCCGACTCCTACCGCGGCGAGTCGGTCGCCGCGTTCGTGAGCCTGCGCCCGGACCAACACGTCGACCCGGACGAACTGGTGACATGGTGCCGCGAGCGGCTGGCCACCTACAAGGCGCCCCGGTCGGTCGAGATCCTCGACGAGCTGCCCAAGACCACGAGCGGGAAGATCCTGCGCCGCGAGATGCGCAGGGTCGCGTCGTCCTGATCCGAGGAGGAGACACGTGCCGAGCATCGACGAGATCCTGCGCCTGCGCGAGATCGCCCCGGCGACGTTCCGCGCCGACCCGGTGCCGACCGAGATGGAGCGCACCTTCGGCGGTCAGGTCGCGGGGCAGGCGCTCGCCGCGGCGGCACGGACCGTGCCGCGGGAGTTCGGCGTGCACTCGGTGCACGGCCACTTCCTGCGCCCCGGCCGCCCGCTCGAGCCCGCCGACTATCACGTGGACGCCCTGCGGGACGGCGGCAGCTTCCGCACCCGCTACGTCACCGCCGTCCAGGACGGCGAGACGGTGTTCACCCTCACCGCCTCGTTCCACCGCGGCGACGACGGGCACACCCACCAGGCGGCCATGCCGCCCACGACCGGACCGGAGGAGGTCACGGAGAACGGGCGCCCGTGGGCCGCGTGGTACGACTTTCCGGAGTGGGACGACTGGGAACGTCGCTGGCTCCCTGCGGACGAGGCCACACCCGACGTGCCGGCGCGCCGACGGCTGTGGATCCGGCACCGCAGGCCGCTGCCCGACGACCCGGTCCTGCACGCCTGTGCCCTGACCTACTGCAGCGACATGGCGCTGCTCGACATCGCCGTCCTGCCGCACCCCGAACGGCCGATCCAGGGGGCGTCCCTCGACCACGCAGTGTGGTTCCTGCGGCCGTTCCGGGTGGACGAATGGCTGCTGTTCGATCAGGTGTCGCCGTCGTCCGACTCGGGACGCGCGCTGATCCAGGGACAGATCTTCGACACGACCGGACGACTGGTCGCCGTCGTCGCGCAGGAGGGCATGGTGCGGTTCCACGTCGAGCGCGGCGCGGCGGTCGGTGCCGGACGCGCCGAAGGGCGGGGTCGATGAACCGCGCCGCGCCCGAACGCACTGCCGTCCTCGTCGACTTCGGTGGCGTGCTCACCACGAGCGTGTTCGCCGCGTTCGAGCAGTTCGGCGCGGCACTCGGCGATCCGGGACTGCCGCTGCGGCTGCTCGGCGGCGACCCGGACTCGCGACGGCTGCTCGCCGACCACGAGTCGGGGCGCATCGACGCGGAGGAGTTCGAGCAGGGCTTCGCCGGACGGCTCCGCGCCCACGGAGCTGCCGTGACCGCGGCAGGACTCGCCGCCCGGATGCAGGCCGGGCTGCGGCGCGACGACCGGACGGTGGCCCTCGTCGACGATCTGCGGGCCGCCGGCGTACCGGTGGCGCTGGTGTCCAACGCCTTCGGACGGGACTGCTACGCGGGCTTCGAGCTGACCGCACTCGCGGACGAGGTGGTGATCTCCGCCGAGGTCGGCATCCGTAAGCCGTCGCGCCGGATCTACGCCCTCGCGTGCGAGCGCCTGGGGGTCGCCCCCGAACAGGTCGTCATGATCGACGACCTGCAGCAGAACCTCGACGGAGCGGCGCGGATCGGCATCGCCGGTGTGCTGCACACCGACGCCGACCGCACCCGCTCCGAGCTCGCCGGGCGATTCGGCCTCGTGACGGGAGGAGTGCCCGGTCAGGTGTGAGCCCCGTACGCGCGGGTACCCGCCACCCATGACCAACGCACATCCTCACGGCCTCGATGCCGCGCCGTCCGGCGCTGCGGGCTCGTCGGACGAGTCGGTCAAGGAGAGGCAACTGCTGCAGGTGCTGACGAAGGCGGTGAACACCCTCGGTGAGGCCGGGGTGCGGTTCGCCGTCGGCGGCGGCTGCGCGGTGTACGCGCGTGGCGGCCCGGCGTCCGACCACGACGTGGACCTGTTCGTCCGCCCCCACGATGTGGACGCCGCGCGGGAGGCGCTCGTCGCCGCCGGTATGCGTCCCGTCGACCCGCCCGAGAACTGGCTGAGCAAGGTCTACGAGGGTGACCACCTCGTGGACCTGATCTTCCGGCCCAACGACCGGGACGTCGACGATTCGATGCTCGCCCGCGCACAGTGGATGCGCATCGGTCCGACCGCCGCGCCGGTGATCAGCGGCACCGACCTGATGAGCGACAAGCTCAATGTGCTCGACGCCCACCGCTGCGACTTCGCGCCGTTGCTACGTATCGCCCGTGCCCTGCGCGAGCAGGTGGACTGGGGGCAGGTGGCCACCGCGACGGCCGCGTCGCCGTACGCCCACGCCTTCCTCGGCCTGCTCGCCGACCTGGGCATCATCGAACCCGACTCGGAGGCCCGACGGTGAGTCACGAACACCCGGATCACCCGCAATACGTGGTGGCGCACCTGCACCGCGCCCTGGCCGAGGACCCCCGCACCGCCGAACAAGGCGTGCGCGTCACGATCCGCGGCACCGACGTCTATCTGACCGGCGAGGTCGCCAGCGCCGCACGTCGTGACGCGCTGACCACGGTGGTGCAGGAACAGCTACCAGGCGTCACCGTCCACAACGACGTGCACGTGGTCGACTCGCGCGACCCCGGAACTTCGGTGGAGGAACTGCGATGAGGATTGCCGCCGTCGGAGACGTACACCTGGCCGAGGACGCCCGCGGGCATCTGCGGCCCGCTCTCGAACACCTGCACGAGCACGCCGACGTGCTGCTGCTCGCCGGTGACCTCACTCGGCACGGCACCGTCGACGAGGCGCGCGTCGTCGCCGACGAGTTCGGCGATCTACCGGTGCCCGTCGTGGGGGTGCTCGGCAACCACGACTACCACAGCGACGCCGAGGACGAGATCACCGAACTGCTCCGCGACCGGGGCATAGTCGTGCTCGAGGGGGAGTCGGTCGTCCTCGACGTGGACGGGGCCCGGCTCGGCGTGGCGGGAACCAAGGGGTTCGGCGGGGGTTTCGCGGGCAAGTGCGCGAGCGCGTTCGGTGAGCCGGAGATGAAGAAGTTCGCCGGGCACACCGTGGAACTTGCAGACAGGTTCCGTGGCGCCGTCGCCGAGCTCGACGGTGCCGACGTCCGCCTGGCGCTGCTGCACTATTCGCCGATCAGCGACACCCTGCGCGGCGAGCCCGCCGAGATCTATCCGTTCCTCGGGTCGTATCTGCTGGGCGAGCCGATCGACGAGTTCCACCTCGATCTCGCGGTGCACGGGCACGCACACGCGGGGTGCGAGCGCGGCACGACCCCGGGCGGTGTGCGGGTCCGCAACGTCGCACAGCCGGTCATCCGCACCGCGTACGCGGTGTATCGGTTCGAGAACTGATCGCGCCCGGCCGCGCCGCGGGGCGACCCGGCCGGGCGCGGGGTTCTCAGGAGTCGGCCGTGGTCTTCAGGACGAGTTTGCCGGTGTTGGCACCGTCGAACAGCATGTTGAGTGTGCGTCCGAATGCCTCGACGCCGCCGGTCTCGACCTGTTCACGGGTCACCAGTTCGCCGCGGCGGATCCATTCCGACACGGCAGCCATGCCCTCGGGGAAGCGGTCGAGGTAGTCGAAGACGATGAACCCGGTCATGGATGCCCGGTTCACGAGCAGGGACAGGTAGCGGGACGGGCCCGGCTGCGGGTCGGTCGCGTTGTAGCCGGAGATGGCCCCGCACAACACGACTCGCGCGTGCTTGCGCAGCACGGCCAGCGCCGAGTCGAGCGTCTCCCCGCCGACGTTGTCGAAGTAGATGTCGATCCCGTCCGGTGCGGCGGCGTGCAGCGCCCGGCCCACGGATCCGGCCTTGTAGTCGATGGCGGCGTCGAATCCCAGCTCGTCGGTGAGCCACGCGCACTTCTCGGGTCCGCCGGCGATGCCGATGACGCGGCATCCGCTCAGTTTCGCGATCTGCCCGGCGATGCTGCCGACGGCCCCGGCGGCGCCCGACACGAGCACGGTGTCGCCGGGCTTCATCCGCCCCACGTCGACGAGCCCGAAATATGCCGTCATGCCGGGGAATCCGAGTGCACCCAGCCACACCGGCGGCGGCGCGAGGGACTCGTCGACCGCGACGACGCCGCTGCCGTCGGAGACGGCGTAGTCGCACACGCCGAAGTGCCCGGAGACGAGCTGTCCTTCCTTGTAGCCGTCGTGGCGGGATTCGTGTACCCGCCCGACGGCGTGGGCGCGCATGACCTCACCGATCCCGACCGGCGGGACGTACGACCGGACGTCGTTCAGCCATCCGCGCATGGCGGGGTCGAGGGAGACGTACTCGACGCGGACGGTGAACTCGCCGTCGGCCGGCTGCGGGACCGGGGCGCTGGTGACCTCCCATGTGGAGTCGTCGGGGCGGCCGACCGGTCGTCGTGCCAGTCGGACCTGCCTGTTCACGGACGCCATACGTCTTCCTTTCGATTGCAGAAAAGCCCTGCTGCGGTGCGGTGATTCGGATGTGCGGCGGTCGTCCCGGTCAGTTGAATTCGACGCCGGATTCAACTATACACGGTGGGTGACCGGGATCACCCCGTCGCCGCCGGATGCCCCGAGAACGGAAGGTCGACTTAACGCCTCTCCTTCCCGAGGGCAGGAGATTCCCGGCTCAGACCGCAACCGCACCACCACCCGGAGGGAGGTGATCCGCTTGACTCACGTCGTCGACACCGGTGTGGCCACGCTCCGCCACAGCCAGAATCACCCTGGCAGCGTTCCGGTCCCGGCACGCGGTATACCCGCACGCCCGGCACCGGAAGATACGTTCCCCGAGTCCGAGGCGTTGCTTGGCTCTCGCGAAACACCTCGAACACGTCATGGTCGTGTACGCGGGCCGCACCGACACCACCTTCCGGCCGGCCCGCCTGCCCCGCTCGAGCAACTCCCGTTTCACCGTCGCGATCGCGGCATCGGCGGCCGTGCGCGCCATCGTCGACCTCGACAGGAATTTGGGTCGGAAATCCTCCACCGCGACCAGACGATGCGCCTCGACCACGGCCCTGGCCCAGATCCGGCCGTCGTGCCGGCTGCGCCGGGCCGCTTTCTTCTGCACCTTCGCGGCCCGGGTGCGGGCCCGGCGATAGCCCCTCGAGGGTGGGTGCCCCGTGCCCCGGCGGCGCCGCGCCATCGTCCGCTGCGCTCTCGCCACCTGCGCCGCACACCGTTTCCGGTGCCCGTGCTGCGGCAGATCGAAACGCTCCTCGGTGGCCGTCGCGGTGCGGGCCACGCCCCAGTCGATCCCGACCGCGCTGTTCGGGTCGGCGGCCGGGATCGGCTCGGCGTCGCGGGTCACCACGAACGAGGCGTACCAGTGCCCCAGGCAATCGCGGGTGATGCGCACACTCGACGGCTCGGACGGCAGTGCCCGCGACCACACCACCGGCACACTCACGCCTTTGGGCAGCACCAACCGGCCGTGGCGGATCCGGAAGCCGCGGCGGGTGTACTCGAGCGAGGGCCGGGTCTTCTTCCGCGCCTTGTACCTGGGCCGGCCTCGGCCCTTGACCGTGCACGACGCGTCGAGCGCCTGCGCGTAGGTGCGCAGCATCTGCTGCTGGGCGACCTGGGAGCCGTCCCGCAACCACGACGAGCGTGCCCGGGCGTCGGTCAACTGCTTGGCCAGCTTCCCGAACGTCGGCCTGCGACCGGCCTTGTGTTGGTGCACCGCCTCGTTCCACAGGAATCGGCAGCGATGCCACTCCTGCATCAGGGCATGTTCGGCGGTGGTGCCCGGCCGCAACCGGTAGTTGTAGCGCACCACCTCGACCCCCATGCCGGCACGCTGACCGACCCCACCGACAGGTGTGCCCGACACCACCACTCCCCCGAAAGGAGGACGGCGCTTCCTCTCCCTCGTGAACGAGGGAGTATCCGCGCCGCACATCAGATGACACGCGAGCTCAACACGGTCCCCACCGACTCCGACGCCCTCGAGGCTGCGCTCACCGGGATCCGGCGGGTGCAGGAAGCGCACTGGCCGCCGGAGGTGCCGCGGACGGTGGAGTACCCGATCGACGAGCGCGCGCTCGTGGACTACCTGCGGCACTGGGCGCACGTGCGCCCGCATGCCCCCGCGATCGAGTTCTACGGTCGCACGGTCGGTTACGCCGAGTACGACGACCTCTCCGACCGGTTCGCCGGCTGGCTGCTCGCCCGCGGCGCCCGGGCCGGCGACCGGATCGGTGTCCACCTCGGCAACTGTCCGCAGTTCCACGTCGCGATGCTCGGCATCCTCAAGATCGGCGCCGTCCACGTACCCGTGAATCCGATGCTGCGCGAACACGAGCTCGCCCACGAGCTCGCCGACGCCGGCGTCACGATCCTGCTCACGCAGCCCGAACTGCTCCCGCTGGTGGAGGCGGTCCGGCCGCGCACGCCGGTGCGCCACGTCGCCGTCACTGCCCTCGGCGACATGCTCACCGGTACGAGGCCGGGGGAGGTGCCGCCACCGTTCCCGGTCACCGATCCCGCCGCGGGCGACTGGGCGAGCATTCTCGACAGTCCCCGCGCACCCGCCGTCGCGACGGACCCGGACGCGCTCGCCGCGCTGAACTACACCGGCGGCACCACCGGCATGCCGAAGGGCTGCGAGCACACCCAGTGGCACATGGTCTACACCGCGGCCGCGGCCACCGTCGGCGGCGGCCGGCGGGTGGGGGAGACCACCGTGGTGCTCAACTACCTGCCCATGTTCTGGATCGCCGGCGAAGTCTTCGGCATCCTCAATCCTCTCGTCAACGGCGGCTCCGTCGTGCTGATGACCCGGTGGGACGCGGACGCCGCGCTGGCTCTCGTCGAGCGGCACGGCGTCACCAGCGCGGTCGGCACCGTCGACAACTACGTCGAACTCATGGACGCGCCCGGCTTCGACGGGAATCGTGCCGCCACGCTCGACAACGCCATGGCGGTGTCGTTCGTGCTGAAGCTCGACCCGGCGATCCGCCGGCGGTGGCGCGACGCGACCGGCCACACCCTGCGGGAGGCGAGCTACGGCATGACCGAGACGAACACCGCGGACACCTTCACCCTCGGCTTCCAGGACGGCGACTTCGACCTCGCGAGCGAGCCGGTGTTCTGTGGCCTGCCCGTGCCGGGCACCGACATCCTGATCGTCGACGAGGCGGGTGCCCCGGTGCCGCTCGGTGAGACCGGGCAGATCGTCGTGCGCAGCCCCTCGGTGACCACCGGGTACTACCGCAACGCCGAGGCTACCGCGGACGCGTTCCAGGGCGACTGGCTGCGCACCGGCGACGTCGGCCGGTTCGACGAGCGCGGTGCGCTGCACTATCTCGCCCGCAACAAGGAGATGATCAAGACCAACGGTATGAGCGTCTTCCCCGCCGAGGTCGAGGCGCTGCTGCGCATGCACCCGGGGGTCGCGACGGTCGCGGTGGTCCCCAGGTCCGATCCGGACCGAGGGCAGGTCGCGTTTGCGTTCGTCCAGCCGGTCCCCGGCGCGACCGTCACGGCCGGCGAACTCACGGCGTGGGCGCGCGAGAACATGGCGGGTTACAAGGTGCCGATCGTCGAACTCGTCGAGGCGATGCCCATGACGGCCACCGGCAAGATCCGCAAAGGCGATCTGTTTGCGCGGGCGGAGGGGAGTCACTAGGGAGCGGGGTTCCGGGCCGGCGGGTGACGCACCCCAACCGGCTGCAATGATTGGTAGGCTAACCAAACCAAGGGTAGCCTGAGCTATCTTCTTGTGCGATCGATCCATCCGCGGCTGCGGCCCCCGAGCACGGAAGAGCGACCATGACCGACCGCTCCTGCAACGACAGCGGTGACTCGCCGTCGCCGGACGGCGAACCACCGGAACTCCTCGACCTCGTCGGGATCGGATTCGGACCCGCCAATCTCGCATTGGCGATCGCCGTCGAAGAGCACAATGCCGAAGCCCCGCACGACCCCGTGCGGGCCCGGTTCTTCGACCGGCAGCCCGCGTTCGCCTGGCATCCCGGAATGCTCCTCGAGGGCTCCACCATGCAGATCGCCTTCCCGAAGGACCTGGTCACCTTCCGCAACCCCACGAGCCCCTACACCTTCTTCGCCTACCTGCACGACCGGGGCCGGCTCGTCGACTTCGTCAACCACCAGACGTTCTTCCCCACCCGACACGAGTTCCAGGACTACCTGCAGTGGGCGGCCGCCCGCGTCGACGCCGACGTGCGGTACGGCACCGAGGTCGTCGCCGTCGAGGCCGTACGCGACCCGGCGGGCATCGCCGACCGCCTCGCCGTCCACGCCGCCGACGGCACCGTCGTACACGCCCGCAACATCGTCGTCGGGGTGGGGTTGCGGCCCCGCATCCCCCCGTGGGCCACCGAGAGCGTGCGGTGCTTCCACAACCACCGGTTCCTGTTCCATCTGGCCGAGATGCCGGCGCCGGTGCACCAGCGGTTCGTCGTCGTCGGTGCCGGCCAGAGCGCTGCCGAGGTGGTGCAGTACCTGCACAGCCACTACCCGCAGGCCGAGGTGCACAACGTGTTCGCCCGCTTCGGCTACAGCCCCGCCGACGACAGCCCGTACGCCAACCGCATCTTCGATCCGGCCACCGTCGACGAACTGCACGCCGCACCCGAAGCGGAGCGGGAGCGACTGCTGGCCCTGCACCGCAGCACCAACTACTCCGTCGTCGACCCCGACCTCATCGCCGCGCTGTACGCGGCCGAGTACCGCGAGCGCGTCGGCGGCCGGCGGCGGCTGTTCATGCGGCGCGCCTCCGAGGTCGCCGCGGTCACCGAGACTGCCACCGGAATCGAGGTGGACGTGCGCAGCACGCTCGACGGACTCACCGACACCCTGACGTGCGACGCCGTGGTCCTCGCCACCGGATTCGACGCCGCCCCGCTGCCCCCGCTGCTCGGCGCTCTCGCTCCCGAGTCGTCGCCGCTGCGCACGGTCGACCGGGACTACCGCCTGCCCACCGAGGGCGACGTCCGGGCGGGGATCTATCTTCAGGGCGGCACCGAGAAGACCCACGGGCTGACGGCCTCGCTGCTGTCGAACGTGGCGATCCGGTCCGGGGAGATCCTCGGATCCGTCCTCGAGCAGCGCGACGGAAAACTACCAGCGGGTCATGACCGGGCCCCGGAGCTTGCTAGGGTACGGGAGCAGCACACCTATGCGACAAGTGAGGCGAGATGAGCACGAATCCTTTTGACGACGAAGACGGCCGCTTCTACGTCCTCATGAACGACGAGGAGCAGTACTCGCTGTGGCCGACTTTCTCCGAGGTGCCGCAGGGGTGGCGCGTGGTGTTCGGGGAGGAGTCGCGTGCAGCGTGCGTCGAGTACGTGGAGAAGAACTGGACCGACATGCGGCCGAAGAGCCTGCGTGACGCCATGGAAGCCGACGAGAAGGCCCGCAACGCCGGCGCCTGACCGTCCGAGGTAACGCGTAGACGAGAGTCACGCCGCGGGTGCGCCACCCGCGGGGTGACTCTCGTGGCGTTTCGCCCCCCGGTACGGACGGACCAGCCGGACGCGCCGCAACTGCGGCCGGCGCAGCGACCCCGCCCGCAGCACGCTGCGCGGATGCCGGACCGTGCGGGCCAGCCACTCGCCGAGCGTCACCCCCGCCGCCAGCGCGCACCCGATGCCGAACGCCGAGAACAGCGCGGTCAGTCCGAGCAGCAGTTCGTTGCCGATCACCGCATACAGGCCCCGGTACAACGACAGGCCCGGCAGCAACGGGGTGATACCGGCGACCGCCACCACCAACGGTGGGGTCAGCGCCCGTCGCGCCATCAGGCCGCCGGCGAAACCGACCACCGTCGCGGCCGTCGCCGACGAGATGATCGGACCCACCGCGAACTCCATCGACATCAGGAACACGAGGCTGCCCACCGCACCGCCGAGCGCGGCGGCCGTCAGCGCCCGCCGTTCGGCGTAGCACGCCAGCGCATAGAACAGTGCCGACGCCGCACCGGCGAGTACCTTCACCGGCAGGGCGGTCGCCGTGGGTAGCGCATCGTTGCTGATCACCGGCAGCTCCGCGCCCAGCGCCTCCATCACCTTCAGCGCCGTCGCCACGCCGGCGATGATCCCGCCCGTCATCATCACCAGTTCGAAGAACCGCGCCGACGCGGTGATCGGCGCTCCGGTGATCGCGTCCTGCACCGAGCCGACCAGCGACAAGCCCGAGAGCAGTACCGTCACGCCGGCCGCGATGATCAGCCCCGGCGGGGCGTCGACACCCAACGGTTCGCGCAGGTTGAACAACAGGATCGCGGGCGTCGCGGCGATGATGCCGCCGACGACGTGCTGGAAGAAGAACGGCAGACCCATGCCGTTGAGGATGCGGTTCGTCCGGTCGATGACCGCCGTCGATGCGAACGCCATCGCCGCCACGAGCGCGCCACCCCCGAGCAGCACCGAGATCGACGCGGCCATCGCCGCCCACGCGAACGTCGCCACCCAGCGGTGATACGGGTGCGGCGCCGTCGTGATCGCCAGCAGATCCTCACGGGCCTGCGCCGGGGAGATCGCCTCCCGCCGGATGCGCCGGGTCAACCGGTCCACCGCGGCGAGCCGCGTGAAGTCCATCGACCGGTACTGCACGACGCGCATCGTGCTCGCCGGCGGCATCGTCGGCCCGCGGTACGCCGAGAGCACGATCGAGTTGTAGGTCACGTCGACGTCGCACTGCGCCAGGCCGTACGTCGCGGCGACGAAACGCACCTGCTCGGAGGTGTCGATCGCGCCGGTGCCCGCGGCCAGCAGCACCTCGCCGACGCGGACGGCGACGTCGAGTGCCTCGGCGACCGTCGCGTCGTCCGTCAGGTCGATCGGCTGCAGCGGCGCCGGCGCCTCGGTGATGGTGTCCAGGGTCGCCCGGCGGTCGAGGACAAGCTTTCCGAAGGCGGCTGCCATCGTTCCCACCGCTGTGCGCTCCCAACTCTGTCGTCGTCGATTGCGGCCGTCGCGGCCACCAATCCACCGTAACGAACCGGGGGGTGGCATGCCGGGCCCGGTGTCTCGGTATGATTGGCGCGCTCGACTGCCTCCTTAGCTCAGTGGTAGAGCACTCGCCTTGTAAGCGAGCGGTCGTCAGTTCAATCCTGACAGGGGGCTCCACCAGCGGCGCGGGGGCATCCGCGCGGTTCTCGGTCGGACGCGACAACAATTGCATTCGCGTCCGGCTGCCCGGATCGCGGATGCGCTCAGGTCTCGCTGTCCGGGTGGATCGGTGAGGCGCGCAACCCGGTCTCGTCGCTCTCGTTCGCGGCGACCTCGAACACCTGCAACGGCGTGTTCGGGGGAGGGGCGTCCTCGGTTCGATCGGGCGCTGCTGCCGCGGAGACGGCGGGCGACGACTCGATCCGGCGGCGGATCTCCGCGAGCAGGGCGTCGGTCGGCACCCGGGTCAGGTCGGGTCCGGCACCGGATTCCGGCATCTCCGTCACGGTGATCACCCCCGGAGCTCGTGACAACGTGTCGACCGATTCTCGCAGAGCGCCCAGCGGTGGGTCACCGGTTTGCGGAGGCGTTGCGCATCGCGCGGCGGGCCTGTTCCGCGGTGAAGTTCGGCGTCACGCGCAGTTCCTCGAGGGGGACTTCGCGTTCGGCGCTGCGGACCTCGACGCGCACGGGATCACCGGTCGTGTCGTCGGACAGGCCGAGAGGAGCGCCGCGCTCGCCCTGGAGGTACTTGTCACCCCACTGCTGCAGCGCGAGTACCACGGGGAGCAGGTCGCGGCCCTTCTCGGTGAGGACGTACTCGTACCGCGTCCGCTGCCCGGGTTCCTTGTACGGCCGACGCTCGAACAGGCCCTCGGCGGTCATCTCGCGCAGTCGGGCTGCCGCGACAGCCTCGGTGACCCCGACGCGGCGGGTGAAGTCGTCGAACCGCCGGGTGCCGTAGTAGGCCTCGCGCAGGATCAGCATCGCCGAGCGGGTTCCCACCGTGTCCATCGCCTTCGCGATCGAGCACTGGGTGGTCTGCCAGGCATCGCGATCGGCGAGAAAGCCCTCCAACCGTGCCGCATCCATGCACCCATCGTAAGTGACTTGCCCGCGACATAGTCAGGCCGACGGTCGGTTCCCGGCACGAAGGCCGTCGGCTGGCTACCCGACGAACCGTGGTGAGGCACATCACAGAGTGCGCTTGTCGAACTGGGGGTAACACCTATCGTGTACCGCTCGATGATCTTGATGATGCCCCCGTCGCGCGCTCAGCGACGTGGAGCGTCGTTCGTCTCCGTCCCCTGCGGAGACGAAGGATCGTCACACGACACCTTGGAGGTAGGAATGGTTCTCGGTTCCCTCGCTGCAACGCTGTTCACTCTGCTCGCCGGTCTCGGCATCCTGCTCTGATCCATCACCCCTCGGGCGCTCCCACCTCGAAGTGGGAGCGCCCGAGGGGTTTCGTGCAGTCCAGCGGTCGAACGCGATCAGCCCTTCCGTTCCGCACCGGCCCGTGTTCCGACTCCCGCATCACCTGCCGCTGTTGCCGTTGCCGCCGCTGTTGTTGCCGTTGCCGCGGTTGCCGTTGCCGCCGCTGTTGTTGCCGCCGCCCTCGTTGCCACCTTCGTTGCCGTCACCGCGGCCCTCGTTGCCGCGGCCGTCGTCACCGCTACCGTTCCCCTCGTTACCGTCCTCACTGCTTCCGTTCCCGGACTCCGGCACTACCGGCGGCACGATCGGGGCCGGCGCGGGAACGGTGGTGAACACGGGCGTCGGGCTCGCCTCTGGGGTGCCGGGTGAACTGGGGTTGCCGACCGGAATCGGGATGCTGACGGGAACGCTGCTCGTCCCCGCGACCGACGGCGCATCACCGCCCCGCCCCCAGGCAAGCAGGAGCAGGGCAACCGTTACTGCGGTCGTCACGCCGAGTGCCAGCAGGATCCGGCGACGACCGGGGTCGGGCTCGGGGGTCGCGTCGAACCGCACAGCAGTCGTGGCGGGCGCGAGTGGCACGGCGGCGGTGAACTCCCGTGTCGGCCCGTGAGGCACCGGGCTCACCGGAGCGGCGAAAGGCCGGCCCTGCAGGGCGGCGAGCATGTCCCGGGCACTGGTGAAGCGTTGTCCGGGATCGCGTGCCATCGCCCGCTCGATCACGGCCACGAGTCCGGGGTCGACGTCCGGTCGCGCTGCGGCCAGCGGGGGCGGCGGTCCCTGCGTGATCGCCCGTGCCAGCGCCAGCAGGTTGTCGTAGTCGTAGGGCTTGCGCCCGGTCAGTGCCTCGTACCCCACGGCCCCGAGGGCGTACAGATCGTCGTGCACGCTCGCCGGTGTGCCGGCGAGCCGATCGGGGCTCAGGTAGGCGACGGTGCCGACGAGTTCGCCGGTGCGGGTGTAGTCCTCGCCGGCGCTCTTGGCGATGCCGAAGTCGGTCACCTTCACCGCTCCCGCCTCGGTGAAGAGGATGTTGCCCGGTTTGATGTCGCGGTGGAGGATCCCGGCGTCGTGCGCCGCGGCGACCGCGGCTGCCACGTCGATCAGGATGGCCCGCACCCGGTCCTGCGGCATCGGGCCGAGCGCGATCTCGTCGGCGAGGGTGCCGCCGGGCAGGCGCTCCATCACGATGTAGGGCACTCCGGCGTCCTCGCCGCTGTCGTGCACCGCGACGATGTGCGGATCGTCGAGGGACGCCGCAGCGCGTGCCTCGGCCTCGAAGCGTCGGCGCACGTCGGGCAGGCGTCCGAATTCGCCCCGAAGCACTTTCACCGCGACGGGTCGCCCGAGACGGGTGTCCCAGCCGTCTCTGATCTCACCCATCCCGCCGCAGCCCAGCACGCCGCGCAACTCGTAGCGGCCGGCGAGCAGTTCGGGGACGGGCATGGTTCCAACGCTAGTAGCCTCGGCCGGTCCCGTCGCGCTGGTCCGTCGCGCGGGGCGCCAGCACGGTCCGTTCGCTCGGTGGGGCGAGGCGGTCCTTCGAGCCGGCGTCCAGGGCCGGCTCGGGCACAGTTCAGCGAGACCGGGTCCCTCGAGCCGACGAGCGACCCACCACGCTGCGGACGAAGGTGACGAGGGCGGCGACGATCCCGATGACACTGCTCACGATTCCCAGCCCCAGGACGATGCGCGCCACGAGCGGCCAGTCGAACGAGGCGTCGCCGAAGTCGAACGGGAACACCTGCCAGATCGTCAGCAGCGCCAGCAGCGCAACCGTCGTGGTGACCGCGTCTCCCAGCGCCTTGAACCACACGGGATCCCGCATCAGGTACAGGAGATTGGCGACCAGGCTGACCAGGATCGAGGCGTTGACCCAGCCGATGACGGACCGCGTGTCGTCGGTGAGGAACGGCACCGCCTCCCAGCCCGGCCACACGTTCGCGGCGTACAGCACCACCGCGTTGAGGAGGGCCGCGACGAGATACCCGAATCGTCGGGCGGCGACCGGGGAGCGCGGTCGGGTCGAAGTGGGTGTCATGGCGACCTCCCTCGGTCGGAACCGTCTTTCACGCTAGACCCGGGGGTCCGTGCCGGGGAAGAAGGTCACCGCCCGGCCGATGAGTTTACCGCCGCTCGGCGGTCGGAACAGGTACGGCATCGTTCGCAGTGAGGAGTCAGCACCATGTTGGACCGTTCCTTTTCCAGTTTCGCTGTCGACGACGTGGCGGCGGCCGCGAAGTTCTACGGAGACGTCCTCGGTCTCTCCGTGTCCGAGGAGCACGGGATGTTGCACCTGCACCTCGACGGCGGACGCGACACGTTGATCTATCCGAAGGAGGACCACACTCCGGCCACCTACACCGTCCTCGACTTTCCCGTTCGCGACCTCGAGAAGGTGGTGGACGAACTCGCCGCTCGCGGTGTCCGGTTCGAGCGCTACGACGACGTCGACGACAAGGGCATCTTCCGTCGGGTCGGCCCGCCGATCGCGTGGTTCCGGGACCCGGTCGGCAACATCCTCGCCGTCCTCGAGACGGACGAGGCTCCGGACGAGGAGCGGATTCGTGCGCTGATCGAGGAACACACCGCGGCCCGCAACGCCAAGGACGTCGATCGGCTCGCCGCGTGCTACGTCCCCGGTGCGACGGTGTTCGATCTGGCGCCGCCGCTGCGCAAGTCCGCCCCCGCTCCGCAGGTCTGGGCGTCGTGGTTCGCGGGGTTCGACGGCCCTCTCGACTGTGAGGTGCGGGACCTGCGCGTCGAGACGGCCGGCGACGTCGCGTTCTGCCACGCACTGTCGCGGCTGGGAGCGACACAACACGGCGGGCCGCGCTTCGACCTGTGGTTCCGCGTCACGTTCGGTCTACGCCGCGTCGAGGGGTCGTGGCGGATCGCACACGAGCACGAGTCCACCCCGTTCCACATGGACGGCACCTTCCGGGCCGTCACGGACCTGCAGGAGTGAGCGGATCAGTCCGGTGCCCGCAGTTCGTGCCTGCCGCTGTTGCCCGAGCCACCCGAGTTGCTGCGCAACCACCGGCCGGGCAGCTTGCCCGCGAGATCACCCAGCGGGCCCACCGCCTCGCGGAGCAGTTCGGCGGTCTCCTGCAGCACGTCGATGCTGGTGCTCATCCGATGGATCGTGGGGGTCAGCTGCACCAGCGTCTCGGACAGCGACACGATCTGGTCGAGCGGTCCGCCCTTGGCGAGCAGGCGTTCGAGGGCGCCCTGTTCGGCGAGCAGGGTGTCGAGCACCCCGCCCTGCTCGAGGGCCCGTTCGACCAGGCCGCCGGGCTGGAGGGCGACGTCGACGATTCCGCCGGGAGCGGTGAGCCGTTCGACGGGCCCGCTCTCGGCGAGCAGACGCTCGAGCGGGCCGCTGGGGGCGGTGAGCCGATCGAGGAGGCCGCCGCTCGACAGCAGGCGGTCCAGGGCTCCGTCCTCGGCGAGGACCTTCTCGAGCGGACCGCCGGGCGCCGTCACCCGGTCGAGGGCGCCACCGGGTTCGAGGAGCCGGTCGAGGGGGCCGCCCGGGGCGGTGAGCCGGTCAACCGGTCCGCCGGGCGCGAGGAGGCGATCCAGCGGTCCGCCGGGACGCAGCGCCTGGCCGAGCGGACGGTCGTCGGCGGCAAGCACGGAGACCTGTTGCAGCAAACCGAGCGGTCCCCGCGGGCTCGCGACGCCGACCGCGTTCAGCCCCGCATACGTCTGGGGGGAGACCGCCAGGCGGACGGTCCCGATGACGCCTTCGGCCACGCCGAGGGCCGAGTCCGCCGCAGCGAAGCCGAGACGGACGGGGAACGCGAGCGCGGACGCCAGACTCATGCCTGTCACTGTAACCGGCGCAACAGTGCGGCTCGGCGGGACGAGCCGCCGCGGGTCCTCAGGAGACGCGGAGCGTTCCCACCCGGGCATACACCTCGGTGCAGCCGCAGCCCCGAGCGAGTTCGGAGCAGTCGATCACCAGCACGTGCCGCACCCGGGAGGTGTCGAAGCAGTCGGGATCGGTGCATTCCACGGTCGTCGTCGCGTGCACGACGAGGGTGCCGTGACAGTGGTCGAGATCGGATCGGCACGCCCGGCACGTCGTCATGGGCGGGACCTCCTTCGCGGTGGCTGTCTTCGTCCCGTAATAGCATCACGCGCCGACAACGTGGTGGACGTGCGGGGGCGTGTCCGGCCGGATCGACGCCTCCGGCGGGCCGGATCGGCGCCTCCGGCGGGGCCGGGTCAGCGCCTCCGGCGGCGGGCGAGGACGGCAACAGCCAGCACACCGGCGATCGCCCCGACCCCGGCGGCGATCCACCAGCCGCGGGCGTTCCCGGATTCGGGCACCGTCACCGCGACGGGTTCGGAGGTCGCGCCCGCGGCGCCGGGCGCGCCCGAGTAGACCGCGGTGATCGTGTGGCTTCCGGCGCCCGAGAGGCGATGCTCGACGGCGGCCCGGCCGTCGACGACCGCCACCGGCTGACCCAGGTCGGTGCCGCCGTCCCGGAACAGCACCGTGCCGCCTTCGACGTCCGGCGACACCGTCGCCGTGAGGGTGACGACCGTCCCGTCGTCCACCACGTCCGGGGCGTCGACGGTGACCGTCGCGGGCACCTCGGCGACGTCGGAGATCGTGATGACCGCGAGCGGACCGGCGCCGGCGTTGAGGGGCCCGGTCATCGTGTCCCGCGGTGAGCAGCGTGTCGGTCCCCACTGGGTGGAGCCGAGGAACGTGGCCTGGGTGAGCGAGGTGTTGTAGTTGGCGTCGTCGTCGACCAGGCCCGCGGCGCCGGCGGTGCGGAGCATCGGCGTGATCACGCCCGCGTCGCCCGCGATCATGGTCACCTCCACCGCGGGGAGCCGGAACCAGCTGTCGCCGACGGGACTGGGGGTGCCGTCGAGCTGCAACTGTGTCTTGGGCGCCCGGATCCCGGCCTCGCCCTCGGTGCCGGACGTGGGGCTGTTGCCGATGACCTCGTTGTTTCCGGACAGGCGCAGGATCGTGCCCGCCGGGTCGGGGACGCCGTCCTCGTTCACCCGCAGCACGCCGGGCGGCACGTTGTCCAGGTTGAAGGCGGTCCCGGGCACGACCGCGGCGTCGACGAACGTCGCGTTGGCGGGAATCGCGAAGTCGTTCTTCAGGCGGGAGACGCTGCGGGTGGTAGCGCCGCGGCTCGAGTCCGGATACGCGACGGGGGCCGTCTGGATCCGGTAGCTGAACCGTTCACCCGGGCGGACCCGGGCGGGCGCGTCCACCGTCGCGGACGATCCGAGCAATTCGTCGACGTCGATCACCGACCGCACCCGGCACGCGAGGCCGAACGAGACCTCGACCTCCTCGGCGGCCCCGGGCGGGCAGGCCACGAGCAGGGACACGGCGACGGCCGCGGCCGACGCCGCCCCGCGGCGCAGCCACTTCGGCGACACGGCGGCTCCTCACGATGCGGATACGTCTCACAGTGCGAACACGTCCATGATCCCCGATCGCCGCACCCCGACGGCCCGGATTCGGCAGGGCCGGCCGTACAGGAAGTTCCCAGGGTTCTCGCAGCGGCATGCCAGAGCACTCCGGGAGAATCGGCGCCGTGACCGACAAGACCCCCGAAGCCCGGATTCTGATCGTCGACGACGAACCGAACATCGCCGAACTGCTCTCGGTGAGCCTGAAATTCCAGGGCTTCGAGGTCGAGACGGCAAGCAACGGCGCCGAGGGGCTCGACCGGGCCCGGGCGTTCCGGCCGGACGCGGTGATCCTCGACGTCATGATGCCCGGGATGGACGGGTTCGGGATGCTGCGCCGGCTCCGGGCCGACGGCTCGGACGCGCCGGTGTTGTTCCTGACGGCGAAGGACGCCGTGGCGGACAAGGTGTCCGGCCTGACCCTGGGCGCGGACGACTACGTCACCAAGCCGTTCAGCCTCGAGGAGGTCATCGCCCGGCTCCGGGTGATCCTGCGACGGGCCGGCAAGGTCGCCGCGGACGAACGCTCGGCCCGCATCACCTTCGCCGACATCGAACTCGACGACGACACCCACGAGGTGTGGAAGGCCGGCCGGCCGGTGTCGCTCTCACCCACCGAGTTCACCCTGCTGCGGTACTTCATGGTCAACGCGGGCACGGTGCTCAGCAAGCCGCGCATCCTCGACCACGTGTGGAGCTACGACTTCGGCGGCGAGGTCGGCGTCGTGGAGTCGTACGTCTCCTATCTGCGGCGCAAGGTCGACACCGGGGACACTCCGTTGATCCACACCCTGCGCGGGGTCGGGTACGTCATGCGGGAACCCCGCGCGTGAGCCGCGTACGGCCGCTGCCGCTGCGGTTGACGCTGGTCGCCGCGCTGGTGGCGTTGTCGGGCCTGGGACTGCTGGCGTCCGGGGTGGCGGTGACGTCCGCGTTGCAGGGTTCGCTGCTCGCCCGGACCGACCAGGACCTGCGCACCGCGGCGCAGACGTGGGCCAAGCCGCCCGGGGCCGGCCGCGAGCTGCCGCCGCCGGACGCTCCGAGTTCGAACCGCCCGCCGAGCCCGTTCTATGTGCGGGTGGTCGACCCGGACGGGCGGGAGCGGTTCGTCGTCAACGACGAGTCCACCGCGCCGGCGCTGCCCGGCGAGCCGGTGTGGGAGCCGCAGACCGTGGGCTCCGCCGACGGGTCCGACGTGCGCTGGCGGGTGGTGTCGACCCGTAGCGCCGCGGGCCTCGTGACCACCGTCGGTGTCACCCTGGTCTCGATCGAGGACACCGTCGATCGGCTCGTCGTGCTCCAGGTCGGCATCGGCGCCGCGGTGCTGCTCGTGCTCGGCGTCGCCGGGTACTTCGTGGTGCGGCGCAGTCTGCGGCCGCTGAAGGAGGTCGAACGCACCGCGGCAGCGATCGCGGGCGGGGATCTGCACCGGCGGGTTCCCGAGCGGGACCCGCGCACCGAGGTCGGTGGGCTGTCGGTGGCGCTGAACGGCATGCTCGGCCAGATCCAGGAGGCCTTCGCGGCGACGGCGGCGTCGGAGGAGTCCGCCCGCAGATCCGAGGAGAAGATGCGACGGTTCGTCGCCGACGCCGGCCACGAGTTGCGCACCCCGCTCACCACGATCCGCGGGTTCGCCGAGCTCTACCGGCAGGGCGCGAGCAGCGACACCGCACTGCTGATGGACCGCATCGAGAGCGAGTCCCGGCGGATGGGCCTGCTGGTGGAGGATTTGCTCGTGCTGGCCCGCCTCGACGCCCAGCGGCCGCTCGAGCAGAATCCGGTGGACCTGCTCGCCCTGGCCGCCGACGCCGTGCACGATGCGCGGGCCGTCGCGCCGGAGCGCACCGTCGAGCTCGAGGTGTTCGACGGCCCCGGGATACCGGAGGTGCTCGGCGACGACGCGCGACTGCGGCAGGTGCTCGGCAACCTCGTCACCAACGCTCTCACCCACACTCCGGCCGACGCGCGCGTCACCGTCCGGGTCGGCACGGCCGGACCCGACGCCGTGCTCGAGGTCGTCGACACCGGCCCCGGCCTGAGTGAGGCGGACCGCGCCCGGGTCTTCGAGCGTTTCTATCGCGCCGACGTCTCGCGCGCCCGTTCGTCGGGCGGCAGCGGTCTCGGGTTGTCGATCGTCGCCGCGCTGGTGGCGGCCCACGGCGGCCGGGTGGAGGTGGAGTCCGCGCCGGGCGCCGGGTCGACGTTCCGGGTGCTGATCCCGCGGATGCCGGTGGAGTGACGGTCCGGCCCTGGGCTACGGTGACGTAACTGACTTTCGAGTAAGGAGACGTCGTGGGACTGTCGGGGACGGCGCAGCGCGCCGTGCGCAACGCGTGGGCGCTGTTCGTCGGCGACGGAATCGAACCACCGCACGCCACCGCGTCGGCCGTCGTCGCCGACGGACCGCACCGTACCCTGCGCCGCTACGGTGAGTCCGACGCGGGCGCCCCGGTCCTGCTCGTGCCGCCGCTCGCCGCGCCCGCGCGCTGCTACGACCTGCGCCCCGGGCAGAGTCTCGTGCAGCACCTCGTCGCCACCGGTCGCAACGTCCACGTCCTCGATTTCGGCACCATGGACCGCTCCGACCGTCATCTCGGGTTCGAACACTGGGTCGACGACATCGTGCCCGAGGCGATCGCGCGGGTCGCCGAACTGTGCGGCGGCCGCGACGTCGACCTGGCCGCCTGGAGCCTCGGCGGAACCCTGTGCCTGCTCACCGCGGCCGCCCATCCCGGGTTGCCGATTCGCTCGATCACCGCGTTCGGCACGCCGATCGACTACGAGCGCATCCCCTTCCTCGGGCCGGCTCGGCACCTCGGCCGCCTCGTGGGCGAACCCGCCCTCACGGCCGTGACCCACCTGCTCGGGGGCGTGCCCGCCCCGCTGGTGCAGCTCGGTTACCGGGCCACCGCCCTCGAACGCGAACTGACCCGGCCGTGGTTCGTCGCCCGCAACCTCGCCGACGCCGGCACCCTCGCCCGGATGGAGGCGATCGACCGGTTCCAGGCGGACATGCCCGGCTACCCGGGCCGGCTGTTCCATCAGATGGCGATGCGCCTCACGGTCGCGAACGAACTCGCGACGGGCCGGGTCCGGTTCGAGGACCGGACGATCGACCTCGCCGACGTCACCGTGCCCGTGCTCGCACTCGCCGGCAGCGACGACGTGCTCGCACCCGTCCCGGCCGTCGAGGCGATCGGCCGGGTACTGCCCGGATCGCCCCACGTGCGGTTCGAGGTCGTGCCCGGCAGCCACCTGGGACTGCTCGCCGGCCCAGCCGCCCGCGGCACGTCGTGGGCGCACTTCACCGGGTTCCTCGACGACCCCGCACCGGTGCCGCCGCGGACCGGAAGGTCAGGCGGGGACGTGGTCCGCGTGCCCGAGTTCCCGTAGCGCGGCCTTCAGCTTCGCCTGGGCCTCGTCGAGCGACTCCGGCGACGGGTCCTTCTCCGCCTTGCTGATGTCGAAGTCACCGAGGTCGTACGCCGGGAAGACGTGCAGGTGCAGATGCGGCACCTCGAGGCCGGCGACGAGCAGTCCCGCACGCGGCGCGCCGAACGCCGAGCACACCGCCCGGCCCATGATGCGGGCGACGTGGTGGACCTTGTCCCACAGGTCGTCGTCGACGTTCTGCCAGTGATCCACCTCCTGCCGCGGCACCACGAGCACGTGGCCCTGGTTCACGGGGTTGATGGTCAGGAAGACGACGACGTCGTCGTCCTGCCACACGAACCGGCCCGGCAGGTCGCCGGCGATGATCATGCTGAACACGGAAGCCATACCGGGGAGAATAGGCGGACCCCCGCAGCCGGCGCCTCTCGTATCCTCGTCGCATGCCGTCGCCGCAGTCACCCCGGACGGGACCGCTGCGCGCGCTCGTCGCCGACCTGATCGACCGGCACCTGCGCACCGTCGCGGCGGGGGAGCGCCGCGTGGTCGGGCTCTGCGGCCCGCCCGGCGCCGGCAAGAGCACCGCCGCCGACCTGCTCGTCGACCTCCTGCGCGACGCCGGCATTGCCGCCGCCCCCGCTCCGATGGACGGCTTCCACCTGTCCAACCACCGGCTCGACGCCCACGGCACCCGATCCCGCAAGGGCGCGCCCGAGACGTTCGACGTCGACGGATTCGCGGCCCTGCTGCGCCGGATCCGCGACGACCGCACGGAGACCGTGCACGCACCCGAGTACTCGCGCCGCCTCCACGAACCGATCGCCGCGTTCCACGAGATCACCCCCGAGACCCGCGTCGTCGTCACCGAGGGCAACTACCTGCTCCTCGCAGACGGCGGATGGGAGCGGATCCGCCCGCTCCTCGACCTCGTCGTCTACCTCGACGCACCCGACGACGAGCTCGAGACCCGCCTGGCCCGGCGCCACCGGGCCACCGGATCGACCGTCGCCCAGGCCGCCGAATGGGTCCGCACGGTCGACCTGCCCAACGCGCACACCGTCGCACGGACCCGGGACCGTGCCGACCTGGTGTGGTGCCCGGTCGTGGGAACCGGAGGGGACGCCGGAGCGGCCCGGTAGCGCCGGGCGGTCCCGGTCGTCCGTCCCGGTACCCCGTCGCCCGCGCACGGACCATGGGGCACCGATGCGTCGGTCCGGAGCCCCGGACCGGTCCCGTAACCTGTCCTGCGTGCGCGTACTCGTTATCGGTTCCGGTGCCCGTGAACATGCCCTCGTCCTGGCCCTGACCCGCGATCCCGGCGTGACGGCCGTGCTGGCGGCGCCCGGCAACGCCGGCATCGGCCGGATCGCCGAGCAGCTCCCGGTCGACGCCGCGTCCGCCGAGGACGTCATCGCGCTCGCGAAGGCGCAGAATGTCGACCTCGTGGTGATCGGCCCGGAGGTGCCCCTGGTCCTCGGCGTCGCCGACGCCGTGCGCGCCGCGGGCATCGCCTGCTTCGGTCCGTCCGCGGCGGCCGCCCGCATCGAGGGCTCGAAGGCGTTCGCCAAGGACGTCATGAAGACCGCCGGGGTCCGCACCGCGCACAGCGAGGTCGTCGACAATCCCGCCGATCTCGACGAGAAGCTCGACCGCTTCGGCCCCACCTGGGTGGTCAAGGACGACGGGCTCGCCGCCGGCAAGGGCGTCGTCGTCACCGCCGACCGGGCCGCCGCCCGCGACCACGCCGCGGAAATCCTCGAGAACGGGCACCCCGTGCTGCTCGAATCGTTCCTCGACGGCCCCGAGGTCTCGCTGTTCTGCCTCGTCGACGGCGAGACCGTCGTGCCGTTGCTGCCGGCGCAGGACCACAAGCGCGTCGGCGACGGCGACACCGGCCCCAACACCGGCGGCATGGGCGCCTACACGCCGCTGCCGTGGCTGCCGCAGGGCATGGTCGACACGATCGTCGCGGACGTCGTGAAGCCCGTCGCCGCCGAGATGGTCCGCCGCGGATGCGGCTTCTCGGGCCTGCTCTACGCGGGCCTGGCCATCGGCAAGGACGGTCCGGCCGTCGTCGAATTCAACTGCCGCTTCGGCGATCCCGAGACCCAGGCCGTGCTCGCCCTGCTCGAGTCGCCGCTCGGCGAGGTGCTGAACGCGGTCGCGACCGGCACCCTGGCCGAGCTGCCGCCGCTGCGCTGGCGCGACGGCGCCGCCGTCACCGTGGTGCTGGCGGCCGAGTACTACCCGGCCAGCCCCCGCACCGGCGACGTGGTCGTCGGCGCCGACGCGGAGGGGGTGCTGCACGCGGGCACCAGGATCGCCGACGGCGCGGTCGTCTCGGCCGGCGGACGCGTCCTCAGCGTCGTCGGCACGGGCGCCGATCTCACCGCCGCCCGCGACGAGGCGTACGCCACGCTCGCCGGCATCAAGCTGCCGGGTGGGCACTTCCGCAAGGACATCGGACTGGCCGCCGTCGAAGGGCGCATCACGATCCCGTCCTAGGGGGACGTACCCGCGCGGTGCCCGGACACGGGCGCGCGCGGGTGTCCGTCGAAGGAGCTGACGTCGCGACGGTCCGTCGGTGCATGCCCACCGGGAAACATCCGGCCGAGCGCGAGCGGCTAACGTCGAGGTCGTGCGCTTCGAATCCCGACGATCCCGGATCCAGACCTTCCACGTCATGGACGTGTGGAAGGCGGCCACCGAGCGGCAGCGCACCCACGGCGACGTGCTGAGCCTGGCGGCGGGTCAGCCGTCCACGCCGGCACCCGCCCCGGTGCTGCGCGCCACCCACCGTGTCCTCGACGACGAGCTGCTCGGCTACACCGAGACGTTCGGGATCCTGCCGCTGCGCGAGGCGATCGCCGGCTACCACCGCGACCGCTACGGCGTCGACGTCGGGGCCGACGACGTGGTCGTCACGACCGGATCGTCGGGGGCGTTCACGCTGCTGTTCCTGGCTGCCTTCGACGCCGGCGACACGGTCGTCGTCGCCCGGCCCGGCTACCCCGCCTACCGCAACACCCTCGCCGCCCTCGGCTGCAGGGTGGTCGAGCTGGACTGCGGACCGCACACCCGTTACCAGCCGACCGTCGAGATGCTCGAGGCCCTCGACGGGCCGATCGCCGGACTCGTCGTCGCCAGCCCCGCCAACCCGACCGGCACCATGATCGAGCCGGCCGAGCTGGCCGCACTCGCCCGCTGGTGCGACGACCACGACGCGCTGCTCATCTCCGACGAGATCTACCACGGCATCGAGTTCGGAACGCACGGTGCGCCCGCCACGAGCTGCGCGTGGGAGACCTCCCGCGACGCCGTGGTGATCGGCTCGGTGTCCAAGTACTTCTCGATGACCGGGTGGCGGCTGGGCTGGATGCTCGTGCCGGAGGGACTGCGCCCGCCGCTGCAGCGCCTGGCCTCCAACATGACGGTGTGCCCGCCGGCGATCTCCCAGTACGCGGCCGTCGCCGCGTTCGGCGCGGAGGCCCGGGCCGAGCTCGACGGGCACGTCACGCGGTACGCGGCCAACCGGGAGCTGCTGCTGCGGGGCCTGCCGGAGCTGGGTGTCACCGAGCTCGCCCCCGCCGACGGTGCCTTCTACGTCTACGCCGACATCGGCCACCTGCTCCCGGACGGCGAGAACTCCACCCGCTGGTGCGCCCGGCTGCTGCACGAGACCGGGGTGGCGCTCGCGCCCGGCGTCGACTTCGACACCGTGCACGGCGATCGGACCGTCCGGCTGTCCTTCGCCGGGTCCACCGCGGACGTGCAGGCGGCGCTGGAACGGCTGCGCGCCTGGCTGCCCGGATCGTGACGAAACCCGACAGATTGGTCCTACCTGCGAGTATTCGGGCCGTTTCCGTCAGGCGCGACCACCGGGACTGGCACCATGACAAGGGTGTCGATCGCAGCCACCCCCAAGGGCGAACGGCGCCGCCAGGCGCTCGTCGCGGCGGCGGCCGACCTGATCCTCGAGGGCGGAATCGATGCCGTCCGGCACCGTGCCGTCGCGCACCGGGCCGGACTTCCACTCGCCTCCACCACGTACTACTTCCACTCCCTCGACGACCTCGTCGCGAGCGCGGTCCAGCACAACGGCCGGCGTGAACTCGACGTCATGCGCTCGCGCGTGCAGTGCGTCCCGCCGAGCGACCGCGGACCCGAGTCCACCGCGGACCTGATCGTCGACCTGCTCGTCGGGCCCGGCGGGGTCGGCGAGATCGAACGCGAGCGCCTCATCGCCCGCTACGAGCGGTGCGTCGCCACCGCCCGTCACCCCGAGCTGCGCGACGTCCAGAAGGAGCTGCGCGCGCAGATCGAGCAGCTGCTCACGGACCTGCTGCAGCGGTGCGGGCGGTCGGTGCACGAACCACAGCTGCGGCGGCTCGTCGCGGTCGTCGACGGTGCCGTGCTCGGCGCGCTCGGCGACCTCGACCCCGATCCGCGGGCCCTCGCGCGGTGCATCCTGCCCGGCGTCCTGGAGGGAGTGGCACCGCCTGCCGAGCAGGAGGCGTGACGGGGCGCCGTAAACTGATGTCCTGTGAGTCGCATCCCGAACGTCCTTGCCACCCGTTACGCCAGCCCGGACCTGACCGCGCTGTGGTCGCCGGAGCACAAGATCGTGCTCGAGCGCCAGCTGTGGCTGGCGGTTCTGCGGGCGCAGGCGGAGCTCGGGATCGACGTCCCCCGGGAGGCGCTCGCCGATTACGAGCGGGTGCTCGAGCAGGTCGACCTCGAGTCGATCGCGGCGCGGGAGCGCGTCACCCGCCACGACGTGAAGGCCCGCATCGAGGAGTTCAACGCCCTCGCCGGCCACGAACACGTGCACAAGGGCATGACCAGCCGCGACCTCACCGAGAACGTCGAGCAGCTGCAGATCCTGCGTTCGCTCGAGCACGCCCACGCCCACGGTGTCGCGATCGCCGCGCGGCTGGCCGAGCGCGCCGCCGAGTACTCGACGCTGGTGATGGCGGGCCGGTCGCACAACGTCGCGGCGCAGGCCACCACTCTCGGCAAGCGGTTCGCGTCCGCCGCCGACGAGTTGCTCATCGCGCTCACCCGGTTGCGCGAGCTGATCGCCCGGTATCCGCTGCGCGGCATCAAGGGACCCATGGGCACCGCGCAGGACATGCTCGACCTGCTCGGCGGTGACGCCGACAAGCTCGCGCGTCTCGAGGCGAAGGTCGCCGAGCACCTCGGCTTCGCGAACGTGCTCACCAGCGTCGGCCAGGTCTATCCGCGCTCCCTGGACCACGACGTGCTCTCCGCGCTCGTGCAGGTCGCGGCCGGGCCGTCGTCGTTCGCGCACACCATCCGCCTGATGGCCGGGCACGAGCTCGTCACCGAGGGCTTCCAGCCGGGCCAGGTCGGCTCGTCCGCGATGCCGCACAAGATGAACACCCGTTCCTGCGAGCGGGTCAACGGCCTGCAGGTGGTGCTGCGCGGGTACGCGTCGATGGCCGCCGAGCTCGCCGGCGCGCAGTGGAACGAGGGCGACGTGTTCTGCTCGGTCGTGCGGCGCGTCGCACTGCCCGACGCGTTCTTCGCCCTCGACGGACTGATGGAGACCTTCCTGACCGTCCTCGCCGAGTTCGGTGCCTACCCGGCGGTGATCGAGAAGGAACTCAACCGCTACCTGCCGTTCCTGGCGACCACGAAGGTGCTCATGGCGGCGGTGCGCGCGGGCGTCGGCCGCGAGACGGCGCACGAGGTCATCAAGGAGCATGCGGTCGCCGTGGCACTGGCGATGCGCGAGCAGGGCCGCGAGCCGGACCTGCTGGACCGGCTGGCCGCCGACGAGCGGCTGCCACTGGATCGAGCGGCCCTCGACGCCGCGCTGGCCGACCGGTCGGCGTTCGTCGGTGCCGCACAGGCGCAGGTCGCCACCGTTGTCGCGGCGGTGCAGGACCTCGTCGAGCAGTATCCGGACGCCGCGAAGTACACGCCGGCGCCGATCCTGTAGGGATCGTCCGGGACAAGGCTGCCGGGGGGAGTTGTCAGATGGGGGTAGCCGAAATGCAGGGGAGAAGATGTTGGCCGGGAAGCCGGGTAATGCCGTACGGATCCGGGATGCGGTGCGGACGCGAGCCGCGCTGCTCGACGCCGCGACGGAGGTGTTCCTCCGCGACGGGTACGCCGCGGCGGCGATCGAGGAGATCGTCGCCGTCGCGGGCGTGACCCGCGGGGCGCTCTACCATCACTTCGCGAACAAGCGGGATCTGTTCCGCGGGGTCGTGGAGCGGATGCAGGTGGAGACCGAGGAGACGCTCGCGGCGATCGAGGGCAGCGATCCGTGGGAATCGTTCACCGCCGCGGTGCTCGCCTCGCTCGATGTCGTGTACGACCCGGCGATCCGGCGTCTGCTGCTCATCGAGGCCCCCGCGGTGCTGGGCTGGGCGGAGGTCCGGGAGGGGCACCGCAAGAACACCATCATGATCACCGAGCGCGCGCTGCGGGCCATCGCGCGGCGCAGCGGCGAACCGGCACCGCAGTCGTCGGCGCTGGCGCACATGATCGTCGCGGCCGTCGAGGAGGCCATGCTCTACCTCGCCCACAGCGACGACCCCATCCGCGAACGGCCGGAGGTGCAGGCGCAGCTGCTGCAGCTCCTCGAAGGCGTCCGGCGGCCGGCACCCGTTCAGGAGAGTGCGTGAGCGACTGCGTGTTCTGCGCGATCGTCGCCGGCGCCGCGCCGGCGAGCATCGTGTTGGACGAGCCGGATGTGCTGGCGTTCATGGACATTCGTCCGTTCACACCCGGGCACCTGCTGGTGATCCCCAAGCGCCACGCATCCGGCCTCGCGCACCTCGCCCCACAGGACGGCGCGCGGGTGTTCGACGCGGGCCGGCGCATCGCGACCGCGCTGCGCGCGAGTTCGCTTCCCATCGAGGGGGTCAACCTCTTCCTGGCCGACGGCGCCGCCGCCGGCCAGGAAGTGTTCCACGTGCACCTGCACGTCGTTCCGCGCCGTCGCGGCGACGGTTTCGGACTGCGGGCCGTGCCGCGCACCCCGAACCGCGCCGTGCTCGACGGCACCGCCGAGACCGTGCGGGCAGCGCTGGCCGACGCCGGGGGCAGCCCCGGCTGAGACCGAGTCGTCCGGGCTCAGCCGGCCAGGTCGTCCGGACCCACTTCGTCGTCGCGCCACGCCGACGCGCTGACGCCCTGGCTCGACCGCAGCCACCGGATGCCGGCGGCCAGGGCCAGGACGAGCGAGCCGACGAGGAGGACTGCGCGGCCGGACGAACGCCCGCGCAGCAGGATGGCCGGAGAAGGTGAGGAATCGGGCACCGCACCATCCTGCCTCATCTCGGATGCGACGGACCGGTGCCCGCCGCGGGCCGCGACTGTATTGCCCGCATCTCCCGGGTGCGGGAGACTGTCCGGGGGCGATGGCCCGGCGAGTCGCAGGCGTCCGAGGAGGCGGTCGTGCAGTTCGGATCGTGGCGGTCGACGAGCCGGACGACATGAACGTCGTCGTCGGACAGGTTCGTCGCGACCGTCGGGGATCTGCACGAAGCGCTCGTCGGACTGCCGCGCCCGATCGGCTACCCGCGCGGCCCTGTGCCGCATCGCCGGTACCGCGTGTGCCGCACCACGCGAGAGGAGACGACCGTGTCCGCTCGAATATCCCGGCACCCGGGGATCCACGGATACGCGCGCGACGACTTCGCGGCCGTGCGGCAGGCGTTCGCCGAGAACTTCTCCCACCGTAGGGAGTTGGGTGCCGCATGCTGCGTCTACAACCGCGGGGAGAAGGTGGTCGATCTGTGGGGCGGGGTACGGGACAAGACGACCGGCGCGCCGTGGGAACGGGACACCATGACGCTGGTGTTCTCCGCCACGAAGGGGATGACCGCCGTGACCGTCGCGCTGGCCCATTCCCGCGGCTGGCTCGATTTCGACGAGCGGGTGTGCACCTACTGGCCCGAGTTCGCGCAGAACGGCAAGGAACGGATCACCGTCCGCCAACTGCTGGCCCACCAGGCCGGGCTGTTCGGCTTCGACGAGCCGGTGGATGCCGGGGTCATCGCCGACCCGGACCGGCTGGCCGCGATCATGGCCCGCCAGAGACCGGAGTGGGCGCCGGGGGAGCGCCAGGCCTACCACGCGATCAGCCTCGGCTTCTATCAGGGTGAACTCGTTCGCCGGGTCGACCCGCAGCACCGCACGCTCGGGCAGGTCTTCCAGGACGAGATCGCGACCCCGCTGGGGCTGGAGTTCTACATCCGCCTCCCGGCCTCCGTTCCCGACGCCCGACTTGCCCCGCTGGTGATGCGGAACCCCCTCCGGAATCTCGCCGAGCTGTCGCCGCGGCTGTTTCCGGCGTTCCTGAACAAGCGGTCGGTGTTCTACCGCTCGCTGGTCGCCAACCCGGGAACGCTCGTGGCACTGGACCCGGACACGATCTACGCGCGCGATCTGGAGGCGCCGTCCGGCGGAGGCGTGGGCACGGCACGCGCCCTGGCGCACGCCTACGGTGTCCTGGCCACCGGCGGTGCGGAACTCGGCATGCGCCCGGAAACGCTGCACGAACTGACGGCCCCGCCGGTGCCGCCCCGGGACGGTTTCCACGACGCGTGCATGCTCGGGGACATCCGGTTCGCCCTCGGTTTCATGCGCCCGAGTCCCGACTGGTCTTTCGGCGGCCCCCGGTCGTTCGGCGCGCCCGGTGCCGGCGGTTCCTTCGGCTACGCCGATCCGGATGCCGGGATCGGCTACGGCTACGTCTGCAACCGCATGGGCAAGTCTCGGAACGATCCGCGCGACGTCGCCTTACGTGCCGCGATGACCGGCGCCGTCGGGTCGACCTGATCCGGACGGTTGCGTACCGGGCGCCTCGGTCGAAAGAGCCTTCCGGAAAGGGGTTTCGGAGTCAGGCCTTCGCCATCGCGGTGGGATGCGGTTCGGTGTCGACGCCGGGTATCCCGCGCCCGCGCAGGGACGCGCCGGCCGTCTCGGCCACGAAGTACAACGCGACGAGACCGACGACGCACGCGCCCATCATGTAGAAGGCGGGGACGAGGTCGTTCCCGGTCCGCTCCACCAGCCACTCGTTGACCGCCGGGGCGGTCCCGCCGAACAGCGACGTCGAGACGTTGTAGGCGATCGCGAAGCCGGCGAAGCGCACGTGGGTCGGGAACATGGCCGGGAAGGTCGCCGAGATGGTCGACAGCTGCAGCACGTACAGCAGGCCGAGGACCGTGAAGGCGACGATCGCCCAGGCGAAGCTCACGGCCATGAGCATGTACATCGGGATCGCGAGCAACAGCAGCCCGCCCATCGAGATCAGCCACATCGGCTTGCGGCCGATCCGGTCGGACAGCGAGCCCGCGAACGGGATGACCGCCATCATGGCAAGCTGCCCGATGACGACGAGGGACAGCGAGGCGGTGCTCGACAGACCGATGCGGTTCTCGAGGTAGGTCGGCATGTAGCTCAGCAGGGTGTAGTTGCAGACGTTGAGCGCAACGACCAGACCCATGAGCGTCACGATCGGCTTCCAGTACTGCGAGAGCAGGCTCCTGAACTGCGTGCCGGTGTCCTGCTCGACCTCCCCCTCGGCCTCGAGTTCGCGGAACACCGGGGTGTCCTCGAGCTTCGACCGCAGGTACAGCCCGATGAGGGCGAGGGGTCCGGCGACGAAGAACGGCAGGCGCCAGCCCCATGTGCTCATGAACGCGTCGGTGGAGACCAGGTCGATGGACAGCACGATGAGCGCGCCGAACGAGAAGCCGGCGAGGGTGCCGAACTCGAGGAAGCTGCCGAAGAACCCGCGCTTACGGTCGGGAGAGTACTCGGCTATGAAGGTCGCCGCGCCGCCGTACTCGCCGCCGGTGGAGAAGCCCTGGATCATGCGGAGCAGCACCAGCAGCAGCGGTGCCCAGAAGCCGATGGAGGCGTACGAGGGAATGGCGCCGAGCAGGACGGTCGCGGTGCCCATCAGGATGATCGTCAGCGCGAGCACCTGGCGGCGTCCGAGTCGGTCGCCGAGGGGACCCCACACCAGCCCGCCGAGCGGACGTACGAGGAAGGACACGGCGAAGACACCCAGGGTGAGCAGCGTGGCCGATTCCAGGTCGCCGGGGAAGAACGAGTCGGCGATGTAGGTGGCGGTGTAGGCGTAGACGCCGTAGTCGAACCACTCGGTGAAGTTGCCCATGGCCGAGGCGCTGATCGCGCGCCGCAGATGACCGGGTCGGACCTCGGAGTGCACGTCGGTATCGCCGGTGGGTCTCAAGACACATCCCTTCGTTCGGACAACCGTTCCGGCGTACCCAATGGGCGGCCGTCCGATTCGTTCGATGTGCACTGAGAGGTAGTTCGTTACCCTTCCGTAATTTTTCTCCTGCGGGTTCCCGCATGGTGGGAGCGTGGATCCGTCGATCGGCGCCCAGGGCTCGCGTGCCTAGTGTTGATCGAGGGCGCCGGCGCGCAGCGCGGCGGCATTGATGCGGGTCAGCACGTCGTGCAGTTCCTCGAGTTCGGCGAGGCTCACCCCGAGCCGGCGCACCACGGTTTCGGGCACCGCTTCCGCCCGATTCCGCAGTGCACGCCCCGCGTCGGTGAGGTCGACGACCAGTTGACGCTCGTCCTGGGGGCTCCGGGTGCGGGTGATCAGACCGAGCGACTCGAGCCGCTTGAGAAGCGGGGACAGGGTGGGCGAGTCCAGTTGGAGGGCCCGGCCGATCTCCTTCACCGACATCGGCGCGCCCCCCCACAGCGCCAGCATCACCAGGTACTGCGGGTGGGTCAGGCCGAGCGGCTCGAGCACCGGCCGGTACACCGAGAGCACCGCGCGGTTCGTGACGGACAGGGCGAAGCAGACCTGACGGTCGAGGGCGAGGGGGTCGGCCGTCGCCCTCGACGACCCGGCTTCGGCCCCGGCCGAGTGGGGGCGGGCCTCCGTGCTCATGGCCTCGATGCTACCCAACCGGGCACCTGCCGACGACGGTCGCCGGGCGGGTCGGAAAGCGCCGCCGCACCGTGTCGTATGCCGCTGCCCGCTCCCGAGCCGGGATGGAGTCCCCGCGAGGTGGCATCGACCCATGGGTGATGCCTCCGAAACGACTGTCGGGCAGTCGATTACCGGACGAACGGGTATCGGTTTCCTCGGTGTGTGAATCGGAATGCATCACAATGTAATTCGACCTCTGCGGAGGCGTGCCGTGGGGGCGTCCGGGCCGACGGGCACCGCTTCGGCGGATACGCGGCGCAGAAGGCGCACCGTCGCTCATCCGGCTCGGTTCGCCTTCCATGTCCGGTAGCGATCCGGCAGGCACACCGCGCACGGGCGGTAGCCGGCTGCGACGGCGTCGCATTCGCCGGCGAAGAAGACCCGGTCCTGGACGTAGCCGCCGCGCGCGATTGCCCGCCGTGCCGCGCGGCAGTCGAGTCGTCCGTAGATCCGGCCGCGGCGGTGTCCGCCCAGGGTGCCGGGGGCTGCGCTGAGGTAGGGATGTCCGTCGCTCCCGACGAGCGTGTAGTAGGTCACCGTGCGTCGTGCAGGACGAGGCCGAGGGTGTGACGGACGCCGGCGCGCACGGTGCTGACCCCGTGCCGGACGGGGGAGCGGGTCCAGCCGCGCGTGGATCGGGTGGGCCGGTCGCGGGTGGTGAAGATCAAGGCGTGACCCTGCTGCAGCACCGTGACCGTGCCCCGGGACTGGGCCCGGGCGCGTTGTTCGACGAGCAGGAACTCGCCGCCGAGGTGGTCGTGGCCGGGTCGGTCGAGGCCGATCACCACCTGCAGCGGGAACACCAGGTCGCCGTAGAGATCGCGGTGCAGGGCGTTCCAGTCGCCGGCGGTGTAGCGGAGCAGGATCGGCGTCGGCCGGGTCTGGCCCGCGGCGTGGCAGGCGTCGAGCCAGTCGCCGAACTCGTCGGGCCACGGCGCCGGATCGCCGAGCCGCTGCGCCCAGTCCCGTGCGACGGGCAGCAGCCGGTGGTAGAACGCCGCGCGCAGCCGGGTGATGCCCTCGGGTACGGGATCGCCGAAGTAGCGGTAGGTGCCCTTACCGAAGCGGTGCCGCTCCATGTCGATCGTGCTGCGGAAGCGGCGTTCGTCGTCCCACATCGCGGCGATACGTCCGCACTCGTCCGCGGTGAGCAGCAGCCCGGTCTGCGCGCACCCCGTCGCGTCGAGCTCGGCGACGAGCGCCGGCCAGTCCTGAGCCTCGACCCGCGCGGTGAGCGAGTCGGTCCGAGCGGTCATGATTTCTCCTCCCGCGGGGCAGTCCTATTTCGTAGACGCCTGCCGGGCGGAGAACGTGAGATCCGAGCGGGGGGTTCTCGCGGCGAACGGGAGGATGTCGGCGACGCCACTCGCGCGATGCCGCAACAAGCTCCCGCTCGTCGCGGCAGTCACCCGTCGGCGAGCTTCCTGAGCAGGCGGGCGAGTTCGGTGCGTTCGGGGCCGTCGAGGTGGGCGAAGAACTCAGTGGCCTCGGCGTCGCGCGCGGCATCGAGTTCGGCGGTAATGCGGCGGCCCTCGTCGGTGAGGTGGACGCATACGGCGCGACGGTCGGCGGGGTCGGCTACGCGGCGGGTCAAGCCGCGGGTCTCGAGCCGGTCGATCACCTCGGTCGCCGAGCGCGGCGCGATGCGCAGGGACTTGGCGACGTCGCCGAGGCGCAGCGGCTCGGGAGAATGTCCGACGACGTGCAGCGCGCGGTGCTCGTGCGGGGACAGGTCCCACGGACCCAGGGTGGCGTGCCAGCGGCGGCGCAGCGTGCGGGTGGCGGTCATCAGCAGGTCGCGCAGCGCCGGGTCGGTGGGGACGTCGGACATGATGCGGATCATACCTCACTTGACGGTTGCCTCTTAGTGAGGCAACCTCAACAAGTACGTTTCCTGCCTCACGAAGGAGGTGATGGGCATGATGCAGCCTCCGCCGGGCGGCGGGCCGGGGCCGATGCGCCCCGCCAAGCCCGACCCCCGCGACCGCGCCCAGCTCGAGGAGTCGCCCGTGAGCGTGCGCCGCATCGGCGCGCTCTTCGCGCCCTACCGCTGGCAGGTCGCGCTCGTCGTCGCGCTCATCGTGGTGTCGTCGGTGATCACGCTCGCCAACCCGTTCCTCGTCCGCACCCTCATCGATCACGCGATCCCCGACCAGGACGTGCCGCTGCTGTTCGGTGCGGTCGGCGCGATGCTCGCCGTCACCGTCGTCGCCTCGATTCTCGGCGTGGTGCAGACATGGATCTCCACCACGGTGGGCCAGCACGTCATGCACGACCTGCGCACCCGCGTGTTCGACCATCTGCAGCGGCAGTCCCTCGGCTTCTTCACCCGTACCCGCGGCGGGGAGATCCAGTCCCGGCTGACCAACGACATCGGCGGCATGCAGAACGTCGTCACCTCCACGGCGACCTCGATCGCCTCCAATGTCACCACCGTCGTCGGCACGGCCGTCGCGATGGCGGTGCTCAGCTGGCGGCTGTCGCTGCTGTCCCTGCTGGTGCTGCCGCCGGCGATCTGGCTCACCCGCAAGGTCGCCCTGATGCGCCGCGAGATCACCACCGTGCGCCAGCGCCGGCTCGCCGACATGCAGACCCAGATCGAGGAGAGCCTCTCGCTCAGCGGCGTCCTGCTCGGCAAGACCCTCGGCACCGGGCCGGCCATGTCGGAGCGCTTCGCCCGCACCTCCACCGAACTCGCCGACCTCGAGGTGCGCTCCCAGTTGTCCGGGCGCTGGCGCATGGCCACGATGAACATCGTCTTCGCCGCCATCCCCGCCCTGCTCTACCTCGTCGCCGGCCTGCCCGCGACGTCGGGCGGGATGACCATCGGCACCCTCGTCGCGTTCACCGGTCTGCAGGCCACCCTGTTCCGGCCGCTGATGAGCCTGCTCGACGTGGGTGTCTCCGTCACCGGGTCGCTGGCGCTGTTCAGCCGCATCTTCGAGTACCTCGACCTCTCCGTCGAGATCGGCGAACCCACGAAACCGGTGCACCTGGACCTCGAACGCGTCGCCGGTGCCGTGCGGTTCGACGACGTCCGCTTCCGCTACGACGGCGCCGACCGGGACGCGCTCGCCGGCATCACCCTCGATGTGCCCGCGGGTTCACACGTCGCGCTCGTCGGCGAGACCGGTTCGGGGAAGACAACTCTCGGGTCGCTCGTCGCGCGACTGTACGACCCCACGTCGGGGCGGGTGACGATCGACGGCGTCGACGTACGCGACCTGCCGCTCGCCGACATCGCGAGCCTGGTCGGTGTCGTCTCCCAGGAGACGTACCTGCTGCACGCCACGGTCCGGGAGAACCTGCGTCATGCCAAGCCCGACGCGACCGACGCCGAGATCGAGCAGGCCGCGCGCGCCGCGCACATCCACGACCTGCTGTGCTCGCTGCCGGACGGCTACGACACCGTCGTCGGGGCGCGCGGGCACCGCTTCTCCGGCGGCGAGAAGCAGCGCCTCGCCATCGCCCGCACCCTGCTGCGCGACCCGCGCATCCTGGTGCTGGACGAGGCGACCAGCGCCCTCGACAACGAGACCGAACGCGCGGTGCAGGCCGCCCTGGACGCGGCCCGCCGCGATCGCACGACCCTCACCGTCGCACACCGCCTCTCGACCGTCCGCGACGCCGACACCATCGTCGTCCTCGACCACGGCCGCATCGTGGAACAGGGCAGCCACGACGAACTGCTCGCCCGCGACGGCAGATACGCCGCGCTCGCGGCCCGCACCCGACCGCTGGAAGTCGGCGTGTGACCGCCGCTCACCCGGACACGGAGAGGGCGCCGGTCCGCAGGCGCCGCACCGCATCCGCCGTCGGCACCACAGCAGCGCATCGCGCCGCGAGGTACTGCAGCGCCTCGGTGTGCTCCCGCCGGGAGAAGTCCGCGACCCCGTCCGCGACGACGAAGACCTGCACGTCCTGCATGAAGCCGTCCAGCGCGGTGCTCAGGCACCCGATGTGGGCGTAGACGCCGGTCACGACGAGCTGGTCCCGGCCCCACACGCGCATCCGCTCCCGCAGGTCGGTGCGGATGAACGCGCTGTAGCGCCACTTGGTGAGCTGCACGTCGTCCTCGCGCGGCGCCAGTTCGGCGACGACGGACGTCAGAGCCGGGTCGTCGGCCAGGCCGGGGCCCCAGAAGTCGGTGAGCAGTGCGCGCTCGGCCGGATCCTGATCGCCCGGCTGGGCGGTGTAGACGACGGGAATGCCCGCCTCGTACGCCGACCGCCGGATCGCATCGATGTTCGGCACCACCGTTGCCAGCGGATCCGCCGTGCGGTCGAACGCGCGGACGAAGTACTCCTGCATGTCGTGCACGAGCAGCACCGCCCGCCGCGGGTCGATCGTCCAGTCGACGGTGTTCTCCGGCAGGTCCGTGGGCATCGGATAGGAGACGGACTTCGGCAGGGCCATGGCGGGATTCGCTTTCTGTCGTCGGGGATCAGTGCTGCAGGGTGGCGGCGAGCGCGCGGCGCAGCTCGGCGCGGCTGGTCTTGCCCACTCCGGTGACGGGGAAGGCGTCGACGAGGACCACCTTGTCGGGGATCTTGTACGCGGCCAGGCCCCGTTCCCGCAGGAACGCCTTCAGCGCCGGGGCTTTCGGCGTGGTCCCGTCGGCCACGACGAACACGCACGTGCGCTCCCCGAGGTAGGCGTCGGGCACGGCGACCACCGCGGCGTCCAGGACGTGGGGGTGGGCGAGCAGGTGGTTCTCCACCTCTTCGGCGGCGATCTTCTCGCCGCCCCGGTTGATCTGATCCTTCGCGCGGCCCTCGACGACGACGTAGCCGTCCTCGGTCAGGCGCACGAGATCGCCGGTGCGGTAGAACCCGTCGGGGGTGAACGCCGTCGCGTTGTGCTCGGGCGCGGCGTAGTAGCCGCGGATCGTGTACGGGCCGCGGGTGAGCAGGTGGCCCGTCGCGCCGGGGGCGACGGGCCGATCCTCGTCGTCGACGATCCGGATCTCGTCGTGCGGGCTGATGGGACGGCCCTGCGTGCCGACGACGGTGGTGTCGGGGTCGTCGAGCCGGGTGTAGTTGACCAGGCCCTCCGCCATCCCGAACACCTGCTGCAGGGTGCAGCCGAGTTCGGGCGTCACCCGCGCGGCCGCTTCGGCACCGAACTTCGCCCCGCCGACCTGCAGGACCCGCAGCGACGACAGGTCCCGCTCGGTGCGGGCCCGCGCCGCGAGCCACGCCAGGGCGAGCGGGGGCACGAGCGAGGCCATGGTGATCCCCTCCCGCTCGATCAGCTCGAAGGCGGTGTCGGGGCTCGGGTCCGGGGCCAGCACGACCGTACCTCCGGCGTGCAGGACGCCGAGGATCCCGGGTGAGCTCATCGGGAAGTTGTGTGCCGCCGGCAGAACCACGAGCATCCGGGTGCCGGCGTCGACGCCGCAGATGCGGGCCGACTCGCGCACGGAGTACAGGTAGTCGGTGTGGGTGCGCGGGATCAGCTTCGGTGTGCCGGTCGTCCCACCCGAGAGCTGCAGGAACGCCACGGATTCCGGGTCGACGTCGGCGCACGCGTCCGGCTCGTGTGCGCGCAGCGCGTCGAGCGCGGTGAACTCCTGCGCGTCGCCGGCGACGATCACGACCGGGGGCCGGTCGAGAGCCGCGCACACCTGCCGGGCCAGCGCCCGGTAGTCGAATCCGCCGTGCTCGCCGGCGATCACGTACGCGGCGGCGTCGGTGAACCGGCAGAAGTACCCGATCTCGGCGCTGCGGTGCGCGGGCAGCGCGAACACCGGCAGCGCACCGAGACGGAACACCGCGAAGACCACCTCGGTGTACTCGACGATGTTGGGTAGCTGCACCAGGACCCGGTCGCCGCGCTGCACCCCGGCCGCCGCGAGGCCCGCGGCGATCCGGTCCGCCGTGTCGGACAGCTCGCGGTAGGTGATCCGTCGCTCGGTGCCGTGGGCGTCGCGGCCGACGAGCGCGACGCGCTCGCCGTGACGGTCGGCCCGGCCGGACAGGAACCGGACGAACGTCTCGTCCGTCCAGTAACCCGCGGCGCGGTAGAGTTCCGCGAACTCCCGCGGGTAGCCGGCGGTGGCGGCCAGGGGAGTCCGGGTGGCGGCGATCGTCACGGGGGTCCTTTCGGGTCAGGCGCGCAGCGTGGCGCCGCCGTCGACGTACAGGGTCTGCATGGTGATGTGGCGGGCGCGGTCCGAGAGCAGGAACGCGACGGCGTCCGCGATGTCGGCGGGCTCGGCGATGCGGCCCAGCGGAATACCCACCTTGAACGAGGTCGCGTCGCCGTCGATCGCGGTGCGGGCGCCCGCGTCGTCGCCCGGATCCGGCCACAGGGACCGTTGCATCGCGGTGTCCGTGGAACCGGGCGCGACGACGTTGGCGCGCACCCCGAATCGGGCCAGCTCGAGACCGAGCACCCGGACGATCATGTGGGCGGCGGACTTCGACGCCCCGTAGGCGCCCATCCCGACGCGGGGCACCCCCGCCGAGTTGGAGCCGACCGTGACGATCGCGCCGCGGCGACGTTCGCGCATTCCGCGGCCGACGACGCGCAGCACGTTGACCAGGCCGGTGACGTTGACGTCGAACATCTTCCGCCACTCGGCGGGATCGCAGTCGAGCACCGATCCGGTGGTGAACACACCCGCGACGTGGGCCAGCGCGTCGACCGGCCCGTGCTCGGCTTCCACCCGGGCGACCGCCTCGGCGACGGCGGCCGCATCGCACACGTCGAGACCGTGCACGGGAGCGGGCACGTCGAGCAGCGCGGCGGTCTCGGCCAGGCCGTCGAGATCCCGATCGGCGAGGACGACGCGGTGCCCGGCCCCCGCGAGGGTGCGGGCGGTGGCGCGGCCGATGCCGTGGGCCGCGCCGACGACGAGGGTGACGGACCGGCTCATCGTCGCACCTCGAGCGCGTCGAGCACCGTGCCGAACTTCGTTGTGGTCTCGGCGAGTTCGTCGAGTGGATCCGAACCGGCGACGATGCCGCCGCCGGCGTGGGTGGTGAGCGTGGTGCCGTCGGCGTCGAGGACGGCGCAGCGGATCGTCACCATCCATTCGCCGTCACCGTCCCGGTCGGCCCAGCCCACGGCACCGGCGTAGAAGCCGCGGTCGCCCTCCAGTTCGCGGATCAGTGCCCGGGCCGCGGCGGTCGGCGTGCCGCAGATCGCGGGGGTCGGATGCACGGCCAGAGCCAGGTCGAGCGCGGTGACCGACCGGTCCCGCAACCGGCCGGCGATCGGGGTGCCCAGGTGCCAGAGCTGCCGGGTGCTCGCCAGCGTCGGCGTACGGGGGATGTCGAGGTCGGTGCACAGCGGGTCGAGGCTCGTCCGCAGGGCCTCGACGACGTGGGCGTGCTCCGCGCGGTTCTTCTCCGATGCGGCGAGGCGTTGTGCGGTGCGCCCGTCCACCTCGGGATCCGGATGCCGGGGCGCGGACCCGGCCAGCGGATGGCATGTGACGAGGTCGCCGCGGCGCCGGACGAGCACCTCGGGGCTGGCGCCGACGAGGTGCCGGCCGGTCCACGCTCCGCCGGCGGCGGTGAGATCGACGGCGAAACCGTTTCCGGTGGGATCGTTTCCGGCCAGCCGGGCGAGCAGCGACATCGGGTCGACGGGTGCGTCCGCCCGCAGGAGCAGCGCCCGGGCCAGCACCACCTTCGCCAGGTCGTCGGCCGGATCGCGGAGCTGCCGCAGCGCCGTGGCCACCCGGTCGAGGTGTTCGTCCTCGGCGGGCAGTGTCGCGGCGATCCGCACCGGCGCGAGCGGGACGGCGGCGTCCCCGACGGGGTCCGGCTGGTGCCGCAGCGCGACGGGCGCCGTGAGCGCGGCGCGGTGATCGGGAGCGAACGGTAGCGCGCCGACGACGGCCGCCACCGAGCCGGCGCGCAGCGCGGCCGCGGCCTCGCCGGCCGAGTCGAACCGGACATCGACGCCCTCCGCCACGACGGTGCCGTGCGGACGCGACAGCACGAACGGGGCGGCGGTATCGGCCTGCCGCGGGGCGGCGGTATCGACTTGCCGCGAGGCGGCGGTATCGACTTGCCGCGAGGCGGCGGTATCGACTTGCCGCGAGGCGGCGGTGCCGCGGGCGGCGACCGGTGCTTGCATGTGCACAGACCTCTCGTAGCGGTGACAGGGTCGGTCGTGGTGCCGTGCACCCGACCCAGCAGAACATATACGGTTAGCCTAACCTTTGGTATCGTCACGTTTCGCGCCGGACCGGCTTCACCGCTCGTGATGCGATACGGCACAGTCGAATTCGACCGTAGAAAGGGGATCGATCGTGCCCACGTCCGGCCTGTCGACCTCGGAGTTTCCGCTGACGCGAGCCCAGTCCGGCGTGTGGTTCGCCCAGCAGCTCGACCCCGCGAACCCCGTCTTCAACACCGCGGAATGCGTCGAACTCCGCGGCGAGGTCGACGTCGCCGCCCTGCTGCGCGCGGTCCGGGAGACCGTCGCCGAAGCCGAGGTGCCGACCGCGGCCTTCGCCGTGCAGGCCGACGGATCGGTCGTCATCCGTCCCGGTGCACACGCGGCGCCGGAGCCTGCCGTCGTCGATCTGCGCCGCGAGCCCGACCCGGAAGCGGCCGCGCAGCACTGGATGCGCGAGGACCATACGCGCGTGCTCGACCCCGCACGGGAACTCTGCCTGCGCGCCGCCGTGCTCCGGCTCGACGACCGGCACGTGGTTCTCTACCTGTGCATCCATCACCTGGTGATCGACGCCTACGGCTTCGGCCTGCTCACCCGGCGCATCGCCGAGCGCTACACCGCCGACGTGCTCGGGCGCCCGGTGCCGCCGGCGAGGTTCGCCCCGCTCGCCCCCGTCGTCGCCGAGGAGGCCGCCTATCGCGCGTCCGCGGACTTCGCCGCCGACCGGGACTTCTGGGCCGGCTACCTCGACGGCGCCGAGGACGCCGTGGCCCTCGCCGACGGTCCCGGCGGCATCGCCGTCCGCTGCCGCGGCGTGCGCCTGACCCTGACCGCCGAACAGCAGCAGGGACTCTCGCAGCTCGGCAAGGCCACCGGGGCGAGCTGGGGCGACGTCGTCACCGCCGCCGTCGCCGCGTACCTGCGGGCCGCGACCGGACGCGGCGACGTGATCGTGGGATTCCCGGTGATGAACCGGCTGGGCAGCGCCGCGACGACCGTGCCGATGTCCGCGGTCAACGTCGTACCGCTGCGCCTGCGCCCCGAACCCGCCCGCACCCTCGCCGACCTCGTCGGCGACGTGCGCGCCGCGGTGGCGAACTGCCGTCCGCACCACCGCTACCGCGGGGAGGACATCCAGAACGACCTGCGCCTGCCCGCCGGCTCGCGCGGTGTCGTGGGGCCGTCCGTCAACGTCAAACCGTTCGGCGACCGGCTGCGTTTCGCGGACCTGCACGCCGCGGTGCATTCCGTGGCCCGGGGCCCGCTGCAGGACTTCATGGTCACCGCGCGGCCGCTCGACCACACCGGCGGCCTCGAGATCTGGGTGGACGCCGACGCCGACGCCTACACCGCCGACGACCTCGAGCGGCACGCCCGCCGGCTCGAACTGCTCCTCACCCGGGTCACCGCGCTCACCGACCCGCACCGGCCGCTGGCCCGGCTGCCGATCCTCGACGCCGACGAGCGCCGCCGCCTCCTCGGCGAGCACAGCGGCGACGACCTGCCGGTGCCTGCGGGCCTCACGCTGCCGGACCTGCTGGCCGCCCAGGTGGCCCGCGACCCGGACGCACCCGCGGTGCGCGATGCCGCCACCGCACTGACCTTCGGCGAACTGGCCGCGCGTTCGCGCCGACTCGCCCGGCACCTCCTGAGCGCCGGGCTCGGCCCGCAGCGGCGCGTCGCCGTCGCGCTGCCGCGCCGCACCGACACGCTCGTCGCGCTGTTCGCCGTCCTCGAGGCCGGCGCGACGTGCGTCCCGCTGGACCCCGACCATCCGGCCGAGCGACTCGCGCACGTGCTCGCCGAGACCGCGCCCGGTGTCGTGCTCACCGGCGGCGACGTCGCCGCACGTATCGCCGAGATCGCCTGCGCCGCGAGCCTGCCCGATCCGGTGAACCTCGACGAGCTGGACCTGCCCGGTTACGCCGACGAGCCGCTGACCCGCGCCGAACGCGGCCGACCGCTGCACGAGCTCGACGTGGCCTACCTCATCCACACCTCCGGGTCGACCGGCCGGCCCAAGGGCGTGGAGGTCCCGCACCGCGGGGCCGTCAACCTGTTCCACAGCCACCGCGCGCGCGTCTTCTCCCGGGCCCGCGCCGAGGCCGGCCGCGACCGCCTGCGGGTCGGGCACGTCTGGTCGTTCGCGTTCGACGCCTCGTGGGGCCCGCACCTGTGGCTGCTCGACGGGCACGAGCTGAGCATCGTCGACGAGACCACGCAGCGCGACCCGCACCGGCTCGCCGAACTCGCCCGCAGCGAGGGGTGGCACTTCGTCGAACTGTCGCCCGCGCAACTCGAGCAGATCGTCGAGGCCGACCTGCTGCGCGACGTGCCGACCCTCGGGTTCGGCGGCGACGCCGTCACCGACACCCTGTGGCGACGCCTGCGCGACCGGGACGGCGCCGCGTTCAACTTCTACGGCCCCACGGAGGGCACCGTCGACGTCCTCGTCGCCGAGGTGGGGGACGCGGCGGAACCCGTGATCGGCCGGCCGGTGGCGAACCTGCGTGCCTACGTGCTCGACGCCGCGCTCGAGCCCGTCCCCGAGGGGGTGGACGGCGAACTGTACGTCGCCGGTCCCGGCGTGGTGCGCGGCTACCTCGGCGCGCCCGGCGCGACGGCGGCGCGGTTCGTGGCGAACCCGTTCGGCGACAGCGAAACCCGCATGTACCGCACCGGCGACGTGGTGCGGTGGACCGCGGACGGCCGCCTCGCCTACCGTGGTCGCCGGGACGACCAGGTCAAGATCCGCGGCTTCCGCGTCGAACTCGGCGAGGTCGAGGCGGCGTTGCAGGAGCTGCCCGGCGTCACGCGGGCCGTCGCCGTGGCGCGCCCCGACGCGACCGGCACCGCGCGGCTCGTCGCCTACCTGGTGGGCGGCGAAAGCGACCCGGCGGCGGCCCGCGAGCACGTGGCGCGGCGGCTGCCGGCGCACATGGTGCCGTCGGCGTTCGTGTTCCTCGACGCGCTGCCGCTCACCTCGAACGGCAAGGTGGACCGCACGTCGCTGCCGGAACCGGACTTCGGGACTCTTGTCGGCGGGCGCGCGGCCGCCACCGAACGCGAACGCGTGCTGTGCGCCGCGTTCGCGGACGTCCTCGGCCTCGACACCGTCGGCGTCGACGACGACTTCTTCCTCCTCGGCGGTCATTCCCTCGCGGCGGCCAAGCTGATCGCGACGGTCCGCGACACGCTCGGCGTGGAACTGCCGATCCGCACCGTCTTCGACCACCCGACCGTCGAGGCGCTCGCCGCGCAGTGCCCGGACGGTGCTGCAGCGCTGCGGATCCCGCTGCGACCGGTCGAGCGCGGCGACCGGGCACCGCTGTCGGCGGGGCAGCAGCGGCTGTGGTTCCAGTTCCGCCTCGAGGGGCCGAGCCCGACCTACAACGTGCCGCTGACGCTGCGCCTGCGCGGTGTCCCCGATCCGGCGGCGCTGCGCGACGCGGTGCGCGCGGTCCTCGACCGGCACGAGGTCCTGCGCACCGTGCTCGAGGACCACGACGGCGTCGGCATGCAGCGCGCGCTCGCCGCACCCGAGGTGCCGTTCACCGCCCGCACCGTCCCGGCGTCCGGCCTGGACGCGGCGGCGGCGGCCGAGGCGCGGCACGCATTCGACCTCGAACGCGAGATCCCGATCCGGGTGGCGCTCTTCGACGACGGAGGCGCGGAGACCGTGCTGCTGGTGCTCGTGCACCACATCGCCGCCGACGAGCTGTCCGCCCCCATCCTGCTGCGCGAGCTCGGCGCCGCGTATGCCGCCGCGGCCGCCGGACGCTCCTGGACGCCGGCGCCGCTCCCGGTGCAGTACGCCGACTTCGCGGTATGGCACCGCGAGATCCTCGGCGGCGCAGACGGACTCGCGGACCGGCAGCTGGACTACTGGCGCGCCCGGCTGGACGGGATGCCCGAGGAGCTCGCCCTGCCCACCGACCGGCCGCGTGGGGTGACCGCCTCGTTCGTGGGCGGCACGGTCGAGCAGCCGGTGTCCCCGCACGTCGCCGACGCACTGCGCGCCGTCGCGCGCGCGGCGAACGTCACGATGTTCATGCTCGTGCACACCGCCGTCGCCGTCGCACTCGCACGCAGCGGCGCGGGGGAGGACCTCCCGATCGGCTCGCCCACCGCGGGCCGGCCCGCGGCCGAGCTGGACGGCCTCGTCGGGTTCTTCGTCAACATGGTGGTGCTGCGGACGGACCTGTCGGGTGACCCCACGCTCGCCGACCTGCTCGCCCGGGTCCGCAGCACCGATCTCGACGCCTACGCGCATCAGGACCTGCCGTTCGACCGTCTCGTCGAGGCCCTCGAGCCGGCTCGCAGCGCCGGCCGGCATCCGCTGTTCCAGGTGCTCGTGCAGCATCGCACCCCGCCCGTCGTCGACGCCTTCGCCGGTCTGGAACCGCGCGTGTCCACCGTCGACACCGGCGCCGCCCTGTTCGACCTGACCTTCGACGTGATCGAGGACGTGGACGGTGGCCTACGGGTGCGGGTGGAGTACGCGCGGGACCTGTTCGACCCGACCACGGCCGACGCGCTGGCGGGGCGCGTGGTGCGCGCCTTCGACGCCCTCGGGACGGATCCGCAGACCCGCCTGTCCGCGCTCGACCTGCTCTCCGACGACGAACGCGACCGCCTCCGCTCCGGCAGCCCGTACGTATGTATGGACGAGATCGAGGACGTCGGGGCGGGCACCCTCGGCGACCTGTTCACCCGCCAGGCGCAGCGCACCCCGGAGGCGACCGCGCTCGTCACCGGCACCGAGACGCTGACCTTCGGGCAAGTGCACGCCCGCGCCGGCCGTCTGGCCCGCTACCTGATCGGCCGCGGCGTGGGACCGGAGACCGTGGTCGCGCTGATGCTGCCGCGCGGCACGGACGCGATCGTCGCGGCCCTCGCGGTGTGGCAGGCCGGCGGCGCCTACGTGCCGGTCGATCCCGGGTACCCGGTCGAGCGCGTCGAGCACATGCTCGCCGACTCCCGGCCCGTGCTCGTCCTCGACGAGGCCGCGCTCGCCGCGGTGGACCCCGCGCTGCCGGACACCCCGCTCGAGCCGGGCGAGCGTCTCGGCGCTGTCTCCGGCGACGGCGCCGCGTACATCGTCTACACCTCCGGTTCGACCGGCCTCCCCAAGGGCGTCGTGGTGCCGCACCGGGGTGTGGTGAACCTGGTCGCGACGCAGCGCCGCCGGACCGTCGGCCGCGCGGAGGATCGGCCGCTGCGGGTGCTGCTCACCTACGCGCTGTCCTTCGATTCCTCGATCGATCCGTTGCTGTCCATGCTGGCCGGGCACACGCTGTACCTGCCGGACGCCGATCTGCTCGCCGACGCCGCCGCCACCGTGGACTACGTGCGCACCCACCGCATCGACGCCGTCGACTGCGTACCGTTGCTCATGACCGAACTGCTCGCCGCCGGGCTGTGCGAGCCTGCGGCGCCACACCGCCCGCGCCTGCTCGCGGTCGGCGGCGAGGCCGTGTCCGCGGACCTGTGGTCGACGCTCGGGTCGATCGACGGGGTGCGGGCGCTGAACATGTACGGCCCCACCGAATGCACGGTCGACGCCACCATTGCCGAGATCCGCGGAGTGCGCCCGCACATCGGGACGCCGATCGACGGTGCCCGGGTGTACGTGCTCGACGACCGCCTGTGCCTCGTGCCGACGGGCGTGGCCGGGGAGCTGTACGTCGGCGGGCCCGGCGTGACCCGCGGCTACCTGAACCGGCCCGGCCACAGCTCCACCCGGTACGTGGCCGATCCGTTCGGTGCCTCCGGAACCCGGCTCTACCGCACCGGCGATCGGGTGCGGTGGCTCGACGCGGGCGGCGACCGTCCGGTCCTCGAATATCTCGGCCGCAGCGACGATCAGGTCAAGATCCGCGGGTTCCGTATCGAGCTCGGCGAGATCGAGACCGTGCTGTCGGCGCATCCGTCGGTCGCGGGCTGTGTGGTCGTGGCACGCGAGGACGAACCGGGCCGGCGCCGGCTCGTCGGCTACGTCGTCGGCGATGCGACCGACCCGGAGGTGTTGCGGCAGCACATGTCCCGTCGCCTGCCCGAGCACATGGTGCCGGCCGCGGTCGTGGTGCTCGACGAGTTCCCGACCACCCCGAACGGCAAGGTCGACCGGCGGGCGCTGCCCGCTCCGGTCTTCGCGCCCGCCGGTGCGCCGCGCGCCCCGGCGAACGACCTCGAGCGGCGCCTGTGCGTGGTGGTGGCGGAGGTGCTGCACCTGGACGTGGTCGGGCCGGACGACGACTTCTTTTCCCTCGGCGGCGATTCCATCGTCTCGATCCAGCTCGTGTCGCGTGCTCGCGCGGCGGGACTGCGGTTCGCCGCGCGCGACGTCTTCGAACACCGCACCCCGGCGGGCCTGGCCCGGATCGTGCAGGTCGATCCGGTATCGGAGGCGACGGATCGGACCGCGGCCTTGGGTCTCGTCCCCGCGACCCCGATCGTGCACGACCTCCTCGACCGCGGCGGCCCCTACCGGAGATTCGCCCAGTCCCGGCTGCTGATCGCACCCCCCGGCCTCGACCTCGCCACCCTGGCCGGCGCGGTGGGCCGGGTGCTCGCGGGGCACGACGCGCTGCGTGCCGTCTTCGATCCGGTCGCACGGACCTTCGACGTCCGTGCCGCGGACGTCGTAGATCCGGCCGCGCTTGTCAGACGGGTGGACGTCCGGGGACTCGACGAGCGGGCGCGCTCGTCGGTGCTGTCCGAGGAGACCGACGTCGCGTGCGCCGCCCTCGATCCCGAGGCCGGCGCGATGATGCGGCTGGTCTTCTTCGACACCGGGCCGGACCGCCCGGGCCGGATCCTGGTGGTGATACACCACCTGGTGGTCGACGGGGTCTCGTGGCGGATCCTGGTCCCGGACCTGGCCGCCGCCTGCGAGGGCGTCGAACCGGACGGCGGGGGAACACCGCTGCGGGCATGGGCGCGGGGACTGCTGGAGCAGGTCCCCGCGCGGCGCGGCGAACTGGCGTTGTGGCGCCGCGTCCTCGAACCCGCCGGGTGCGTGCGAATTGCCGGGCGGGACGTGGACCCGGTGCGTGACACGCTGGCCACGGTCGCGCGGGTGCAGGTGGAGGTCCCGGCGTCGGTGACCGAGGCGCTGCTGACCACCGTGCCGGAGCGGTTCCGCGCGGGTGTCGACGACGTGCTGCTGACCGCGTTGGCGCTGACCGTGCGCCGGGCGTGCGGCGGCGGGCCGGTCCCGGTGGACCGGGAGGGGCACGGACGTGAGGAGCAGGTGGTGCCCGGCGCCGACCTGTCCCGCACCGTCGGCTGGTTCACCACCCTGTATCCGGTCCGTCTCGACGTGTCGGCGGTGGACCTCGCCGAGGCCTTCGCCGGTGGGGCCGCCGCCGGTGCGGCGCTCAAGCTCGTCAAGGAGCAACTGCGGGAGATCCCGGACAGCGGAATCGGATTCGGCATGCTCCGTCACCTCGACCCCGACTCCGCGGCCGAGCTCGGGGCCGGACCGGCACCGGAGATCGGGTTCAACTACCTCGGCCGGCTGACCCTCGGCGACGGGACCGGCGCGCCGTGGACGGCGGCTCCGGAAGCCGGCGTGCTCGGTGGCGCCACCGACGAGGCGATGCCGGTGAGCCACGCGATCGAGGTCGGTGCCGTCACCGAGGAGACGCCGGCCGGGCCGGTGCTCCGCGCGACGTGGGGGTACGCCACCGGCGTCGTCACGGCGACCGTCGTCGCCGAGCTGGCGCACGGCTGGGTCGCGGCGCTGCGTGCGCTCGCCGACCACGCCGCGCGCGACGACGCGGGCGGCTTCACGCCCTCCGATCTGACCCTGAGTGGTCTGGACCAGTCCGAGATCGACGAGTTCGCCCTGGAGTTCGGGTGAGTGTCTGTGCGCTGGGCCGGCAGGCGCGCCCGCACGCCACCCCTGGCCGGCCCTGCTCACCTGTTCCTCACGATGCTGCGGTCGACCGACCCCGACACAGCCGGGCAGGACCGGCCCCTACGCCGTCGTGCGCGAACTGCGACGCGCACTCGACCGTCGGGTCGGTACCCGCCCGGCCGGCCATCACTGCTTCCCGACCGGACGAAGTCCTACCGCAGGACTCCTGGAAGGAACACGCTCATGGTGCAGTGATCACCTCGCCGAGGGCTCGGCTTCGTAGGTGACCCAGTTCGTTCGTGTGGCGAGGGTGTTGTAGAGCGCCTGGGCTCGATGATTGTCCTCGGCGGTCACCCACTGCACCACGGCGCGGCCCTCGGCGGCGGCCATCTCGGTGAGACGCTCGATCAGTGCACGTCCGACCCCCCGGCCCCGGGCCGCGGGGTCGGTGAACAGATCGTCGAGGAAGAGACCGGTGGTACCGGTGTAGGGCGAGGAGAAACGACGGTGGTGTGCGAACCCGAGGATCTCGCCGTGCGCCTCCGCGACGAGCGCCTTGCATTCGTGTCGGGGATCCATGAACCATCCCCATGCACGGGAGACGATGTCCTCGGACTCGGGCAGCTTGTAGAACGTGCGGTACTCACGGAAGAGGACGCGCCAGCGGGTCTCGTCGGTGGGGGCGAGCGGTCGGACCGTCGGAGTGGTGGTCGTTGTCAATTCGGTTGCTCCTGTGGGTTTTCGAAGGTCTCGGGTCGAGCGGTGCCAGTGCGTAGTGTCCGCGGGCTCTGCGTCTGCGAAGTTCGATGCGGGATGCACTGCGCTCGGCAGGCGGCAGCGTTCGGCCAGTGCTGCGTGTGAAATACGAGCGGTGGTGGTGTTCCGTCACCGGCAGGCGGCGATGAGCTCCTCGAGTCGGGCGGTTTCGGGTTCATCGAGGGGAAGCAGGGGCCGGCGCGGGGTTCCCGCCTCGACGCCGACGCTGCGCAGGCCCGCCTTGATCGTGGCCGGAAGCCCGCGGCTGACGATCATGTCGAGGAGCGGACGGAGCCGATCGAAGAGTTCGGCCGCCTCGTCCTCCCGGCCCGTGGTGATCGCGCGGTGGAACTCGACGATCCGGTGCGGGATCAGGCACGGCGCCGCGGTGCACCAGCCTGCGGCACCCGCCTGAAAGGCCCTCTGCGCCAGCGGGTTGCTGCCGTTGAAGAACGCAAGTGTGTTGCCGCTGAGTTCGTTCAGGCGGTGCATGCGCGCAATGTCACCGGTGGATTCCTTGACCATCGTGATGTTCTCGACCGTGGCGACGAGGTCGAACAGGAACTCCGCCGTCATGTCGATGCCGGTGGTAGCTGGGTTGTTGTAGACCATCACCGGGATTCCGATCGATTCGGCGAGGGTGGTGAAGTGCAACCGGACCTCTTCCTCGGTGAGGCGCCAGTACGAGGTGGGCAGCGCCATCACCGCCGTGGCGCCGAGGCGCTCGGCGATCTGCGCGCGACGGATCGTGCCGGCAGTGGTCAGGTCCGAGACTCCGACGACCGTCGGCACCCGGCCGTCGGTGTGCTCGATGGTTTCGGTTGCGACGGTGATCCACTCGTTGTGGTCGAGGTAGGCGCTCTCCCCGGTGCTGCCGAGGGGGGCGATCGCATCGACGCCTGCATCGATCATGCGGTCCAGCAGCAGGTGCAGGATGTCCACGTCGATCGTCTCGGGGTCTCGGCTGTCGAACGGTGTGACGGGGTATGCAACGATTCCGCTGATTGTGGTCAAGGTGCACTCCAAGAGAATTCGGATGGTGGGTGGCCGGGGTCAGTGGCAGTCGATCGCGTCCGGGTGGGAGCGCAGGGCCTTGCGTGCGTAGTAGCCGAAGTTGGCTTCGCTGCGGCGTGGGGTGAGGGTCCAGTCGTGGGCCTCACGCGCCAGCCGTGGGGGAAGAGGCTTGATCTCGCCGGCCGCCATCGCGAGCAGTTGCAGGCGGGCCGCCCGTTCGATCAGGTGCGCCAGCGAGCACGCCTCTTCGATGGTCGATCCGACGACGAGTTGCCCGTGGTGGGCGAGCAGGATCGCGCGCTTGTCACCGAGCGCGGCAGAGATGATCTCGCCCTCCTCGTTGCCGACGGGAACTCCCGGCCAGTCCGGCAGGAACGCACAGTCGTCGTAGAGCGGGGCGACGTCCATCTGCGAGACCTGCAGGGGGATCTCGAGCATGGACAATGCCGCCGCGTGCAGCGGATGCGTGTGGACGATGCAGTTCACATCCGGCCGTGCCCGGTAGATCCAGCTGTGGAACCTGTTGGCCGGGTTCGCCATGCCGCTGCCTTCGAGAACCTGAAGGTCCTCGTCGACGAGGAGCAGGTTGCTTTCGGTGATCTCGTCGAAGCCGAGACCGAGCCGCTGCGTGAGGAAGGTTCCCGGTGCCGTGCCGCGCGCGGAGATCTGGCCCGCCAGGCCGGAGTCGTGTCCGGCATCGAACAGGGCCCGGCAGGTCAGGGCGATCTTCTGGCGGTCCGTCCACTCGGCCGCCGCGACCTCGGTGAGCATGGTCTTCTTGGCGGTCTCCATCAACTCGGCTTTGCCGAGATTCATCGTTGTCGCCATCCTCGGGGCTCCTTTCACCACGGACAAGTCGATGACACGTAGAGCACTATAGGACACAAAGTGTCCTATAGTGCAACCGGGTGACGTGGTCGGTAGGGTGGGCGTGTGCGGGGACGCCTGTCTTCGCGGGCGCAACCGAGAGGGAGGTGTGGACACGATGGCGGCGCTACTGCGGTCGCATCGACGCCGGGCGGGGTTGACCTTGGAGGCCCTCGCCGAGGGCACCGGGCTGACCAAGAGCTACCTGTCGAAGGTCGAGCGAGGGATCAGTACACCGTCGATCGCGGTGGCGCTGAAGATCGCGCGGGCCCTGGACGCCGATGTCAGTCAGCTGTTCTCCGACAGCCCCGACAACAGCATGATGACGGTCGAGCGGCGAGGTGAGCGCGCGCAGGTCGACGAGCGCGACGGGAGTGCGGTCTACGACGCCGTCGCCACCCGCATGATCGGTAAATCCATGCAGCCGTTCATTGTTCACCCGACGACGCAACCCGGATCCGACTACATGGAGCACCCGGGTGAAGAGTTCATCCTTGTCAAGGAGGGGACTGTCGAGGTGAGCATCCCCGATCAGGTGATCACCCTGGACGAGGGGGACAGCCTCTACTTCGACGCGAATACCCCCCATCGCGTCCGATCGGTGTCGCCGTCACGGGCCGTGCTGATTGTGGTCGTCCACGACCGGGACGGCGACAGTGCCGACGCCGGGCCGGCGTCGAAGTCCGCGCAGCGCTGCGCGCCCACAGCGCCGACGTCCAGCAGCTGAACGCCGCCTCTCCCGAGGGTGCCCCGACCCGAACCGTAGGCATACCGGCCCTCTGACTTCCGCCGATGTCCCCCGTCCTGGGCGGTGAGCCCCTCCGACAGGCCGGAGAACCCGCGCACAGCAGGGTCGTTCAAGCAGCCAACGGGTGACGTGATCCTCTCGGCCTCGTCGAAATGAGGGGTCGCGGGAATCTGGGGATACGCGCCCTGCGGTGAGCCCGTCGCGCAGATGCGGTTGCACGGGAGCAGTGCGCGAAGGTCGTGGGCGTGGCACCCTCCGATTGCTCGGGTGGAGGGGGTGGCCGGGCCGGAGCGCCCGACTCGAGGTCGCCCGGGGTCAGGCGAGTAGCTCTGTTGTGCCCGACCACAGCACGACCCCGGCGAGAATCGTCAGGACCGCGGAGGTGGTGCGGGCGAACGCGCGGGCATGGGACCGCAGCCAGTGGTCGACGACTTTCGCGGATGCGAACCAGGCGAGGGCACCGAACCACGCGGCTTCGGAGGCGATCAGCAACACCGCCACGGTGAGTTTGTCTGCTCCGGAGGCGTGCTGCGGTATCAGTGTGGCGAACACGGCCATGAAGAACACCACCGCTTTCGGGTTGGTGATGTTGGTGGCGACACCGAGCGCGAAGGACGTCGACGGGGATTGCGGCGATGCGCCCGTTGCGGTGTCGGTGAGGGGCCGCGCCCGGAGGGTCGCCACGGCCAGGTACAGCAGCAGCGCCGCCCCGAGGATCTGGACGGCGGCGAGCACCTTCGGTGGTCCGGCCGCCACACCCAGCATCGCTACGGTGACCCAGACCGCGATTCCGGTGGCGATCCCGAGGGCTGTGGCGATCCCGAGGCGGCGGGACCCCAGGACCGACTGTCGCAGCACCACAACAGCATCCGGTCCGGGGGAGACGACCCCGGCCAGCCAGACGCCCATCAGGGCCAGATAGCTACCGATGCTCACCGCGCCATCGTGCCATTTCTCCAGAATCGGGGCGGTGTCGCCCACCCGTCGGGTGCCGCACGGCGTCCACCTCGGGCCGCGCCGGCGCGAGGAGCATCTTCAGGAGGCGAGGGTGTCCACCGAGGCGGTGTTGCCTGCGTCACCGAGGTCGGGGTTGCGGCAGGGTCGGCCTCCGCACTGGAGGGGACGGTGCGTGTGCGGCTGCGGTGGTGGCGTCGAGGTGCGCGATGTGGTGGCGCCGCGGTGGGCGGGGGAGCCGGCGGCTCGGACCGACGCGACGCGTGAGGGGACGCCGTGGTCCGGAGACGTAGCGCTTGGCGCGCAGAGTAGGTTCGGTTAGCCTAACCAACTGAGTCCGGGCAGGTGCCCGGCGAACAGACATGTGGGAGTGAGCGATGCGGGTTGAGGGACTGGGCCGGGTGCGCCGCGCCGCGGCGATCGGCGCGGCGGCGATGCTGGCGATCGGCCTCGCGGGATGCAGCAGCGACAGCGGCACCGGTGAGGAGTCCGGCGCGAGCACCACGCGCACGTTCGAGGCGCAGAACGGGTCGATCGAGATCCCGGCCGATCCGCAGCGCATCGTCGCCTGCGGCTACGCGGTCCTGCCGCTGCTCCAGGCCGAGGCGAACCTGGCTGCGGCCTGCGAGTGGACCCGCGAGCTCGACAACATGGACGCCGAGACCGAGGCCGCGTACGAGGCCCTGCCCAAGGTGGCGCCGGACGGAGCCGTGAGCGAACTCGACTACGAGGCCGTGGCCGCCGCCGCACCCGACCTGATCATCATGGGCGTGCCCGCGCGCGTGCAGTCGCAGCTCGACACGGCCAAGCTCGAGGCCCTCGCTCCGGTGGTCTTCCTCGGCCTGACCGACCCCGGTGACTGGCGCATGCTCGGCGAGCAGTACGCCGACGCCGCCGGCGTCTCCGAGGAGTACGGCGAGTACAAGGAACAGTACGAGGCGCGTGCCGCCGAGATCGCCGACAAGTACCGCGGCACCCTCGGGAACCTGACCTTCGCCGGGGTCTGCAATGTGTGCGGCACCGAGCCGGGTGAGTTCTACCGCGAGTACGCCTCCTCGTACACCACCAACCTCTTCCAGGACCTCGACCTGCAATTCCCCGGTCAGCCCGCCGATCCCGAGGCCGTGCACGGCGAGTACCTCTCCGTCGAGGAGATCGGCCGGAACCTCGGGGACGTCGACGTCATCGTCTACGGCGTCGAGGGCGACGGGTCCGTCTCGCCCGAGCTGCAGGAGCTGATGGCCTCCCCGCTGTGGCAGGCCCTGCCCGCCGTGCAGGCCGGAAACCTGGTCCCGGTCCGGCACTCCCACGCCGCGACCTACGAGACCGCGCTGCTCGCACTCGATTCCATCGATCAGGCGCTCGCCGCGCTGCCCGCGAACCAGCAGCAGTAGCCCTCCCGGCATCCACGGCCCCCGCGTCCGGCGACCCGGGGGCCGTGTTCGTCGCACACCCGCTCCGATAGGCAGACATGACCCGCACCTCCGCGCTCGAAGACATCGTTCCCCTCTCGCCGCTGCAGCAGGGCCTGCTCTACCTCAGCACCGTCGCCGCGCCCGACGACGCCGTCCGTGCCGCCGGAGCCGTCGAACCGGACGCCTACACCGTGCAGTCCGTGCTGCGCCTGACCGGGCGGGTGGACGAGGACACCCTGCGAGCCTCCGCGCAGGCGCTGCTGGACCGGCACCCTGCCCTGCGCACGTGTTTCCGTCCCCGCAAGGACGGCCGCACCGCCGGGCTCGTCGTGCGCGGTGTCGAGGCGCTTTGGCGCAGTGTCGATCTCACCGGTTTCGCGGTCGACGAGTCCGAGCGACGTCTCGCGGATCTGCTCGACGAGGATCTGCGCGACTGGTTCGACCTCGCGCGGCCACCGCTGATCCGCTGGCTGTTCGTGCGATTCGGGCCCGACGACGTGCGGTTGGTGCTCACCGCCCACCACATCGTCGTCGACGGCTGGTCCACCCCGATCCTGGTGCGCGAACTCCTCGAGATCTACGCCGCCGGCGGCACCGCCGCCGGGCTGGCCCCGGTGCGGCCCTTCCGCGACTACCTCAGCTGGCTCGACCGGCAGGACCACGACGCCGCTCGCGCGCTGTGGCGCGAATCCCTCGACGGGCTCACCGAACCGAGCCTCGTCGCCCCGCCCGGCGCCACCCGCGCCACCACACCCACCGTCGCACTCGCCGTCGACGTGCCGGTCGAGCTGAACGACCGGCTCACCGGCCTCGCCCGCGACGCCGGCGTCACCCTCAACACCGTCCTGCAGACCGGCTGGGCGCTGCTGCTGTCCGGACTCCTCGGCCGCGACGACATCGTCTTCGGCGCCACCGTCTCCGGGCGACCGCCGGAACTGACCGGCGTCGAATCCATGGTCGGGCTGTTCATCAACACCGTGCCCGTGCGGGTGCGCCTGGATCCCCGCGCCACCGTCACCGAGTTGCTGCGACAGGTGCAGCTGGCGCAGTCCCGCACCGTCGACCATCAGTACCTCGGCCTCGCCGAGGTCCAGCGGGAGACCGGGCTCGGGGAGCTGTTCGACACCCTCACCGTCTTCGAGAGCTACCCCGTGGACCGGGACGCGCTCGACCGCGCCGAGCGCGCGGGCGGGGTCACGATCGCCGCCGTCGAGGGCCGCGACGCCACCAACTATCCGCTCGTGCTCACCGCGGGTGTCGCCGAGACCCTCGTCATGACCCTCGACTACCGGCCCGGTGTGTTCACCGCGGACGACGCCGCCGCCCTCGCCGACCGCCTCGTCCACATCCTCGACACTCTCGCCGCCGCGCCGGACCGCCCGGCCGCCGGGCTGGACCTGCTCACCGGCGCCGAGCGCGGTCGCGTCCTCGGCACGTGGTCCGTCGCACCGGCCGCTCCCGCGGATGGCACCGTCGCGGCGCTGCCCGCCCCGGGGGAGCCCGGCACCCTCGCGGTGGTGTGCGGCGCCGAGGAGCGCACCTTCGCGGAACTGGGAGCGAACTCGGCGCGGCTCGCGCGGCTGCTGATCGAGCTCGGTGTCGGACCCGACGTGCTCGTGGGCCTGGCCCTGCCGCGCTCCGCCGCGACCGTCGAGGCCATCCTCGCGGTGCTCGCCGCAGGCGGTGCCTACCTTCCGCTCGACCCGTCGTACCCGGCGGACCGGCTCGCCCACATGGTCGCCGACGCCCGTCCCGGCGTCGTGCTCACCACCGGCGCCGTCGCCGCGGAACTCGGAGCGACCCTCCCCGGCGGTGGTGCGCACGTCGTCGTGCTGGACGATCCGGACGTGCAGGCCCGGCTCACCGCACTGCCCGCCGCCGCGGTGACCGACGCCGACCGTCGCCGGCCGCTCCGCCCCGGCCACACCGCGTACGTCGTCTACACCTCCGGCTCCACCGGTCTCCCCAAGGGCGTCGTCGTCACCCACGCAAATCTCGCCGATTTCCTTGCCGCACAGCGAGAGACGATCATGCGGTCGGCATCGGGCACATGGCGGGTGCTGCTCACCTACCCGTTCGCCTTCGACTCGGCCGTCGCCGCCCTGACCTGGCTGCTGTCCGGGCACACCCTGCACGTGCTGCCCGACGAGCACCGCAGCGACACCGCATTCGTCGTCGACTACGTGCGCACCCACCGCATCGACCACGTCGACTGCGTGCCCGTGCTGATGAGTGGTCTGCTCGACGCCGGTCTGCTCGACGGGGACCGCCACCGGCCCGCCACGGTCACCGTCGGCGGCGAGGCCGTCGGGTCGGCGCTGTGGCAGCGGCTGCGCGCCGCGGACGGCGTCGAGGCCTACAACTGCTACGGCCCCACCGAATGCACCGTCGACGCCGCATACACCCGGATCGGCGGTGACACCGTCACCATCGGCGGTCCGCCCCCCGGCACCCGGCTGTACGTGCTGGACCGGTGGCTGCGGCCGGCGCCGCCCGGTGTGGCCGGGGAACTCTACGTCGCCGGCGGGGGTCTCGCCCGCGGCTACCTGGGACAGCCCGGCCGGACGGGGGAGCGGTTCGTCGCCGACCCGTTCACCGGGGACCGGATGTACCGCACCGGTGACATCGTGCGGTGGCTGCCGGACCCAGTCGGCACCGTGCGGTGGCTACCGGACCCGGTCGACACCGTGCGGTGGTCACCCGACCCGGTCGCCACCGCGCGGGGCGCCCTCGAATACGTGGGCCGCGCCGACGACCAGGTCAAGATCCGTGGTTTCCGCGTCGAACTCGGTGAGGTCGAGGCCGCGCTGGGTGCCGTGCCGGGGGTGGATGCCGCGGTCGTCGTCGCCCACACCGACGCCCGCGCCGTGCGTCGCCTGGTCGGCTACGTCACCGGAACGGCGGACCCCGGGGTCGTGCGCGCCTCGGTCGCCGCCCGGCTGCCCGACTACCTGGTGCCCGCCGTGATCCTGCCGCTGCCGGTCCTGCCGACCACCGCGAACGGCAAGGTCGACCGGAAGGCCCTGCCGGAGCCGGACTTCGGTGCCCTCGCCGGATCCGGTGAGCCCCGCACCGACACGGAGGCGGCGTTGTGCTCCGCGTTCGCGGAGGTCCTCGGTCTCGACCGCGTCGGCATCGACGACGACTTCTTCAGCCTCGGCGGCGATTCCATCGTCTCGATCCAGCTGGTGTCCCGCGCCCGCACCGCCGACGTGCGGATCACCGCGCGTCAGGTGTTCGAACTGCGCACCGTCGCCGCGCTCGCTGCGGCCTGCGACGCCGACACCGGGGACGAGCAGCCGGCGCGGCCCGTCGTCGCGGCCACCGGCCCGGTCCCGCTCACCCCGATCGTGCGCGAAACCCTCGACCACGGAGGGGATCTGCGGCGCTTCGCGCAGTCCCGCCTGCTCGTCGCCCCGGCCGGGCTCACCGAAGCGCACCTCGTCGCCGCCGTCGCCGCGCTGCTGCGCACCCACCCCATGCTGCGCTCACGGCTCACCGTGGCCGGCGACGATGCGGAATGGATAGTCCCCGAACATGTTCCGAACCCCGAGACCGCGGTGCGCCGCGTCGATGCGGCAGGCCTCGACGGCCCGCGGTGGCGGGCGCTGTTCGAGGCCGAACGTGCTCGCGCCCTGGCGGAGCTCGACCCCGCGGCCGGACGGATGATCCGCGTGCTGTTCCTCGACGCCGGCCCCGGCGCCGCGGGCCGGGTGTTCGTCGTCGTGCACCACCTCGTCGTCGACGGCGTGTCGTGGCGGATCCTGGTCCCCGACCTCGCGGCCGCCGTCGATCAGGCGCGGCGGGGCACCGCGCCGGACCTCGAGCCGGCCGGCACCTCCTTCCGGGACTGGGCGCTCGGGCTCACGGCAGCCGCCGCGTCCGACCGCGTCGCGCAGTCCCTGCCGCACTGGCAGCAGATCGCCGGAACCACAGAACCGCGGCTCGGTGCCCGCCCGCTGGATCCGGCGCGCGACACCGTCGCCACCACCCGGTCGCGCGAGGTGCGAGTCCCCGTGGCGGTCACCGAGAAGGTGCTCACCACCGTGCCCGCCGCGTACCGGGCGGGCGTCGCGGATGTGCTGCTCACCGCCCTTGCGCTGGCCGTGACGTCGGTACGCGGCGGCGACGGGTTGCGCGTGCACCTCGAGGGCCACGGCCGCGCCGAGCACGTCGTGCCGGGCGCCGACCTGTCCCGCACCGTCGGCTGGTTCACCACCCTGTACCCCGCAGTGCTCGACGTGTCCGGCATCGACCCGCACGAGGCACTCGCCGGAACCGCCGCAACCGGGACCGCTCTCGCACAGGTCAAGGAGTCGCTGCGGGCACTGCCCGACGACGGCATCGGGTTCGGGCTGCTGCGCCGGCTCGCGCCGGCGGGAACGCGGAACTTCCCCGGATACCGGTCTCCCGACGTGATGTTCAACTACCTCGGCCGGATGACGCTGGGGGAGAACACCGGTCAGGAGTGGTCCACCGCACCGGAGGCGGGCGCGCTCGGCGGCGCCGTCGATCCCGGCACCCCGCTCGACCACGTCCTGGACGTCAACGCCGTCACCGAGGACGGCCCCGCCGGACCCGAGATCGTCTGCGAATTCACGGCGGCGGAGGTCCTCGACGAGGAAACCCTCACCCTCGTCGCCCGTCGCTGGGTGGAGGCCCTGACCGCGCTGGCCCGGCACGCCGACGCCCCCGGCGCCGGCGGTCCCACCCCGTCGGATCTGACCTACCCCAGGCTGACCATTACGGAACTGGACTTGCTCACCACCGAACTCGGCCCGATCGACGACGTCGTGCCGCTGACGCCGTTGCAGCGCGGGATGTTCTTCCTCGCCGGTCTCGACGGCGGCACCGGGACCGACGTGTACTCGATGCAGACCGTCCTCGATCTGCGCGGTGATCTCGACCGGGACACCCTGCGGCGCAGCGCCGCCGCGTTGCTGCACCGGCACGCGATTCTGCGCACCGGGTTCCGCACCACCGCGGCGGGCGACCCGATCGGCGTCGTCCTCCGGGACCCGGGCCTGCGGTGGACGGACGTCGCCCTCACACCCACCCCCGTGACCACCCCCGCCCCCGTGGCCGAATGTCACATTGCGTCGGTTGGATCGACGCAATGTGACATTCGGCCGGTCGAGGAGCGCAGCGACGAGCTCGTCGCCGCGGACCGCGCCACCCGGTTCGACGTCGCGGCCGCGCCGCTGGTGCGGTTCACGCTCGTGTGCCTCGCGCCGGACCGGCACCGGTTGATCGTCGCCGCGCACCACCTGCTGCTCGACGGGTGGTCGTCGCCGCTGCTCGTGCAGGAACTGTTCACCCTGTACGGGGCGGGGGCCGATCCGGCTGCGCTGCCCGCGGTCCGGCCGTTCACCGACTACCTCGCCTGGCTGGGCGACCGCGACACCGACGACGGACTGCGCCGCTGGAGCGAGGCACTCACCGGGGTCGAGGAGCCCACGCTGCTCGCCCCCGCCGGCTCGTCGCTCGACGCCACGCTGCCCGCCGAACTTCCCGTGCCGGTTCCGGCCGGTCTGGCCGCGCGGCTGCAGCGCCGCTGCCGCGACCTCGGCGTCACCGTGAACACCGCGGTGCAGACCGCATGGGCGGTCCTTCTCGGCGCCCGGCTCGACCGCACGGACGTGACCTTCGGTGCTGTCGTCTCCGGCCGCGTCCCGGACGTGCCCGGCATCGAGACGATGATCGGTCTGTTCATCAACACCGTGCCCGTGCGCGTCGCGCTGCGCCCCGGCGAGCCCACCGACGACCTGCTCCGCCGCGTCCAAGGCGAGCAGAACCGGCTCCTCGATCACCAGTACGTCGGACTCGCCGACATCCAGCGCGCCGTCGGCGTCGGAGAGCTCTTCGACACCCTCATCGTGTTCGAGAGCTACCCGATCGACACCGACGCCCTCGCCCGCGCGCAGCGTTCCGGCGGCCTCGACGTCACCGACGTCCGCGGCCACGACGCCACCAACTTCCCCCTGGTGCTCGTCGCCGGGCTCGACGACGAGCTCGCCCTCACCCTCGAGTATCAGCGGGCGCTGTTCACCGCCGGCGACGCCGACGAGATCGGCCGCCGGCTCGTGCACCTCCTCGAGCAGTTCGCCGGCGACCGGCCGCGGCGCGTCGCGCAGCTCGACGTCCTCGGCCCGGCCGAGCGAGGACGGTGGCACGAGCTCTCGTCGACCGCTCCGGCGCCGTCGAGCGGGCACGGCACCGTGCCCGCTCTCCTGGCGGCGCAGGTCGCCCGCACCCCGGACGCGACGGCCGTCGTGTGCGGGGACGAGCACCTGACCTTCGCCGAGCTCGGCGCCGCCTCGGCGCGGCTGGCACGGCGGCTGATCGACGAAGGCGTCGGACCCGAGGCGCTCGTGGGCCTGGCCCTGCCGCGCTCGGCCGAGATGATGGTCGCGATCTGTGCCGTGCACGCCGCCGGCGGCGCCTACGTGCCGATGGACCCGTCGTATCCGGCCGAGCGCCTCGCCCACATGGCCGGCGACTCGCGGCCGCGGGTCGTGGTCACCGGCGGCGGCGTCGCGCACACGCTGCGACCGGTGCTCGGTGCGGTGCCGGTGCTCGACCTCGACGACGAGTCGGTTCGTGCCGACGTCGCGGTCCGTCCGGCCGTCCCCGTCACCGACCGCGAGCGCACCGCGCCGCTCCGGCCCGAGCATCCGGTGTACGTCATCTACACGTCCGGCTCCACCGGACTGCCGAAGGGCGTGGCGGTCACGCACGCGAACCTGCTCGGCCTGTTCGACAGCCACCGCGCCGACCTGTACGTGCCCACGGTGGCGGCGGCGGGACGGCCGAGCGTGGGTGTCGGGCACGCGTGGTCGTTCGGGTTCGACGCCTCGTGGCAGCCGATGCTGTGGCTGCTCGACGGCCACGCCGTGCACGTGTTCGACGAGGACACCATGCGCGACCCCGAGGCGATGGTCGGTTACGTCGCCGCGCACGCCCTCGACTTCCTCGAGGTCACCCCGTCGTTTCTCGACCGCATGGTCGCGGCCGGGCTGTTCGACGGCGAGCACCGCCCCGCCACGGTCGGATTCGGCGGTGAGGCCGTCAACCCGGCGCTGTGGCGGCGGCTGCGGGAGCTGACCGACGGACGTGCGTTCAACCTCTACGGACCGACCGAATGCACCGTCGACTCGCTCGTCGGACAGGTCACCGACGCCGACGCCCCGTGCCTGGGCCGGGCCGTACACGGCGCCGCCGCCTACGTCCTCGACCGGATGCTGCGCCCCGTGCCGGTCGGCGTCGCGGGGGAGCTGTACGTCGCCGGATCCGGCGTCGCCCGGGGCTACCTCGGCCGACCCGACCTGACCGGCACCCGCTTCCTGCCCGACCCGTTCGGTCCGCCCGGCGCCCGTATGTACCGCACCGGCGACGTCGTGCGCCGCGTCCCGGCGGGCGACGGCCGGGTCACCCTCGAATTCCTCGGCCGCGGCGACGACCAGGTCAAGATCCGCGGATTCCGGGTCGAGCTCGGCGAGGTCGAGGCGGCGCTGACCGCGGTGCGCGGGGTGCGCGACGCCGTCGCCGTCGCCCACACCGACGACCGCGGGGTGTGCCGCCTCGTCGGCTACGTCGTCCCCGACGGCGACGTGGACCCCGCCGCCGTGCGGGCCGTGCTCGCCGAGCGGGTCCCCGACTACCTGGTGCCGGCCGCGGTGCTCGTGCTGGCCGCATTCCCCGTCGCCGCCAACGGCAAGGTGGACCGGAAGGCGCTGCCGGAGCCGGACTTCGGGGCGCTGGCCGGTTCGGGGGAGCCGCGCACCGCGCGGGAGGCCGCGCTGGCGGAGGTGGCCGCCGAGGTGCTCGGCCTCGACCGCGTCGGGATCGACGACGACTTCTTCGCCCTCGGCGGCGACTCGATCGTCTCGATCCAGTTCGTCTCCCGCGCTCGGGCCGCCGGGCTCCGGCTCACGGCCCGGCAGGTGTTCGAGCTGCGCACCGTCGCGGCGCTGGCGGCCGTCGACGAACCCGCCGTCCCGGCGACGGTGCCCGCGATCGCCGCGACGGGCGACGTGCCGATCACCCCGATCGTGTGGGAGGCCCTCGCGTGGGGTGGCGACCTCGCGCGGTTCTCGCAGGCCCGGCTGCTCGTCGCACCCGTCGGCCTCACCGTGGACGTGCTCGGAACGGCCGTCGCGGCGCTGCTCGACACCCATCCGATGCTGCGGTCCCGGTTCGTCGTCACCGACGGCGGGCCGCGCTGGACCGTCCCCGAGGACGCACCGGACATCGAGACACTGGTGCGCCGCGTCGAGGTCGGCGAGGTCGACGCCGAGCGGTGGGCGGACCGATTCGCTGCTGAACGTGAAATCGCCTACGGCGCACTCGATCCGGAATCCGGAGTGATGGTGCAGGTGATCTGGTTCGACTTCGGGCCGGACCGCCCCGGCCGCGTGTTCGTCGCCGTGCACCACCTGGTGATCGACGGCGTGTCGTGGCGGATCCTCGTCCCGGATCTCGCCGATGCCGTCGAACAGGCCGGACGCGGCGAGACCGTGGCGCTGACGCCGCCGGGCACGTCGTTCCGGGCGTGGGCGACCGGCCTCGCCGAGGCCGCGCGCTCCGAGCGGGTCAGGACCTCGCTGCCCGCATGGCAACCCGCGGTCGAACCACCGCTCGGTGCGCGGCCGCTGGACCCGGTCCGCGACACGGTCGCGGCGCTGCGCTCGACGCACGTGCGGGTCCCCGTGCCGGTCACCGAGGACGTTCTCGCCTCCGGGGCCGTGAACGACGCCCTGCTCGCGGCGCTCGCCGTGGCGGTGGCCTCGGTCCGCGGCGGCGACGTCGTGCGCGTCGAACTCGAGGGCCACGGACGCGAGGAGCAGATCGTGCCCGGGTCCGACGTCGCGCGCACCGTCGGATGGTTCACCTCGATGTTCCCGGTCGCGTTGAACCTGTCCGGCATCGACCCCGGGGACGCCCTGGCCGAAGCGGCTGCCGCACACGCGGTCCGCACGCGCGTCACGGAAGCCTTGAAGGCTGTGCCCGACAACGGTATCGGGTTCGGACTGCTGCACCGACTCGCCCCGGACCCGGCCTTCGACCGCTATCGGCGACCGCAGGTGGTGTTCAACTACCTCGGCCGGATGACGCTGGGGGAGGACACCGGTGCCCCGTGGTCCGGCGCACCCGAGGCCGTCGCGCTCGGCGGTTCCGTCGACCCGGCCACGCCGCTCGACCACGTCCTGCATGTCGACGCCGTCGTCGAGGACACCGCGGAGGGTCCCGTACTCGACTGCGAATTCGCCGCGCCCGCCGAGGTGCTCGACGAGCACACCGTCGACCTCGTGGCCCGGCGCTGGGTCCAGGCCCTCGCCGCGGCCGCGCGCATCCCCGTACCCGTTGCACCCGAAAAGGAGTGATCACATGTCAGCACAGTCCGGCACCGTGGACCGCGAGACGATCCGCACCGACGTCGCGCGGCTTCTCGAGATCGAGGCCGACGAACTCGACCCCGCGGTCAGCCTCGTCGACCAGGGCCTCGACTCGGTGCGCCTGATGGCGCTCGTGGAGCGGTGGCGCGACGCCGGCGCGGACGTCGACTTCGTCTCCCTGGCCACCGAACCGCAGCTCGAGGCGTGGTACGACCTGCTCACCGCGCGGTGACCCGGCCGTGGCCCTGATCGACAGGCTGGTCCTCGACCTCGACCCGCTGCGCACCAGCCGCGAATTCCGCTACATCTTCACCGCCCGGGTCGTGTCGCTGTTCGGCCTCGGCTTCCTCGTCGTCGCCGTGCCCCTGCAGGTGTATCGGCTCACCGGATCCACCGCGCAGGTCGCCGCGGTCTCGGCGGTGCTCGGCGTGACCACGTTCGCCGCCACCTTTGCCGGCGGGGTGCTCGCCGACCGCTACGACCGGCGCCGGGTCATCGCGCTCGCGCGCGGCACGGCGGGTGTGGCGTTCGCGGTGCTCGCGGTCAACGCGTTCCTGCCCGATCCGAAGATGTGGATCGTCTACGTGGCGGCGGTGATCGACGGTGTGTGCGGTGGGATCTCCGCGACGGCGCTGATGGCCGTCACACCCAGTCTGCTGCCGCGGGAGAAGATGGCCGCCGCCGGCGCCCTCATGGCGCTGACCGGCGACCTGGGCGCGATGATCGGGCCGGCGCTCGGCGGTGTCGTCATCGCGACCGGGGGAGTCGGGGTGGCCTACGCGCTGGCCGCGTTCACCACCGCGATCACGACCTTCTGCATCACCCGGCTGCCGGCGCTGCCACCGGCCCACGTCGCCGACGAGTCGCCGCTGCGTTCGGTGGCGAGCGGCTTCCGCTACGCGGCGGGAAACCGCGTCATCGGCGGCGTGCTCGTGTGCGGGTTCGTGACGATGCTGCTCGCCGGCTGGTCGGTGCTCGTCCCCGAGTACGCGACGGAGGTGCTCGGCGCGGGACCGTCGGTGGTGGGACTGCTCTACACCGCCCCGGCGGTCGGCGCGGTGATCGGCTCCCTCACCAGCGGCTGGACCGGTCGTCTCCGCCGGTCCGGACAGGCGATCTTCGTGCTCATGGCCGTCTCCGCCGCGGGGCTCGTCGGGGCGGGCCTCACCGCGACCGTCGCGGTGGCGCTGATCGGTCTGGCCGCGCACGGCTTCGGCGACGCACTCACCGACATCGTCCGGTATGCGACGGTGCAGAAGCACACTCCCGACGAGTACCGCGGGCGTATCGCCGCGGTGTGGGCGGCGCAGGTCACCGCCGGCGCCTCCGTCGGCGCGGTGGTCGCGGGCGGTGTGGCGACGCTGGTGCCGATCTCCGCGGCGCTGCCCGCGTACGGCGCCGTCGGGCAGGTGGTCACCGCGCTGCTGTGGGCGGGCCTACGGACGCTGCGCCGGCTCGACGAGGGCACTAGCCTCGAGCGCGTCGTCTGAGTCCGTCCGGTCCGTGCCGCGATGAGTTCGGCGGAGCCGGCTGGTCTGTATCCGGGACAGCACACCCGTCCGCGCGGACGGGGCAGGCCGAAGAGGAGTGGATGTCATGGGCAAGGTCACCGTCACCGAGTTCGTCTCTGCGGACGGCATCATGGAGAACCCCGCGTGGACGTTCCCGTACTGGAACGACACGATCGCCGCATTCAAGGACGCCGAACTGAACGAGGCGGACGCGTTGCTCCTCGGCCGCACCACCTACCAGGAGTTCGCCGCGGTCTGGCCCGACCACCCCGGGGAGGATGATGCTTCCAAGGCCCAGATGAACGACATTCCCAAACACGTCGCCACGACCACGCTCACCGAACTGGAGTGGAACGCGAGCCGCATCGAGGGTGACGTCGCGCAGGGGATCCGCGCACTCAAGGCCGAGAAGAACCTGCTGGTCATGGGGAGCGGCAGCCTCGTCGAGTTCCTGCGCGGTCAGGGACTCGTCGACGAGTACCGGCTCGCCGTCTACCCCGTGCTGGTCGGCTCGGGCCGGCGCCTGTTCGACCCCGTCGAGGCGCAGGCGACCCTCGAGCTCCGCGACTGCAAGGTCCTCGACAACGGCGTCCTGCTGCTCGTCTACGACGTGGTGTCCGACACCGTTGCCGTTCCGGATTTCGACTGACGGCGTACCCGCAGCCGAGGCCCGGCTCGAGCCGTTGTTTCGAGGCTCGGAGGCGGGGAACCCGACAGCATGTCCGTCAACGAGCCGTTCATGCCGTTCAAGAGCGCATCCGGGGAAGAGATCGACGCTGCGGATCCGGGGCAGGGCGCCCCGGGAACCGACTCCGCGCCGCCCACCACTGCCGAGGACGCCCGGGCCGTGGATTCCGAACGCGGCGAACAGAATGATCGGCACTCCGAGTCCCCGTTCCGCACTCCCACGCCCCCGCGCGACGGATGACGACCGACGCTGCGCGGGCGCGGGACTACGACACCTGGTTCGACACCCCGTGGGGCGCCCACGCCTGGGCCGTGGAGCGCGCCGCGGTCGACGAGATCCTCCCCGAGGTGGCCGGCCGGAGCGTGATCGAAGTCGGCTGCGGGACCGGCCGGCTCGTGAGCCATCTCGCCCACCGCGGTGCCCGAATGCTCGGTGTGGACCTCGCGGCGGGCATGCTCTCCGTCGCGACCGACCGGGCACCCGCCCGGCTCGTGCGCGCCGACGCCACTCGCCTGCCCGTGCCGGATGCCGTTGCCGACGCCGCCGTCACGATCGCGACCCTCGAATTCACCGACGCCGCGGCGGTGCTGGTCGAGATGGCCCGTATCACTCGCCCGGGCGGGCGCATCGTCGCGCTCACCCTCAACCCCACCAGCCCGTGGGGGTGGATCGATCGGCCCACCCGACGAGCGCCGTACTCGGCCGCACGCTACGTTTCTCGGCGAGAGCTGCGCCGCCTGGGCGGTCGACACGGCCGGGCCCAGGTGCGGGGCCGGTTGTTCACCGCGGCGCGGTTCGGGCATCGACTCGAGCCGATTGCCGCCCTGCCGGGCCGGATCGTCCCCTGGTTCGGGGCCGTCCAGATGCTCGTCGTCGACCGGGAGCTCTGAGAGACGGCCCGGCGCCGCGAAGACCCGAATTAGTGCAACTTCGGGGTTGCGGTTTGGGGAGAGAGATGCAACCCTGGAGTTGCACAAATCGTATCCCCGGACTGGAGGCGATCATGGCCCCGCTCGACATCACCCGCACCATCGACATCGCGGCCCCGGCCACCAAGGTATGGGCCGCACTGACCGAACCCGAACTGATCGCGCAATGGTTCGGCGACAGAATCGAATTCGACGCATCGCCCGGAGGCGCGGGCGCGTTCGGCTGGACGGGACACGACCACGGTCCCTTCCGCGTCCTGGTCGAGCATGTGGACGAGCCGAAGACGCTCGTCTACCGCTGGGCCCGCGACGCGAACGTGGACCCGGTGCCGGGTAACTCCACGGTGGTGCGGTTCGACCTCGCGGAGATCGACGGCGGCACCCGGCTGACCCTGGTGGAAACCGGCTTCGAGGAGCTCGTCGACCCGCAGGCGGCCCACGACGGCAACGTCGACGGCTGGCGCGCCGAACTCGGCGATCTGGTGGAGTTCCTGGAATCCCGGTGAACGATGTGGCGAAGGGAGTTCCGGCGGTGCTCGCGGTACTGGCCGACGAAACCCGCTGGAACATCCTCACCGCGATCGGCGCCGAGGACCTGTCCGCGAGTGCGCTCGCGGAGCGGCTGCCGGTCAGCCGTCAGGCGATCGCGAAGCACCTGACCGTCCTCGCCGACGCCGGGCTCGTGGAGTCGTTCCGGATCGGGCGGGAGATCCGCTACCGGGCAATCGGAACCCGGCTCGGCGAACTGGCCGGCGAGCTGGACTCGATCGGACGGCAGTGGGACCGTCGCCTCGAGGCGATCAAGCGCATCGCCGAGCGACCCGGCTGACCGCACGAGCGGGCCGCGCGGTGCCGTCGAGGGGGTGCCCATCGGCACCCTCGGGGTGGTGGTACCGAGCGCCGTCGGCGCCGACCCTGTAGTGGTCCGCGGAGGGATCTGCTTCCTCCGGTCGAGTACCACTGGAGGGCAGGTCGATTCATGGCGTCGAACGGCGAACGCGGGATCCGGCAACGGGTCCTGCAGTTGGTGACCACAACGGGAGCGGCGACGGCCCTGATCGTGGGCGGGTTCTCGTCTCCGGTCGTCGCCACCGGCTTCGCCTCCACGACCGGTGAGATCCCGCCCGGCCTCGAACCGTTCTACACCCAGCAGGTCCGGTGGGAGTCGTGCGACGGCTACAGCACCGACGGGTCGGACCTGGTCGGGGCCGGGCTCGAGTGCGCGCGGGTGACCGTGCCGATCGACTACGAGAGCCCCGAGGGCGATACGGCGCAGGTCGCCCTGTCCCGTTCGCGGGCGACGGGAGAGAAGATCGGATCACTGCTCGTCAACCCGGGCGGACCGGGAGCCTCCGGGCTCGGGACGGCCGTCGTCGCCGACGGCACCGAACTCGCCGAGCGGTTCGACGTCGTCGGATTCGACCCGCGCGGAATCGGGGCGTCGACGCCGCGGATCGACTGCCTGACATCCGAGGAGACCGACGCGTGGCGGCAGGATCCCGTGGTGGACATGACCGCCGAGGGCATTGCCCGGGCCGAGCAGAAGAGCCGGGAGTACGCGGCGCGCTGCGCCGAACGCACCGGCACCGACGTGCTCGCACACGTGGGCACCCGCGACGTGGTGCGGGACATGGACGTCATCCGGGCCGCGCTCGGCGACGCGGGATTGAACTACCTCGGATACTCGTACGGGACCCGGCTCGGCTCGGCCTATGCGGAGGCGTTCCCCGGCAACGTACGCGCGATGGTGCTCGACGGGGCGCTCGATCCACAGCAGGACCCCGTCGAGGAGGCGGTGCGGCAGGCCGCCGGCTTCCAGCAGGCATTCGACGCGTTCGCCGCGAACTGCGCGACCCGCGAGGACTGCCCCCTCGGCGCCGATCCCGCGGCCGCGGTCGCGCGGTTCCGCTCGCTGGTCGATCCCCTCATCGACCGTCCCGCGGCCACGGACGATCCGCGGGGACTGAGCTATCCGAACGCGATCAGCGGTGTCGTCGCCACCCTGTACTCGCCGCAGGGCTGGGAGTACCTGCGGACCGGACTCACCGAGCTGGAGCAGGGCCGGGGCGACACGCTGCTGCTGCTGGCCGACATGTACGAGGGCCGGTTCGCCGACGGCTCGTACTCGAACTCCGGCGAGGCGATGGCAGCGGTGCGGTGCGTCGACGACGTCGCCTTGACCGACCCGGCAGTCGCCGGCGAACTCGACACCCGGTCCCGCGAAGCGGCACCGTTCCTCGACGACGGCCGCGGCACCGGCAACGCGCCGCTCGGTGCGTGCGCCTTCTGGCCGGTGCCGCCGTCGGGGGATCGGCACGCCGTGGACGCCGACGGCCTGCCCCCGATCGTCGTCGTCTCCACCACCGAGGATCCGGCCACGCCGTACCAAGCGGGTGTGGACCTGGCGAAGCAACTGGATGCGGTGCTCGTCACGTACCGCGGGACCCAGCACGGGGTGGTGCTGAGCGGCCAGTGGTGCATCGACCTTCCCGTCGCGCGCTACCTCGTCGATCTTGCTGTGCCGGAGGGAGATACGACATGTTGAGTGGGGCCGGATCCGATCCCTCGGGACGGACGGTCAGGGGGTGCGCCGGGGCAGCGACCATGCCGCTCCGGCGCGGTCGCTGCGCCCCGTACCCACGCTCGTCGTCGTGGCTGCGAGTCGTCGCCGGGCCGCGTCCCCGGCCGACCTGGCAGACTCGATCGGGAAGGCGACGAGGAGACAGACGGTGACGGAAACGGTGGACGGCGCTCACGACGTGCAGCTGAGGCAACCAGGACTCGAGTCGGCGCAGCTCCAGCTGGACCCACCGCAGATCGCGCTCCAACGGGAGTTCCGCCGTGTCCTGATGGTCTACAAGTTCGGGATCGACGAGATGATGACCAAGATCAACATCCTGCGGGAGGAGTTCGGCTTCACCCACGACCACAACCCGATCGAGCACGTCAAGTCGCGGCTGAAGACTCCCGAATCGGTCGTCGAGAAGGCCGTCCGCAAGAACCTGCCGCTCACCCTCGACGCGATCCGCGAGAACATCTACGACATCGCGGGCATCCGCATCACCTGCAGTTTCGTCTCCGACGTCTACCGGATCTTCGACCTGATCACCGGGCAGCACGACATCCGGGTCGTCCAGGTCAAGGACTACATCGCGCGCCCGAAGCCCAACGGATACCGGAGCCTGCACGCGATCGTCGAGGTCCCCGTCTTCATGTCCGACCGCGTGCACCCGGTGTTCGTCGAACTGCAGATCCGCACCGTCGCGATGGACTTCTGGGCCAGCCTCGAACACAAGATCTTCTACAAGTACGACAAGGCGGTGCCCGCCGGACTGCTCGACGAGCTGCGGGCGGCGGCCGCGACCGCCCGCGACCTCGACGTCCGGATGGAGGCCCTGCACGACCAGGTGCACGGTTCCCGCCAGTCGTTCTGAGCGACCTGCACGGCGAGCGAGTGTATCGCTCTGAAAGGACAGACGGTCTGCTGCGCCAGACCTACGCGATACGGTGGTTCGCGGAATTTCGGTCTCGGTAGCTCGCGCCGTCATCATCCGAGCGCCCGGTGAGCCGAGTTGCAGGGTCCGTGCTCGTGCCGTGCAGGCGAAGAACCGCGTACGACGTACCAGGTCGATACGGCTACCCCGGGTGTCGCGGATCGGATCCGCTGGACATTTCACCGTCGTTGGCTGCGCGAACTCGGATTCCGATGGATGCCTGGTGGATGGCCGAGTTTGCGTGTGCAAAGGCTTTTCAGACGTTGCCGGGTCCCTGCGTCGATCTTCGGGTGTGCGTCGAGGAGACACTGCAGTCGGTGGTAGAAGGCGGTGGGGACGAGACCGAACTCGAGAAGGACATGTTCGTCGCCGCCTCCGTAGGGTGCCCACTTCACCGCGAAGTCGAGCAAGTCGAGTTCATCCTTTGTCACTGTGTCTCCTTTCTCACACCTACCGCGGAAGCGCGGCTGTGTGCACGTGCACGCCGCCGCGCTTCCGCCGGGGTCATCGCACGTCGAGGTAGATGCTCTTGAGCTGTTGGTAGCTCGCCAGTCCTTCGGGCCCGAGTTCTCGCCCGAGTCCACTGTTCTTGATGCCACCGAAAGGGGCAGTCGGATCGTTGGCGTAGCCGTTGATGCCGACCGTGCCGCTGGCGATGTTGCGGGCGAAGCGTGCACCTCGTTCGGGGTCCGCGGTCCAGACCGAACCACCGAGGCCGTAGTCCGAGTGGTTGGCGATCGCGACGGCCTCGGACTCGTCGGTGTAGGAGATGACCGACAGCACCGGGCCGAAGATCTCATCCTGCGCGATGGTGTGCCCCGTCTGGACGTCGGCGAAGATGGTGGGCTCGACGAACCAGCCGTGATCTGCCCCGGCGGGACGCTTGCCGCCGGTGGTGATCCGCCCGCCGTCCGACTTGCCCTTCTCGATGTAGCCCTCGACGCGGTCGCGTTGACGGTCCGAGACCAGCGGTCCCATCTGGGTCGTGTCGGAGAGCGGGTCTCCGACCGACAGGCTCTTCGCGAGATCTGTGATGGTGTCGACGATCTCGTCGTAGCGTGAACGCGGCGCCAGGACGCGGGTGCCGAGCCAGCAGATCTGGCCGTTGTTGAGCAGAGTCGCCGCATAGAAGGATTCGATGTTCGCGGCGAGGTCGGCGTCGTCGAGCACCACGGCGGCGGACTTGCCGCCGAGCTCGAGAGTGACGGGGCGGAGCAGTTCACCGCACGTGCGACCGATTGCCCGGCCGGCGGCGGTGGATCCGGTGAACGAGACCTTGTCGATGCCCGGGTGGGCCACCAGGTAGGCGCCGAGTTCACGTCCACCCGGGACGATGTTGAGCACACCTGAGGGAAGGCCCGCCGCGATCGCCGCTTCGGCCATCAGGAAGGCATCGAGCACGGTCTCCGGAGACGGCTTGAGGACCACGGTGCAGCCGGCGGCGAGCGCCGGAGCGAGCTTGAGGAACGTGATGGCCTGGGGGACGTTCCACGGCACGATCGCGCCCACCACGCCGATGGGGGAGCGAGTGACGAGGGTCGATCCGCCGAGCATGCCGGGACGGATCTCGTCCTCCTGTTTCGCCGCCATCTCGGAGTAGTAGCGGAGCAGGATAGGCGGGAAGCCGCCCTCGAACTGCCGGGCCAGGCTGATGGGCATGCCGTTCTGGCTGCTCACCCGGGTCGCGGTGTCCTCGGCGCGGGATTCGAGTTCGTCGGCGAAGCGGCCCAGCACCTCGGCGCGCCGGGCGGCGCTCCACGACGCCCAGCCGTCCGGGCCGGTGAACGCCGCGCGGGCGGCCTCGACCGCATCGTCGATGTCGGACTCGGTGCCGTCCGGCACCGAGCCGATCCGCTGTTCGGTGCTCGGCGAGATGACCGGGATCGTCGAATCGCCGGACGGCCGTACCCATCCGCCGCGGATGTAGAGATCGGTGTAGTCGATCGTCATCGGGGTGTCCTTCTCGAAAGTGGGTCGGTGGGGTGGTCAGTCCTGCACGAGCACGGGCTTGAGCACCTCGCCCCGGTGCTGGGCCTCGATCGCGTCGTTGATCTTCGCGAAGGGGAAGGTGGTGACGAGCTTGTCGAGCGGGAACCTGCCCGCTTTGTAGAGCTCGACCAGTTCGGGGATGAACTCGTCGGGAATACTGTCGCCCTCGATGATCCCGGTGATCGTCAGTCCCATGGCGAGGGAGTTGATGATGTTCAGCGGCACCGAGGCGGCAGGGTCGGCGGGTACGCCGATGAGGCCGATCTTGCCGTGGAAGGTCATGGCGCCGACGAGCGACTCGATCACGGCCGGAACGCCGGAGGTGTCGATCGCGTAGTCGACACCGGCCGGGACGATGGCCCGGACCTGCACGACGAGGGGACCGGCGGCCGGATCGACGACGTGGGTGGCGCCGAGCTCGAGGGCGAGATCACGCCGGGACCGGTGGGGTTCGACGGCGATGATGGTGGTGCAGCCCTGCACGACGGCGCCCATGACGGCGGCCAGGCCGACGGAGCCGGCGCCGGCGACCAGGACCGCGGAGCCGGGCCGGCAGTCGAGGGAGCGCATCACCGCGCCGGCACCGGTCTGGATGCCGCAGCCGAGGGGGGCGAGGAGTTCGGCCGGGAGGTCGTGGGGAACCTTCACGACATTGCGTTCGAAGGCGAGGCTGTAGGTGGCGAAGGAGGACTGCCCGAAGAACAAGCCGGTGAGGCGCTCGCCCTCGGTGGTGGACAGCGGGCCCGTGCCGTCCTCGCGCACCCCGTCGTAGGCGAGGTGCATGAATTGGTGGCAGTAGGAGGGTGCTCCCGTGGTGCACGACGGGCAGGTCCCACAGCTGTTGAAGGTGATGCCGACACGGTCGCCGGGTGCGACCTTGGTGACGCCGGGGCCGACTTCTCTTACGATGCCGCATCCTTCGTGGCCGAGGACGGCGGGCAGCGCGGTCGGGAGGGCGCCGTCGCGTGCGGCGAGGTCGGTGTGGCAGATGCCGACGGCCTCGATCTCGACGAGAACCTCGCCGGCCCTCGGTCCCTCGATGGTGATCGGCTCGAGGGTGAATTCGGCGTGCGGCTCTCTCGCGACTGCTGCGAGTGCTTCCATCGTCACGTACTCCATGTCTTGTGGGCCGGCCCTGGGAGGGCCGGCGGAAATCGAAACGATCTACAGAACGGCTTCCCGCAACGAGGTCGCGGGATCGGCGAGCGCGGTGGGGTCGAGCTTGGTGCGGTTTCCGATAAAGCGTTTTCCGGCCATGAATTCTGCTGCGGCATTGACAGTTTCGACGGCGACGGGCACGCCGTCGCTGTCGAGGTGGAACAGGGCGAAGGCGGACTCGGACGGATCTCCGCGCAGCACTGCCCGGGTGTCGGGATCGACCATCCCGGCCATTTTCATTTTCAGGTCGAATTGATCCGACCAGAACCATGGCACCTCGTGGGGTGGCAGTGGTGCGCCCGTGATGACGGCTGCCGCCTGCTTCGCTTGTTCCACCGCGCTGGGAATGCTCTCCAGTCGCACCATCTTGCCCAGTGTGTCGTGCAGGCGGTAGGTCACGTCCCCGATGGCGAGAACATGTGGATCGCTGGTGCGCGCCGAACCGTCCACCACGATCCCGGTGAGGCATTCGATGCCCGCTTCCCTGGCCAGCGCATCGTTGGGGATCGCTCCGACGCCCACCAGCACCAGGTCACAAGCGATGTGGTTGCCGTCGGCGAGGGTGACTCCACCGACTCGACCGGCTGTCCCGGTGATCTCCCGGACCTCGGCCCCCGTCAGGATGTGAGTGCCGCGGTCGCGGTGGAACTCGGTGAGGGCGGCCGAAAGTTCCGGGCTGGCGACCCGTGCTAATACCCGATCCTCACGCTCGATGACCGTCACGTCACACCCGCGAGCGCGGGCCGATGCTGCGACCTCGAGTCCGACATACCCACCGCCGACGATGGCCAGTGAGGATCCGGTGTGGACCGCCTCGCGCAATTGTGTGGCGTCGGCGAGGGTGCGCAGGCTCAGGACACCGTCGAGGTCGCTTCCGGGGAGTGTCAGGGTCCGCGGTGCGGCCCCGGTCGCGAGGACCAGCGTCGTGTACTCGAGAGCTGCACCGGACGCCGTCGTCGCGGTCCGGGCGTCCCGGTCGATGTGTACGACCGGATCGTCCAGCCGGGTCTCGATGGCGTTGTCGGCGTAGAAGGTTTCCGGCTTGAGCCATTGCACGAACTCGTCGTCGGTGTACTTCTTCGACAGCGGTGGGCGGTGATACGGCGGATGCGCTTCCTCCCCGCACAGGACGATCCGGCCGGCGAACTTCTGTTGCCGCAGCATGCCGGCGAGGGTGCCGCCGGCATGCCCGGCCCCGACGATCACCACGGTGGGTGAGGGGTGTGACGTGAGCATCGTGTTACCCGGTGAACTCGATCTGGACGGGCATGTTCTTGAGCCCGCCCACGAAGTTCGTCTGGATCATCTTCGTGTCGTCCACCAGCGCGAGGGACTCGATGTGGGGGAGCAGTTCTTCGAACATGATGCGCAGTTCCAGTTTCGCCAGGTGCTGGCCGATGCACATGTGCGGACCGTAGCCGAAGGCGATGTGCTTGTTGGGCCGGCGGGTGATGTCGAAGCGATCGGGGTCGGGGATGACCTCCGCGTCGCGGTTGCCCGACTGGTACAGCAGCATGAAGCGGTCGCCCTTCTTGATGTCGCGGCCGCGCAGCGTGTAGTCCTGCGTCGCCTGACGCATGAAGTGCTTGACCGGCGAGGCCCAGCGCAGCGACTCGTTCACAAGGTGCGGAGCGAGCGCCAGGTCGGCCTTCACCTTGGCGAGCTGGTCCGGGTTGCGGCCGAGCTCGAGCATGCCGCCCGCGAGGGTGCTCGAGGTGGTGTCGTGGCCCGCGGTCGCGATGGCGATGAACCAACCGTAGGCCATCTCGTTCGGGTAGTACTCGCCGTCCTTGTCGCGGGCCGAGGAGATGATCGTGGCGAGGTCGTCTCGAGGATTGGCGCGGCGATCCTGGAGCAGCCGTTCGAAGTACGCGTAGAAGTCCTGGATCGTGGCCACCCACTGCTTGGCGGCGGCGTCCGGGGTGAGCGGTTCGACATCCTCACGGACGGCATCGGGGTCGGCCGTCCCGAAGAACTCTTGCGTCAGGGCCATCATGCGGGGTTCGTCTTCCTCGGGCACCCCGAACAGGCTCATGATGACGTGCAGCGGGTAGTGGAGGGCGAAGTCCTTGACGAAGTCGATCCGTCCGTCCGTCTCGAGGAGCCGGGTGACGGACGCCTTGGCAAGGTCACGGATGACGGTTTCCCACTTCGCGAGGTTGGTCGGCCGGAACCAGTCGATCGCGATGTCCTTGATCTCGGTGTGCTCCGGCGGATCGAGGTAGGTGAGGGTCTCGAGGATGCGGAGACTGCCGTTGTTGATGCTCTTGGTGAACTCGTCGCCGGCCTGGTTCGCCAGGATCGGGTTGACGGACCCCTTGTCGTCGCCGCCTGCGCTGGTGAAGATGTCGGGCTGGCGCTCGATTTCCATGATGTCGGCGTGCTTGCTCACCAGCCACAGCGGGTCGTATCCCTCGACCACGGCGCGGCCGAGCGGGTTGTTCTCACGCAGCCAGCGGTAGGCCTCGAACAACGCGTCGTTGTCCCGGTGCCCTTCGGGCAGCACGATCTGCCGGGCGACGGTGTCCGGGATCAGCTCCGTGACCTGCTCTGTAGTGCTCATCGATTTCCCCTTCGTGGTGCAGTGAGAGGTGGCGCCGTACGTCGTGGCGCTCACGCCGACTGGAGTGAGTTCAGCCTGTCAGCCGCAAGAGTGAGGGGCATCACACCATCGAACGAAACTTCTCCACCTAACGGGGGATGTGTGCCCGGTCACTCTGCTGTCCGGGGGGTGGTCCTGCTGCAACTTTCACCCTCTGTGAGGGGTGTTATCGGTCGATGTGGTGATGCGGGTGGCCAGTGACCGGCGACACAATTTCGGTCATGGAGAACGCGGCCGCACCTTCCTGGGGGCGACGTCCCGCACCCGAGACGGCCGCGCAGATGTTCACCGATCAACCTGAAGGAGATCGCCATGCCTACTGTCGTGTACCAGCTTCCGGACGGCTCGACGTCATCTGTCGACGTCCCTGCCGGCCAGAGCGTGATGGACGGATCGGTACGCAACAACCTTCCCGGCATCGTCGCCGAATGCGGGGGCAGCTGCTCGTGCGCGACCTGCCATGTGTACGTGGACGAGGACTCCGCTGCGGTGTTCGGGGAGCCGACGGCAGAGGAGCAGGACCTTCTCGAGTTTCTCGACGGCGTCCAACCGTGCTCTCGCCTCGCCTGCCAGCTGGTGTTGACCCCCGACGTGGAGACCGTCACAGTGACCGTTCCGGCTTCGGACGCCTGACGACGCGGCTCGGTGGGCCTGCCTTGTCGGGCCCGCCAGGCCGGGTCGGGTCACGGTGTCGGTGCCGGGGCGTCACCGGGGGGTGGACTGATATTTCGCGATCAGTTCGGCGCGGTTGGTAGCGCCCAGTTTTCGGAGGATGCGTTTCACATGCGACTTGACCGTGTCGACGGTGATGACCAGTTCGGTGGCGATCGCGGCGTTCGACGCACCGGTGAGAATCAGCCGAACGACGTCCGCTTCGCGCTCGGTGAGCGGATCGAGCACGCGTCGGTCCGCGGTGTCGTGTTCCGTGGAGGGCGGCGCGTTGTCGGCCGCGCCGCGTGGGGGCAGCGCGTCGAAGTCGATGGTGCTGCTCCACCGTCGGGCGCTGTCGCGGAGAAGAAGGTCCTGGCGTTCGCGACGCGATTCGAGGCCGACCCGCTCGAAGCAACCGCCGAGCATTCGGGCGAACACGCTCAGCGCGTGGCGTCGTGGGCCGTCCAACATTGCAGCGACGTGCACGAGCGCAGTCGTGTTCCCGTCGACGACGATGGGAACGATAGAGAAACCATTGTTGCCCATGGCTTCCCGAATCGACTCGGGAACCACGTCGTTCACCGTGACCGTGTTCGTCGCGAGCGCATGCGCTTCGGGAGAGCCCGACACGAGGTCGAACCCCGGGGGCAGCGACGGCGACGTGTCGGGGTCGGTGCTGAAGGAGATCACGGGAACGATTCGATCTCCCTCGAGCCGAGACAGGAGGACCTTCCGCGCAGAGCAGAGTTCGGCGACACGCTCGCACGCGCGTCGCATGAGTTCCTCACTCGAGGCGGCATCGTCCAGGGCGTGGACGGCACGATCGATGGCTGACGCAAGTGCGCCGATCTCGGCGGTCCGTTTCTCCGCGAGGGTCTTTCTGCGATCGAGAAGATCGACGAGGCGCCGGCCGAGTTCGGCTGCGCGCTCGGGGGTGGCGGTGCGCATGTCGGTGAGGATGTCCGCGATGGCGCGATCGAACGCGGCGTCCCCGGTGTTCATGTCCGGATGTGTATGCGCTTCGGGTACGTCAGGCGCCACCGGTCACCGTCTTGGCGTTGGCGTACAGCGCTGCCACCTCGGCGCGCGTCGATACCCCGAGCTTCTTGAAGATCCGCTGGACATGACTCTTGACGGTGCCGTCGGAAATGCAGAGCCGCCGGGAGATTGCCGCATTGGTCGCCCCGGTGGCCATGAGGGTGAGCACTTCGCGCTCACGGGTGGTCAGCGACTGCGCGCGCGGAACGCCCGGGTCCTGCGGCCCCCTCTCCAGGGCCGCTACGTCGGAGCGGGACAGGTCACGGGTCCCGAGTTCCGGCATCGTGACGGGTGCCTGTTCGAGGTGCCGCAGGGCCCGGGTGAGACGTTGGATCTCGGCCTCGACGTGCTCGTTGCGCGTATGGATCTGCTGCCGCAGGTCGGCGCGTTCCTTCGACGAGGCGCACGCGGCGGCGAGCGCGCCGACGATGTGGACGTCGGTGTCGGACAGTCCGTCGCTCTGCCGGTCGACGTGGATCATCGCCACTGCGCGGGAGCCGACGACGACGGGAACGGCGATGTACCCCGCCGGGCGCGACAGGTCGATCAGGGGGCGGTACGTGTGCCGATAGGTGTCGGCCGCATCCACTGCGTACGGTCGGCGGCGCCGAACCAGTTCGGCTTCCCGCGGGGCTTCCCGCAGGGAGATTTCCCGGCCGTCGATGGCCTCGAGAAGTGGGTGGAAATCCCCTGTCAGCTCCGGATGCACGGCGAGCGCGATGGGTGACCAGATGGAACCGCGGACGACGGAGAACATCGCCTTGGCGTATCCGAGGTTCGTGCACAGTTCCTGTGTCACGGTCCGTGCGATCTGGTCGGCTCCGGCGTCGATGGTGCGCACCGCGTGTTGGAGCGCCTCGAACTGCTCGGTGTGTACGCGCAGGCGACGCGAGATGGCGTCATGTTCGGCGGCGTCGAGTCGCATTACGAGTTCGGCGAGCCGCACCGCCTGCTCGGGGGAGTCGGCGCCCTCCCGGAGTGTGCGGGCTGCGAATGCGCGGATCGCTGTCGGGTCGGGTTCGCCACTGGCCAGGCGAATCAGGTTCGGCTCGCTTCCGAGTAGTTCCTGCAGTTCTGCAAGTGCCTGCTCGGCAAGCTCGAACGAACTCGTCGAAATGACCACTCACTACTCCTTGCGCCGCGGCGGCCACACGGACGGCGGCGGCGTCGCGCCTCCCTGTGACACATCCCACAGTATAGAGAGGTGCATCGCCAGGACGTCCGGCCGCCGTCTGTGGCTTACCTCCAATGTATATGGTCAGTCCAATCTCGTCACCCCCTTGGTGGAAATCGCCGCGCTCGGCTCTTGTCTCGACTCGGATGCGACGCTAGGGTCGAATGGTAAGACCAATTTGGAAGGATGGGTGGTATGGCTCACCCCGTGCGATACGACGTCGACGAGCACGTCGCGGTCCTCACTCTCGACCGCCCGGAAACCCGCAACGCTTTGTCCGACGACCTGTTGGACGAACTCCTGGCCGCGCTCGAGCGCGCGCGGGACGACAGCGACGTGCGGGTGGTCGTGCTGGCCTCGTCGCACGAGAAGATCTTCTCGGCGGGTGGCGACCTGAAGGCGTTCGCGAGCGACACCCCGACGATCGTCAAGTATGCGGGTCTGGACCGCTTCCCGCGGCTGTACCGCCTCATCGGTGGTCTCGGCAAGCCGGTGATCTGTGCGGCCGGTGGCGACGTGCTCGCGGGCGCGTTCGGGCTCGCGCTCGCCTGCGACTTCGTACTGGCGAAGGAGTCGGCGCACTTCGGGTGTCCGGAGATCAACGTCGGTGTCTTCCCGTTCATGATCTCCGCGCTCATCTACCGGAACGTCGGCCGGCTCAAGGCCAATGAGCTGATGATGTATGGGGAGAAGCTCACCGCCGCAGAGGCTCGCGAACTGGGACTGGTGAATCGCGTGTTTCCGGACGGCGACTTCGATGCGGAGGTGTGTGCGTGGGCGCGCCGACTGGCCGGAAAGTCACCGCTGCTGATGCGCCTGGGCAAGGATGCCATCGACAACACTCGTGACATGTCGCTGCCGGACGCACTTGCGACGCTGCAGTCTCAACTAGCCCTGGCATTCACCACGGAGGATCTGGTCGAAGGTGTCACGGCTTTCCGTGAAAAACGTTCGCCGGTGTGGAAAATGCGATGAGGATTCCACGGCTGGCTCCTGAGGCTCCGTCGTCGACGGGGACCGGCTGCATGTTCGGTGACGGGATCGAGGGATGGGCCACCGGATGGCCGAGCGGGGATGTGCTCGCTGGAGGAGGCTCGGCGGCCGGGGCTGTCGGGTGGTAGCGGCATCGCGGTCGGTGCCGGGCTCCGGAAATCTCCTGCTGCGGACGGCATGCGACATCGTTTGAGCAGTGCGTCACCGATGACGAACATCTCTGGGCCCCTTCGTTTACCGATCGGCCGGCGGGTGCGACGAGCGCTCGCGAATGTCGTCGAAGATGCTTGCTACTTCGGTCTAACCATTCTAATCTTTACGTAAACGTGTGGCAGAGCAAGAAGGACGGAATCCTCCCATGACGCGCGAACGAAGCCTCGGCCGATACACCCCCCAGCAGATAGAGGAGTTCTATGCCAGTGGCCAATGGGCCGACGAGAACTTCACCGAGCTTCTGAGGACACGTGCCGAGAGCAGTCCCGACAAGATCTTCGTCACCGACGGCGCGCAGGAGCTGACCTTCTCGCAGCTCTACGACAAGTCGCAGCGACTGGCGCTCGGCCTCCACCGAACAGGGCTCCGGGCCGGCGACCGTGTCGCCGTTCAACTGCCCAATTGGGGGGAGTTCGTCGTCGTTGCAGCTGCGCTCGCGCGGTTGGGCGTGGTGACGGTGCCGATCATGCCGATCTACCGGACGGATGAGGTGTCCCACGTTGTCGCCGACGCCTCGATCCGGATGGCAATCGCCCCGGCACAGTTCAAGGGCTTCGACTATGTGGCGATGTTCGACGGTATCCGGCGATCGTCGCAGACGCTGGAGACGATCATCGCGGTGCGCGCTTCGGCCGAGCACCGTCGGACACTGGCCGAGCGGGGCATCGAGGTGCTCGAGAACCTGGTCGTGGACGCCGAACCTGAGGCCATCGACACGGAACTCGACTTTCGTGCCCATCCCGACGATCCGTTCGTCATCGTGTACACGTCCGGAACTACGTCGCGTCCCAAGGGCTGCCTGCACACCTTCAACACCTACGCGTCGGGCGCGCGTGCACTGAAGACGGCCTTCGGGCACACCGAGGCGGATGTCCAATTCGGGCCGTCCCCGATCACGCACACCACAGGGCTCGTCACCAGTGTGCTCATCCCTCTGCTCAGCGGTGCGGCGACCCACATCATGGCGGAGTGGGACCCCGGGCGCGGGTTGGCCGAGATCAAGAAGTTCGGGTGTACGGCCGCGGTCACGGCCACCACGTTCCTGCAGACCTTGTTGGCTGCGGCCGACGCGGATCCGGACGCCGATCTCTCCTCCCTCCGGGTGTGGGTGTGCGCCGGCTCCCCGATTCCAGCGGCCGTGGTGGAGAAGGCGAAGTCCGACCTGCCCACCACCGCCATCCTGTCGCTGTACGGGAGGAGTGAGAATCTCACCACGACGACCTGCACCGTCGAGGACGATCCGAGCCGGGCTGTCACCTCCGACGGTGCCGCGCTGCCGGGTGCAGAGGTCAAGGTTGTGGGCGAGGACGGCCTCGAGGTGGTCCGGGGGAGTGAGGGTGACATCGCCTATCGCGGGCCCTCGCATATGATCGAGTATCTGAACCGGCCCGAGGACACGGCGGAACTGTTTACCCCCGAGGGATTCTCGAGGTCCGGCGATCTCGGAGTCATGGATGCCGACGGATTCGTCCGGGTTACCGGCAGAACCAAAGACATCGTGATCCGCGGCGGCATGAACATCAGTGTGCGTGAGGTCGAGGACAAGTTGGCCGATCATCCCGGCATCCTCGCTCTGGCTGTGGTGGGGATGCCCGACGAGCGACTCGGGGAGAAGGTGTGCTGCTACGTGGTGCCCAAGGAGGAGCAGAATGCTCCTACTCTGGACCATCTCCGCAACTATCTGCTGGAGCGGGGAGTTGCGATCCAGAAGACACCTGAACGCGTCGAGGTGGTCCCCGAGTTGCCCATGACCGCAACCGGGAAGATTCAGAAACACCTCCTCCGCAAGCGCATCGCGGCAGAGTTGGCTGCCGGCTCTCCGGAACGGGCACGCGCCGACCTGGGATGATCCGGTCTCGTCCACGTGTCGAGGTGCCGTTCGGGTGAGCCGAGGCGGAGATGTCGTCGAAATCCGCACTCGGTGACGAGAGTGCATCTTGAAAGCCCGGGCAGTCGGTGCCCGGTGCACGTGAAGCGTGAGAAGCAGGTGAACTCCTGGTAGGCCGAAGAGTGCGTACGTCACGACCCGACCGGGAGTTCACCTGCGCTCATCGCGTCGTGCCCGTCCTGCCTGATCCCGCCGCGGCGCCCGGGTGCGGTGTACCCGCCGTCACCGTTACCCGGTGGCGTTGCGCGCCGCCGATGCCCCGCCGGGCATGGGCGAACGGGACCGAGACGCGCTGTCTTCGTTCGGTACTCGCTATAATCGCTACGTGGTGCGGGTGTGATCGCGTGGCGGTGGCTGCAGGTGGAATTGCCCGCCGGCGACGACGGTGTACGCGATCGTCGCTTGCTGCGTGCGGGCCGGGGCGGGGCTGCGGATCCACGACGTCCTGGAAGGGTGGATCCGGGCCACCGACGGCCGTGCGCCCCCTCTGACGGCGACGATCCGCGACTCACAGTCGGTGCCGGGCGCGGACACCGTGCCCGGTGACAGCCGCGCCTACGACACCGGGACCGGACCGACCGCCGTACACGACACCTCACCCTGGCACGAACAGGCTGCTGTCGGCGGTGATGTCCACTCCTGCAGGATCCGGGACCGGGACGGCGCACACCGAGGATGGGGCACGCTGCGGGACCGGTTCTCGGGCATCGAGTCTCGGGTGCGCCGACGGCGGCCGTGCGGGACGGCTCGTGCGACGGGCGATAAGCGGGCACACACCGCCACTGCGTTCCCGACCACGAGACCCACCCCGGCCGTCACGACGCGGCAGGGCACGTCGCCGCGCTCATCCCGCTCTCGCGTCGACTCGTCCGTACCCGCCTTCTGAGAATGTTCGGCATCCCGGGAGGACAGGGGGTTGATTCGTGCTCGCCGAGTGATCGCCGAATACGCGGCCTCGGAATCCGGGTCAGCGAGCTGTCAGACTTCGGCGACGACAACCGTCGCCGAACCGGTGACGACCGGCCCCTTCGCTCCGGAGACGACCAGGTCGAGCTCGGCCCGCGCCTCCCCGTCGATCTCGGTGATCGCTGTGATCGTCCCACCGACGGTCAGGGTGTCGCCCAGAAAGACCGGGGCGACGAATCGAACGCCGAAGGAACGCACGTGCTCGACACCGAATGTGTCGGAGAGCCAGCCGGCCAGTATCCCGGCCTGCATCTGGCCCATCGCGATGACGCCCGGAAACCCCGACGTCGCAACGAACTCCGGATCGTGGTGCAAAGGATTGAAGTCGCCTCCGGCGCCGGCGAATCGCACGATGTCCGTCTGAGTGATCGGGCCGACCACGCGCATGTCGGTGACCGTGCCGATGGGGGCCTTCACGGGTGCTCTCATCGTTGTTCTCCTCGCTCGATCAGCACTTCCTCCAGTCGCACCACCGGATCACCGTCGGCATCGACGTACTCGGTCTCCAGCGTCACGACGCGCATCGATCCGCCGCGCTTACCCTCGCGCTGCACGTCGTCGACGATGCGCCGGGTGCCGACGACATGGTCGCCGGCACTCAGTGGTCGCAGATATGTCCATTTCACCGAGCCGACAACCACTCGCTCGAGCGCCAGGCCGAGCATCTCGACAAACTTGCGCTGCTCGCGCTGATGCCCGGCGACGACCGTGTGGGTGAGGGTCGCGGGCACCTCGGTGAATCCGGCTGCCTGGGCGGCATTCCGGTCCGTGTGGACGGGATCGGTGGTGAATGTCGCGCGGGCGAACTCGCGGATCTTGCCGCGCTCGACGTCGTACTCGGCTCGGTCCACCTCGCCGGAGTGGAGCGGTTCTGTCATCAGGGCCCTCCTCTTTTGGCCTGACCTATAGTATCATTTGGCCTAAATACGTGAGGAGGGGTTCTATGGAGCTCGCTGATTCCCCGGACGAAGCCCGGTTCCGCGCAGAAGTCCGAGAATGGGCCGAAAAGGCAGTCGCGACACTGCCCTGGCCGGAACCGGTGGATCTGGTCGACAAGGTCCCGTTCTGGCGGCAATGGCAGCGGTTGCTCTTCGATGCCGGCTACGGAGGAATGTCGTGGCCGAAGGAGTACGGCGGCCAGGCCGCCGACCCCATCCGCAAAGCGATCTTCACCGAGGAAATGGATCGCGTGGGTGCGCCGGAGCGACTCAACACGATCGGTGAGGACTTCGCCGGACCCACCATCATCGACTTCGGCACCCCAGCTCAGAAGGAACGGTTCCTCCGCCCGATCCTCACCGGTGAAGAAATCTGGTGCCAGTTGTTCTCCGAACCGGAGGCCGGGTCCGACCTCGCGTCACTGCGCACCAAGGCCACGAAGGTCGACGGCGGATGGAAGATCAACGGGCAGAAGATCTGGACCAGCCGAGCGCACATCGCAGCTCATGCCATCCTGCTCGCGCGCACGGGTGGGGGACCACGCCACAAGGGCATCACCTTCTTCCTGGTTCCCATGGACAGCGAGGGAATCACGGTTCGCCCGCTCGCCCACATGCTCGGTGAGGCCGAATTCAACGAGGTCTTCCTCGACGACGTGTTCATCCCCGACGATCTCGTCGTCGGCGACGTCGACGGCGGGTGGAAGGTGGCCATGGGCACGCTCGCCTACGAGCGAGTAGCGATCGCCACCGGCCGGGTCAACACCAAACGGGCCGTCGACGACATCGTCGGCGACATCGCAGAGATGACCGACGACACGGGCCGCCCGCTCGGTGCGGATCCGGTGATCCGGCAGAAGGTCGCGGACCTCTACGGCCGCGCGCTCGTGCACTATCTCATCGGCCAGCGCGTGATCACCTTGGCGGCGAACGACGGCCCACCCGGCCCGGTGACATCGATCGGCAAGCTGTTCTTCTGCCCGCTCGTCGAAGAACTGGCGGATTTCCGGCTGTCCCTCGAACCCGCCGGCGGCCAGTTCGCGCTCGACGACGAGCAGCAGCGAACGTCGCGCTGGCTCCGGCTGGCGTATCAGGCGCGCGGCACCGCCATCGCCGGTGGTTCCACCTTCATCCAGCGCAACATCGTCGCCGAGCGCATGCTCGAGATGCCGAGGAGCTGACCATGTCCGACTACACGTGGATCCCCACCGCCGACTACGTCGACAACGCCAACGTCACGCGGCTCGCCCGCGCGCACGACCTCGGCGGCCTGGACGAGTTGCGTGCCCGCTCCGTCGCCGACGTGCGGTGGTACTGGGATGCGGTGGTCCGTGATCTCGAGCTGCCGTTCCAGGTGCCGTATCGCGACGTGCTCGACACCTCGCGCGGCATCGAGCATCCCGACTGGTTCGTCGGCGGAAGGACGAACATCGTCGATGCCTGCCTGCGGCGCTGGGCCGCCGATCCGGTGGCCGTCGATCGGCTCGCCGTCGTGCACGAGGCGGAGGACGGCACTGTCCGCACGCTGACGTATCGCGAGCTGGAGGCAGAGGTCGAGCGGGTAGCCGCCGGACTGCGGGAGCTGGGAGTGGGCCGGGGCGACGCGGTCGCCTTGTTCCTGCCGATGATTCCGGAGGCCGTCGTGTCGATGTACGCCATCGCCCGGCTCGGTGCGGTTCTCGTGCCGCTGTTCTCGGGGTTTGCGCCCAGCGCGATCGCGTCCCGCATTCAGGATGCGGATGTGAAAGTGGTGGTCGTCGCGGACGGCACCGTACGCCGGGGCAAGTCGGTCGCGATGAAGCCGGCCCTCGACGAGGCCTTGAAGACCTGCCCCACGGTGGAGTCGGTGGCCGTGGTCGACAACCTCGGCGCCGGAGCAGGATCGGGTGAGCACGAGATGTCCTGGAGCGGACTGCGCGCGAGCCGTGATGCGGGTCCGATCGAGGCGATGGACGCCTCCGAGCCGTTCGCGCTGGCCTACACGTCCGGCACGACCGGCAAGCCCAAGGGCGCCGTTCACACCCACGCCGGGTTCCTGGTGAAGACGGCGAGCGAAGTGGCGTACTCGTTCGATCTGAAGCCGGGCGGGGTGTTCTGCTGGATCACCGACATGGGCTGGATCATGGGTCCGTTGTCGATCGTCGGCACGCATGCCAACGGGGGGACGCTGCTGCTGTACGAGGGCTCACCGGACGTACCGGACCGGGACCGGCTGTGGCAGCTGACCGAACGGCATCGGGTGACGATGCTCGGAGTCTCTCCGACGCTCATCCGGACGCTGCGCGGGCAGGGAAGCGATGTCGCCGCCCGGTACGACCTGTCCTCGGTGCACACGATCGGCTCGACCGGGGAGCCGTGGGACCCGGACTCGTACGAGTGGCTCGCACGCGAGGTGTTCGGTGGCCGCGTCCCGATCATCAACTTCTCCGGCGGTACCGAGGTCGGCGGATCGTTCCTCGCACCGTATCCGGTGCAGCCGATCCGCAGCTGCTCGCTGGGCGGTCCGTCGCTGGGCATGGATGTGGACGTCGTCGACGACGCCGGGCGTCCGCTGCGCGGTGAACAGGGCGAGCTGGTGTGCCGGCAGCCGTGGCCGTCGATGACCCGCGGGGTCTGGAAGGACGAGGAGCGGTACCTCGAAGCGTACTGGTCGACGTTCCCCGGTATGTGGCGGCACGGAGACTATGCGCTTGTCGACAGCGACGGGCAGTGGTACATCCGGGGCCGGTCCGACGACGTCATGAACGTGGCCGGCAAGCGCCTGGCTCCGGCGGAAGTCGAGGCGGTCCTGACCGCGCACCCGGCCGTGTCGGAGGCCGCGGCGGTCGGTGTCCCGGACTCGAAGAAGGGGGAAACGGTCTGGGCGTTCTGGGTGCCCCGCGCGGATGCGGACGGGACGGACATCTCGGGGGAGCTGGCCGCCAGTGTGGCCGCCGAGCTGGGCAAGCCGTTTGCGCCCAGCGTGGTTCATCGGGTGTCGCGTCTGCCGAAGACGCGGTCGGCGAAGATCTTGCGCCGCGCGGTGCGAGCGGCGGCGTTGGGCACCGATCCCGGTGACCTGTCCGGTGCCGAGAACCCGGAGGCGGTGGAGGAGATCCGCGCCGTGGTGACCGGCGCCGAGCCGGGCGCCGTACGGACGTAGGCAACACGATGGCCGCCCGTACCGAAGTGGTACGGGCGGCCATCGTTTCTGTCCGGTGAGGGGACGCGCGCGAGCCTGGACAGGGGCGTCGCTCAGGACTCCTGGTCCAGCGGAATGTCGGTTCGCTCTTCGAACTCCCGGATCGACTCGGCGTACGAGTGGACGTGCCGGCTCATGCGACGGACCGCAGCATCGGGGTCGCGGTCACGGATCGCTCTGGTGACCGAACGATGCGCCTTCACGGTGATCTCGCGGACCTTCTCGTCGATGAAGCCCTCGTTCTCGGTGGCAGCGTAGATGGCACGGGACAGCGAGATCATCAGACCCGACAGTAGTTCGTTGTGGCTCGCGCTGGCGACGGCGATGTGCCAGTCGACGTTGGCCTGGAGGAACGCGTCGAGCTTGTCGCCGGCAGCCGCGATGTCCTCGTTCGCGGCGTCGAGCCGCGCGAGATCCTCGCCGGTCCGATGACGGGCGGCCAGTTGCGCGCAGAACGGTTCGATCGCCTCACGCGTTTCGAGCAGCGCACCCAGGCGGATCTGGCGTCCTCGGATGAGCAGCGCCACGGTGTCGGCCATCGACTGCTCGCCGGGTCGCTGGACGAAGGCACCCCCGGCGCGTCCCGCCTTGATTCGTACCAGGCCCTGTACCTCGAGGATGCGTAGAGCCTCGCGCACCGTGGTCCGGCTCATCTTCGTCTGGACGACGAGTTCGCGTTCCGGGGGAAGCGGGGTCCCTTCGGTGTATTCGCCGCTGAGGATGCGTTCGCGCAGCTCGTTGGCAAGAACATCCGACGCCTTGGGAACCTCCATCGGAGTCAGCTGGATGGAGGAACGTCCGGTCCGGGTCGTACTCGGTGCGGCTGGTGACATGACTCCCCGCCCTCTCTGGTCTAACGGTCAGACCTAATATACCATCGAATCGTCGCTGCATTCATCTTGCAGGGTATTCCCCGACTCATCGAGAGGACCAGTTCCATGCGTTGGGAGCTGTCAGAAGAGCAAGAAATGTTCACCGAAGCCCTCGGCGGCTGGCTCGAGCGATTTGCGGCACCCGCGAACGTCCGCAAGTGGGGTGAATCGGGGGACCCGGCAGAATTCGAGCGCAGATTCGTGGAGGAAGGGTGGTTTTCGACCGGCCTGCCCGAGGAGATGGGCGGACAGGGGGGCGGGCTGCTCGAACTCGCGCTGACCGCAGAGGCTCTGGGACGGTATGCCGCTCCGGCGAGCGCGTGGACCGCCTCGGTGCTCGCGGCCCCTCTGTTGCCGCCTGATGTCGCCGATGCGGTACTCGCCGGTGGCGAATTCGCCGCCTTGGCAGTCGATTCCGGTCGCCCTCTCGTACTTCGCGATGCCGTGCGCGTCGACGAGCGAGGGGTGCTGACCGGTCGCGTGTCCGCCGTGCTCGGCGCCGAACGGGCCGCCCGGCTCGTCGTCCCCGCCGACGACGGCGACGGAACGGCCCTCTACCTCGTTCGGGTCGCAGACCCGGGCGTGACTGTCGCGCCGCGGCGCTTCCTCGATCGGTCTCGGGGCGCGGCCGACCTTCGGTTCGAGAATGTCGTCGCGCAGCGCCTCGAAGTCGACGCGCCGGCCGCGCTGACCGACGCGGGATTGCGCGCCGCCGTGCTCGTCTCTGCGGACGCGCTCGGCGCGATGGAGCGGATGCTGCAATTGGCGGTGGACTACAGCCGAACGCGTCACCAGTTCGGTGTGCCGATCGGTTCCTTCCAAGCGATGAAGCACGCTGCCGCAACGATTCTCGTGTCCGTGGAGGCTGCTCGGTCCATCGCCTACTATGCCGCAGCCTCGGTGGATCTCGGTCTCGGGGAGCGCGCTATGCATGCGGCGATCGCGAAGGCGCAGGTGACCCGGAGTGCGGTCCAGGCCGCCGACAGTGCGCTCGTGATGCACGGTGCGATCGGCTACACGTGGGAGCACGACCTGCAGCTGTTCTACAAGCGCGCCAAGCTCGACGAGAAGCTGTTCGGTAGCCCGGAGGTGTGGAACGAGCGTCTCGCTCGGGAGCTGCCTCTTCTGCCGGCGGCCGGCTGAGCCACCGTTGACTAAATGGTCTGTCCTTTAGTAACTTAATGCCAAACGGTAGCGACGACGACGGGACTGTGTTGTGGACTTCGATCTGACCGAGGATCAGGCAACGATCCGAGATGCGGTACGAGAACTCGCCGGCAAGTTCGACGAGCAGTACTGGGTGGAGAAGGACGCCGCCCACGAATTCCCCACGGAGTTCTACGACGCGTTCGCCAAGGGGGGCTGGCTGGGCATCACCACCCCCGAGGAGTACGGCGGACACGGCCTGGGCATCACCGAGGCCTCGATCCTGCTGCAGGAGGTCGCCGCGTCCGGCGCCGGCATGAACGGCGCCAGCTCGATGCACCTGTCGATCTTCGGCATGCACCCGGTGATCGTGCACGGCTCCGAGGAACTCAAGCAGCGCACCCTGCCGCGGATCGTCAACGGAGACCTGCACGTGTGCTTCGGGGTCACCGAGCCCGGCGCGGGCCTGGACACCACCAAGATCACCACCTTCGCGCGGCGCGACGGCGACAAGTACATCGTCAACGGACGCAAGGTATGGATCTCGAAGGCGATGGAGTCGGAGAAGATCCTCCTGCTCACCCGCACCACCAAGTTCGAGGACGTGACGAAGAAGACCGACGGTCTCACGCTCTTCCTCACCGACCTGGACCGATCGAAGGTCGAGATCCGCCCCATCAAGAAGATGGGCCGCAACGCCGTCACCTCCAACGAGTTGTTCATCGACGGCCTCGAGATTCCCGTCGAGGATCGGGTCGGCGAGGAGGGCAAGGGCTTCAAGTACATCCTCGACGGGCTCAACCCGGAACGGATGCTCGTCGCCTCCGAGGCCCTCGGCATCGGCCGTGCCGCCCTGCACCGCGCCACCCAGTACGCCACCGACCGTGAGGTGTTCGGCCGCCCGATCGGCATGAACCAGGGCATCCAGTTCCCCCTCGCGGACTCCCTCGCCCACCTCGACGCCGCCGAACTCATCCTGCGCAAGGCGACCTGGCTCTACGACAACGGCCGCCCCTGTGCACGCGAGGCCAACATGGCCAAGTACCTGTGCGCCGACGCCGGCTTCCAGGCCGCCGACCGCGCCCTGCAGACCCACGGCGGCATGGGCTACTCGGAGGAATACCACGTCGCGCGCTACTTCCGTGAGGCGCGCCTGACCCGCATCGCACCGCTGAGCCAGGAAATGGTTCTCAACTACCTCGGCGAGCACGTGCTCGGCCTTCCCAGGAGCTACTGATGTTCGAACTCACCGGACGATCCGCCCTCGTGACCGGCGCGGGCAGCGGAATCGGCGCCTCCGTGGCGCACGCATACGCCGCCGCCGGCGCTGCCGTCCTCGTCACCGATGTCAACGAGGACGCGGCCGCCGCCGTCGCCGCGGAGATCATTGCCGCCGGCGGTACCGCCAAATCCGCCGTGCTCGACGTCCGCAACACCGCCCAGGCCACCAAGGCGGCGGAACAGGCCGCCGCACTCGGTGGCGGCGTCGTCCACATCCTGGTCAACAACGCCGGGGCCATCGCACCGGCGATGTTCCCGAATCTCGAGGAGGACGACTTCCGCCGCATCGTCGACATCCACCTCGTCGGCAGCTACGTGTGCAGCAAAGCCGTGCTGCCCTATCTGCCGGAGGACGGCACCGGGCGCATCATCAACGTCACCTCCGCCGCCGGCCTGCAGGGCACCATCGGCCAGGCCAACTACGGGGCGGCCAAGGCGGGCATCATCGGCCTGACCAAGTCGCTGGCCCGCGAGCTCGCCCGCAAACAGGTCACCGTCAATGCCATTGCGCCCCTTGCAGCCACGCCGATGACCGAGAACATCCGCAGCAACGACAAGCTCGCGGCCAAGACCCTCGAGCGTGTCGCACTGAGGCGCTGGGCCGAGCCGAACGAGATCTCGGCCAGCTTCGTATTCTTCGCCTCCGACGGCGCCTCGTACATCACGGGCCAGGTGTTGCCCGTCGACGGTGGAACGGTGATCTGATGACCAACGCAACCAACCCGTTCCAGCGCTCCGCGCGCGAGGTGATCATCGCCGAAGCGGCTCGCACCCCCATGGGCCGATCCCACGCCGAACGCGGGTGGTTCCGCGATACGCATCCGAACGAGATGCTCGGCGCGGTCTACACGGATCTGATCCGCCGCAGCGGCCTGGCCCCGGCGGCAGTGGAGGACCTCGTCGTCGGTTGCACCGCGCCCTTCGGTGAGCAGTCCCGCAACATCGGCCGCAACGCATGGCTGCAGGCCGGATACCCACCCGAGGTGCCGGCCGTCGTCCTCGACCGCCGCTGCGGCTCCGCGCAGACCGCGGTCGAGATGGGTGCCGCCCTCGTCGGGTCCGGCACGCACGACCTCGTCATCGCCGGCGGCGTCGAGCACATGGGCCACGTGCCGATCAACTCCCCGGCCAAGATCTCCGAACTCTACGGCGATCCGTGGCCGGCCGAGCTGCGGGAGAAGTACGACTTCGTGCACCAGGGCGAGAGCGCCGAACTCATCGCCGACCGGTGGGGCATCACCCGACAGGAGATGGACGAATTCGCCGTCCGATCCCATCACCTGGCAACCGAGGCCATCGAGGCCGGTCGGTTCGACGACGAGATGATCCCCCTTGAGCTCGACGGCGAGCTCCGCAGGACCGATCAGACTGTCCGGCCCGGCACGAGCCTGGACACCCTGGCCGGCTTGAGGACCGCTTTCCGGGAGAACGGCCGGATCACTGCCGGCAGTTCGTCGCCGATCTCGGACGGCGCGGCCGGTGTCCTGCTCGCCTCCCGGGACGCGGTCGAGACCCACGGTCTGCGCGCCCGCGCCCGGATCCTCGACCAGACCACGGTCGGAGTCGACCCGATCATCATGCTCACCGGGCCGATCCCGGCAACGCAGAAGCTGCTCGACCGCAACGGGATGACGATCGACGACATCGACCTCTTCGAGATCAACGAGGCCTTCGGTTCCGTGGTCCTGGCCTGGGAGCGCGAACTCAAGCCCGACATGGACCGGGTCAACGTCAACGGCGGCGCGATCGCGCTCGGGCACCCGGTCGGTGCCACCGGCGCCCGCCTCATCGCGACGATCGTCGCCGAACTCGAACGTCGCGACGCCGAAATCGGACTGGTCACCATGTGCTGCGGTGGCGGACTCGGAACCGCCACCCTGATCCAACGGATCGACTGATGATCGACCTCACACCCCACGTCCGGGCCGGCGACGGAATCTGGTGGAGCCAGACGAGCGCGGAACCCACCCCGCTCGTCCACGCCCTGCTCGACCAGCTCCCGTCGATCGGCCCGGTCCGGGCGTTCGTGGGACTGACCTGGGACCGCCGACTCACCGATCAGACCCCGGACGAGTTGTCCGTCGTCTCCTACGGCGGGCTCGGTGAACTGCGCCGGCTCAGCCAACGGGACCGGCTCGAGGTCGTGCCCTGCCACTACGCGGCGTTGCCCCGGCTGTTCGCCGAGCACCGCCTGCCGTGCGACGTCGGGTTCGTGCAGGTCGCTCCTCCCGACGCCGACGGCAACTGCTCGCTCGGCGTCGGCGTCGACTACGTCGCCGACGCACTCGAGCACACCGCCGTCCTGATCGCCGAGATCAATCAGCGCATGCCGCGCACCCAGGGTGCACCCGCGATCCCGCTGTCGCGGTTCGCGGCGGTCGTCGAGACCGACCGGCCGCTGCTCGAAGCGCCCGACCGTGAGCCCGCCGCCGTCGAGACGGCGATCGCCCGGCACGTCGCCGGCCTCGTCGAGGACGGTGACACCATCCAGGTCGGCGTAGGCACGCTGCCCTCGGCGGTGCTGGCGGCCTTGGAAGGACATCGGGACCTCGGTCTGCACTCCGGCATGATCTCCGATGCGGTGCTGCGGCTGATCGACAAGGGCGTGCTGACCGGTGCGCGCAAACAGATCGACGTCGGACGCCACGTCACCGGGGCGGCGCTGGGCACGGCCACCCTGTACGAGCGCCTGCCGCACCTGCCGGTGGAGTTCCGTCCCGCCAGCTATACCCATGCGCCGCAGGTGCTCTCGCAGCTGACCGCGCTCGTGTCGATCAACTCTGCGATCGAGGTCGACCTCACCGGGCAGGTGGGTGCGGAGCAGGCCGGAGTCACCTACGTCGGCGCGGTCGGCGGCCAGGTGGACTTCTCCCGGGCCGCGGCCCTGACCGGCGGCCGCTCGGTCATCGCACTGCGGTCCACCGCGCGCGGCCGCTCGTCGATCAAACCGGCCCTCGAGTTCGGGTCCGTCACCACGGCGCGCGCCGACGTGGACTACGTCGTCACCGAGCACGGCGTCGCCGAACTGCGGGGCTGCTCGCTCGCGGAACGGGCCCGACGAATGATCGCGGTCGCAGCCCCGGAGCATCGCGAGCAGTTGGACATCGCACTGACCGAGCACGACCTTGCTTCGTAGCGGAGCGAGCGGAAACGAGGAGTGAACGCCATGACGCGTCCCCAGCGGGTACAGATCCGAGAAGTCGGTCCGCGCGACGGCTTCCAGAACGAGCCGGAGACCATCCCGACCGACGACAAAGTGCGGCTGATCAACGCCCTCGGTCGCGCCGGCCTGAAGCGGATCGAGGTCGCCAGTTTCGTGCGGCCCGACGTCATCCCGCAGCTGTCGGACGGGGTGGAGGTGCTCAGCCGCATCGACGTGCCCGACGACGTGAGGCTGATGGTCCTCGTGCCGAACAGCAAGGGCCTGAACAACGCGCTGAAGGTTCGCGACACCTTCCACGAGGTCGCGATCTTCGTCAGCGCGTCCGAAACCCACAACAAGAAGAACGTCAACCGCACCGTCGACGAAACCATGGCGGACAACGACATCATGGCTCGCCGGATCGTCGCCGAGGGCCTGCACTGCGCCGCGGTCATCGCGACGTCGTTCGGATGCCCCTTCGAGGGCAAGGTGGAGTTGAAGCGGGTGTTGGACCTGGCGGAGCGATTCGCCGAATCCGGAGCCACGGAGATCGGCTTCGGCGACACCACCGGCATGTGCAATCCGGCCTACGCTTCGGAGTTCTTCGCCGCCGCCATCGAACGTCTGCCCGGCGTCGAGGTCACCGCGCACTTCCACAACACCCGCGGCCAGGGCCTCGCGAACGCGTTCGCCGCGCTCGAGGCGGGATGCGCGAGCTTCGAGTCGAGCTTCGGTGAACTGGGCGGCTGCCCCGTCCCGGTGGGGTCGACCGGCAACATCGCCACCGAGGACCTGGTGAGCATGTTCCACGAAATGGGTGTGGAGACCGGCCTCGACCTCGACCTGGTCATCGACGCCGCTCGCGAGGCGCAGCAGGTGCTGGGCCGCAAGCTGACCAGCCACTCGATCGTGGCCGGCCCGATCCAGTGGGCCGCGGGCGTGCGCTGACGCCCTCGTCCCCGGTACGACTTCGACATCAGAACCGACAACACGGAGTGAAATCATGAGCAATCGAGTCGCATTCGTCACCGGCGGCGCGCAGGGCATCGGCAAGGGAATCTCCGATGCGCTGGGTGCCGCGGGCTTCCGCGTCGCGGTCGCCGACCTCAACCTCGAGGCCGCGGAGGGGACCGCGGCCGCCATCCGCGAGGCCGGAGGCCAGGCAATGGCCGTTCCGGTCGACGTGACGGACACCGAGTCCGTGCAGGCGGCGGTCAAGCAGGTCGCCGAGCAGTTCGGTCCCGTCGAGATCGTCGTCAACAATGCCGGGTGGGACGACTTCATGCCGTTCCTGAAGACCGATGAGGCGTTCTGGGACCGGATTCTCGAGATCAACTTCAAGGGTCAGCTGCGAGTCGTCCAGGCGACCCTGCCGGGCATGGTCGAGCGGGGCTGGGGGCGCGTCATCAACATCGGTTCGGACGCCGGGCGTGTCGGCTCGTCGCTCGAAGCGGTGTACTCGGGTGCCAAGGGCGGCATCATCGCGTTCACCAAGACCCTCGCGCGGGAGGTCGCCACGAAGGGCGTCACCGCCAACACGGTGTGCCCCGGTCCGACGGACACCCCGGCCCTGCGCAAGTTCGCCGACAATTCCGGCCAGGAAGCCGACAAGGTGATCGCCGGCATGACCCGCGCGGTGCCGATGAAGCGGCTCGGCAAGGCTACCGACATCGGCGCCGCCGTGGCGTTCTTCGCCTCCGACGAGGCGGAGTTCGTCACCGGTCAGACCCTCTCCGTCAGTGGTGGTCTGACGATGGCCTGACGGTCACCAGCTGATACTCGTATCGACAGCGCGGCCCGGAATGTCTCCGGTCCGCGCTGTCGTGCGTCGTGGATCCGTTAACGATCGTTTGCGTCTGTGCCTATGATCGGAAGATGACGAACCATTCTGATGCAACAGATTTCGTAACCTGGACCCCCGTCGGTGCATTCGAGGACATCCGATACGAGCACAGCGGCGACGGCATCGCCAAGATCACGATCTGCCGTCCGGAGGTGCGCAATGCGTTCCGGCCGCAGACGTTGATGGAGATCTCCGACGCGTTGGTCGATGCCCGGGAGGATTCGTCGATCGGTGCGATCGTGCTGACGGGGGAAGGGCCCGATGCGTTCTGCTCCGGTGGTGATCAGCGGGTGCGCGGCGACACCGGCTACCTCACCGAGCCGGGTAAGGCCGGTGGTGTGGGGCGCTTTCATGTCACCGATCTGCAGATCCAGATCCGCCGACTGCCGAAGCCGGTGGTAGCCATGGTCGCCGGGTATGCGATCGGTGGCGGGCACATCCTGCATCTGGTGTGCGATCTGACGATCGCGGCGGACAATGCCCGATTCGGCCAGGTCGGTCCCAGGGTCGGTTCCTTCGACGGTGGGTACGGCGCGGGCCTGCTCGCGGAGTTGGTCGGGGTGAAGAAGGCCAAGGAGATCTGGTTCCTGTGCCGCCAGTACGACGCGCAGCAGGCTCTGGGGATGGGGCTGGTCAACACCGTCGTCCCGTTGGCCGACCTCGAGCGTGAAACCGTCCAATGGTGCCGCGAGATGCTCGAGCTCTCCCCCTTCGCGCTGCGCCTGATGAAGGCGAGCTTCAATGCGGCGGAGGACGGGATGGCCGGAATCCAGCAGCTCGCCCACGATGCGAATCTGCTGTTCTATTCCACGGACGAGGCGAAGGAAGGACGGGAGGCGTACAAGGCGAAGCGCCGGCCGGAGTTCGAGAAGTTCCCGCGGCGGCCCTGACCTTCCATTTCGGTCCAACAATTAGTATGGTTGGGGCATTGCTGGCTCGAACAGGATGGTGTGCATGTCGGAAACCGCTACGCCCGCAGTCGCCTGGAGTGACGTCGCCGCCGGCGTCATGACGATCACGCTCCAGCGCCGGCCCGCGAACGCCCTGGGTCTGCCGATCATCGACGGCCTGAACGCGGCGCTGGACGCCGCCGATGCCGACGGTTCGGTGAAAGTGATCGTCGTCCGATCGGACATTCCCGGCTTCTTCGCCGCAGGGGCGGACATCAAGCACATGTCGGTGGTGGACGCGGAGTCGTTCACCGCCTACGGTGATCGGCTGCGCGGGGCACTCGACCGGCTCGCGTCGGCCGACCGGACCACGATCGCCGCGGTGGACGGTCTCGCGCTCGGGGGCGGTCTCGAACTCGCAATGGCCTGCACCCTGCGGGTCGGCGGCGCGGACGCGAAGTTCGGGCTCCCCGAGGTCAAACTCGGCCTCATCCCCGGCGCCGGCGGCACCCAACGTCTCCCGCGTCTCGTGGGCCGGGGCCGTGCGCTCGACATCATGCTGACCGCCCGTCAGGTCCCCGCACACGAGGCACACGCGATCGGGCTGATCGATCGGCTCGTCGAGGCCGGCGGTGCGACGGACGCGGCGCTCGCCCTCGCGGCCGAGCTGTGCACGATGTCGCTGCCGGCGCAGCGCGCCGTCATCCGGACCGTCGACGCGTCTTTCGACACTCCACTCGACGAGGGCTTCGGCTTCGAGGTCGCCCAGGAGCAGGACCTGTTCGAGAGCGGGGAGGCGAAGGAAGGCATCACCGCGTTCCTCGAGAAGCGCGCTCCGCGCTTCGCCTGAGCGCCGTGTCGTCCGGGGCTGCCGGGCGCGGAGCGATCGCATTCGCCCTGTCGCTGGTCTACCTGATCTGGGGATCGATCTACCTCGCGATCCGCCTGGTGATCGAGGAGGTGCCGCCCCTCGGCTCGATGGGGGCGCGATTCCTTCTCGCCGCTCTGCTGATGGCCGTGGTCCTCGCCGTGCGTGGCGGCTGGAGGCGGCTGCTCGTCACCCGGCGTGAAGCCGGCGGTGCCGCGTTTCTCGGGGTCCTGCTGCTCGCGTGTGGAAACGGCTTGACGTCGGTCGGCCAGTTGCACGGCGTGCCCTCCGGAGTGACGGCGCTTCTCGTCGCGATGGTGCCCGTGTGGATCTGCCTCTACCGTGCCGTGTCCGGCGACCACCCGCGAGCTCTCGAACTGGCCGGTGTCGGGGTGGGCCTCGTCGGCCTGGCCGTGCTGGTGCTGCCGAGCGGCAGCGAGCGTTCGAGCCTTCCGTTGGTCGGTGTGGCGGTCATCGTGCTGTCGAGCCTGTCGTGGTCGTTCGGCTCCTGGATCAAGCCGAGGCTCTGGTTGCCGCAGGACGTGTACGTGGGCGCGACGTATCAACTCCTGGCGGCCGGTGCGGCGATGATGCTGGCGTCGGTGGTAACGCGCGAGCGCTTCGGGGGTGAGATCGGATTGCGGGCCTGGGTCGCGTTCGGCTACCTCGTGGTCCTCGGTTCGGTCGTCGGATTCACCGCGTACGCGTGGCTGCTGCATCATGCACCGCTTCCGCTGGTGGCGACCCACACGTACGTGAACCCCGTGGTGGCCGTCGCCCTCGGATCCGTCGTCCTGTCCGAGCCGGTCACTCCTGCGCTGCTCGTCGGTGGCGTCGTGGTCCTGGTGTCCGTCGTGTTGGTGGTGAGTGCGCAGGCTCGGTCCCGGCGTGGGCGCGCTGCCGACCGCTCGGGGGAGACGAGCATGGTCCGCGACTGAACCGGAGCATTCCTGTGTTCTGGGAGCCTTCCCTGAACCACAGCAAGGTATTATTATCAGACCAAATTTGGGGAGGTGCAGCAATGACTCAGAACGGCACGAAACGCTCGTTCACAGGTCCGCTGTCGGGTCTAAAAGTGGTCGAAATCGGTTCGATCGGCCCGGGGCCGTTCTGCGCCATGCTGCTGGCCGATCTCGGTGCGGACGTGGTGCGGGTCGACCGTGCCACCGGCGCAGGGTTGGTCGGGCCGAACGCAGATTTCCGCACCGAACTGTTGCACCGGGGACGCCGTTCACTTGCCGTCGATCTCAAGCACCCGGACGGAGCGGAGGTGGTGCTGTCACTCGTAGCGGACGCCGACGTGCTGATCGAAGGCTTCCGCCCCGGCGTCACCGAGCGCCTCGGGATCGGACCGGACGACTGTGCCCAGCGCAATCCGCGGCTGATCTACGGACGCATGACGGGCTTCGGACAGGACGGCCCGCTCGCGCAGCACGTCGGTCACGACATCAACTACGTGGCACTCAGTGGAGCCCTGTCGCTGATCGGACGCCACGGTCACCCGCCCACCCCGCCGCTCAGCCTGATCGGCGACTTCGGCGGGGGCGGAATGCTTCTCGCCCTGGGAGTGCTGTCTGCGCTCTTCGAGAGACAACGCTCGGGCACCGGGCAGGTGATCGACGCCTCGATGGTGGAGGGCGCTGCCCTCCTTGCGACGCCGTTCTTCGGCTTCACACAGAGCGGATCCTGGAACCGTGAACGCGGCACGAACCTTGTCGACAGCGGCGCACCCTTCTACGACGTCTACGAGACCGCCGACGGCAAATGGCTCTCGGTCGGCGCGCTCGAACCGCACTTCTACGCCGACCTCGTAGCCCTGCTGGGCCTGCCCGACGATCTGCCGGATCAGAACGACCGCGCGCAATGGCCGCAGATGAAGAAGGTCTTCGCCGACGCCGTCCGGGGTCGCACCCTCGCGGAGTGGCTCGACGCGGCCGAAGGACACACACCGTGCATCGCGCCTGTTCTGGACATCGACGAGGCACCGACGCATCCCCACCATGTCGCCCGCGGGACCTTCGTCGAGGTCGACGGACTCGTCCAACCGGCCCCCGCGCCCCGGTTCAGCCGCTCGGCGGCGGCGGTGGACCGCCGTCCGCCGGGTCCGGGGGAGCACACCACCGAGATCCTGACCGACTGGGGAATCGACCCCGACCGCACCGACCAATGGCTGCGTTCCGGCGCGGTACGACAAACCCCCGCCGAAGCCTGACCGATCACACGAACTCACCGCGCCCACCCGGAACCGCCGGACCGAAAAGGAGTAAACCCGTGACCGAACCCACGACATGGGAAACGTTCACGCTCGAGCGACCCGAACCCGGGATCGCCGTCGTGACGTTGAACCGTCCCGAACGAATGAACTCGATGACGAACACGATGTTCGGCGAACTCGAGAAGGTGGCCTTGCGCCTCGATCGCGAGGACGACCTGCGGGTGGTGATCCTCACCGGGGCCGGCAAGGCATTCTGCGGCGGGTTCGATCTCGACGACGCCGAAGGCCTGGCGTCGTTGACGCCGATGGGGATGCTCGATCAGCAGGAACTGGCGGCGCGGGCGCTCTCGGCGATCCGCAGCATCCGCGTTCCGGTGATCGCGGCGGTCAACGGCGCGGCGGCCGGTGGAGGACTGTCCCTGTCCCTGGCTGCCGACATCCGGATCGGCTCGCCGGCCGCGCGGTTCAACGCCGCGTTCGTGCGAATCGGCCTCTCGGCCGGGGATCTGGGCGCCTCCTGGCACCTGACCCGGCTGATCGGCCCGGCGCGGGCCGCGGAGTTCGCGTACACGGGCCGATTCATCGAGGCCGTCGAGGCGGAGTCGCTCGGGCTGCTGAACGCGGTGGTACCCGCCGAGTCGCTGCTCGACGAGGCGCTCGCGATGGCGCGTCTCATCTGCGCGAACTCGCCTGCCGGCGTGCAGCTGTCGAAACGCGCACTGCACGCGAACATGGAGGTGTCGTCCTACGCCGCGGCGCTCGAACTGGAGAACCGTGGCCAGGCGCTGCTCACCCGGGGTGAGGACATGCCCGAAGCGCTGGCCGCGTTCAAGGACAAGCGCAGCCCGAAGTTCACGGGCCGGTGATCGACATGACCCAGATGGACACGCGGGAAAATAGGTCCGTGCTGAGCAACTACGAGCCACCCCGGCTCGACACCCTCACCCTCGAGGTGCTCGAGGGCAAGATCGCCGTTCTCACGATCAACCGGCCCGACCGGATGAACTCGATGGTCGTGAAGATGTTCGAAGAGTTCAACACCGCCGCCTACGCATTACGCGACACCGACGCGCGGGCGCTGATCATCCGTGGTGCGGGCGAGCGGGCGTTCTGCGCCGGGTTCGACCTGGACGAGATCAGTGTGATCACCGAAATGGGCGTGCGCGAGTTCCTGAAATTCCAGGAGACCGCGACCGGAGGCCTTGCTGCGCTGCGGCATCTGCCGTTCCCGGTCATCGCGGCGATCCACGGCGCTGCCTCCGGCGGCGGTATGTCGTTGGCCCTCGCCGCCGACATCCGGCTGGTCGCCCCGACCGCGAAATTCAACGCGGCCTTCGTCAAGGTGGGGTTGTCCGTCGGGGAACTGGGCACCTCCTGGCAACTGACCCGCCTCGTCGGACCGGGCCGGGCGGCGGAGATCGCGTACACGGCACGCTTCGTCGGCGCCGAGGAGGCGGTCCGGATCGGGCTGGCCAACCGGGTGGTGCCGAGCGAGAACCTTTTCGACGAGGCCGTCGCGCTGGCCGAGACGATCGCGACGAATTCCCCCGGCGGGATCCGGATGTCGAAGCGCGCGCTGCAGCGGAACCAGGAAGTGACCTCCTACGCGGCGGCGCTGGAGTTGGAGAACCGGGGACAGGCGCTACTGACCCGAGGCGCCGACATGCCGGAAGCGCTGGCCGCATTCAAGGAGAAGCGCGCTCCGCGCTTCACCGGGGCGTAGACGTCGAACAACCGACTGCTGCAGCGCTCGGGCCCGGCGGCACGCGCCGGTGGCACTATCTGATGGAGGCGAGCATATGACCTGGGAATGGACTCCCGACACCCTCGGCGCCCTGGAACGATTCCTGCGTGAGCGAGGCATCACCGACGGGCCGCTGACAGCGTCACGTATCGGTGACGGGCATTCCAATCTGACGTACCTGGTGTCCGACGGGGTGCGCCGGGTGATTGTCCGCCGCCCGCCGCCGCCCCCGGTTCCGCCGGGTGCTCACGACATGCTGCGGGAGGCTCGGCTCGTCGGTGCACTCGCCGGCAGCGGCGTGCCGGTGGCGGCCGTGCTCGCCGTCGGTCAGACCGGCGACGTGCTCGACGTGCCGTTCTACGTGATGGACTACGTCGCCGGCCCGGTGGTCACCACCGCGACCCCGGCGGCACTGAGTGCGCCGGCCGACCGTCGCCGGATCGGTGAGGCGCTGATCGACACCCTCGCCGCTCTGCACGCGGTCGACTGGTGGGCCGCCGGCCTCGGGGACCTCGGCCGGCCGGAGGGCTTCAACGAGCGTCATCTGCGCCGCATGGGCCGACTGGTGGCGGCCGACGATGGGACACCGCCGCCGGAGTTCGCGGAGATCGACGCGTGGCTCGCCGCCCACGTTCCCGCCGAGTCCGGTGCGGCGATCATCCACAACGACTACCGCATCGGCAACGTCATTCTCGCCCCCACATCGCCGGGACGTATTGCGGCGGTGCTGGACTGGGAACTCGCGACGATCGGCGACCCACTGTTCGATCTCGGCTACTTCCTCGCGTCGTATCCCGTCGAAGGCCAGGACCGCACGCCGACCGAAGACCTCGGTGTCGCCGTCCTCGAGGAGGGCTACCCGACCCGCGACGAACTTGCCCAGCGATATGCGGCTGCCACCGGCGCCGATCTGTCGAACCTGAACTGGTACACCGCCTTGGCTTTGTGGAAGCTGGCGGTGTTGTACGAGTACGGCCGGCGGCGGGCCGTTGCCGGCGTGGGGGATCAGTACTACCGCGACGGCGCCCTGGTGCGGGCCTTTCTCGATGCCGCTCACCGGGCGGCGGGCTTGACGGCGGCCGGCGTCTGATCGGGTCGGGACCTGCCGGGACTTGACCCCGGGCACCGACCCGGTGGCCCCTACTCGACGCCCGCGATGTCACGCCAGCGAGCGTGTGCGGCCGGGGTCCACTCGGTACGCAGGTCGCGCAGTCGCTTCGCCGCCTGCAATCCGGCCCAGTCCGGCAGCAGGACCTCGGGCAGTCGGGGATCGAGGTAGGGCATCCGACGCAGGGAATCGGCCAGCTGCAGGTGGGTGATGAGCAACTCGTCGTCGGAGGCGAATTCGCGCACGTCGAACCGGGCGAGCAGTCCGTCGTAGACTTTCTCGGCCTCGTCGAGGTCCCAGGACCGCCGCACGAGTTCGGCTTCGGTGATACCCGGCTGGCCGATGGGACCGACGAAGGTGACGGTGTTGTCGGTCAATCCGAGCGACTCGATCGTCCTGGCGGCCTCGGCGGCACGATCGACGTGGGGGGTCACCCAGACCCCGGGGGTGGGATTTCCGAAGCCGGCCCACCGCAGTGCTGCGTACAGTTTCTTCCGACTCGAGCGGTGTGATTCGGGAACTGGAACGTTGATCACCAGCCAGCGACCGTCCCATTGGGTGACGTCGACGTCGGGGGGGAACACACGCATGTCGCCTTCGGCGAACAGGCGGTGCGCTTCCTCGGTCAGATGCCACAAGGTTTCCCGACCGACCCGCTGCGCGGCGATCAACCCGGACGAGCCGGTGCGGGCCAGCGCCTGCCGTGCCGCAGGCTCACCGAATCCGAGGCCCTTCAGAACGTAGAGCAGCGCCGCGGTGCGGACCGGTCGACCGTATGGTTCCACCAGCTCGCCGAGCACAGTCACCAGCACGGATCGGGCGCTGCGGGCGGGAGCTGCGTCCGTGTCGGATACGGACCCGATGTCGGGATCAGTCATGGATCCATCGTTGCGCAGGCGGTCGGAGGCACGCCACACCCCCCGGCCGCCGGCGGGGCGGGGGCGGCGGGCTGCCCACGCATCAGTGCGCACTGGGGACGGCACCCCAGTCGCGTAAGACCGCGTCGGTGTCGGCGCCGGGCACGCGAGGTGCCGAGTATGCCGCCGCCGTCGCATTCGCGAAACGTGGCGCTGCCGCCGGCTGGCGCTGTCCGAACGATTCGACGACTGTCCCGCGCGCGGTGATGTGGGGGTGCGTTGCGACCTCCTCCAACGCGAGTACGGGCGTCAAGCACGCGTCGAGGGGGGCGAAGTGCTCCACCCATTGGTCGCGATCGCGTCCCCGGAAGATCTCGGCGAACCGGGTGTGCATCGCGGGCCAGGACGTACGGTCGTATTGTTCCGGAACCTCGGCCGGGTCGAGTCCCAGGCCCGTGAGTAGTTGCGCGTAGAACGCCGGCTCGACCGCGCCGACTGCGACGTACCGCCCGTCGGCGCATTCGTAGGTGTCGTAGAAGGGGGCGGCGCCGTCGACGACATTGGTTCCACGGTCGGCGGACCACAGTCCGTTCTCGGTCAGCGTCCAGTACATCGTCATCAGCGTGCTGACGCCGTCGACCATCGCGACGTCGACGACGTCACCCTGCCCGGACCGCTCTCGCGCATAAAGGGCGCCGAGGATGCCGGTGACGGCCAGCATCGAGCCTCCCCCCAGGTCGGCGACCAGGTTGAGTGGCGCCAGTGGGCGTTCGCCTTTCCGTCCGATCGCGTTCAACGCCCCGGTGAGGGCGAGGTAGTTGATGTCGTGCCCCGCGTAGGGGGCCAGCGGGCCGTCCTGTCCCCATCCGGTGATGCGGGCGTAGACGAGGCGGGGATTGCGTGCTCGGCACACCTCGGGGCCCATGCCGAGCCGTTCCGCCGCGCCGGGACGGTAGCCCTCGATGAGCACGTCCGCATTGTCGACGAGGCTCAGCACACGCTGCAGATCGGCGGGATCTTTCAGATCGGCGCAGAGCGAGCGGCGGTTGCGCAAGCCGGCGTCCTGCTCCACGGGCACGAGTTGGCTCACCCCACCGGGACGTTCGATCCGCACGACGTCCGCCCCGAGATCGGCCAGCAGCATCGCGGCATGGGGGGACGGGCCGATCCCGGCCAGTTCGACCACCCGCAGCCCGTCGAGTACACGCGTCATCTTCTTCCTCCGAACGGCATCGATGTTTGACAATTCTGGATACTAGCTATCAAATTAAGTATTATCTAGCTCGATGTCGCAGCGAAACCCCGACTTGTCGCTGTCGGCATCCACCGACGAACCCGAGGCGAAACGTGAACAGACTCAGTCCAGAACTGATGGCGACTCTGCGCGCCGCGGCCGACGATCCCGTCGCCTACGCCCAGACCTGGAAGACAACCCACGGGGGCAGCGTGATCGGTGCCTTTCCGATGAACTTTCCGCCCGAACTCGTGCACGCCGCCGGCGCCCTTCCGGTGCTCATCCAGGAAAACCGCACCCCCATCACCGAAGGCCGCAACCTGCTCGCCGAGTTCTACTGCGGATACACCCGAAGCGTCGCCGATCAGGCGGCGCTCGGGCAGCTCGACGTCTTCGACGCCGTCGTGGCGGCGGACCACTGCGTACAACTGCTCGGCGCGGTCGACGTGATCCGATGGGCGCGACCGGAGAAACCTGTGCACTTCGCCCAGCTCACCAGCGCCATGGACGATGCCTGGACCAGACCGCGAGTAGCGGGTCGGATCGGCGAACTCACCACCGAGATCGAAGCTGCCCTAGGGGTTTCGATCACGTCCGACACCTTGACGGCCAGCATCCGGATGTTCAACGCCAACCGGCGGCTGCTGCGCGAGTTCTACGAGCTGCGTCGCTCCGGTCGGCTCCGCATCACCGCGAGCGAAATGCAGGTGCTGGTGAAGTCGAGCATGGTGATGGACATCGCCGAACACACCGTTGCGCTCGAGCGTCTTCTCGACGGGATCGACCCGGCCGACGAAGGGCAACCCGACGTGGTCAGGCTCTACCTGTCCGGCCACTTCTGCCACGCCCCGCGGCCCGAATTGCTGGACGTGATCGAAGAAACCGGAGTGATCGTGGTCGACGACGACCTGTACACCGGATACCGCTACATCTCCACCGACGTGCCGGAGACCGGTGATCCGTTCGAAGCGCTGTCGAGCTGGTATCTGGAGCGAAACCTCAACGCCCCATGCCCCACCCGAGTGACCACCCAGGTCGACTGGGACCGATATCTGGTCGACGAACTCACCCGTAGCAACGCAAACGGCGTGATCGTGCTGATGGCGAAATTCTGCGAACCCCACATGCTCTACTACCCGGAGATTCGGAAAGCGCTGGAGAAGAACCGAACCCCCGCGCTCCTCATCGAAACCGAGCACGAGGGCAATCCTGTGGAAACGCTCCGGACCAGGGTCGAGACCTTTGTCGAGCGCATCCGCCGGCAGCGCATGCCGGCGCTGTCCTGAAAACCCGCCCGACCACCCGAGGGAGATCGTGATGACTGTGGCACAACCGCGCAAGGACAAGGCGCATCGCCTGTCCAGTACCCGGGTCGGCGGCAAGCTGGTCGCCGACTACTGGGAGAACATTTTCACCGCGAAGGAGCGCGGAAAGCACGTCGTCTGGTACAACGGCGCCGCATTGAACCCGCTCTTCCACGCGGCCGGCCTCGAATGGTGCCATGGTGAAGCGTTCGCTGCACGACTGGCCGCCCAGCACCTCGAGGGTCCGGCCCAGGCCGCCGGGGCCGAGTACGGCTACATCAACGAGCTGTGCTCGTACGCCCGCACGCACCTCGGCTGCGCCGTCCTGACGCACCAGAACAGCAATCGGAGCGAGACCGGCGTCGTGGGCCTGACCGATCAGCAGGAACTCGCGAGCAAATTGCCGGCCCCGGACTTCTTCGTGAACGGATATGCCGGCTGCAGCACCGGACAGCAGTGGGACGCCATGACGTACCGAGTGTTCGATCGCGCATTGCCCTTGTTCAACGTCTCCATCCCGATGTTGTGGGGCAACAAACCCGACGCGGGATACATGCGGGGCGAGGAGTGGATCGAAGTCGGCAAGTACGTCGAGGGCCAGCTCCGGGAGCTGGTCGACTTCCTGGAGTACCAGACCGGCCGACCGTTCGACTGGGATGCGCTCAGCGAGAGCATGTCGTACATCAAGCGGGCTTCGGAACTGCGCCTCGAAGGAATGGAACTGTGCCGGCAGGCGCCGACCCCGGCAACCTACTGGGACTGGGTGGCGAGCATCGCGCCGATCAACTTCCTGCCCGGCAACCAGGATCTCGTGGACTACTTCGCCGGGGTGAAGGCCGAGATCGAACAGCGGATCGCCGACGGTGTCAGCGCCGTGGAAAACGAGCGCTACCGGGTCTACTTCGACGGAATCATGAACTGGAACAAACTGGGATTTTTGACCAGGAAGTTCGCCGAGTACGACGTGGCCGTCGTGGCCGGCCGGTACACCCACGAATCCTTCTGGCAGGAACCACAGCTCATCGACGTCGACAACCCGCTGCTCGGAATGGCGCAACACTACCTGCTCTGCCCACTGAACCACGGGCTGAAGAACCTGCAGGAGCTGTTGCTGCGTCGTCTCGACGAGTATGCGATCGACGGCATCGCCTTCCACTCCACCCGGACCTGTCGGGCGATGACCAACCCACAGTCCATGCTCGCCCGGGCCGCCGAGGCCGAGCGGGGAGTCAAGTCGTTCTTCTTCGAGGGAGACGTGGCCGACGCATCGTTCTACAACGACGAGCTGTTCGACAGTCGCCTCGAAGCGATGCTCGAGGCGATCGACGTGCAACGGATGAGGTCCGCGGTCTAGCGCGACGCCGGACCGGGAAGAGACGAGTGCGATGAGTACCGACAAATGGTTCGTCATGGGCGTCGATCTGGGATCGACGACCGCGAAGGCTGCCGTCGTCGATCAGGACGGTGTGCTGTGCGGGACGGATGTCGTGCAGATGGGCGCTGTGAGCCGCGAAGCCGTCGCCCGTGCGATCGAGGGTGCCGCGGCCGCCGCGAGAATACCCCGCGAGGTCGTTCGGCGGACCGTGAGCACCGGGTACGGCCGCCGCTTGGTGCCGGGCGCCGACCGCACCTTCACCGAGATCACCTGCCATGCGCGCGGCGCGGCCGCACTGCGCCCGGGGGTTCGGCTGGTCATCGACATCGGCGGCCAGGACAGCAAGGCGATCATCGTCGACGACGACGGACTGGTGAAACGCTTCGCCATGAACGACCGTTGTGCCAGCGGAACCGGCCGATTCTTCGATGTGCTGGCCCGCGCGCTCGAGGTCGACATCGATGCGGTGGGCGATCTTGCGCTCGCCGGTGCCGAGGGCCTCGAGGTCAGCACCATGTGTGCCACGTTCGCCGAAACCGAAGTGATCTCCTTGCTCGCCCAAGGACAGGACAAGGCCGATATCGCTGCATCCGTGCACCGTGCGGTCGCAGCGCGCACCCTCGGGTTGGTCGCTCAGGTCGGTAGGGCGACACCGGCGGTGATGACCGGCGGTGTGGCCAAGAACCCGGCTGCGATCCGCTGTGTATCGCAAGCGCTGAGACATCCGATCGAGGTGCTCGACCAGCCGCAGATCGCCGGTGCCTACGGCGCGGGGCTGCTCGCGCGCGACGAATACCTGGGTGCCCGAACGGCTCTGCCTGCGCGTGATGCCGCGACGGAGACGAGGATGGCATCGCGAAGTCCGGGCGGTGGTCAGCACTGTGCGAGCTGCGACGGTGTCCTGGACGGTAATCATGTGCACGCCGGGGGACCGGTGATGCTCGATCTGCAGAGGAGCGAGTGATGACGAACGAAGCGAATGAGCTCCGGGTGCCGGTACCGGCCGAGTCGACGATCTTCATCGTCGGGGGAACAAGTGGTGTCGGGCTGGAGGTGGCACGCCGGTTCGTGCGGGCGGGCGCCCAGCGGATCGGTCTGGTCGGGCGCAACCTCGAACGTGGCGAGAAAGCGGCCCAGCATATTCGGACCCTTGCACCCGGCGTGTGGTGTCTGTTCGCCGCGGCCGACGTGAATGTTCCCGGGGAGGCGGTGCGGGTGGTGGCGGAACTGACGGATTCGCTCGGTGCTGCCGACATCGTCGTCAACAGCACGACGGGGTCGTTCAACCCGCGTCTGTTCCACGAAATGGATCCCGAGGACATCCCGGGAGTTCTGGTCAGTCAGGCGCTCGGCCCGATCAACATGTGCCGAGCCGTCCTGCCCGCGATGCGGCAGCGCCGCGGTGGGGTGATTGTGAACATCGCCTCCGACGCGGCGAAACACCCGACGCCGGGCGAGAGTGTGATCGGTGCGGCCATGGCCGCAATCGTCATGTTTTCCAAAACCCTTGCAATGGAAGCCAAGAGAGACGGTATCCGGGTCAATGCCGTGACGCCGTCGCTCATCCGCGACACCGGCGGCTTCGATCGTGTCATGTCCGAGCCGTTCAGCGCGAAGCTGTTCGAGAAGGCGAGTCGGCTGGCGTCATTGGGGGTGGCGGAGCCGGGCGATGTCGCCGACCTCGTGCTGTTCCTCTGCGGTACGCAGGCGCGGCGGATCACCGGGCAGGTGGTCAGCCCGAACGGGGGGATCTCCGCGGGATAGCTGCCGCAGCGAGAAGCCGGTCGAGGTGGGAACCTCGGCCGGCTTCACGCGCTTCGGGGATGGAGCTGAAGGCTTCGTCCACAAATGTTTGACAGATATGTAGCGGAAGGCATCTGATCGGTACTATGTTGGGTGTGACCGCGATAACATCTCGGGAGGCCCGGTCCAGGGCGCCGATCGGTCCCTGCAGCCTTCCTTTCCTTCATCCCGCACAGCCGAAAGCAGGAACACGCCATGTCGCTACAGATGTCCTACTGGCCGGCGTCCACGAGCTCGGGCATTCGAGACACCACGTTCAGTGATCTTCTTCGGGAGGGAGCCGCGACCACTCCCGACCGCGCCGCGCTCGTCGACGGCGTTACCGACCCGGCGGACCGGAGAGAATGGACCTACCGCCAGTTGCTCGCCGACACCGAATCGACCGCCCGCGCGTTGCTCACGCACTTCTCCCCGGGCGATCGGATCGCGGTGTGGGCCCCCAACAGTGCCGACTGGGTGATCCTGCACCAGGCGATCGCGATGGCAGGCATGGTGCTGGTCGGCATCAATCCGGCGTATCGCGCACATGAGCTCGAGTACATCCTGCGGCAGTCCAAGGCAGCCGGTCTGTTCTTCCGCGAGTCCTATCGCGGGGCGGATCTGTCCGCGATTCTGGACCAGGTCCGGCCCACTGTTCCGGGACTGCACACCGTGGTGTCCGGCAGCGAGTGGGCCGAGTTCGTGCGTACGGGTGATCCGAACGCGCAGTTCCCGGCCGTCTCGCCGACGGACGCAGTGCAACTGCAGTACACCTCGGGCACCACCGGCTTCCCGAAAGGCGCACTGCTGCACCACAAAGGCCTTGTCAACGAGGCTGCGTTCGTGTTCGAGCGCGCCGGCCGGACGGACCCGCTGGTCTGTGTCAACGCCATGCCGATGTACCACATCGGGGGCGGTGGCGTCACCGAGCTCGGCACGTTCGCCGTCCACGGAACCTACGTGATCTTGCCGGCCTTCGAGCCGGCCGCAATGCTCGAAATGATCGAGACCTACCGGGGCACCCACTCGTTGATGGTGCCCACGATGCTCATCGCCCTGCTCGACCACCCGGACCGGCACACGCGTGACCTGTCGAGCATCCACACCGTCATGTCCGGCGCGGCGGCAGTACCCGAGGCGCTCGTCGAACGGGTGACCCAGGACCTCCACTGCAACTTCACGATCCTGTTCGGCCAGAGCGAGATGCACGGGGTGATCAGCCAGACGCGGATCACGGACGATGTCGTCGACCAGGCGACCACGGTGGGACAGCCGCTGCCGGAGCTCGAGGTCAAGATCGTCGATCCGTTTTCCGACGAGATCGTTCCCGTCGGTGAGCAGGGCGAGGTCTGCTGTCGCGGCTACCAGGTGATGCTCGGGTACTCGGATATGCCCGACGAGACCGCCGCCACCATCGATGCGGACGGATGGCTGCGCATGGGCGATCTGGGTGTGATGGACAGCCGCGGCTTCCTCCAGATCACCGGTCGTCTCAAGGAGATGATCATCCGGGGCGGCCTCAACATCTATCCCCGCGAGATCGAGGAACTGCTCTACCGGCATCCCGACGTCGCCGAGGTCGCGATCATCGGTGTGCCGGACGAGAAATGGGGCGAACAGATCGGCGCCGTCGTGCGGGTGAAGGACCCCGACTCGCCCCCCAGCGCGGCCGAGCTGAAGTCCTGGCTCCGCGAACGACTCGCCGCACACAAGACACCCGCCCTGTGGTACTTCACCCGGTCCCTTCCCATGACCCCGTCGGGCAAGATCCAGAAGTTCCGTGTGCAGGAACAGATCGCCGCCGGGACGCTGACCGCGGCACCGATGACCGACGGCGACGCGGCCGAGAAGTCCTCGGCCGATCTGGTCTCGTGACGACGCCCCGACCGCGGCCGAGGACCGAATCCGTGATCGGCGGAAGGACCACCCGGTGACACCGCTGCTGAACCCCGAGGCGCTCGGCATCCGTGACGCGGTGCGAGCCTTCGCGACGAAACGCCTGGCGCCCGGGTATCTCGAGCGCGCGAAGTCCACCACGTTCCCGTGGGATCTGCATCGCGAGATCGCCGGCCTGGGGCTCTACGGTCTGCTCGCGGGGGAGGGGTACAACCCCCTCGAGCGGGAAGACTTCGTTGCGGCCGGCGTCGCCGTCGAGGAACTCGCCTACGCGGACTTCAACGTCGCCAACATCACGATTCCCGTCATGCTGATGAGCACGTTGATCCGGCACTACGCATCCGAGACGATTGTCGAGAGGTGGCTGCCGCGCCTGATCGCGGGTGAAACGTACGTGGCGTTCGGGTTGACGGAACCCGAGGTGGGTTCGGACGCCGCCGACATCAAGACCGTCGCGCGAGCTACCGCAGGTGGATACACCATTTCCGGCGAGAAGACGTCGGTGACGATGCTGGCCGACGCGGAAGCGATCATCCTCGCCGCACGGACGATCCGGGACGGCAAGGATGCCGGTGTGTCGACGTTCCTGGTGCCGCTCGACGCATGCGGCATTGCCACGTCGACGGTTCCGGATACGGGATGGGGCATCCTCGGTCGCGGGGTGCTGCATCTGGACGGTGTCGAGGTGCCGGCGGAGAACCTGATCGGCCTCGAAGGGCGTGCCTTCTCCCGTGTGCTGAACGGGTTCGACTTCACTCGGCCGCTGCTCGCGCTGACCGGACTCGGCGCGGCCCGGGCGTCCCTCGACGAGACAGCCGAGTACGTGCGCCGGCGCACGGCGTTCGGTGCTCCGCTGGCGAAGTTCGAGGGCGTGTCGTTTCCCATGGCCGAACACCTCACCAAGGTCGAGGCGGCGCGGATGATCTGCTACACGGCGCTCGAGAAACGCACTCTCGGTCTGCCGCACACCTTGGAAGCGGCGATGGCGAAGTGGTACGGCCCGCTCGTCGCGAGCGCGGCGGTCAAGGAATGTCTCCTCCTGCACGGGAACTACGGTTACTCGCAGGAACTTCCGTTCGAGCAACGCCTGCGTGATGTGATGTCCGTCGAGATCGCCGACGGTACGGCACAGATCCAGAAGATCATCATCATGCGGGAGAAGTATGGGACCGACTTCGTTCCCTACGAGAAGCGCGGCAGCGACGCGGCCTCGTCATGGCAGAGAGGAGCGGCCCGCCCCGCGTCCTCGACACGGTGAGTTCGTCGAGTGTCCATCACCTACCGACAGGCGAAGGGGTGACCCGCACGGCCGGCCTGCCGATCTCATGGTGCGGATGCGAGCTCGAGTCTGAACGTGTTTCGGCCCTGAGCTACCCCTGCACTGTCCGATCGGTGCAGGGGTAGTCACGGGCTCGGCGAGTTACCCCAAGGTGGGGCGGTAGGCGTAGGACGACGACCGCGACAGGGCGAATTCGAAAATGCCGTATCCGGTCTGCCCGTTCCAGCCGAACGTGCAGCATCGGTCTGTCAGGGCGGAGTCGAGAGTCGTCGGTCCCACCGTCCCGTCGAGGGGATAGACGTCGAACTCTTCGAAGTCGCGACCGCGGACCTTTCCGTGGTGTCCGCCGTAACCGCCACCGGCCATGTATCCACCGCCGGCCGAGGCGTCGGCGTCGACACGGTAGGTCGCGCCGGCGGCGGTCACGATCTCCACCGTGCCGCTGGTCAGGTCGTTGCCTGCCGTGAACGCCAGGTGGTGCCGGACGTCGGTGATGTCGTCGAGTCGGCCGTCGTCGTGCATGACGGCGCCCTCCAGCAGGATCCGTCCGCCGTGTCGGTCCTCGACGAGGAGGAATCCGAACGTGCGGTCCGGGAACTGGGCCTGGTACCAGATGTGCAGGCCTTGGCCTCCGGACATGGTGCGTACTCCGCGGGAGCGGTCCCGCAGTCCGTACCAACCGGCGACATCGGTCGTGGCGCCGTCCAAGGTGAGCGTGCCCTCGTAGCGCCCGGGCTGGAAGAGATGGTCGAACGAGGTGACGTTTCCGCCGGTGTTCGCCACCTCCACCGACCCGAGCCAGTAGGGCGCCCGGGCGTGCCAGAGGAGGTCCAGTTCGAGTCCGGTCTTGTTTTCACCGAGCTGGATTCGCCAGGTCGTGTTGTCCTCGACGGTCTCCCACCTCAGGGGTCCGACGGACGCGGCGTCGGTGGCGTCGTGCTCGGTGGAGAAGCGGAGGTTGCGCTGTTCGGCCGCCGTGGTCAGCACCACGAAGCCGTCCACGACGTTGCGCGGCGGATAGACCCCGGCGCCGAGGACGACCGAGGGCGCGGCGCTGCCGTCCGGGTGGAGATTGAACATGAACCGGTCGAAGAATTTCTCCGGCATGTCCGGGGTGGTCCGGGTTACCAGGGCGTCGTGGAATCCGTCGGTCATTCGTGCTCCTTCTGGTCGACGGGGTATCAGTTGGAAACCGGTGATGTCATCGTCTCCTGAGCCTCATCAGCAGCATCGACCTGTTTGTGGTCGAGGGTGAAGCGGTAGGAGCCCATCATGAGCAGGCAGGCGATTCCGATGCCGACCAGCACGATGATCGGTAGCGCGCCGGCGCTGTAGGAGCCCGTGGCGCCGTAGATCTGTCCGAGCAGGAAGATGCCGAAGGCCGCGCCCTGAGCGTAGAGGAGGTAGATGAATCCCAGCACCCGACCGTACGAGTGCTTGGGGAAGTAGCGGCTCACCATGTACGCGGCGAGATCGCCCTCGGATCCCAAACCCAGGCCGATAAGTGCGGAACCCACGAAGAGCAGGCCGATCTCCGACGAGGTGATCATGAGGAAGACCCCGACGGCGCACAAAGCGAAGATGATCGATCCGATGACTGGAGCGTAGAACCGGTCGAGCAGGTAGCCGACGAGCAGACGAGCGGAGATCGACGCCAGGCTGAGTACGGACAGGATCGAAACGGCAGTCCCCTGGCTGATGCCCTTGTCGGTGGTCATCGGCACGACCTGCGACATCAGACCGAAGGTGGCCGAGGACACCACGAAGATCGCGACGGAGAGCAGCCAGAACTGCCGGTATTTCCGCGCCACGGTGAGGAGGGACTCCCCGGCCATTCGGCCCTGCAGACGTGCGGCCGCGCGCTCGGCGTCGTGTTCGGCGGGCATCCGGGTGACGAATGCATAGACCGAAGCCGGGACGACGGTGCACACGGCGCCGATGACGAGGAAGGCGAGGCGCCAGCCACCCATGCCCAGCACCCAGTTCGCGAGGTAGGGCATCAGCACCCCGCAGGCGCCGAGACCGGCCATGAGGACGCCCAGCGCCATGCCTCGGCGATCTTGGAACCACGCGCTGACCACTGTGGAGTGCGCTACCGGGTTCACCGCACCCGCACCGGCACCGATCAGGATGCAGAGGGCAAAGAAGAGCGTTTCGTTGTTCGGAAGGGCGGACATCAGCATGAGTCCGATTCCGAAAGCCAAGGCCATCGGTACCGAGGGCATCCTCGGACCGTAGCGGTCGATGAGGAAGCCGAGGATGACGATGCTGACTCCGACCATCACCGTCTCGATGGACAGGCCGTTGGCGATGACACTGCGGTCCCATCCGAACTCCTCGGTCATAGGCTTGCCGAGGATGTTGAACAGAACGTTGACCGTGCTGGTGCCGAACAACAGTGTGACAAAGCCGGTGATGACGTACCACCAGCGGTTCAAGTGCCGCGTGGGCACCTGCAACCCAGTCGTGCCGACTGCGTTCATGAAAGCTCCTGTGATCGATATCGGTGGTCGGGGTGGCGATGCTGCGCACGGAACCTCGAGGAGTGGTCCCTGTCACACGATGACAGCATACGGACAGTCCAATGTAAAGGACAGGCCAAAGTGATCCGGGCGGGGCCGGCGATTTCCCCGGACGGCGGATCGTGGCGCCTTCCAAGCTGCGAGCCTCTTATAAAGGGTCATACCATTGGACAATTAGGTACTGGACTGGATACACTTGCCCCGTGATCGCAGTCACAAGAGCGGCCGGAAGCGGCATGGGCACCGGGGTCGGCGATGTGGGGCCATAGTGAGTCGGACGGCGACTTCGACGCATCTCGTAGAGCGAGCCGCCGAGCTTCTCGGTACGGCCGGCAAGCTGCTGGGTGAAGAGACCCGCGACCTGCTCTCTTCCGCTCTACCGGTGTCGCTGGCTACGACGCGGCGTCGACTCGCCCGTGCGCTGACCGAGGGGCGGGTGGCCGGAACGGACATCGAGGACGCGTGTCGAATTCTCGTCGACATCGAACACCTGGAGGAGCAGTTCGCCGAGGCCGAGGCGATTCGTCCCGTCGCCGAGTTGCGCGAGGTACACGACGCCGCAGACAAACTTCGGGAGCTTCCGCCGCACGAGATCATCGAGTCGGCACCAGAGGTCGTCTGCACCACGCTGCCGTTCGCGCGCTCGTTGATTTCCGCAGTGTCGGGCACTCGGTGGCAGCCACGCCGCCTCTATCTGCGGCCCGAACTCGACGGCTCACCACTCGACTTCTCCGACTACGTGAACTCCGCCGAACTCTCGCTGGTGGAGGCACCTCTGGAAACCGAGCTGGTCCGCCGCCGGGTTCCGGCGCTGGTCGCGGCCCCGGCCGACGACAACCGCACACACAAGGAGATGGTCAGTGCGTCCCGGACGTCGGCGTACGTCGCTGCACCGGTCATGTCCGGGGGAAAGGTCATCGGGCTGCTCCATGCCGATCGTCCTGGATCGACCGATGCGCTCGACCCGGGTGATCGAGACCGATTGGACACGTTCGCAACCATCCTGGCGATCATCTACGAACAGGCGGTTCTGAAGCATCGGTTGCAACTACAGCGGGCACGGGTCGAGAAGTCGTTCGACGCAACTCAGACCATGCTCGATCGGATCTCGATGGCCGAGGCGATTCTCTCCCGCCGTTCCGAGGTACCGGCGGACGGTGCCGTCGGCAAGCCCGACGACCACCATGGGGTCGCACCGGACTCGGTACTGACCCTCCGGGAACGCGAGATCCTCTCCCATCTCGCCACAGGAGCAACGAACAGCCAGATCGCCCGAGCGCTGGTCATCTCGGAGGGCACCGTGAAATCGCACGTGAAAGCGGTACTCCAGAAGCTGCACGCACCTACGCGCGCTGCCGCGGCTGCTCTCTATTCGAGCCGGGCTCGACCACAGCGATGAAGGAGAGATCTCAGGGGCAAACGGCCGCCCGGTCGGCCGCCGACCGCGAATTGTCACACGCCGTCGTCGCCCTCCTCGACCGGCTCCGGAACACCTACGGTGTCGGCCCGCGTCCCGGCACGACTCGCTCGGCTTCTCTCGACACTCGAATGACACTGCTGGACGAAGCCACCGAATGTGCGTTCACCGCGTTGACCGAACTCGACCCCGAGCGTCGACAGGCACTCGGTCGCCTCATCGTCGACCTCCAGGACTTGCGCCGTCGAATCCGCACGGAGCAACCCCGACCGGAGCATGTGTCCTCGCCCCTCGACTTCGCCGGCGCGATACGTCGTCTTCGTGGTGCCGAGTCGGTCGCCGGTCTCCGCAAACTCCTCTGCCGAGAAGTTGCGCACACCGCCCACCTCGACCGAATAATGTTGTCCGAGGTGCACAACGGAACGTGGACGGCGCTCGAATTCTACAGCGTGGCAAGGACGGAGGAGGTACTCGAGTTGCCGCCCGCCCTATCCCTCACCTCCGAATCGGCCGAGCGCAGGGCATGGAAGACACGGTCGGCGGTGCTTGCCGGGTGGGACGCCGACATCGGACCGAGCCCGGAGGCTGCGCAGATGCTCGCCTCGAGTTCGTACGTGGTGGCTCCGATCACCGTGTCGACCGGTGTGATCGGGCTCGTGCACGGAAGCCGCACCACCGGTGAAGCGTTGGACGCGATGGTCAGAGATGTGCTCGGCGCCTTCGCACGAAGTTCCGGAATGCTGTTCGAGCGGGTGACGCTCGCCGATCGCCTCAGAGAACAGAAGAGCCTGCTCATCCAACGATTGCAGCAGGAGGCAAGGGAAGCCGAGCTTCTCGAGCATGCCGATGTGCGTTTCGTCGACGAGAACTCCACCCGGTGGGCCGTCGCGCCGACCGGAGGCTTGAACGAAGATCCGGATACCTCGGCGCTCGGCTCTCTGACTGCTCGTGAACGCGAGGTTTTCGCATTGGTTGCCCGGGGTGCGTCCAACGCCGACATCGCCGAGGAGTTGGTCATCAGCCACTTCACGGTGAAGACACACGTCAAGAAGATCCTCCGAAAACTGGGCGCGAGGAATCGGTCCGAAGCCATCTACCGCTACGTCGCGATGACAGACTCGCGAAACAGCGGGAGTCGGTGACCGATCTGTCACGAGCGCAGTGGCCACCGTTCCCACCAGGACGACCCGCCGCGGGCGGCGCCGGCCGATCAGGCGTCGGCAACCGATTCGGCTGCCTGCCTGCGGAGAAGGTACTTCTGGATCTTTCCGGTTGCGGTGGTAGGGAGTTGATCCACAACCACGAGCCTTTCCGGAATCTTCTGCGCCATGGTCTTGCGTTCGTTCCGGAGGAAGCCGGCCACCTCCTCCAGAGTCGGTGCGGAGCCGTCGGCGACGATGAAGGCGCACACCTTCTCGCCGAGGCGGGCGTCGGGCATCGACACCGCCGCTGCGGCGATGATCCGCGGATGCGCCAAGAGGTGCTCCTCGATCTCCCGCGCCGAGATGTTCATGCCTCCCCGGATGATGAGGTCCTTGATCCGTCCCGTGACCCGCAGATAGCCGTCCGTGTCGACGCGGCCGAGATCACCGGACGCGAGGAATCCCCGGGCATCGACCGACGCGGCCGTGCGCTCGGGATCACGCCAGTATCCGAGGAAGATGCCCGGTCCGCCGTAGAAGATCTGGCCTTCCTCGTCTGCCGGCACGACAGCGCCCGCTTCGTCGCGGATCTCGAGATCGACACCGGCGAACGCCCGCCCGTCGGAGGAGAGCACCTTCTCGACGGGGTCGTCCACGCGCACGGCCGTCACCAGGAGTCCTTCGCTGCTGCCGTACACCGGGAGGAGGGTGCAATCAGGGAGCGCCGCCTTCCAATCCCGCAGTAGGGTTTCCGGGATCGGGGCCCCGGCGCTGACCCAGAGTCGCATCGAGCTCAGGTCGTGAACTGCGCCGGCCTCGATGGCTCCGAGCGCCATCTGCAGGAACGGCGTCGCGGCCATGCTGACCGTAGTCCTGAACTCCGCGATACGTCGAAGTCCCTCGTTCGGCTCCCACACGTCGAGGAGGTGGATTCCGCTGCCGAGGATCAACGGTGTCGCCACGCCCACGGCGAGCCCGGTCGCATGCGTCACCGGGGAAGGCATGAAGACCACATCGTCGGAATTCAGGCCCATCACCTCACGACCGAGACCGTAGACGGTGAAGGACAGGGTGTTGAACGTGTGCTGGCAACCCTTCGGACGTGATTCCGTCCCCGAGGTGTAGATGATCGCGTGGGCGGCATCCGCCGAGGGCGGCGATCCGAGTTCGTCGTTACCGGGCACATGGTCACCGGCGATCAGCGAATCGAACGCCACCTCGCCGGCGCCTACCGCCCCGCGCACGACGACGACGTGCTCGAGTCCGGGCACCTCGCGGCGTACTTCGGTCACCATGTCGGCATAGCGGAACTTGCGAAATTCCTCGGTGACGAAGGAGATCTTGGCTCCGGAGTGCTCGAGGACGTAGCGCACCTCGTCATGTCGGTAGACCGGCATCGTGGGCACCAGAACGGCGCCGATCCGGGCCACGGCCACGTAGATGACGACGAATTCGTTCCAGTTCGGCAGCTGCACCTGCACCCGGTCGCCAGGGACGACTCCGAGTCGTCTCAGAGATGCCGCGAGACGGTACGCCTGCGCGCGAAGTTCGCTACGGGTGAGTGCGCCGTAGCCGTCGGTGACGGCGACGAAATCCGGGTCGGTCTCCGCCCAGCGGTCGATGTGCTCGGTCAGGCTTTCGTCGCGCCAGTAACCGTTCGAGCGGAACGCGTGGAGAGTGCCCGCGCTGTAGCGGCCCTCGGGTCGGATTGCCCCTGTGTGCTCCATGACATCCATGTGGAGATCCTTGCTTTCAGGAGCCCCTCCGCGGCGGGAGGTGGGCCCGGAGTTGTCGGTCGAACCATGATGTCGACCGGAAAATGAGGAAGAGAACGATTCGGACGCGATCTCGGCCTCGAGGGGGAAGGAAATGCCTCGATGGGATGAGATGCCGGGAGTGACGCACACGCGCCGTACCCAGTGGCGTGGTCGATGGCGAAACAGCTCACCGAAACCGAGGTCACCGACGTGTGCGATGTGGACCGCACCGTCGTCGTTCCGATACGGGATGATGGTGGCGACGTCGCGTCACCCGGATGAGGGGTTCGGCCCCGGTACGGAGGCGGTACTCAGGCCGCGGATATTCCCCCGTTGACGCTGATGGCCTGTCCGGTGAGCCGTCGTGCGGCGGGGGAGGCGAGGAAGACCGCGAGCGCCGCCAGGTCCTCGGATTCGGGGACGCCGAGGTGGGCCTGCTGGGCGGCCTTGGCGAACAGTTTGGCGCTGAATCCGTCGGAGGTGATCCGCTCGGTCGAGCCGGTTCCGGCGACGAGAGACGGCGTCAGGACGTTGACCCGGATTCCGTTGCGCTTGGCCTCGATCGCCAGGGTTCGGGTGAACATGACGATCGCCGCCTTGGCTGCACCGATGACCGCTTCGCCGGGCGTGGCGGTCTTCGCGGCATCCGAGGCGACGTTGATGATCACCCCGGCCTTCCTTGCCGTCATGTGGGGAACGATTTCGCTCGCAAGGTACATGCACGGCAGGGCGAGTTGGTCGAAGATGCGGGCGATGTCGTCGGTGGGGATGTTCGCGAAGAGTTCCGGGCGGGTGTCCGCCGCTGTCGTGGAGACGAGGATGTCGACGCCCTCCAGGACCCGTTCGGCTTGGAGGGCGATGTGTGTGGCGCCGTCGACGGTGGTCGCATCGGCGGACAGGAATGTCACGTCGCAGGATGAGTTGGCGGACGAGATGCGTTCCCGGGCAGAAGCTCCACGTTCCGATCCTCGACCGACGATCATGATGCGCGGTACGCCGGCCTGAGCGAGGCCCACGGCGGTCGCCAGGCCGATTCCGGCCGTGCCTCCCACGATCAGTGCGCTGCTGTCCGTCAGTTCCTTCGGTGCTGCGATATCACGCGTGTTCATTCGTGTATTCCGTTCGGGAGTAATGGATCAGAGCGATACCGTGCCGCGGGCGAAGATGTCCTTGGCGATGATGCGCTTCTGGATCTCGGCCGTGCCGTCGGCGACGAGGTAGGCGGTGACGTCGCGGTATCTCTGCTGCAGAGGTGATTCGGTCGAGTAACCGAGGTTTCCGTGGACCCGCATGGCGAACTCGATCGCGTTCTTGGCCACGACGGGCGGCCACCACTTGCTCATCGACGCGAGGGCGGTGTGCGGTTGCGCGGTTTCTCGCAGCCACAGCGCCCGATAGCAGATCCAGCGGGCACCTTCGAGGTAGGTGGCGTGTTCGGCGAATTGGAATGCGAGGCCTTGGTGCTCGGACAGCGGCTGCCCGAAGGTTTCCCGATGCTGCGCGTAGTCGGCAGCTTCCTCGAGGCTCTGTTTCGCTGCCCCGAGACACATCAGCCCGAGGGCGGCACGGCTGAAGTCGAAGTGCTCCATCACCGAGTGGAAGCCCTTGCCGAGTTCACCGACGAGATGCGATTCCGGGACGAAGACGTCGGACAGGTGGATGCTTCCCCAGCCCAGCGGGAGGCAACCCATACCCGGCATGTGGCTGACGGCGACTCCGTCGGCGTCGAGCGGAACGACGAAGCAGCTGACGCCTCGCGCCCGCTCCGATCCGGGTTCGCGAGCATAGACGAGTGCCGCGGTGGCGTTCATGGCCCACGAGATCGCGGTCTTTTCCCCGTTAAGGCGCCATCCGCCCGGCACGGCGGTGGCGGTGGAGCGAAGGGCGCTCGCATCGGATCCGGACCCCGGCTCGGTCAAGGCTATGGCGATGGTTTGTTCACCGCGGATCAGCGGCGGAAGGTAACGCTCCTGGACCTCCTCCCGGCACAGGGCCAGTTGTGAGGCGACCAGACCGATCTGCACGGGTGCCGATGCCATGTTCACGTCGCCGTACGCGAGAGTTTCGGTGGCGATTCCGAGCAGAATCGGGTCTTCGGTGCCGGTCCCGCCGTACTGCTCGGGCAGCCCGATGCCCAGCAGGCCGAGGTCGCCGAGTCTCTTCAGGACGTCGAAGGGAAATTCCGTCGATGCTGCTCGGTCCCGGTAGCCGGGCAGGAGCACGCGGTCGCTGAACGCTGTCAGCGTCTTTCGGAACTCCTCGTGCTCGTCGGTGAATGCGAAGGAAACCATGAGTGTGCTCCTGTGCGTGACTCGACTGGGGTGATCACGGCCAGGGAAGCGCTGACGCACAATGCGAAAGCGGGTCGACCTGATCCGCGCCGAAAAGAACTCTAGGTTTGAATAGTAGGTCGACAGAGTTCGCGTGGCAAGAGGCGTGCGGTCGACGCGGGGGAGTGCGGTACTCGACGGCTTCGGCCGCGAGCAGCGCAGTCGTTCAGTGGCCGGTCTCGATGTCGCCGACGGCGTGGCGGACGAGTTGCAGGTGTGCGATCAGCGATTCCAGAGTCTCGGTGTCGACCGAGGCGAGACCGAACCGGGCGCCGGCGAGTCGATTGTTCGCTTCCTCGACCACGTCCGTGCCGGCCGGGGTGAGAGTGGCGAGGACGGTCCGGCGATCCGTCGCATGAGCATGGCGTTCGACGAGGCCGGCCTTCTCGAGTTGGTCGACCGCCATCGACACCGTGGTGGGATGGACCATGAGGTACTTGCTCAGCTTTCCGAGTGGGCGAGTTCGATCCTCGGAGAGTTGCAGCGACGTCAGAATGAGATAGGCGTTGCGCGACAATCGAAGTGAGCGCAGTTCCTGGCCCATGGCGCGGACGACCCACTGATGCGTACGAAGTAGGGCCATCGTGGTGGCGAACTCCAGTTCGGCCGAATCCCGCCGTTCCGACCACTCGGCGCGCATCCAGTCGATCACGTCGCGGCTGTCGCGGGCAGGCGTCGGCTGTTCACTCGCCACTACGCGTCCTCTCGTCGTCGCCGAACCGTGTCTCGCACCCACGGCCGGTTGTATCGGAATTCGATGATAGCGACACGGGTGTCGACTGCCGGTGCACGAACGGCTCTCAGCTGTGCGAGAGAACGATCTTCCCGAATCCTCTTCCCTGCTCGAGGTGCTTGTGTGCGGCGGCCGCTTCTGCGAGAGGGAACACCGCGCTGACGGGCAGGGGAGGGACGGTTTCGGCGTCCAGCAGACGGAGGAGGCCCGTGAAGTCGTGCGGGCTGCCCATCGTGGTCCCGATCAGTTCGTACTGCCCGAAGTAGAACGGGCGGACGTCGAGGGTGGCGTGTTCGCTGCGTGACGCTCCCAGCACGACCAATCGGCCCCCTGGTCGCAATGCGGCGATGGACTGTTCCCACGTCCCGACGGAGTCCAGGACGAGATCGAAGCCCTGGCCATCGGGTGAGAGTCGGCGAGCGGCGTCCGGCCATGTGGGGTCGGTGTACAACACGCCGTTCGTCGCGCCGAGCTCCTGCGCCTGCGCGATCTTGGACGTGGACGAGGAGGTGACGGTGACGCGCGCGCCCACGGCGGCCGCGAGCATCACGGCCATGGTCGCCACGCCGCCACCGGCGCCGAGGATCAGGAGGCTTTCGCCGGCGCGGAGGCGGCCGCGCGTGAACAGGGCGCGATAGGTGGTGAGTCCGACGAGGGGCAGTGCAGCGGCCTGTTCCCAGGTGAGGGTGCGGGGCTTGGGCGCGACGCAGTCCTTCGGGACTCGGACCAACTCGGCGTAGGTGCCGCGCTGGTGATCACCGAGAATCTCCCACTGCGCGCCCGGTGCGGCTTCGCGATCGCCCCACCACAGTGACGGGAGGACGAGGACCTCCTCGCCGGTGTCCGTGCGGATACCCGCGCCGTCCGCGCCGAGGATGTGCGGCAGGGGTGACGAGTATCTGCCCTGTCGCACCAGGACGTCGTGCCAGTTGAGCGCGGCCGCCTTCAGTTCGACGGTGACCCACCCTGGCGCGGTGGTCGGATCGGGGATCGATTGCCACTTCAAGACATCAGGTCCTCCGAACTCCTGCATCACGACGGCGTACACGATGATCCTTTCGGTCGTACCTGGTGCGCGATACTGCAGCATCCTGCGGTGTGGGGAGGGTCGGCCTGTAACCGTCACCGGTGCCGATCCGAGGGCTGAACCGGTGGATTCCGGTGGGCGGGATTCGTGCCGGCTCTACATCCGACGACTACGGGAATCCCCACAGCGGTCGCCGGTGTCGCTTGCGGTCGGTCTCGGTCAGGCCGCCCCAGATGCCGTACTGCTCGAAGTGGGCCAGGGCATGCTTTCTGCATCGGAGAAGCACGGGGCATCGCCGACACACGCGCTTCGCCTCGGTTTCGCGCAGCGCTCGTTCGGGGCCGCTTTCGCTCTCCGGTCCGAAGAACAGTGAGGGGTCCGCATCCCGGCATCGGCCGTGCCTCTGCCAGTCCGCGCCGGCGACGACGACCGAAGCTGTCATGGGTACCCCTGTGGCTGGTGCGGGTCGAAAAAGGTGTCCTCGCCGGTCAGTGGACGGCGCTGTAGGTGATGGTGGCGGTGGTGCACGTCTTTCCAGCCGCGTTGCGACTGGAGACTTCGACGATTCCGAGACTGCGACCGCGGTGCACAACCTTCGGTGCGAAAGTGACGGGTTCGTCCGACGGGCACGGCCGCAGATACGAGATGTGGATCGAGGTGGTGCGGAATTCCGCGTCGATGGGCAGCGCAGCCGAGCCGCCGATCTCGGAGGCGCACAGGAGCACACCACCGTGGATGTTGCCCATCGGATTCGCGAGCATCGGTGACGGGCCGAACTCGATCCCACTGGCCCCCCGCGCGTGCTCGGCTCCCAGCAGTTCGACGATCGAGCGGGCACGGACTCGAGAGTCCAGTTGGTCGGGGCAGACCGCGGGTGCGCCCGGAGGGTCGGTGAGCGGCACCGTCTGGAGGCGAGTGGACCCGCAGGCAATCAGGCGGCCCTGTGCGTCGACGACCCGACCACCGGCAAGTCCGGTCCGTGAGCCTCGACCGAGAACCCAGCTCTCGGCGCGCAGAACGGATCCGTCGACCGGAGGATCCGCTACGAAGTCGAGGTGGATTTCCGTGCTCACCGCCCAGAATCCCTCGGGCGTCATCCCATTGACGGGATATCCCATCACGTCGTCCATCACGACACCGAGAGTTCCCCGGCACGCGCGTCCGGATTCGTCGGCAAGCCATGGCCCCGTGACTATTTCGGTGAAGCCCTGGGTGTCGTCGCCGGTCACGTCGGCGACTCGAAACAGTCTTTCGGCGGCGGTGGAGAAGAACTGGAGCGCGGTCGCGTTGTCGATGGTCATGGCTCTCCTGACGGACGTGCGGTGTAGCCGAGTGCGGGGCGGGGAGCTCAGACGCCGCGCTGGGCTTTGGCGGCCTCGCTGGCGGCCTTGCTGCGTTCGCGCGCGGTCGCCCAGTCCGCATCGGTCATGGAGGTCAGACCGGCGAAAGTGCCGGGTCCGGCGAGCATCTGGCCGCCGTCCATGGCGATGGTCTGCCCGGTGAGGTAGTCGCAGGCGTCGGACAGCAGGAAGATCGTCAGGTTGGCAAGCTCCTCGATGGTGCCCATCCGCCCCATCGGGACCTGGTCGGCTTGGGTGGCGCCGACCGCGCTCTTGTCGGTGGGATTGAGCATCTCCCAGGCATAGTCGGTGGGGATCGGCCCCGGGGCCAGGGCGTTGAGGCGGATTCCGTAACGGGCCCATTCGACCGCGAGGGACATCGTCATCGAATGCACGGCCGCCTTGGCCATCGCGGAGGGGACGACGAACGCCGAGCCGCTCCACACCCAGGTGGTCAGTGTGGACAGGACCACGCCCTTGGTGCCGCTCTCGATCCAGCGGCGCCCAGCGGCGTGGGTGGTGTTGAACGACCCGTTCATCACGGTGGAGGTGACGGCTTCGAAGGCTCGCGGGCTGAGTGATTCGGTGGGGGCGATGAAGTTGGCGGCGGCGTTGTTGATCACGCCGGTGAGCGGTCCGTGCAGGGTCCAGATCTCGTCCATCGCGGCGGACACCATCTCCGCGTTGCGGACGTCGACGGTCTGCCAGTGGACCGAGCCGGGGCGGGAGGTGGACGCTTCGGTGGCGGCTTCCTCGAGGACGTTGGGCCGGCGACCCCAGAGGTGAACCTCGGCGCCGTGGTCGACCAGGTGACGTGCGACGCCGCGACCGAGGCCGGTTCCGCCGCCGGTGATGAGGATTCGCTTGCCGGCGAGGGCGTCGGACGTGAACGGGGAGGTGGTCATGCCAGGGGTCCTATCGGTCGGGGAGCGGGAATCACAGTCCCAGGCTCTTGCTGATGATTTCGCGCTGGATCTCGTTGGTGCCGCCGTAGATCGTCGGTGCGAGGGATCGGCGCACCTGCTCTTCCATCCCGTATTCGCGGGTGTAGCCGTAGCCGCCCATCATCTGCATGGCCTCGAGCGTCGTCTTCTTCGCGACCTCGGTGCACTTGAGCTTGGCCATCGAGCCCTCACGGTTGAGATTGTCCTCCTCGCCGGCATCGATGCGTTCGGCAACCTCGTAGACGAAGGACTTCGCGAAGGCGATCTCGGTGGCGAGGTCGGCGATGCGGTGGCGGATCGCCTGGAAACTGCCGATCTTGCGACCGAACTGCTCACGTTCGGTGACGAACGCGATGACGTCGTCGAGCGCGCGTTCGGCCGCACCGAGCGACATCGTGGCGATGAGGAGACGCTCGACGCTCAGACCGCGCATGAGGTGACGCCACGCCTGGTTCGGAGTGCCGACCACTGCGGTGACCGGGACGGCCACGTCGGTGAAGTAGAGGTCGTTGCAGGTGCGGGCCTCCATGGTGGCGATGCCGTGGATCTCGAGGCCGGGGGTGTCGGTGGGCACCATGAACAGGGTCAGACCCTCGTGCTTGGTGCGGGAGGAATCGGTGCGGGCGAGCAGCAGAATGTGCTCGGCGACGTGGGCCGCGGAGATCCACGTCTTCTGGCCGTTGATCACGTAGTGGTCGTCGACGAGCTCGGCCCTGATGCGCACGCCGCCGAGATCGGATCCTGCGCCGGGCTCGCTCAGGGCAATCGCCTCGAGCTTGCCCGCGGCCATGTTCGAGACGATCGTGCGCCTCTGGTCCTCGGTCCCGTAGCGCAGGTACGTCTGGGCGGCGGTCAGGCCGGTCGAGTAACCGGTGATGGGGGCGAGCCCGCGAGAGGTCTCCTCGAGGAAGATGCACTCCTCGACCATCCCGGCGCCGCCTCCGCCGTATTCCTCGGGCAACGACACCGCGAGCCAGCCGAGCCCCGCAAACTTGTCGAGGATGACCTGGCTGTTGGCCACGGTGCCGCCGTCGGTCAGCGCATCGCGTTGTTGAAGTGTCCTGCACTCGGCGTCGCAGAACTCGCGGACCGCGAGTGCGAACTCCTGTTGTTCTCGGCTGAAGCGCATGTCGACAACTGCTCTCTGTGAATGACCGGGAGGGCGACGGAATCTGGTGGCAGGTCACCGGGCGGCGGGACGGTGGTCTCCCGCCGCCCGGGAGCAAGGGGTGGTCAGGCGCCGCGGAACTTCGAGAAGTCGGGCTTGCGCTTTTCGTTGAATGCGCTGATGCCCTCGAGCGCCTCGGCGGACTCGCCGAACAGCTTGAGTGTGGAGTAGGCCATGTTGCCCTGGGCGATGAAGTGCTCGGTGTCGGCGTTGAGCGACTGCTTGAGCACCTTGAGCGAGGTGGGGGAGAGCTGCAGGATCTCGTCGGCCCACGCCCGGACCTCGGCGCGGAGCTGGTCGCCGGGCACGACCTTGTTGACCAGACCCCACTCCAGGGCCTGCTGGGCGCTGTAGCGGCGGCACATGAACCAGATCTCCCGCGCCCGCTTCTCGCCGATGGCGCGGGCGAGGTAGCCGGTGCCCAGGCCGGCGTCGAAGGATCCGACCCGCGGGCCGTTCTGTCCGAAGATGGCGTGCTCGGCGGCAATCGACATGTCGCACAGCAGGTGCAGTACGTGTCCGCCACCCACGGCGACACCGTTGACGGCGGCGATGACGGGCTTCGGGGTGTCCCGGATGACACGGTGCAGGGCCTCGACCTCGAACAGACCGCTGTCGGACGGGCCGTAGTCGCCGGTCTCCATGCGCTGCTTCTGGTCACCGCCCGAGCAGAAGGCCTTCTCGCCGGCGCCGGTGAGTGCGACGGCGCCGACCTCGGGGCTGCCCCAGGCTTCCTTGAAGGCCTTGACGAGCTCGTCGACCGTGCGTGCGCGGAAGGCGTTGTACCGGTCCGGCCGGTTGATCGTGATCCAGGCGAGCCCGTTGTCGACCTCGTACGTCACGTCCGTGAATGCGGTGAAATCAGTCATCGACCTGCTGGTCCCTTCCTGCTCTGGTGGCTCACCGTCGCCGCGAGAACAGGTCGCGGGGACGGGGTCGTCGGGTTTGGTCCGACCGTATGACAAATGTATCCGCGTTAACGGTCGTTTTCAAGGGCGAGTTGCCTGCCGCGTCCTGAGGCCGAGTGGGAACCGCACAATCTGCCCACAGGCGAGGTTGGGGCGAGGGACGATTCCGGTCGAATCCTCGTGCGGGATTTCCGGAGAATTCGGCATCCGCGGCCGGCGCGAGATGCGAATGGTCGTGGGCGACATGCTCGAGTGGCTCGTCCGGCGCAGTCCGGACAAGGACGCACCGGCCGGCTGAGCCGGGGCGTACGCCACCGATGGCTTCCGGCGCCTCGCCTCGTGCCGGAGACCGTGCGTGCGTGGACGCTGCTCGATCAGGAGTGGCCGCCGAGCGGCGACGAGGTCACGGCCACGATGAAGCTGCGCCGGAGCGTGATCGCGGACGAGTGCGCGTCGGTCATCGACCGGCTCTGTTGCGCCGTGACCTGATCCCCATCACGCCGCACACCGGTGCCGGCCAGCCGACCCGCTCGGTGATCGCGAGTTCCCGATCGACCGCCTCCGCGACATCCGGGGCGAACGGAACGACGCGACGGGTGGTGAGGTCGACATGGGGTGCGACGACCTCGAGCGTGTTCGCCAGCGCCTCGGTCGTGTCGTCGACGAGCAGGGCCACGCCGTGGATGATCTTGTCGGAGCGCTCGACGATCCGGAAGTAGGCCGAGACTCGATGGCCGACGTGCACTTCCGCGTAGTACTTCAGGTGATGCTCCGCGGTGAAGAAGCCCTGCTTGCGTGTCGCCCGGTAGTCGTCGGTGAGGCCGATCCGGCGAAACACGGTGTCGATCGCCTCGGCGCCCAGGTCCAGGTAGTGCCGGATGTTCATGTGGCCGTTCGCGTCCTCGAACGCCGGCGGGACGACCAGCGGGCCGTACTCGCGGGGAAGGCGGACGACCTGGTCGTAGGTGGGCGGGGTGACGGTGTCGGTCACGGTGTCTCCTGACGGTTGCGGTCGGTGGCCGGCGCATCGAGATCTGCTCGGCGCGACTGTCGGCGGGCGCCGTTCCTGTCGCCCGGGACGGCGCCGCACGGCGGGGAGCGTTCCCGGAGTATAACGAGCGTTCACGTATCGTGCTAAACTCGCCGAGTGAACAGGAGCCGGAATATTCTCGATATCGCCGCGGAACTGTTCTACAAGAAGGGATTCCATGGTACGAGCGTCGACGAGCTGGGCGCTCGCGCGGGGCTCACCGGCCCGGCGATCTACCGCCACTTCTCCGGCAAGGACGAGATCCTGGCCACCCTGTTCGACGAGGCGATGGACGAGCTGATCCGCGCCGCGGAACCCGTGGACGAGGACGCCGACTGCGACTTCGAGCGTCTGGTCCGCCATCATGTCGAGTTCGCGATCCGGCACCGGCACCTGGTCAATGTGACCCAGCGTGAAGACCGGTCACTGGTGGACCCGTGGCGGCGCAAGGTCAACCGCCGGCGCAAGCTCTACGTCGGCTGTTGGGAAGCCGCGGTGGCCCGGTGCCTCCCTCGGGCGACGCCGGCGGAGGTCGCCGTCGCGACCCAGACCTGCCTGGGCACGATCTTCTCGATCGCCTACTGGCCGACCAAGGTCAGCCGCACCCCCGGACTGGCCGACCTGATCGTCCGTCTCACCAACGAGGGGCTCGACGCCTTCCGCGGCTGACTACCGCCACCGCCGTCCGCACCCTGTGGCCGATGCGCTTCGGTGCCGCGGCGCTCGGGATCAGCGCACCGAAAGTCGAACATCCTGGCGGCGTACGGCGCAGTTGCAGCTCGTCGATGTCCTCGGTGATAGCGCCGATGGTGCCGGTAGATGTGTTCGAACTGCTTGCGCCGGGCACAGCCGACGTCACCGTGGATCCGGATGGCAGGATCGGCGGTACGGCACACGACCCGACGGCGCCGCAGGTCGACCATGGCCACCTTGGCGGTGACCTCGGTCTTACCGAACTCGCCCATCATCCACGCCGTGTTGTGGATCGTACTGCGGATCAACTCGGCGCCGGCCTGCAACTCCACGAGCTGCCATCGGATGCCAGGGTACGAGCGGTACCGAGGCAGGCGGCCGACTCGGCACGCCGAGCCGGGATCGGCATTCCGAGAACGGATCACCTGCGCACAGTAGTCCGCGCGCCCGGCTTCGCTGCTCCGCAGCTACCGTAGCCCCAGTGCCATCCGAACGCTTCGTAAGAGTCTTCGTCGTGGGAGTGGCAGTGCGCGGGACGAGTTCCTACGCTGGCGGCGAGTGGATCTCCTCAGATCCCATCGGGACCTGAGCCGGTGTCGATCAGTCATGCCGATCTTCGGTCCTTCGCCGGGCCACCACGACTCGCAGGCCGGTCGTGCTGTTGTACTTCTGCAGATTCGGGGTCTGCTTCGGGGGCGGTCCCGTTGTCGTCGAGATGTTCGAGCGCCGGGTGGCCCTGGAGGCGGAGTACGAGCAGCGCAGTCTGGACGCTCAATTGGTCGGATGCGTCGCCGGCGACATCGAGTCCGGTGAGTGCATGCACGCGCGCCAGCCGCAGGCGCACCGTGTTCTCGTGTACGCCGAGTCGCTGTGCCGAACCCCGCACATTGCGTGCGGTGTCGAACCAGCACTGCAGAGTGTGGAGCAGATCGACAGTTCCGGGTGCTCCGCGCAGGAGTGGTCCCAGCACGTCGTCGACGAAGTGTCGCACCGCCGAGATCTCGCCGTGGGCGAGGAACAGGCGTGCCGGTCCCAAGTCGTCGACGGCAAGGATGCGGTGGAACGTGCGGTCGGTGAACCGGTCGATGCAGCGCACGGCCTCGCGCGATTCGCGGTACGCGCGGGCCAGCGCTGTGGGCTCGCAGACGGAGGACACGCCGGCGACGAACTCCTGCGTCCGGAACAATGCGTTCGCAGCTCGCGCCAACGCATCCTTGACCCTCGCGACGGTCGCGAAGGCGCCGGTATTCTCGCGGGCTTCGACCAGGAGCAGGATGCCTTCCGAGCCCCGGGTGGACAGTACTTCGACGCCGAGATCTCGTTCCATCCGCTCGGCGAGCACGCGCTCCGAATGGGCGAGGTCGTGTAGGGAAGCGAGAACGTACACCAGCACACGCTGCGCGTGGATATTCACTCCGAGGTACTCGCCACTGGTCGCCAGATCGTCCAGAGCTCCGGTACCGCGTACGAGTTGACGGGTGAGGGAGGACCTCGCGTTCCAGGCGACCCGCGCAATGCGGCGTTGGACGAGGAACTGGGCGCCGATGCGGCGGGCGCTGCGGGCTGCGGCGTACTCGTCCGTCGGGCTCAGCGGTGCCGGATGTTCGTCGATCACGAGCCATCCGAAGTGTTCACCGCGCTCGATGACAGGGGTGACGATCTTGCGACGGGTCAATCCGGTGGTGGGACCGGCGGCGAGCACGACGGGATCAGGGGCCGTGACTGTCCCGGCGCTGTGCGCGCGGAGGATGTCCGTCAGCGCCGGTGCGGCGACGTGCCCGCCCGTGTCGGGGGTCGCGGCGGCGATGGTGCGGCCGCGCCGGTCGAACAGCAGCACGGACTTGCCGGCGAGTGCGGAACAGGCACGCACGATCGCAGACATGCAGTCACCCGCGGTGGCGGCGTCGTCGAGACGTTCGTCGACCAGAGCTCGCTCGGCGGCGAATTTCCGGCTCTGCTCGAGGTCTCGCCACCGCCGCTTGTATTCCTCCGCGTCGAGGACGGTGGTGGCGGCGTCGTCGAGCAGCGTGCGGACCGCGGTGAGGGCAGTTCTCTGCTGGACAGTGAACTCGGCTGTGGAATCGGCATCGGTAAGGACGAGGAGGCGAGCAGGTGCTTCACCCTCGCCCGACAGTCGCAGTAGGCTCGCCCGGGCGACGCCGGGGCGGTCGAGGCCGGTTCCGGACAGCGATCGGCCCGATGCGTGGACGGCGTCGGAGGAGTTCAGTGCGCCGCGCACGGGAGGGCAGTCCGAGCGAACGCGGCGCGGTGTCGACGTGGATACGGTGCCGGGAAGTGGGAGGAGTATCCCGCGGGACTCGTCTGCGACGAGCACGTGGGCGGACGCGAAGCCGGCGTGCGTGGCCGCCTGGGCAAGTAACCCATCGAGCAATCGGAGGAGGGCCGCAGCGGCAGGCAGAGGCGGTGTCATGGCGCTCGTCTCCTTGTCGTCCTGGTCGGCTTCGTCGACGACTGCGCTGCGAGTCCGGTGTGTGCGGAATCGGATCTCGAGGCGCGGCGCGATCAGCTCTCGACGAGCAGCTTCCGCACGGTGGCGGCGTGCTCGACGGAGGCTTCCATCGAGGTGGCGGCGGGGATGAGCGTGATGCTGTCCGCTCCTGCGTCGACGAATGCGCGCAGCCACTCGGCCACCTGTTCGGGCGTGCCGGCCGGGGCCAGGTGCCGGAACTTGTCCCGGGGCAGGCGGTAGAGCGCCTGCATCTGCTCGCCCACCAAGCGGTCGGCCGTGGCGGCGTCGTCGTCGAGACCGCACCAGACGTTCACCCCGAAGGTGCTTAAGGTGCGGTGCTCCTGGGCGGCGGCCTCGAGGATCGCGGTGCGGGTTTCGCCGAATCGGCGAGGGGTCGAGAAGATGGCGAGCCATCCGTCGCCGTACTTCGCGGTGCGACGGATGGCGGCGTCGCCTCGGCCACCGATGACAATCGGCACGGCCGGTTGGGGGGCGGGCAGAATCCGGGCGCGCTCGAGGGTGAAGAACTCTCCGGTGTGGGTGACCTCGTCGCCGGACAGCAACGCTCGGAGAACCTCGAGTGTTTCGTCCAAGCGGCGCCCCCGGGTGCGTGGGTCCGCCCCCCAAGTTGGAGATCTCGGAGCGATCCTCGCCTCCGACTCCCGCGCCGAGAACCAACCGGCCCGGGGCGAGCTGTGCGATGGTCGAGATCTGCCGAGCTGCGAGCAGCGGATGGCGGAGTCCGAGCAGATAGACACCGATGACGACGGAGAGGGTGTCGTGGGCGGCCAGCACCGAGGTGGCGGAGACCATCCCGTCGAAGCCGGTGCCGCCGAGGAAACTGATGTGGTCGCCCACCGTGATGTGGTCCAACCCGGCATCGGCGGCGGATGCGAGCAGTCGCCGCCGCGCCAGCGGATCCGGTACCAGCAGAGAATCCGTGACCGACAAACCGACGCGGACCACCATATCGACCCCTTCCGTTGCAATGGACTGACCGTAAGTCCAAATGCGGGTTCTGGCAAGTGCCCCGGGACGAGCCGAAGTGACAGCCACGTCGCCGTCGCGGATCTCCGCCCGAGGCACGAAGCGGGGCTGCGCCGCTCCGAGTTCGAGGCCGCCCGCGGCCGCCGAGCCCGACCCCCGGCCACGGCACTCGATCCACGGTGGATCGGGGTCCGTGGCGGGACCTGGGCTCGTCACCTCGCAGAATGACTGGCCCAGGTCATCGCCTTCGACAGGTCGGTGCTCGACCTTGCTACAGATACTCGTCGATGCTCCGGAGCCGGCCGCGGTCGGCTTCGAATCCGAACGGGGCGTACCAGGATCGCTGGAAGTCGAGGAGCGGGCGAGAGGATTCGACGACCCATCGGCTCAGTGCGTGGCGGGCGTCGTCCGGAAGTGACTCGTCTTGCAGGACTGTGCTCACCGTGGCGGCGAGAGCGGTGCCCCACTGCATGAGCTCATTGGTGCCTGTGGACGCGGACTCGCGTGCGGTCCTGCCGGCATCGATCTGCTTGGCAAGGGTTCCGGTCGCCGCCGTCGCCGACGGGGACAACCGCATCAGCAGGCCCTCGGCCATTCGGAGATACTCGCCGAGTTCGAATCGGGACCGTTCGTGGATACGGTAGATCCGCGTACGCAGGAACTCCAGATAGTCGACGACGAGGGGGAGTTGTTCGCAGGCGAGGGGGTCGGACTGGTCCACCGCTGGAGCAACGGCGTCGAGCAGTGATTTGCGCAGAGCTCCGAGAGTGTTGCGCGAGTGATCCATTACAGCACCTCGCTCAGGAGAGTGTTCAACTCGTCGGCTGCGACCGCAGCCATGCCCTTGACCCGGCACAGGACGACGTCTTGATGTGACTTGCCCAGCTTGGCGACCCGATGCGCCGAGGCCAGGGTGGAGACCACGATCTGATAGGCGTTGAGAATCTTGTAGAAGGTGATCTTCTCCGGGTCCACTGCCAGTCCGGTGGCCTGCTCGTAACGTCGGTAGAAGTCATCTTCGGGGATCAGGCCACATACCAGGTAGCGGCCGTCCTCGTCATAGTGGCCGAAGGTCGACTGCGTGGTCCACGCGAGATCTCGGTGCCGGTCACCGAGATGGCCGCGTTCCCAGTCGAGCCAGGCCGTGATTTCGAGGGTGGATTCGTCGTAGAGGAAGTTACCGCTGCGGTAGTCACCGTGGACGATCCCGACGTGGTCGAGCACGGGCAGGTGGTGACGCATCCACTGTTCGGCCACGTCCATCAGCGGCAGGTCCCCCGCCCGGTCCTCCTCCCATGTGCGCCGAGCTTGGTTGAGCAGCCACAGCGCCGCGTCGACGGTCCCGATCCGGGGTCGGGTGAGGCTGGTGAACGTCGCTGCGGACAGATCAAAGGTATGCAGGGCAGCAAGATAGGACAAGAACTGGTCGGCGAGTGCTTCGCGGGTGCCGGTGCCGAAGTTCGTGCCCAGTCCGCTGATCTTCCCGGTGGTGGTCGCCGACGGTTTGGTGACCCCGGAGACATAGGAGTAGATCAAGGCGGGTTCGGGGAAGAACTCCCCATCGACGTCGATGAAGTGTGGACGCGGGACGGGGACCGTGCCCTGCACGGCACCGACGAGCTCGAACTCACGGAGGCGGCTGGTGGCATTCGACTCTTCGGCAGGATCCATCCGGACCACCATCCGCTCACTCACCCAGGGCCCGGAATGTTTGCGGTGCAGAGTGAATCCCATTTGCACCTTGGACACACCGCCGGTGAACCATCGTGCGTCCGACACTCGGAAGGGAGCGTCGATGCGGGCGGAGAGGAAGGACTCGACACACCGGACGAACTCGTCGAGGCCCATCCGCCGGTACGGTCCGAGCGCGCGGCGCTTCAACTTGCGGGTCAGTGTCCGGTCCACTTCGGGCTCAGTCGGGTACAGCGCGCGGAGATGTTCGATGTGGGCGTCGGTCGGGTCGTCGGCCCAGTCCCGGTCGGACAGGGGCAGGATTGCGCTGGTCATTCGTGATGGCTCCTACTTCTCCCGGCCGTGGCGGGACATCCGCTCGGCCAGATAGTCCAGGCCGAAGATGTCACCCATCTCGCCGTAGCCGACGGCGGTGCCACGCTCGTATCGGAACAGCGACTGATAGCAGACATGGGACGGGTTGAACGTGTACCACGGGTGGCCCGCGATCGCGCTGCCGAAGAACTCGTGCTTCTTGCCGCGGACGTCGGTGGCGGTGACGTGGTTGCTGAACGCGAGCATGTCGACGCGCTCGGCTCGAATCGTCCCGTCGACCAGGCCGTGGACTTCGCCGTGGTCGACGACGTAGCCGAAGCGGATCTTGTCGTAGAAGACCTGGCCTCGCTCGATCCTCATCGGGACGGCCATGTGCATGGCGAATTCCTCACCGAAGTTGATCGATACCCACGAGACCGAGCGGGTGCCGATTTCCGAGCGTGGTCCCCAACTGTGGTCCATTCCCTCGTAGGATTCAACCTGGTAAGTCTTGCCCCGCAGTTCCAGCTCACCGCGGATGCGGCCTTTGACTTCGAAGTGGCCGTTCTCCCATTCGTCGCCCTTGCGGGAGTCGTTCGACGTGGCCCGATCGATTTCGAGTAGCGGGTTCTGGTCCGGGTCGTGAGGGTCGAACGGGTCGTGCAGTCCTTCGAAGGTGAGGTCGAAGCTTGCTGCGCCGAGGGCGTTCTTGTATTGCATTCGGTAGTTGCGCGGACCGTCCGAGGAGACGGTCAATCCGTTCTCTAGGGAATAGTTGCCGAACGATTCGGGGCACGGTAGGTGCATTTGGGGATCGGTGAAGTCGACCTCGTAGGGTTGGCGGCAGAATCCTTGGCCCAGGATGACCGAGGAGAGGGTGACGCCGAGGTTGGGGCGGGCCAGCACATAGGCGTTGCCCAGGATTCCTGCTTCGGGGACGGAGATGATCAGGACGGTGGTTTCGGTCCAGGTCCGGTCGGTGAGGTCGCGGGGGTGGAATTCGGTGTCGGTGTAGTTGATCATAGGTTTCCTCGCGGTGGAATTCGGTGGGACTGATGGGTCGTCGATGTCAGTCATGCTGAAGTTGGGCAGTTTTCGTGCTCTTCGGTGTGGTTGTCGGGAGGGTCTTGGACAGGGCGATCATGAGCAGGCCCCCGATCCCGAGGACGATTGCACCGACGAGAAAGGAGAGGCTGTTGCCGGCCTCGCCGGGGAACGCGTCGCGGATGATGCCGAACATGTATGGGGAGACGAATCCGCCGATGTTTCCGATACTGCTGATCAACGCGATTCCGGATGCGGCGGCCGCACCGGAAACGACTTTCGGGGCGGTGGTCCAGAACGTCGGAATGGTGGCCATCGCGCCGACTGTGCCGATACAGATCGCGACGGCGGCGACGAATGGGCTCGAGGATACGGTGGCGGCGGCGACCACCCACCCGCATGCGCCGATCAACGTGGGAACAGCGAAGTGCCACATTCGTTCCTGAGTTCGGTCCGAACTGCGGGAGATCGCGACCATGGCGATTCCGGTGAAGATGTACGGTACTGCAGCGATGTAGCCGATGCCGGTTGTGCCGACGGTGCCGCCGGTCATCTCTTTGATGATCGAGGGGAGGAAGAACCCCATGAGATAGATCGGTACGACCATCGAGAAGTACACGGCCGACAGCGCGAGCACGCGGCCATTCTTCAATCCGTCCGTCCACGAGGAGTGACCGGCTTTATCCCCGGCGATGTCGGAGTTTTCCCGGTGAATTGTGTCGGTGATCCATTGCGCTTCCGAAGCATCGAGCCATCGCGCATCGCTCGGCTCGTTCGGGAGGAACTTGAGGATGACCGCGGCAAGGAGCAGGCACGGTAGTCCTTCGGCGATGAACATGAATTGCCATCCGTGAAGGCCCCAGGGGTGGAACGACATGAGGGTGCTGGTCAGAGGGGCGCCGATGGCCGAGGCGACGGGGATGGCAAGGAAGAACAGTCCGAGGATTCGCCCGCGGTTCGCCGACGGAACCCATCGGGTGAGGTAGTACACCACGCCGGGGAGCAGGCCCGCTTCCGCGGCACCCAGGAGGAACCGCATGCCGTAGAACATCCAGACGTTGTCGACCAGTGACATCAAGGCAGTCACCAGGCCCCACGTCACCATGATGCGAGCAATCCAGACTCGGGCGCCGACTCGGTGAAGTGCTATGTTGCTCGGGACCTCGAAGAGTACGTACGCGATGAAGAAGATTCCGGCGCCGAGACCGAAGGCAGCCTCGGACAGGGCGAGATCGGCCTGCATCTCGAGCTTGGCTACGCCGATATTCGTGCGGTCCACGTAACTGAGCAGTGCAGCGAGAAACAACATCGGAACGATCCGGAACGAGATCTTCCGCGAGATGGTGGATTCCGGACTCTGGGGCTCGGAATCGCTCGGTTGTGCGGCGGTGTTCCGCCGGCGGTGGTTGTCCATGGTCATCTGAACCTTCTGAGGTGTTGATCGCGGAGGGGGAGGCCCCAGCGGAGGTGACGACGTCACCGCGAACGATAAGAAGGGCCGGAACGGCAGAACAACGACATGTCCGCCCCATCCGGTACTCCGGGACACGAGCAGGCTGTGGGGGTCGACAGCGTGGTTCGGCAATATACTTGCTGTTCAACGACGGATACGGTAAAGCGCGTCCCGTGGCATTGTCCGTGAGGGGGCGGATAACGCAGGATCCGCGGAGCAGACGAGGGCGTTTTGGGCCGCCGAAGCCACCATCAGTACTCAGGAGTGGTCCACATCTCCTGTAGCGGTCGAGTGTTCTCGCGCCGACTGGGATGCTCTACAACGACAGATCGTGACCAACGAATCGGATCGCACGCACTCGGTTGACGGGGTCGACGGTGGGGAGGGGCGATCGCCTGCGTCCGCATTCGCGGTCTTCTGCGCCCGGTTCGCACATCGATTCCCCCGTGTCGAACCGCGCCGGCGGATGTCGGCTTACGTCCACGGACTCTTGGGCGGTGTCGAGCGCAAGAACGGCTGGACCCTGGCGGAGGCGGCGGGCGAGACCGGCCCGGAGGGTATGCAACGGTTGTTGAATACAGCATCGTGGGATGAGAATGGCGTGCGCGACGATGTGCGTGACCTGGTGGTCCAGGTGGTCGGTGATGTCTGGCGGGGCCTGCTGATTGTCGGTGACCAATGTTTCCCGAAGCGAGGTGACCGGTCTGCTGGGGTGGGGCCCTGGGTATCGGACGCGGGGAGGGCCGAAAACGCGCAGACCGGGATATTCCTGGCGTACGCATCCGAGAGAGGTTGGGGCCTGATCGACCGGGAGCTGTACCTGCCAAAAGAGTGGATGGACGATCGGGACCGGTGCCATGCGGCCGGCATCGATGACTCGGTGGGGTACCGGAGCCCCGCTGATCTGGCCGAGACAATGCTCGGCCGAGCTCTCGATGCAGATGTGCCGTTCGCTTGGGTCACGGCCGGCGTCCTCTATGGGCGGTCGGAGAATCTGCGGAGATTGCTGGAGGAGTGGAGCGTCCCCCATGTCCTCGAGATTCCGGGCGACTGCCGGGTGACCACGGCACACCTGCGGGTCTGCACCGCCGGCGAGGTGATTGACGAATTGTCGGAAACGGTGTGGCACCGTCTCAGTCACGGTGACGATGTGATGGGGCATCGTGTCCGAGACTGGGCCGGGGTAGACCTTCACAGGTCGGGACGACAGTATGCGAACTGGCTGCTTGCCGGACGGTCGATCACCGATCCGTCCGACGTCACCTACTACCTGTGCTTCGGCCCGGCCGGCTGCATCCTGTCCGAACTCGCCCGAGTCGCCGAGGGGCGACGGGCAATCGAGGAGTGTCTCCGAGCCGTCCGGGAAGAAGCCGGCCTCGGGGACTACCAGGTACGTGTGTACCGGGCGTGGTACCGACACGTCACGTTGTCGATGGTTGCGGCGGCGTACCTGTTGATCCGGCGCGGGAAGAACGCGGCCCGCGATGTCGATGACTTGTCGCGGGTACGGCCGGTTCGTTCTCGACCGAGCGCGGTGGCGCCATGGTGGTGAAACGGCAGATGGACTCGTGTGTGTCGATGCGGCTGACTCGATACGAGCTCGTCGTAGACGGCGTCGGGATAGTCGATCGTCGTCCACGTGGTTTCGTCGATCGAGGCGATCGCCACCCGGATCTGCGGGTTCATCCGGGCGGTCACCGAGAACCAGGCTCCGGCCCGCTGCGCGGCGACGACGAACGCGTGACAGAAGTACGCCGAGTCCGCCCGCGCGTAAATCTGCCCGCTCGCCTCGGCGGAGCGGGCGCAGCCGATGGCCTGGGTGAGCGGCCTCCCGCACCCCGCCGAACAGCCGGTTCATCGCCCTGTGGCGGAGAACATCGAGGTCGTCGATGCTGTCGGCACCGGCGAGCATCCCCGCGACGATGCTCGCGGACCTGACCGCCGGGTTCGGTGAACCGACGCTCGGATGCCGGCCGAACAGCTCGTGCAGACCGGTGGTCTCGGCCAGTCGCATCATCGGAAGCCCTGCGGCCGACACGAGGCTCGGATCTTCGAAAACGGGCGTGACGGTGTGAGATGCATTCACCTGCGAGATGCCTCTGTCCTGGTGCCGGAATCGTTGTGTGGAATCTCAGATTCTCCTGCTCTACAGGGGATCTCGCGTTCTGCGGCGCGCTCGCACAGTCACACCCGCAGTGGATCCAGGCTCAGGCGTCGTGCTCGGTGAAGTCCCGGTCGTGGTCGGTGGTGCGGCCGTATCCGGTCTCGGTCATGCCGTGGCGCCAGTAGCCGATGACGAGGGTGGACCTGCGGTCGAAGCCGGCCTCGTTGCGCAGGTAGCTGCGCATCCGCAGCACGGTCTTCGATTCGGCCGACACCCACGCGAATCGCTTCAGTTCGCCGCCGGGGATCGGCACGGCGGTCGCCGCGTCGGCCAGGTGCGTGGTGGTGCCGGGGGCGGCGCCGTCGCGGTGCACCCACCGGATCTCGATGTCGGCGGGGGAGCGCAGGTCCTGGTGCTCGCCCTCGTCGGCGACCTCGACGACGACGGTGCCGCGGGCGCCCTCGGGGAGGCGTTCGAGCATGCGGCCGATCGCGGGCAGCGCCGTCTCGTCGCCGACGATCAGGTACCAGTCGGCCGGGGGTGCGACGATCCCGCCGCCGCCGGCCGCCGCGATGCGATCGCCGGGACGGGCCCGCTCCACCCAGGCGCCGGCCAGGCCCTCGTCGCCGTGCCGGACGAAGTCGATGTCCATCTCGGCGGCCGCGGGGTCGAGTCGCCGCACGGTGTAGGTGCGGACCTGCGCCTTGAGCGTGGGGTCGGGCCACTCGAGGCGCCGGCCGCCGGTGTTGACCGGCAGGTCGAGGTCTCCGTTCTCCCGCGGGAAGATCAGCTTGATGTTGGGCACCCGGGTCGGGTCGCTCGCGTAGACCTCGACGCCGCGGCCGGCGAACGTGACGCGGCGCATGCGGGGGGTGAGGTCCTCGACCTTCGCGACTTCGATGACGCTGGGCAGCAGTCCGTCTTCGTTCGGCATGCCTCACACCTTAGGTGAGCCTTTCCAACCTAAGTGGGGTCGGGTGGTTCCGCAGGCTGGTTCGGCATCGTGGCAGCCGTCACGGCCAGGGCCACCGCGGCCACGAGAAGGGCGACGAACACCGGCGCCACCGCGTCGGCGAGCTGCTCCGGCTCGAGGGGTCCCGATCCGGCGACACCGTGCGCGGCCAGCGCCGAGTTCGCCAGCGCCCCGAACACCGCGACCCCGACGGCGCTGCCGATCGAGCGGGCGAACGAGTACGCCCCGGTCACCACACCTCGCTCGGCCCACGTCACGCTCGACTGCGCCGAGATCAGCGCCGGGCTCGCGATCAGGCCCATCCCGAGGCCGACGAGTACGCAACACCCCGCGACCTGCCACACCGGGGAGCGCTCGTCGAGCAGCGTCAGCAGACCGGTGCCGGCCAGCACCGGGACGGACCCGATCATCGCGGTGTTACGGAACCCGATCCGCAGGTAGAACCAGCCGGAGCGCGCCGCCGCGAGTGGCCAGCCGATCGTCATCGTCGACAGGGTGAATCCCGCTACCAGGGCCGTGGTGCCCAGCGACCCTTGCACGAACGCGGGCACGTAGGAGGTCAGGCCCAGCACCACGGCGCCGACGAGAGCAGCGACCGCGCTGCTGGTGAGCACGACGCGGCGGGCGAAAACCCACGGCGGCAGGATCGGCTCCGCCGCGCGTCGCTCCACCCACACGAACAGCAGCAGCAGCGTCGCGGCGGCCGCGAACACCCCGACGCTCGGCGCCGACGCCCACGCCCAGGCCTGCCCACCCTCGAGCAGACCCAGGATCAGCAGTCCGGAGCCCGCCGCGAGCGTCGCGGCACCGGCCCGGTCCACCGGCCGCCGCGGCCCGGAGGGCCGTGACTCGGTGAACGCCCTCAGCAGCACCGCCACGGCCAGCGCGCACAGCGGCAGGTTGATCCAGAAGATCCACCGCCACGACACGAAGTCGGAGAAGACCCCGCCCACGGCGGGGCCGATGATCGCCGACATGCCCCACACGCTCGCGAGGTAGCCCTGGGCCTTCGCGCGTTCGGCGACGGTGTAGATGTCGCCGGCGATGGTCTGCGCCATCGGCAGCACGGCCCCCGCGCCCAGTCCCTGTACCGCGCGGAACGCGATCAGGGCCGGCATGCTCCATGCCAGCGCGCACAGCGCCGAGCCCAGGGCGAACAGCGCGATCCCGAACACCAGCACGGGTCTGCGCCCGTACACGTCCGACAACTTGCCGTACACCGGCACGAGCACGGCCTGGGTGAGCAGGTAACTCGAGAACAGCCACGGGAACTGTGTGAAGCCGCCGAGGTCCGCGACGATGGTCGGGACGGCGGTGGCCAGGACGGTGCTCTCGAGTGCGACGAGCGCGGTGGCGAGCATCAAGGCCGCGAGAATCGGTCCGCGTTCCGAGCGCAGACCCACGTCGATCCGGGGTGCCGCCGACATCACGCTCCTGTTCGGGGTGGGGTTCCGGTCACGATCATTGTCATAGTGAACGATCCCGGGATCGGGCGGGGGTGCCGTGCAGGTCCGGGCGGCGCACTAGGGTGGCACCGTGCGTCCATCACTCGAGTCCTACCCCCACCTCGCCGGCGGCAAGGTCCGGGACCTGTATGTCATCGACGACGAGCACCTGCTCCTCGTGGCCAGCGACCGGATCTCGGCATACGACCACGTGCTCGACACCCCGATTCCCGACAAGGGCCGGGTGCTCACCGCGATGAGCGTGTTCTTCTTCAACCTGCTCGAGGTGAACCATCACCTCGCCGGTGAGCCCGACGACGACCGCATCCCCGCCGAGGTCCTCGGCCGCGCCCTCGTCGTCAAACGGCTGAAGATGGTGCCGATCGAGTGCGTCGCCCGCGGCTACCTCACCGGATCGGGCCTGATCGACTACCGGAGGACCGGTGGGGTGTGCGGCGTCCCGTTGCCCGACGGCCTCGTGGAGGCCAGCCGGCTGCCCGATCCGATCTTCACTCCCGCGAGCAAGGCCGAACTCGGCGACCACGACGAGAACATCACCTTCGACGAGGTCGTCGACAAGGTCGGCCAGGATCTCGCCGTGAAGCTGCGCGAGGACACCCTCGACATCTACGGCCGCGCCGCGATGTACGCGGCGGACAAGGGCATCCTGCTGGCCGACACGAAGTTCGAGTTCGGACTCGACGGCGCCGGGCACCTCGTCCTCGCCGACGAGGTGCTCACCCCGGATTCGTCGCGCTACTGGCCCGCCGAGGGGTACGAGCCGGGCAAGGTGCAGCCCAGCTTCGACAAGCAGTTCGTGCGCGATTGGCTGACGAGTCCCGAGTCCGGATGGGACCGCACCTCCGACACCCCGCCGCCGCCCCTGCCGCAGCACATCGTCGACGCCACCCGTGAGAGGTATATCGAAGCCTACGAACGGATCTCGGGTCTGTCGTTCTCCGACTGGCTGGAGCCGAGCGCATGACCGCGCCGATCGCCAAGCGGGTGCCGTCCGAGCGGGTGCATCACGGGCACACGTTCGTCGACGAGTACGAGTGGCTCCGCGACAAGGAGAACCCCGAGGTCATCGCCCACCTCGAGGCCGAGAACGCGTGGACCGAGAAGCAGACCGCGCACCTGGCGCCCTTGCGGGAGAAGATCTTCGAGGAGATCAAGTCCCGCACGCAGGAAACCGACATGTCGGTGCCCACCCGCATGGGGGACTGGTGGTACTACGCCCGGACCGCCGAGGGCAAGCAGTACAGCATCCAGTGCCGCTGCCCGATCTCCGACCCCGACGACTGGAATCCGCCGGAGCTGGCACCGGGTGTGGAACTGCCCGGGGAGCAGGTGCTGCTCGACGGCAACGTCGAGGCCGCCGGGCACGAGTTCTTCTCCCTCGGTGCGTTCTCGATCAGCCACGACGGGACGCTGCTCGCCTACTCGGTCGACGTCGTCGGCGACGAGCGCTACACGCTGCGGTTCAAGAACCTCGGCACCGGTGAGCTGCTCGCCGACGAAATCCCCGGGACCGCACCCGGCGCGACGTGGGCGATCGACCACAGCCACATCTTCTATCTCACCGTGGACGAGTCCTGGCGACCGGACACCGTGTGGCGCCACCGTCTGGGTACGTCCCACACCGAGGACGTCCGGGTCTTCCACGAGCCCGACGAGCGGTTCTGGGTGTCCGTGGGCACCACCCGCAGCGAGAAGTACCTGATGATCTGGGTGGGATCCAAGATCACGACCGAGGGGTGGGTCCTCGAATCCGCCGACCCCACCGGCGAGTTCCGGGTGCTGCTGCCGCGGCGCGAGGGGGTCGAGTACGGCGCCGAGCATGCCGTCGTCGGCGGCGAGGACCGGTTCCTGGTCATGCACAACGACGTCGTCGAGGTGGTGGACGACGCGACGGGTGAGATCACGCGCGAGAAGGCGGAGAACTTCGTTCTCGCCGAGGCACCCGTGGACGATCCGTCTGCTCTGCGCACTCTGATCGGGCACCGGCACGACGTGCGCCTCGAGGACGTCGACGCGTTCGCCGGGCATCTCGTGCTCGGTTACCGGCGGGAGGCGCTGACCCGGCTCGCGGTGTGGCCGCTGACCGCCGACGGCTACGGCGAGCTGACCGAACTCGAGTTCGACGAGGAACTGTTCGCCGTCGGTCCGGGTGCGAACCCGGAATGGCACCAGCCGATGCTGCGGCTCGGGTTCACGTCGTTCATCACCCCCAGCCGCGTCTACGACTACGTCGTCGACTCCGGAGAACTGTTGCTGCGCAAGGCCCAGCCGGTGCTCGGTGACTTCGATCCGTCGGACTACGAGCAGCGCCGGGACTGGGCGGTGGCAGAGGACGGCACGCGCATCCCGCTGTCGATCGTGGCCCGCAAGGGTGCGCCCGCGAATGCGCCGGTGCTGCTCTACGGGTACGGGTCGTACGAGGCCAGCATCGACCCCGGCTTCTCGGTGGCGCGGCTGTCGCTCCTCGACCGGGGGATGGTCTTCGCGGTGGCCCACGTGCGGGGCGGCGGCGAGATGGGCCGGCACTGGTACGAGAACGGCAAGACGCTGGCGAAGAAGAACACCTTCACCGATTTCGTCGCCTGCGCCCGGCATCTGATCGACACCGGCGTCACCCGGCCCGACCGCCTCGTCGCCGACGGCGGCAGTGCGGGCGGACTGCTCATGGGTGCGGTGGCGAACCTCGCGCCGGAGTTGTTCGCCGGGATCCTCGCGAACGTGCCGTTCGTCGACCCGCTCACCTCGATCCTGGACCCGTCGCTGCCGCTCACGGTGATCGAGTGGGACGAGTGGGGCAACCCCCTCGACAACCCCGAGGTGTACGAGTACATGCGCTCGTACAGCCCGTACGAGAACGTCGAGGCGAAGGACTACCCGGCGATCCTCGCGATCACCAGCCTCAACGACACGCGGGTGCTCTACGTCGAACCGGCCAAGTGGGTGGCCAAGCTGCGCGCGACGAAGACCGGCGACGCGCCGCTGCTGCTCAAGACGGAGATGAGCGCCGGCCACGGGGGCGTGTCCGGCCGGTACGAGAAGTGGCGCGAGGTCGCCTTCGAGTTCGCGTGGGTCCTCGAGACGTCGGGCGCATATCGTCCCTGAACGTTGTTGTGGCCCAACGCCCTGGTGGCCCAACGCCCTGGTGGCCGAATGCCTGGTGGCCGAATGTCACATTGCGTCGATGTCATCGACGCAATGTGACATTCGGTCCACGGGCGGCTCCCCGGGGCGGCCCCTCGTTCAGCGCGGGGCGTAGCGGATCTGCGGACGGCCGGCGCGACCGTACTCGGTGTGCCGGGCGGCGACGCCGTCGTCGGCCAGGCGTTCGAGGTACCGCCACGCCGTCACCCGCGACACGCCCACTGCGCTGCCCACCTCGGCGGCCGTCAGCGGGCCCGACGCCTCCCGCAGACACCGGGCGACCGCATCGAGAGTGTGGGGCGCGACGCCCTTCGGGGACGACGCACGCGGATCGGAGGTCCGCAGCGCCGCCATCGCCCGGTCGATGTCGTGCTGGCCGGCGGCCGCGCCGGACGCGCCGAGCGCCTCGCGGTAGGCCAGGTAGTGGTCGAGCTTGTCGCTCAGGGCGGCGAAGGTGAAGGGCTTGAGCAGGTAGAGCACGATACCCCGGGCGACGGCGGTGCGAACGACCTCGAGGTCGCGCGCGGAGGTCACGGCGATGATGTCCGGGCTCGGCCGGATCCCGCTCAGCGCCGCCGCGACGTCGAGGCCGCTCATGTCGGGCAGCCCGATGTCCAGCAGCACCAGATCCACCGGCTCACCGGCCTTCGCGGCCTCCGCGACGGCACGCAGCGCGTTCCGGCCGGTGCCGGCGACGGCGACGACCGTGAACTGCGGCAGTCGATCGACGTACGCGCGGTGGGCGTCGGCGATGCGAGGCTCGTCCTCCACGACGAGGACGCGAATCACGGTGCGCCGCCTGCGTGCTCGGCCTGCAGGGGGATCTCGGCGACGACCATCGACCCCAGCGACGGCTCGGTACGCAGGGTGCCGCGGTGCCGCGTCACCACCTGCGCGACGAGGGCCAGCCCCAGGCCGTGGTGGTCTGCCTTCGTGGAGTAGCCCCGCGTCATGGCGCGGGCGAGGGTTTCCGGCGACATCCCCGGTCCGCTGTCCGCCACTTCGACGATCATGTTCGAATCATCCTGTCGTATCGTCACTTCCACCCACGGTTCGTCGACGGCCCGGGCGGCGTCGATGGCGTTGTCCACCAGATTGCCGACGAGTGTCACCAGGTCGCGGGTGCCGAGGGGGGTCGGGCCCAGCGCGGTGTCGTCGGTGACGGTCAGTTCGACGCCGCGTTCGGCGGCGTCGTTGATCTTCCCCAGCAGCAGGGCGACGAGTGCGGGTTCCTGCACCGACGCGGTGAGCCGGTCGATGAGCTGCTGCGACAGGCGCAGTTCCTCCGTCGCGAACGCGACCGCCTCCTCGGGACGTCCCAGTTCGACCATCGTGACGATGGTGTGCAGCCGGTTCGCCGACTCGTGTGCCTGTGCGCGCAGCGCGTCGGCGAAACCGCGGACCGAGTCCAGTTCGCCCAGCACCGTACGTAGCTCGGTGCGATCCCGCAACGTCGTCACCGTGGCGATCCGCCGGCCCTCCCACTGCACCGGGCTGCGGTCGACGACCAGGACGCGGTCCTCGGTGAGAAGTACGTCACCGCGGGCGTCCGCGTCCGGGCCGGCCACCCGCAGCGCCTCGGGCAGATCGTCCGTCGTGACCGGGCCGTCGCCGAGACCGAGGAGGCGCCGCGCCTCGTCGTTGACGACCTCCACGCGGGCGGGGTCGTCGGTGCCGATCACGATCAGGCCCTCCCCGATCGCGTGGAGGACCGCGTCGTGGTGCTCGTAGAGCCGGCGCAGTTCGTCCGGCGCGAGTCCGAGGGTCTGGCGGCGCAGGCGCCGGCTGACGAGCACGGCGCCGGCCGCGGCGACGGCCAGGGCCGCGGCCGACAGACCGAGTAGGGCGGGCAGCCCGCGGGCGAACTGGTCGGCGACCCGCGCGCGGGTGACGCCGACGGAGACGAGACCGACGACCTGCCCGCCGTCGAGGATCGGCGCCACGGCCCGGATGGACGGGCCGAGCGAACCGGCGTAGGTCTCGGTGAACGCCGTGCCGTCGAGCGCAGCGTCGATGTTGCCGCTGAACGGCAGACCGATCATGGCGGGATCGGTGTGGGTGTACCGGGTGCGGTCCGGCGCCATCACGACGATGAAATCGGTACCGGTCGCCTCGCGGATCCGTTCGGTGCGCGGCTGCAGCACCGCCGTCGGATCCGGCGTCCGCAACGCCGCGGCCGTCGAATCGGAGCCCGCGAGAGCCTCGGCGATGCCGAGGACGGTGCGGCGGGTGGCGTCGTCGCTGTCGCGGCGTTCGTCGATCCCGACGAGGACGGTGCCTGCGGCGATGACCAGGGCGAGCACCGCCAGCTGCAGCACCAGCAGCTGACGCGCCACGCTCATCGACGGCCGGTGCGCGGTCGGCGGCACGGGCGTACTCCTTCCGGATGCCGGTGGGTCCGCCTCGTGAGCGCGACATCACCTGAACGAAATGAACGCAACCTTCACCGGGTGAGGCTGCGACACCACCATTTCTATCAGGAACGTGACCGCGATCACGAAGCCCCCGAACCGCCCATCCGAGAGGATCCGCCATGAGCACGTCACCAGACTCCCGGGCACCCGGCGCCACGCCACCGGCCCAGCGCAGAGACCGCACGCACTGGCTCTACGTCGGTGTCATCGTGGCAGTGGTGGCCGGCGTCCTCGTCGGCTGGCTCGCCCCGGACGTCGGCAAGTCGTTCGGCGTCCTCGGCACGATGTTCGTCGACCTCATCAAGATGATGATCAGCCCGGTCATCTTCTGCACGATCGTCCTCGGCATCGGCTCGGTGCGGGCCGCTGCCAGCGTCGGCAAGGTCGGCGGCCTGGCGATGGTGTACTTCCTCGGCATGTCCACCGTCGCGCTGGGCATCGGCCTGGGGGTGGGCAACCTGCTCGATCCGGGCAGCGGCCTCAACCTGTCCCCGGAGGCCGCCGGCGCCGGCGCCGCGCTGGCCGACAAAGCCCATGCCGCGGGCGGGACCATGGACTTCGTCGCGTCGATCATCCCCACGTCGCTGCTGTCGGCGCTGACCGAGGGTAGTGTGCTGCAGACCCTGTTCGTCGCGCTGCTGGTCGGCTTCGCGCTGCAGGCACTCGGCAAGTCCGGCGAGCCGGTCCTGCGCGGCATCGGCTACGTGCAGAAGCTCGTGTTCAAGATCCTGTCGATGATCCTGTGGCTCGCTCCGATCGGTGCCTTCGGCGCCATCGCCAACGTGGTCGGGCAGACCGGTCTCGGCGCGGTCGTCCAGCTCGGCACCCTGATGATCGGGTTCTACCTCACGTGCGTGCTGTTCGTGTTCGGTGTGCTCGGCTCCCTGCTGCGGATGGTGGCCGGGGTGTCGATCTTCAAGCTGGTCAAGTACCTGGCCCGCGAGTACCTGCTGATCTTCGCGACGTCCTCGTCCGAGTCCGCGCTGCCGCGGCTCATCGCGAAGATGGAGCATGTCGGGGTCGAGCGCACGACCGTCGGTGTCGTCGTGCCCACCGGCTACTCGTTCAACCTGGACGGCACCGCCATCTACCTGACGATGGCCTCGCTGTTCATCGCCGACGCGCTCGGTTCGCCGCTGTCGCTGGCCGAGCAGCTCTCCCTGCTGGTGTTCATGATCGTCGCGTCGAAGGGCGCGGCCGGGGTGAGCGGGGCGGGCCTGGCCACGCTCGCCGGCGGCCTGCAGAGCCACCGTCCGGAGCTGCTCGACGGCGTCGGCCTCATCGTCGGCATCGACCGGTTCATGTCCGAGGCGCGCGCGGTCACCAACTTCTCCGGCAACGCCGTCGCCACCCTGCTGGTGGGAACGTGGACCGGAACCGTCGACCGCGGTCGCGTCCGCGACGTCCTCGCCGGCCGTATCCCGTTCGACGAGGAGACGATGGTCGACGACGGCCACGGCCCGGCCGACGCGAAACCTGCCGTCGTGGTCGAGGAGGCGAAGGTCCTGGCGCGCGCCTGACGCGGTACCGCTCGCGGAATCCACTGTGGCCGAATGTCACACCGGGTCGATCAGATCGAACCGGTGTGACATTCGGCCACACGCACGCGCGAGTGCGGGTCAGGCCGGACGGAACCGGGCCGCGACGTGGGCGCCGACCCGTTCGACGAGGTGATCGAAGAAGACCTGCGGGTCCGTGGCGACGACGATCTCGGCGTTCGGCGGCCGGCCCCACATGCCGGACCAGTCGGCGACGGTGGTGCCGCGGGTGAGCCGGCCGTCGAGTTCGACGTCGACGGTCGCCGGGCGGGTGGTGAAAGGCACCGTTCCGAGGGCGACCGCCGCCGCGAACGGATCGTGGACGTGGGCCAGGAAGCCCTGACCCTGGTCGCGGTGGAACTCCATGTAGAAGCGCAGCGCATCGGCCAGGTGCCGCACGATCGGGTTGGACGCCCGCGAGCGCAGACCGCGCGGATCGTCCGGCGAGAGGAGCTCGGCCGGGACGCTTCCCGCGGCCTCGGCCAGACGTCGCAGGTGATCGGGCCGCATCGCGATCGACTCGGTGGTATCGAGGGAGCACACGATCGGCCGGCGGCCGGGTGCCACGGCGGAGAATGCGTCGAACACCGCCTTCGCGGCCTCCGGATCCACCGCGACGTTCCATTCCGAGGTGGGTGTGGTGTTGCCCGGATAGTTGAACGCCCCGCCCATCACGACCAGGCGGCGCAGCCGGTGGGGGAGTTGCGGATCGAGCCGGACGGCCAGCGCCAGGTTGGTGAGCGGACCGGTGACGAGGCCGACGAGTTCGCCGGGGTGGGCGCGGGTCAGCTCCACCCACGCCTCGGCGGCGCTGCGGCCCGACGGGCCGTGACCGGGGGCGGGCAGGTCGGCGTAACCGACGCCGAGTGGGCCGTGCGTGTCCTCGGTGGTCATCAGCGGCGCGACGAGTGGGGCCTCCGATCCGACGGCGACCTCGATGTCCGGTCTGCCGCACACCTGCAGCCACGCCAGGTTGTTCGCGGTCACCTGCGGGACGGGCACGTTCCCGGCGGTGGAGAGCACCGCGGCGATCTCCGCTTCCGGACTCGCCAGCAGGTAGAGCAGGGCGAGAGCATCGTCGATGCCGGTGTCGACGTCGGCGACGAGGCGGATGGGTTCGGGCACCCGCCCATCCTGCAGCACGTGCCCGCGGCCCGGCACGGCCGGTGCCGCGGACTCCCGCTCAGGAGGGTGGTGTCGGGTCGACCAGACCCTCGGGGAGCCGGCGGAACATCTCGGCAAGCTGCGGCAGGAAGTCGCGGAAGCCGCTGGTCTTGCGCCAGAACATGCCGATGTGGCGACGCGGGACGGGCTCGGCGAACCGCAGCAGCCGGATCTCCGGGGGCTGGGCGACCGGGGTGGTGACGGCCAGGCGCGGCAGCAGGGTCACCCCCACCCCGGCGATCACCATCTGCCGCAGGGTCTCGAGGCTCGTCGCCCGGAAGCCGTTGCGTTCGGCGGCTCCGGTCAGTCGGCACACCTCGAGGGCCTGGTCCCGCAGGCAGTGACCGTCCTCGAGCAGCAGCAGGCTCTCGTCCGCGATCACCGACACGGGGGCAGGTTCGGGTGTGCCGGCCAGCGGATGGGAGGCCGGGACGGCGAGCACGAAGTCCTCGGAGAACAGGTACTCCTGGTGCAGGTGGTCGTCGTCGATCGGCAGTGCGAGCACGCAGACGTCGAGGTCGCCGCGGCGGAGCCGTTCGAGCAGGTCCTCGGTCTTCTCCTCGATCAACAGCAGTTCGAGATCGGGAAACCTCGCCCGTACCGACGGCACGACGTGCGGGAGCGGGTACGGGGCGAGGGTCGGGAACAGGCCGATGCGGAGCGTGCCCGACTCCGGGTCGGAGAACTGCCGGGCGATCTCGCGGATGTTCGCGGTCTCGCTCAGAATGATCCGGGCCCGCTCCACGATCTGCGTGCCCGCGCCGGTCAGGGTGATCTGACGCGGGCTCCGCTCGACGAGTTCGACGCCGAGTTCCTGTTCGAGCTTGCGGAGCTGGGTCGACAGCGTGGGCTGACTGACGAAGCAGGCCTCCGCCGCCCGGCCGAAGTGGCGATGGTGCGCCACCGCGGCCAGGTACTCGAGATCACGCAGGTTCACGACGGACGAACTACCGGACGGTCGCGGCGACCGAGTCCTCGGCCGGGGCGCTGGTGCGGATGAGGTGGTCGAACGCGCCGAGCGCCGCGGTCGCGCCGGCACCGGCGGCGATGACGATCTGCTTGTACGGCACCGTGGTGCAGTCACCGGCCGCGAACACACCCGGCACCGAGGTCTGGCCACGGTCGTCGATCACGATCTCGCCGCGCGGCGACAGCTCGACCGTCCCGGCGAGCCACTCGGTGTTGGGCAGCAGACCGATCTGGACGAAGACGCCCTCGAGCTCGAGCGTGTGCGACGTCTCGGTGGTGCGGTCCTGATAGGTCAGGCCGGTGACCTTGGTGCCGTCGCCGAGGACCTCGGTGGTCAGTGCGCTGACGACGATGTCCACGTTCGGCAGGCTGCGCAGCTTGCGCTGCAGCACCTCGTCGGCGCGCAGCACCGAGTCGAATTCGATGAGCGTGACGTGCGCGACGACGCCGGCGAGGTCGATGGCGGCCTCCACACCGGAGTTGCCGCCGCCGATCACGGCGACGCGCTTGCCCTTGAACAGCGGTCCGTCGCAGTGCGGGCAGTAGGTCACGCCCTTGTTGCGGTACTCGGTCTCGCCGGGCACGTTCATCGAGCGCCACCGCGCGCCGGTGGACAGGATCACGGTACGGGCGAGGAGGGAGGCGCCGCTGTCCAGTTCGACCTCGACGAGGCCACCCTCGACGGTCGCCGGCACGAGCTTCGCGGCCCGCTGCAGGTTCATGACGTCGACGTCGTACTGACGGACGTGATTCTCGAGCGCGGCGCCGAGCTGGGGACCTTCGGTGTAGGGCACGGAGACGAAGTTCTCGATCGCCATCGTGTCGAGCACCTGGCCGCCGAAGCGCTCGGCAGCGAGTCCGGTGCGAATTCCCTTGCGGGCGGCGTAGATCGAGGCTGCGGCGCCGGCCGGTCCGCCGCCGACGACGAGTACGTCGAACGGGTCCTTCTCGGCGATCGCGGCGGCCGCGCGGTCTGCGGCGCCGGTGTCGAGCTTGCCGACGATCTGCTCGAGGCTCATGCGGCCCGAGTCGAACAGTTCCCCGTTGAGATACACCGTCGGTACGGCCATCACCTGGCGTCCGTCGACCTCGTCCTGGAACAGGGCGCCGTCGATGGCGACGTGCGTGATGCGCGGATTGAGCACGCACATCAGGTTCAGGGCCTGCACGACGTCCGGGCAGTTCTGGCAGGAGAGCGAGAAGTAGGTCTCGAAGTGCAGTTCGCCGTCCAGGTCGCGGACCTGCTGCTGCAGTTCCTCCGGCTCCTTCGACGGGTAACCGCCGACCTGGAGGAGAGCGAGTGCGAGGGAGGTGAACTCGTGACCGAGCGGGATGCCGGCGAAGCGGACCTCGATATCGGTGCCGACCCGGTGGATGGCGAACGAGGGGCGTCGTGCGTCGTCGTCGCGGCGCTCGTGGGTGATCTTGTCCGACATCGCCGCGATCTCGTCGAGAAGGGCGGCGAGTTCGGCGGACTTGGGTCCGTCGTCGAGGGAGGACACGAGCTCGATCGGCAGGGTCAGCCGCTCGAGGAGGGACTTCAGTTGGCCGGCGAGCGAGGCTTCGAGCATGGGTATCTACTCCATCGACGGGTGGGGAACGGTGATCGGAATTCGGCACGGCGCCGGGTGGCTCGGCGCTCCGGGAGCGCGGGGCCCGATGTGGGCCGGGCCCCGCGCCGCAGGAAGGTCGGATCCGGAGGTGTCAGATCTTGCCGACGAGGTCCAGCGACGGGGCGAGGGTCTCGGCGCCCTCTTCCCACTTGGCCGGGCAGACCTCGCCCGGGTGCGACCGGACGTACTGAGCGGCCTTGACCTTGCGGACGAGCTCGGCGGCGTTGCGGCCGATGCCCTCGGCGGTGACCTCCATGAACTGGACGATGCCGTCGGGGTCGACGAGGAAGGTGCCGCGGTCGGCCAGGCCCTCGTTCTCGCGCAGCACCTCGAAGTCGGTGCTGATTTGCAGGGTCGGGTCGCCGATCATGGCGTACTTGATCTTGCCGATGGTCTCGGAGGAGTCGTGCCACGCCTTGTGCGTGAAGTGGGTGTCGGTGGAGACCGAGAAGACCTCGACGCCGAGCTTCTGCAGCTCCTCGTAGTGGTCGGCAAGGTCACCGAGCTCCGTCGGGCAGACGAAGGTGAAGTCGGCCGGGTAGAAGAAGAAGATCGCCCACTTGCCCTTGATGTCCTCGTCGGAGACGGAGATGAAACCACCCTCCTGGTAGGCGGTCGCGGAGAAGGGCTTGATCTGCTTGTTGATCAGGGCCACGTTGAACCTCTGTTCGGTCGATAGGGATTCTGACCTTTCAAACACTAACGAGTTTCGATAGGCAGGGCCAATCGATCGACTGCATTCGATTGATAGTCTGCATCTATCGATCCGATCGGCGCGGCGAAACCCCAGTTGGGCGACCGAACCGCCGTCCAGGCGCAGGGGCACGCGCGTCGAGACGTGACCGATATCACGACTGCTGCGAGGCGGTGTCGGTGACGCGGAACACCGGGTAGCGCGAGGCCACGGCCGCGAGTTCCGCCCGGGTGGGTGCACCGGCCAGGCCGAAGTACATGTCCGCCTCCCGAGCGATCTTCCGGTGGCCGGGTTCCCGTCCGCCCCGCAGCAGGTAGGCGCGGAGGATGTCGGCGCGGCCGGGGACCGGTACCTCGACCAGGGTGACCGCCCGACGTCGGCGACCGCGGACCAGCAGTGCGCGCCCGGCGGCAGCCCGCACGTTGCGGGCCCACTGGGACTGGCCGGCCAGCGACAGCAGGTACTGCTCGCCGTCGTGGTCCAGCAGCAGCAGATTGGTCCGGCGCACGACACCGGAGCGACGGCCGGGGACCTCCAGCGTCACGACATTCCGCGGGCTGAGCCGCAGCCGGGTCAGTGCGTGGCCGAGCCACTGCAGCCGCGCGTACACCGGCGGTGGGGGCCGATACCGGCCCGCTCCGCCGTAACGGGGCGCGGCCACGGCGCTCCGGAGCCTGCGCAACCGACCGGTCCGGGGGCGGTCGAGTTGCCGGGCCAGGTGGTGCAGCGCCCCGGCCGTCCCGGTCGTCAGCGGCAGCCCGTGCCCGGGGGCGAGCATCTGCGGCTGCAGCGCCGCCAGGGCAGCGACGGACCGCACTGCCGCCGGCCGGCTCCAGGTGGTGTACCGGGGTGGCCCGGCCAGCCGCTGCCGGCCCGTCAGCACCCCGGTGACCGAGTTCAGGTCCACGGTCACGGTGGCGTCCCCGGTGATCAGCACGCCGTCGCTGCGCCGCAGGTAGGCCACGTGCCCAGGGGTGTGCCCGGGGGTGTGCACCCATTGCCAGTCCGGCAGCCCCGGCACCGCGCCGCCCGGCTCCAGCGGGCGCACGACGTCGGTGATGTCGCCTGCGTGCTCGATCCGTGCCCGAGTTCGCCGGGGCAGCAGTCGCATCAGTGGGGCCACCACCCACCGGTCCAGCGGCATCGTGAACTCCGGCAGGTAGCGGCCCGCCGCCATCGGCAGCTCGGCGGGGTGCACGTACACCGGCACCCGCCAGGTCCGGGCCAGCGCCCCGGCCGCCCCGCAGTGGTCCGGATGGATGTGGGTCAGCACGATCGCCGCCGGTTTCGTGCCCCGGCCGAACAACGACTCTGCTGCCGCGGTGACGATCTCGGCGCTGCCGGACCAGGCCGCGTCCACCAGCACCCACCTCGCTGCCGACCCGAGCAGGTAGACGTTGGGGGCGGCGGCAGTCCGCCCGGCCCGGAGGAGGTGGACGCCGGGGGCGATCCGGTGTGGTCCGGTGCGAGAGGTCATCGGGTACTCCTGCGGTGGTGATCGTCAGGCAGGCGGAGCCGGGTGGCGTGCTGCCACGCCGCGAGCCGGTCGCGAGCCCGGGCGGCCCGCAGTGCCAGGATCGCCCCGCCGAAGGGTGGGCGATCCGAACCCCTCTCCGGTTCTCTGTCCGGCAGCGCAGTGAACCGATCTCCGGTCAGTGTATTCAGCCCTGCTCGACTTCGATCCACGTCGTCCGGCGCATGCCTGCGACGCGGGGCCACGTTCCGCGTTGACCGCGCGCCTCCGGGAGGTTGTGCCGATGCCCGCTCCGCGCGACCATCGTTCGATGACCGGCCATGTCGAGGTCCGGGCGTACGCCGAGTTGAACGACTTCGTCGCGCCCGAGTCGCGGGGCGTCGCGGTGCGACGGCCGTTCCGGAGCCACCAGACGGTCAAGGACGTCGTCGAGGCGATGGGCATCCCGCACACGGAGATCGATCTGATCGTGGTCGACGGGGAGCCGGTGGACTTCGCGTACCGCCCGCGGCCGGGTGCCCGCATCGCGGTCTATCCGTTGTTCGAGGCGCTCGACATCGAACCGATCACCCGGCTGCGCCCGGTTCCGCTGCGGGAGCCCCGGTTCGTGGTCGACGTGAACCTGGGCCGGCTCGCACGCCTGCTCCGGCTGCTCGGGTTCGACGTGATCTGGACGTCGGACATGGACGACGCGGAACTGGCGCGGATCGGGAGTGCCCATCAGCGGATCCTGCTGACCCGCGACCGGGGACTGCTCGAGCGCCGGGAGATCACCCACGGGCTGTTCGTGCACGCCGACCGTCCGCTCGAACAGATCGTCGAGGTCGTGCGCCGGCTCGATCTCGGGGCACGGTTCGCTCCGTTCACCCGATGCCTGCGCTGCAACGGCAGGCTCGTCGCCGTGTCCAAGGAGGAGGTGCTCGATCAGCTCGAGCCGCTCACCCGCCGCTTCTACGACGAATTCTCCCGCTGCACGGACTGCGGTCGGATCTACTGGGCGGGCTCGCACCACCGGAATCTGGTCGCCCTCGTGCGGGAGATCGATGCGGAGCTCTGACGCGCTCAGACGCGCAGACCGACCTCGACGATCGCCTGGGCGACGGCGCGCACCGGCGCCTGACGGCGGCGCGCGTAGGAGCGGATCAGCTCGAATGCCGCAGCCGGGGTGACGCCGCGGGCCTGCGCGGTGATGCCCTTGGCCTGCTCGACGACGATGCGGGTGTCGAGCGCGGTCTGCAGCTGCGCCGAGAGTTGTTCCTGCTGGCGCATCTTGTCGGAGTTGACGATGTAGCCGGTGGCCATGTCGGCGAACACCTGCGCGGCGGCGAGCTCGTCGTCGGCCCATTCCCGGGGTTCGCGGCAGTAGAGGTCCAGGGCGCCGACCTTGACCTCGCCGAGTTGCATCGGGACACCGGCGACGGCGGCGATCCCGAGCCGCCGCGCCTCGGCGGCGAATTCCGGCCACAGGTCGTCGCGGCCGCGGACATCGGCGACGGCGATGGTCTCGCCGTGGGTGAAGGCGTGCGCGCACGGTCCGGCGTCGAATCGTTCCTGGCACCGCTCCATCGCGTCGACCTGTTCGCCGGCGGCGGTGACGAACCGGAGCCGGCCGTCGACGTGCAGAGTCACTCCCGCTCCTGTCAGTTCGAGCACGGAGGTCACCTTGCCCACGACTGCGTCGAGAGCGGCGTCGACCTCGTACGGGGTCAGCAGGCGCTGCGCGAACTTCGACAGCGCAGCGACGAACTCCTCGTGCCGGTAGGCCATCACCACCCCCTGGGCCGCGCGGACGTATCCCGATTCTTCCGTACTGCAAGTGTTCCCCGGAACGCCGAGATGATGCCGCGAAAGTCCGGATCCGGACCGCTCCACGGCCCCGGGTGGCGCCGAGCGGCCGGATCCCTAGGATTCGATCACGCGATCCGGGCGCCGCGGGCGCGAGCAAGGAGGCTGTGCGATGAACGAGGAAGCCGGCCCTCGGGACGTCCCCGACACCGAGGCGAGAGCCGAGTTCCGGTCCAGCTACCGCCACGGCTTCCTGCGGGTCGCGGCCTGCGCGACGCCGACGGCGATCGTCGACCCGGCGGCCAACGCGGCGACGGTGCTGCGGGCCGCACGGGTCTGCCACGACGACGGGGTCGGGCTCGCGGTGTTTCCCGAGCTGACGCTGACCGGGTACTCGATCGAGGACCTGTCGATGCAGGACACGGTGCTGGAGGCGGCCGAGCGGGCACTGGCGGAGGTCGTCGCCGGCTCGGCGGGCCTCCTGCCCGTCCTGCTGGTGGGGCTGCCGTTGCGGCCCCGGCACCGGATCTACAACGTGGTGGCGGTCGTGCACCGCGGGCGGATCCTGGGGGTCGCACCCAAGTCGTATCTGCCGACGTATCGGGAGTTCTACGAGCGCCGGCAGCTCGCACCGGGCGACGACGTGCGCGGCACGGTTCGCCTCGCCGGTCACGAGGTTCCGTTCGGTCCCGACCTGCTGTTCGAGGCCACGGATGTTCCCGGTCTGGTGCTGCACGTGGAGATCTGCGAGGACATGTGGGTGCCGATCCCACCCAGCGCGGAGGCCGCTCTGGCCGGCGCCACGGTGCTGGCGAACCTGTCGGGCAGTCCGATCACCGTCGGCCGCGCCGAGGACCGGCATCTGCTGGCTCGTTCGGCGTCGTCGCGGTGCCTGGCCGCCTACGTGTACTGCGCGGCGGGAGCGGGGGAGTCCACCACCGATTTGTCCTGGGACGGGCAGGCAATGGTGTACGAGAACGGGATGCTGCTCGCCGAGACCGAGCGGTTCCCGCGCGGCGAACAGCACGCGGTGGCCGACGTCGACCTCGAGCTGCTGCGCAACGAGCGCACCCGCATGGGCACCTTCGACGACAACCGGCGTCGTCACGCCGCCCGTCTCGACGCGTTCCGCCGCATCACGTTCACCCTCGCACCCCCGCTCACCGACATCGGCCTGCGACGCCGGGTCGAGCGCTACCCCTTCGTGCCCGCCGACCCGGCCCGCCTCGAGCACGACTGTTACGAGGCCTACAACATCCAGGTCGCGGGGCTCGAACAGCGCCTGCGTGCGCTGAGTGGTCCGACGGCGGGCGGGCCGAAGGTCGTCATCGGGGTGTCGGGCGGACTCGATTCCACCCACGCGCTCATCGTGGCGGTCAAGGCGATGGACCGGCTCGGCCGTCCGCGTGAGGACGTGCTCGCCTTCACCCTCCCGGGGTTCGCGACGAGCGACCGGACCCGGGAGAACGCCCGCCGGCTGTGCCGCGCGCTCGGGGTGACGCTCGAGGAAATCGACATCACCCGTGCCGCCCGCGTGATGCTCGAGGACCTGGGTCACCCGTTCGCGCGCGGGGAGCGGGTCTACGACATCACGTTCGAGAACATCCAGGCCGGGCTGCGCACCGACTACCTGTTCCGGGCCGCGAACCAGCGCGGTGGGCTGGTGCTCGGGACGGGGGACCTGTCGGAGATCGCACTGGGCTGGTCGACGTACGGCGTCGGGGACCAGATGTCGCACTACAACGTCAACGCCGGGGTGCCGAAGACGTTGATCCAGCATCTGATCCGCTGGGTCGTCTCGTCCGGGCAGTTCCACGCCGAGGTCGGCACCGTTCTCGAGGCCGTCCTGGGTACCGAGATCAGTCCCGAGCTGGTCCCGGTCGGGGAGGGGGAGACACCGCAGAGCACCCAGGCCGCGATCGGTCCGTACGACCTGCACGACTTCTTCCTGTTCCAGGTGCTGCGCTTCGGGTTCCGGCCGTCGAAGATCGCCTACCTGGCGTGGCAGGCCTGGCACGAGACCGGTGCCGGGGACTGGCCGGCCGGCCATCCCGAGCATGCCCGCCGCGCGTACGACCTGCCCGAGATCCGGCGGTGGCTGGGCGTGTTCGTCCAGCGGTTCTTCGCCTTCAGTCAGTTCAAGCGGTCCGCGATGCCGAACGGTCCGAAAGTGGCTGCCGGTGGCTCGCTCTCACCGCGCGGGGACTGGCGCGCGCCCTCGGATGCGTCCGCGCGCATCTGGCTCGACGAACTCGAGCGGGAGGTGCCGCGCGACCGGGACTGCTCAGGTGCCGAGGAGATCGGTCAGCGGTGAGTCGGCTCGCCGGCCGCGCAGCGCCGCCGAGACACCGTCGAGGATGTGCTCGAGGACGGCCCCCGACGTGGCGAAGTTGATGCGCACGAACGCTTCTGCCGAACGTCCGAAGGGTCGGCCGCCGTCGACCAGCACCCGGCCGAGGTCCCGGATCCGGCGGACCGGATCGTCGACGGCCAGAGCCGAGACATCGACCCAGCTGAGGTAGGTGCCCTCCGGCCGATGGTGGCGGGCTTCCGGCAGGTGCTCACGCAGGACCGTGTCGACCCGCCGGCGGTTGCGGTCGAGCACGCGGAGCAGGGCCTCCTGCCAGTCCTGGCCGTGTCGCCATGCGGCCAGGGTGCCGAGCACGGCAGGGGTCGAGACGGTGCCGTACAGGTCGGGCGGTTCTCGGTCCCGCACGGCAAGCAACTGCTTCGACCCGTAGTGCGCGACGGCACAGCGCAGGCCGGCGATGTTGAATGCCTTGCCGGCCGAGGTGAGGGTGATCGTCCGCGCCGCCGCGTCCGCACCGATCGACGCGAACGGGATGTGCCGGTGGGGCGCGTAGATCAGCTCCGCATGGATCTCGTCGCTGACGACGAGCAGGTCGAACTCGGCGGCAAGTTCGGCGATGCGGGTGAGTTCGGGACGGGTGTGGACCCGTCCCGTCGGGTTGTGCGGGTCGACCAGGACGAGCACTTTCGGGCGTTCGGCGACGAGCGAGACCCGGAGCGCGTCGAAGTCGAGCCGCCACCCCTCCGGGGTGTCGACGAACGGGAATTCGACGGTCCTGCGGCCCATGGTCGCGATCGTGGCCAGGAAGGGCGGGTAGTTCGGGGTCTGGATGACGACACCGTCGCCGCGCTCGGTGTGCACATGCAGGATCAGCTGCAGCGCCTGGATGAGATCGGTCTGCTCCCGCACGTCGGCGGGGTCGATCGTCCATCCGTAGCGGGACTGCATCCGCCGGGCGAACTCCGCGCGCAGCGGGGTGCCGCCGGCCCAGTCGGGGTAGCCGAGCTCTCCCGACCGGGCCGCGTCGCACAGCGCGTCCCGGATCGCGGGGGCGATCGGGAAGTCCATGTCGGCGACCCAGGCCGGCAGGGCGCCCGCGCGGACGGCACGTGCCCACTTGACGCCGGTGCGACGGACGAGATCACCGATCTCGAGGTCGTCGAATCCGGGTTGCCGGGCTTCCGGCGCGGGTGACGCTCCGGTCAACGGGGATCCCCGGGTCGAGGTCGTCTCCGGTGCGGCGATCCGCATCCGGTCGGCGTCGTTCCTCGTCGGGTGGCCGAACGGTCCATGCAGTGAGTGTGCCCGCGGCGCGGATCGGGCGGAGGCGAACCCGAAATCCGACCCGGGGCCGATGCTCCGTCACCCTGCTGTGGGAGACGGCGACCCGGGTGCCTTCGAGTCGGCCGGTCGGTCAGTCACGGCGCAGGGTGCGGCCGTCGGGCAGGGTGCGGCCGCTCAGCAGTGCCACCAGGCGGCCGCTGTCGGTCCGCACCACCTCGCCGCTGCCCCAGCTCCAGTCGGCGTCGTCGGCTTCGAGCCGGACCTCGGTCAGGTCGACCCCGAACACTGCGCCGTTCGCGGCGGTGAGCTGGTCGAGGACGGCTACCACGGCCTCGGCCGGGGCAACCGTCGGCCGCTCGAGCGCGACCGTGACGTCGAGGGAGTGGATCACTGCATGGCTGAGCGCGCCGGCCGCGCCGCCACCCGGCGGCTGCCACGCGTGCAGCAGCGGCGACCGGAGATGGGCCAGGTGTTCGGAGACCGGAAGGAACGCGTCGCGGGCGGCCACGGTGTCGGACAGCACGGTGAAGTCGCCGCCCGCCGCCGCCATCTCGGCTCCGAACTGTTCGGGTGTGAGCCGCGCCGGCATCGTTGCGTGCGCGACCACGTGGCGCACCTGCCATTTCTCGCAGAGCGAGGGCGCGTCCCAGGTCTCCGCGGGGACGGAGGCGAGCAGGTCGGCCAGGCCGTCGTAGGTCGGCGCGACCCCGGATTGCAGGTTCACAGCAGGTCCCTTTCACGCGGTGGGCAAGGTGATCCTCGAGCTCGCAACGCGAGACGAGGAAGCCGGCGCGGGGCTCGGACGAGCGCCTCGGCGGGCGCGTGTCATCGATATTCCGAACCTTCCGCAGTCGAAGCACCCGCGCCGGCGATGACGGTGATGCGAGAGTTGAGACTCCGCGGACGGGACGAACTCATCGGGGGACGGTGGAGCCGCGGCCACGGCTCCTGCCCGACTGTCGTGTACCGAGACGACCGGTGGGTATTCGACAGGGACGGATCGCCGGCCCCGGCGCGGCGCCCGACACCGACCACGGGAGGAAACGAACAGTGACCGACTTCGGCTACACCATGCTCTGCGAACAGTCCCGGCCCGACCACCTCGTCCGCGACGTGCAGATGGCGGAGCAGGCCGGCTTCGATTTCTCGGTGATCAGCGACCACTACAACCCGTGGCTGGAGGAACAGGGACATTCCGGATACGCGTGGTCCGTCCTCGGTGCCGCGGCGCAGGCCACCGAGCGGATCCCGCTCATGACCTACGTGACGTGCCCGATCCTGCGGTACCACCCGGCGGTGGTGGCGCAGAAGGCGGCGACGATGCAGATCCTGTCCGGGGGCCGCTTCCGCCTCGGGCTGGGTGCGGGGGAGAACCTCAACGAGCACGTCGTCGGCAAGGGCTGGCCCGCCGTCGGCACCCGGCACGAGATGCTGGCCGAGGCCGTGGAGATCATCTCGGCACTGTTCGACGGGGGGAACGTGAACTTCCGCGGCGACTACTTCGACGTCGAGTCCGCGCACCTGTACGACCTGCCCGAGGACAGGGTGCCGATCGGGATCGCCGTCTCCGGTCCGCGGTCGTGCTCCCTCGCCGGGGAGAAGGCCGACCTCATGGTCGCCACCGAACCCGAGCCGGACCTGACCCGGATGTTCGACGAAGCGGGGGGAGCGGGCAAACCACGAGTCGGGCAGATCGCCGTCTCCTACGACACCGACCGGGACGCGGCTGTGCACCGGGCACACGAGCAGTTCCGATGGTTCGGCCTCGGCTGGAAGGTCAACCCGGATCTGCCCGCACCGTCCTCGTTCGCGGCCGCGACCCAGTTCGTGACGCCCGAACAGGTCGGGGCGCAACTTCCGTGCGGCGACGACATCGACGAGTACGTCGACAAAATCCGGCCGTTCGTCGAGGCGGGGTTCACCGAGGTCGCCCTCGTCCAGATCGGCGGTGACCGGCAGGAACCGTTCATCCGGTGGGCCGAACAGGAGTTGCTGCCGGCGCTCCGCAGTCTGCTGCCGGGCTCGTGAAACGCGGGAGCCGCGCGCCGCGATGGTCTCGGTAGAAGTCAGTTCTCACTGACGCCGCAGGCCTCGTCAGCGGTGTGCTCCGGCAGGCGCAAACCGACGGTCGTCCGGCGTCGAAGGGTGTCGAGATGTACGTCGAACCGCGCGTGGCCGGACTGCGTCAGTGGCGCACCGAGCGTCTCGAGGATTTCGTGGCCGAGCTCGAACGCACGACCGACCCTGCCCTGCCGTGTTCCGCCCGCGACGTCGCGCGTACCGAGCTGGCGTCGCGCCGGGAGGGCGGAACGGTGGACTGGGTGTGCCGGGTCAGGACCCGGCCCGGGTCCGGCGGTCGTTCCTCGCTGCTGACCCTGGCGCTGCCCATCAGGCTGTCGGAACCGGAGGTGCGCCACGCGGCCCTGGCCCGTGCCCGCGAACTGTTCGGGTCCGACGTCGTCGTCGACAGCGTGCAGTTCGGCAACTGAGGAAGTTCGCCGGAACGGTCAGGGACCGAGCCGCACCGCCGAGATCACGCCGGAGACGGTGGCGGCGGTACCGACCGCGACGAAGCCGGTGACCATGGTGGCGACGGCCCCCGCGGAGACCACGGTGCCGAGCACGCTACCCAGCCGCGGACGCAGGCCGGGCGTCGTGCGGGCCGGGGCCGGGTCGTCGAGGCGTATCGGGTGGGGCGCCGTCGCGGGCGGCAGAGCGAAGAGAGGATCGGTTCGGTGGGCGAAGTTCTCGGACATCAGTGTCTCCCCGTCCGTCGTTGACACTTTGTGCGTCCAGTGTCGCGGCGGTGGGTCTCCGGCAGATGGCCGCATTTTGAACTCTGGGTTTCGTGGAGCAGGCATGCACGCGCCCGGACGCCGGCCACCGCCCCCTGCGCGGTGACCGGCCGCCGGTCCGCATCCCCACTCGGCGTTCCGGCGCGATCCCCTCCGAGGAGGGGCCGGGAGCGACGGCTCCGGCTGCACGAGAGTGCGGCCTGTCCGACAGCCTCCCTCGTGTGCAACGCATCGGAGCCTGCCGCGGTGCCGGAGTGAGGGCCTGCGAACGGGGTGAAACCGGGGGTGAATTTCGAGCACCCGGCTCGGACGAGAGGACGGCGCCTCGGACGCCGTCCCGGGGACCCGGGCATTCGGGACCGGCCCTGCGATCCGTGCCGATCCTCGACATGCATAATGACCGCAGCGTTGCTGACGCCCATGCAGGGAAAGTCCGGTCCGAGTCCGGCGCTGACCCGCAACGGTAGACCGTCCACCCGACGGTGAGCCCGATCGCCTGCATGGACGTGCGCGACTCCGGTATTTCGTCGTGGTCTACGAGATGGAGTCCAGCAGGGTAGTCGGTGACCTCTGTCCGGGGCCGCTGCCGTGCCGGAGTCTGCCTCGTGCCACCTGAGCAGAGCACGAGGTCCCATGCCCGTCGACTTCCGCCGTCCCGCCCGCGATGCCGCGGCGGCTCTCGCCGTCCTCACCGTCGCCATCGCGGCCCTGACGGGCTGTTCGCGTGGTGCTGACACCGGCGCCGGCCCGTCCGCCGCGGCCTTCGACGAACCGGTCTCGATCACCAATTGCGGTCGCACCGCCACCTACGACGCGCCTCCGCAGCGGATCGTGTCGATGAACGACCACGTCACCGAAACCCTGATCCAGATGGGTGTGGGGGACCGCATCGTCGGCATGGGGTACGGCGAGAAGGACGACCCGCTCCCCGAGACGGCCGAGCAGTTCCGGGCGATCCCGTCGCTGGCCGCCGAGTACCCGACGTACGAGCAGATCCGCGACCTCGAACCGGACCTGGTCGTCGGCGGGATGCGCAGCGCATTCGACGACAAGACCGGCCGGGGTCGGGACGCGCTCGAGCAGGCGGGTATCCACACGTTCCTGTTCTCCGAGTACTGCGGTGCCGGGTTCTCCGATATCGCCTTGCTGGAGAACGACTTCGCCCAGCTCGGCGCTCTGCTCGGTGCCGAGGAGCAGGCCGCGGAACTGACCGAGTCGATCACCACCGAACTCGACGCGGTACGTGCCCGGCTGGAGCAGGCCGGCGTCGCACCCGTGCGCACCTTCTTCTACGACTCCGGCGAAGCCGAGCCGCTCTCGGTCGGTGGCGTGGGCATCGGCAACCTCATCGCCGACTACGCCGGCGCCGACAACATCACCGCCGAAGGCCCGAAGCCGTACTTCACCACCGGCTGGGAGATCGTCGGTGAGCGTGCGCCCGAGGCGATCGTCGTACTCGACTACGGCGCGACCAGCGCTCAGGACAAGATCGCCTATCTGAAGAACCAGCCGATCGTGGCCACCACGCCCGCCGTGCGTAACGACCGTTTCGTCGTCGTGCCGCTCGACGACTTCTTCGAGAGTTCGCGCATGGTCGACTCGGTCGCGACGATCGCCCGCGGACTGCACCCGGCCGCGTTCCCGGACGCGCAATGACCTCCGCCGGCACCCTGACCGGCCCCTCGTCGCCGCACGCGCCGGCCCCGGCGGTCCGGGAGAGTGCCGGGGGCGCGCCACATCGTTCACTGTGGCTGATCCTGCCGCCGCTGCTCGCCGCGCTCGTGCTGGCGCTGGCGGGCGCCGTGTCGCTGGGCACGGTGAACATCCCCTTCGGCGACGTGTGGGCGATCGTCGTGCACCGCCTCGCACCGGGAACCTTCACGCCGTGGTGGACCGCGGCGCGGGAAGCGATCGTCGTCGACTCCCGCCTGCCCCGAGCGTTGACGGCCGCCGTCGTCGGTGCCGCGCTCGCGATCGCCGGCGTGGTGGCGCAGGCGGTGACCCGCAATCCGCTCGCAGATCCCTACCTGCTGGGCGTGTCCTCCGGTGCCGGGTTCGGGGTGGTGCTGGTGACGGTCCTGGGTGTCGGTGGCGGCGCACTCGGTGCCTTCACCCTGCCGTTCGCGGCCTTCCTGGGAGCCCTGGTCCCGCTGGCCGGTGCGGTCGCGGTCAGTGTGCGCGCCCACGCCGTCACCGCGATCGTCCTCGTCGGCGTGGCGATGTCGATGGTGTTCTCCGCGGCGACCACCTTCACCCTGCTGGTCCTCGGCGACGACCATCAGCTTGGCACCGTGATGCGCTGGCTGGCAGGAGGATTCGGGGATGCGACCTGGTCGATGCTGACCGTGCCCGCACTGGTCCTGCTCGTCGTCGGCGGCGGCGTCCTGCTGTGCGGCCGCCAGCTGAACCTGCTGCTCGTCGGCGACGACGGGGCGACCGCGCTGGGACTGGACGTGCGGCGGTTCCGCATCCTGATCCTGCTCGCGGTCTCGCTGCTCACCGCCGCGGCAGTGGCGGTCTCGGGGACCGTCGGCTTCATCGGACTGCTGATCCCGCACGTCGCCGGTCACCTCGTCGGCCGCAACAGCGTCCGGTCGATACCCGTGGCGGCGGTGGCCGGGGCGCTCGCGCTGGTCCTGGCCGACGTCGTCGCCCGCTCGGTCAGCAGCTCGACCGAACTGCCGGTGGGGGTCGTCACCGGACTGCTCGGGGCACCGGCCTTCCTCGTCATGCTGTGGCGCAGCTACGGGCGGGAGTGGTGACCTGCCTGCGCGCCACCGGGGTCCGTGCCCGGCTGGGCGAACGCATCGTTCTCGACGGGGTGGACCTCGACGTGGCGGCGGGCCGGGTACTCGCCCTCGTCGGACCCAACGGCAGCGGCAAGACGACCCTGCTGCGCGCCTGTTACCGCGCGGTGCCGGTCGGGGCCGGCACGATCACCGTCGACGACCGGGACGTCACCGACGTCACGCGCCGCTCCCTCGCCCGCCTCGTCGGGGTCGGCGTCCAGGAACCGGTCGCGCTCGGCGGGACGACCGTCCGCGAATCGGTGCAGCTCGGGCGCACCGCCCGCCGCGGCTGGCTCGAGCCGTTCGGCGACGACGACCGGGCGGTCGTCGAGGACGTGCTCGGCCGGCTCGGGCTGCTGCACCTCGCCGACCGCGACGTACTCGCCCTGTCCGGGGGAGAGCGCCAACGCGTCTCCATCGCCCGGGCCCTGGCCCAGCAACCCCGGGTGCTGCTGCTCGACGAGCCGACCAATCACCTGGACCTGCGTCACCAGCTGGCCGTGCTGGAGCTACTGCGCAGCCTCGCCTCGGACGGGCTCGCCGTCCTGGTGACGCTGCACGACCTGCGGCTGGCGACCGAATACTGCGACCGCATGGCGGTGCTGGACCACGGGTCGGTGGTCGCCGAAGGAACTCCGGAGGACGTGCTGCGACCCGCACTGCTCGCGGAGGTCTTCGGTGTCCGCGGCCGGGTGGGTGTGGACCGCGACGGCCGGCGCACCCTCGACGTCCGGGGGCCGGCCGATGCCTGACAGCCACCCCGACGCCGTGGCGCGTGCCTACGCCGCGTCCCGGGCGCTGCTCGGCGACTTCGCGCACACCGTCGACCTCGGGCCCGTCGTCGTTCCGGGTGCGGTCACGACCGATCCGCACTGGCTGGCCGAACGGGTCCGCGACACCGGGCGCAGATGGAACTGCCCCGACCCCCGGGTCGCCGGCACGCTCTGGTGGTACTCGGCCAGTTCGACACTCGTGGCCGGACCCGTCGCGATGCTCCTGGCCACCGGCAGCGCCCCCGACCCCGACCCGGCCCGGTGGCGCTGCACGCTGCGGCCGGACGGCTACCTCGGCGCGGTACGGTCCTCGCACCTGCTGACCGGGGCCGAGGCCTTCGCGCGTGCTCTCGGGCCGGCGCTGTCGGCGATCGTCTCGCCGCTGGCGGGGGTGTCGGGTGCCTCGGAGCGGGCGCTGTGGGCCGTCGCGTCCGACTCGATCGCCAATCGCGCTCTCGACGCCGGGCGTGCCGCCCACCGCGCCGGGGACGGATGCGCCCTTGCCGCCGTGCTGTCCGTACCGCCGCTGATGCCACCGCGTTTCGTCGACGTGGGGCCGACCGGGACCGTGACGGCGGCGCCAGGCTCGCCGGAATCGGGACGGCGTTTCGTGCGACGCAGCTCCTGCTGCCTGATCTATTGCGCGACCGACAGCGACAAGTGCACGAGCTGTCCGCGCCGGGCACCGGCCGACCGCGACGCGGCGTTGCGGCGGTACGTCGCCGCACGGACGTGAGGCGGATCAGGTCGTCGCGAGCGCGATCAGCGCGATCAGCGCCGGCGCGCACTGCGCCGCGGCACCCACGAGCCCGGCACCGCGGGGCCGGCTCATGGCCAGACGGTCCGAGACGAACAGGGCGATCCCGGCGAGGAACATGAACGAACATGTGTAGAGCACGAGTGCGCGTCCGACCGTGTCCTCGCCGGCCCGCCACAGGGCCACCCCCATCAGCGCGCCGGCGCCGAGAAACAGGTTGTAGATGCCGACGTTGAACGCCCACATCCGCACCGCCGCGACGTCGCCGGAGGGAATGCGGAACACGTCCTCGTGGACCGACGGCCGCCGGAACAGCAGCGTCTCCCACACGAACGCGAGCAGGTGCACGGCCGCGGCCGCCGACGCGGCGATCTGGGCGAGGGTGATCATGGTGCACCCCCCTCCGCCGTGAGCGCGACCCCGTACCTCTCGGTGACCGCTCGGAGAGCGCGGGCGGACTCGTCCGGCGCCTGCGCGGGGTCGAGGCCGTCGAGTGCGCCGAAGAAGCCGCTCATCGACGTCCCGGCCGCGATCAGCAGGAAGGTCGCGGTGTCGGTCAGGACGGTGAAGGAGTTCATCGTTCCCGGCGCGACCGTGATCGTGTCCCCGCCCGCGAGTTCGTGGACGTCCGTTCCGGAACGGACCAGGATCCGGCCCCCCAGAACGTGATACGACTTGGCCCACGGTTCGGCGTGCATGGGCACCGGCACGGTGCGCGGCGCCTCGACGAGGAAGAGTTCGTACGCCCCGCCGGCGTGTGCGCCGGTGGACAGGGCCGTGACGGTGGCGTCGGGCAGGGTGAGACGACGGCCCTCGCCCATCCTGCAGAGTTCGGTGTTTCCGGTCATGTCTGTCACGTTAGGAAGCGCCCGGCCGGTGGCCCATCCCCAGAAACGGGGATGGGTGACGGCCCCGCCGTCAGCGCATACTGGGGTCATGCTCGAGATCCGGGCGGAGAAGGTGAGCCGGGAGGTGGTGGCGCTCGCCGCCGCCGGCGCCGACGTGACCCAGGTGCACGAGCGTGCCATCGAACTCGTCGGCCGGACGGTGCGCAGCGACCTGACGTGCTGGGCGATGATCGATCCCCGGTCCCTGACGCTCGGCTCCATGACCAGCGGCCCCGACCGGATTCCGCCGGAGTACGAACCGCTGCTCGCCGAGAGCGAGTACCGCGGGCACGACCCCGGCACCTTCGCCGAACTGTTCCGCACCGGCCGCACGGCGACCCGGGGATCGGATCTGCCCTCGGACGAGGTGGCCCACTGTCTTCGCCACGCCGAGGTGTGGCGTCCGCTCGGAGTGGAGAACGAACTGCGCGTGATCTTCCGGAGTGGTGAATTGTGCTGGGGAGCAGCAGGATTCGTTCGATCCGGGGTGGACTTCACCGATGCCGAGGTCGAGTTCCTCACGCAGGTGGCGCCGGCGGTGGCGGTCGCGACCCGCGCCGCCGTGTGCGCCACCGCCCCCTCGGGCCGGGGCGACCCGGGTCCGGCGGTGGTCCTGACCGGGGCCGGAGGCGAGCCCCTCGCGCTCACGGCAGCCGCCCGCGACTGGGAGGAACGATTCGACGAGATCGCACCGGGACGGCTGGCCGTCATGGTGCGCGCCGCCGCGTTCGGGGCGCGTGCGAGCGGTTCGGGTGTGTTCCGAACGCGGATCCGCGACACCACCGGCGGCTGGATCCTGCTGCGGGCCACCGCGCTGCTCGGGGGTGACGAACCGCAGACCGTGGTCACGCTCGAGCCCGCGGCCGGTGGCGAACTCGCCGAGTTGCTGCTCGCCGCCTACGCCCTCACGGCCCGGGAACGGGACGTGTGCCTCGAGGCGATGGCCGGGTACTCGACCGCCGAGATCGCGGCCCGTCGCGGCATCACCCCGAACACCGTCCACGATCACCTCAAGGCGATCTACACGAAGACCGGCGTGCGCAGCCGGGCCGAACTCACCGCCCTCCTGCGGTCCGGACGGGACCTGCGCCGAGCCGCCGTCGCCGCGCCGGAGTGAGCACACCGGTCGAGCGCATCTGCCAAGATCAGGTATGCCCCTGACCCGGCGGATACTGCCCGTGCTGTGCGCCCTCGGGCTCCTGGTCGCCTGCACGGCCACGGACGACGCGGCACCCGGCCCGCCCGGATCGGCGGACAACGCGGCCGCGTCGGCGACCTCCTCGTCGGCCGACCCCGCGCAGGCCGAGGCCGTGGACCGGATCGTGCGCGACACCATGGCGGAGTCGCATCTGAAGGCGGCGATCGTGCGCGTCACCGTCGACGGCAGGGAGATCCTCACCCGCGCCTACGGCGAATCCACCACCGGCGTGCCGGCGACGACCGACATGCACTTCCGCAACGGCGCCGTGGCCATCTCCTACGTCGCCACGCTGCTGCTGCAACTCGTCGACGAGGGGACGGTCCGCCTCGACGACACGGTCTCGACGTGGCTGCCCGACATCCCGCATTCGGACCGGGTCACCCTCGGCCAGCTCGCCCAGATGACCTCCGGCTACGCCGACTACGTGCAGAATCCCGAACTGTCGGACGCGATCTATTGGGACCCGTTCCGGAACTGGACACCCGAGGAACTTCTCGCCTTCGGCACGTCCCAGCCCCTCTTCTACGAGCCCGGCACCAACTGGAACTACGCGCACACCAACTACGTGATCCTCGGCATGGCCCTCGAACGGATCACCGGCCGGCCGGTGGCGGAACTGCTGCAGGAGAAGGTGCTCGACCCGCTCGGACTGGACGGCACGACGCCGTCGCAGACGCCGGCGATCCCGGAACCGGTGCTGCATGCGTTCAGCTCGGAACGCCGGCAGGCGCTCGGGATCCCCGTCGCGACCCCCTTCTACGAGGAATCCACGTTCTGGAATCCCTCCTGGACGATCACCCACGGGGCCGTCCAGACCACCGACATCCACGACCTGCACGACACCGCGGTCGCCGTCGGCACCGGCGCGCTGCTCTCACCGGAGTCGTACCGGGCGATGGTGTCGACCGACCTGCGCGGCCGCACCACCGCGCTTCCCGGTTGTCCCACGTGCTTCCCGCAGTCCGAGGGCTACACCTACGGACTCGGGGTGGTGATCACCGGCAACTGGCTGATGCAGAACCCGCTGTTCGGTGGGTACGCCGCGGTCGAGGCATACCTGCCGTCGCAGAAGATCGCCGTCGCCGTCGCCGTCACCTACGCGCCGGCGGCGTTCGACGACGCCGGCGCGTACTCGAACGAGGCCGACACGCTCTTCCGGCGGATCGGTGCGCAGCTCGCCCCGGACGACGCGCCCCCGTCGCGGCCCGCCCGGTGACATTCCCGCCCATGCCCGCCCGGTGACATTCCCGCCCATGCCCACCCGGTGACATTCCCGCCCCTACCCACCCGGTGACATTCCCCGTCAGAGCAGCCCCGACAGCCGTGCCGAGCCGTCGACGAGGAACCGGACGAGCGCCGCGTCGTCCGGGGTGACCCGCGAC